>JC3A454_100550_pt1 | contig 11991 bp, 12 predicted proteins | sample YNP_Site_4_FD_22002 | JGI IMG/M metagenome (IMG submission 22002) | reverse complement strand
TGAAGGTCATGACCTTGTGATTGTAATTCTCATGACCCCTATCACCACTCTTAGCCCACATCAGCCTTAGCTTACCGAGAATCTCTGGGTTCTCTAGGAACAAGGTCTTAACACCATGGCGGTAAGCGTAATCTAACAGTTCATGAATCCTCATGCCAATGATACTCCATGCACTATGCCTACTGAAGCCCTTTCTCGAGGTCTCGCTGAACCAGAATGTTTTGTGGTCAATGAGTTCACCATCTTCATCGATAATTGCTAGGTTAATCCTATCGGTGTTAACGTCCGCACCGCCAATGAGTTTGCCGGCATTACGCCTATGCCTAGCCATGTGCTCGTAGTAAACATCCATTGGCACTGTCACTTGAATCTCACCATGAACCCACAGTTGACTACCCCTAACACCGTAGTCCCTAACCACAACCCTACCCATGTACTTAATATGCTCCGTGAGGATTGCATCAAGTAATTCCTTGTGATTCCTCGGTATTGTGGGTTTAACCACAACCCTGCTGGTTGTCCCATTATACCTAATTGTCGTAACGTGGAACTCATAATTGGGCTTTAGGGTAATGTTCCTATTTGGATACTCCAGCTCGCTCTGCTGAAACATGAGCCAATTGCTTAATTCAACACTCCTAAAATCAACACCCAACGACCTACATGACTCGTAAACACCCATCACGAGAGTCACGGCACTGTCAGCATACCTACGATTTGGGATAATTCCATATGCAATTTGCCTAAACATGTTCACCCAACCAACCTTAGTGCCAGGCAGAACTTGCATTTGCTTCGCCACAGCCAACACCCTATGTGCAACTGTTTTAAACAACCAAGCCGTTGACAACAACTCCCCAGCCACACCATCATTAGCATTAAATGGCAACTTAATGGTTATGTAATCCACAAAGGGATATCCCCAAAAGATTTATAAACCTAACTCTAGCACCCTTTATTAGTTACCCTGGGGTCCCGAGATCCGTAGGGCGAGGAACCACGGGCGACCGCTGGGGAGCCACTGCGGTGAGCGGCCCCAGGGAGACCGCCGAGAAGGAGACGGTGGTTCACGAAACCACTGAAGGTGAATGAACACAAACCACCGTCTCCGGAGAGACGGTGACTGGAGGGTGTTGTTCATTAACATGAGGCCTATTCTTTTTCTAAACTGCAAATAATTTATTCTATTCCTAGTAATTGAATCATTACACTATATCTATAAGGATATTATAATTTAACGGTAATGCTTTTAAGATAGTTAAAAAGCTGGTGAAGTATGGCAATCGAATACGTATGCCGCTGGTGCGGCTTCATACTTTACAGTGGTGATAGGCTCAAGAGCACGGAAGACGTGGCCAAGTATTGGGGTGGTAGATGCCCAAGGTGCCTAAGCTCAATATCCAAGGTCCCCCAAAGAATTGAAGTCGCGGCTATTGAGAAGCCGATAAAAGCAGCATCACCTTAAACTTAAAAGCGGTCTTAAGATGTCTTGGTGCAATTAGTTGCAGTGAATTATTAAGCCTCAATTTAACTTAACTCCACGTGCGGCCTAGGTTAATACGTTGCCTTATTTAACTTTTATAACCGGTAATTTACCTTTCTTTAAGTCTTCTATGAGCTGGGTGAGTTCATTAACAGCAGCCTCAAGTATTGCCCTACCCTTCTCCTGACTTGCCTTAGATGGGTACCCTTGGACCGCCTTCGTGTACTCCATGGCGTATGCATCTTTACCGTAAACCCTAAACCTAACCTCAATCCACTCATCAGCGGAGCCATCCCTTGGGACAGCTTTAACCAATTGAGGGTAGGCTGCCCAAACCTCACTGGTCTCATCCTCAGCAGCGTGACCCTCAGGAGTCTCGAGGACCCTTCTCCTAGTCTCCTTGGCTAGGTCAATCCACCAGTTAACTAGGATTACCGTTAATTTAGTCTCCCTGGCCGCATCCTTAGCAGCCATGCTTAATGCGTCAACATTACCCCCGTGTCCATTTACAACCACCAGGTACCTAACACCATTCCTGGCCACCTCCCTGAATATGTCTAGGTAAAGCCTGTAGAGGGTTTCATTACTGATCGAGATTGTGCCGGGGAACTTGTCTAGGACGTACGTGTTCCCATACCAAACCGTGGGTAACAGCAGAACGTTGGTCCTCCTCGCGGTCTCCTCGGCTATGTATGTTGCCATTAATGCATCAGTGCCGAGGGGTAGGTGGGGGCCGTGGGCCTCCACTATGCCGGTGGGCAATAGCGCAACTGTCTTATCAACCCTTTCAAACTCGGGCCAGGTTAACTCCCACCAATTCATGCATAGGGTTAGTTAATGCCTAATTAAAGCATTGCCTTAATGGTGGCATTGCCGGTGCTTAGAATGTTACATTAGTATTGACGCTAGTATCACCTTAACATCGCTCAACACGTCATTAATATTAACGTGTTCATCGGGCATGTGGGCTGTATCGCTAGCGGTCATCCATACAGCTGCCGGTATACCCATAGCCCTAATGTACTTTGCATAGGTTCCTCCGCCAATACCCATGTACCTAGCTTCAACACCTTTTACAATCTTAATAGCTTTGCCTAACCGCTGAATTACCTCACTATTGGGGTCTGTTGGAGGTGATGGGTCATCCCTATTCACCACCTCTATGCTGAATCCACAGGAGTATTTACTACAGAACTCCTCGGCGACCTTGTTTACGGAGGCTAATACTTCATCAAGGCTGTACCTTGGTAGTACCCTGCAGTCGAAGTAGACCGTGTGCCTCCCTGGGATGGTGTTAATGTTATCAACGTTCTTATCAACCCTAGTGGGTTCGAAGGTTGATGATGAGGGTGTGAACATGGGGTCCTCAGCGTTGAACACACTATGCAAGGTTTCATCAATCTTAAGGGCCAACATCATGCCGAGCCTATGGGCGTTTAGGGCTGATGCCGGCATACTTGCATGCCCCTGCCTACCAGTTACAGTGACTCTCAGCCAAAGTATACCCTTCTCTGCGACTTCGATCATAGATCCATCTTTACTTCCCGCGTCGGGCACAATAACTAAGTCACTTGGCTTTATTAGGCCCCTCTCCTCCTCAAGAATATACTTAATCCCATACCTGCTGCCAACCTCCTCATCACTTGCCAGTATTAAGCCGTAGTTGATGGGTGGCTTAACGGCTAAGTCATGGAGAACCTTACCGACGGCCACACCAGCGACTATACCATGTCCATTATCCTCAACACCCCTACCGTAGATTAAATCCCCCTTAACCGTGGCTTGATATGGCTCAACACTCCACAGCGACCTATCACCCTCGGGTACAGTGTCCATGTGGGCTATGACCCAAAGGGTCTTTGAATCATCATTACCATTGATTAGGGCCACTATGTTTGGCCTTGACCCATTCCTAGCCCTTGGGTCAGGGGCCTCAATAACCCTAACACTATTGAAATACCTCCTCACCACCCCAAGCAGGTAATTAGCCCTATCCCACTCCCCATCACCACCATTCTCAGGGGCAAGGGCCTTAATAGGTATGAAGCCCCTATACAGTTCGATAATGAAGTCCCTAAGCTCATCAACGTACCTAAGCACTTGGCCTAAACCCTGGGCCTGAGCCATATAGGCATTGCTAGGTACTATTATTAAGTTTTAGCATAAAGGTTGTAGTACACATGCGGCCAATGCCCCTGTTAAAACAAAAGGTTTAATACGCAGTAATGCACCTAAGCAACCATGGTGTTAACCTGCGACATATGTGGGAGGGAAATCAACGGTGAACCGATAGTCGTGGAGATAGATGGTGCAGTCTTAAACCTATGCCAACGTTGTGCGCAGCGTTATGCGAACGTTAAGGGTGTTAGGGTTCTTTCTGGGGTTATTCAGCAGGTTCAAGGTGGGCAAACCGTGGTTAAGCCTAAACAGAGGGCGGCTACACCAGTTAAACCCGTTAAGAGGCGTAATGAGGTTAATGTTTCACAGGCAGAGAGGTATGAGGTTATTGAAAACTACGGTGAGGTTATTAGGGATGCGAGAAGTAGGCTTGGCATGAGTAGGGATGTCCTGGCGAGCATGTTGGGTATAAAGGAGAGTACGCTTAAGAATATTGAAGATGGTAAGTTAATCCCGGACCTTAACCTAGCCAGGAGGATTGAGAAGGTGCTTGGGGTTAGGCTACTGGTTGAGAGTGAGGAGACTGAGACTGAACTGGGTGAATCAGGAGGTGGGGAGTTAACCCTTGGTGATGTTGTTGAGGTGAGGAGAAGCAAGGATAGGGAGGTTAAGTAGATGGCTAATGCTGACCACTACCATTACTATTAACCCTTATTGGGTTTCCCAACCACTGCCTATACACATTGTCAATCTTCAAGTCAACTATCCTAATCAACGGCAGCTTAGCCTTGGGTGACGTGAAGTTTTTAACCAGTATCCCATGGAACAACTGAGTCAATGCATCATCAACGTTGATATTAATGTTGGGTACGTTAACCTGTATCCTGAACTTCCTAGAAACCTTAAGAGCCCAGTTAATGCACTCAACGCCATTTCCACAGGACTTAACACACCCATAGGTTGCCGTTGGGGTCTTAACAATCAACACGCCCTTCCTGGAGTCGGCGAAGGCAACGTACTTACCGTTAATCTTAAGCTGAATCTCGCACCCATCGAAGTTCACATCATAGCCGAAGTATATTAGTGACGACAGCATGTAGTAGACCCTATTAGCCTCCCTCGATAAGTTAAGTATCCTCACTATTTCATCACTAGCCACTGTTACCCAACCCATCTTCTCAAGAATCTTCAAGTGCCTATGCACAACACCCTTAGCCAACCTCAACCTAGATGCTATATCAGTGACCGTTAATGGGCCATTTATAAGCGAATTCATGATACTTAGCCTAATGGGGTAAGAGACCAGCGATTCAAACACCCTAGTAGGCAACAGCAGTAGCGTGCTTATCAACTCATTATCCCCGTCGTCAGCCGCTGTGTTATGCGCATCCATAACTTCTACTTGTTAAACCCTAAGAGGGGGGTTAAAAACCCCTCGCCAGAGATCAATGCAGCCTAATATTTTTTGAAGGTGCCATCACTGAGTGTAATCCTCATTATCACTGGTGGTGTCGCTTGAACTGCCTTGCTGCTGAGGTGGCGGCATGTAGGGTGGCATTGGCGGTGGCATAACGTACCTCTGCTGCATCGGCGAAGGTGCAGGCATCCTCGGCTGTGTTTGAACTGGTGGCCTAACCTGCTGTAGGGTCGCTATGCGTTGACTAAGCTTATTCATCTCATTCTCAATAACCCTAAGTGACCTGAACCACGAGTAACTTGTAATTATCAGTGCAAGCGACAGTAGCACTATCGACACGCCCATCACCAGGTATACGTAGGCCGGTATGCTTAACGCTAGGGACGCCAGTAGGGCAACAACAACACCACCAATGGCCAAGGGTACGCCGACTATCATAGCGTACCTGAAGGCCCTATGAACATCACCGCTAACTGATAGCTGCTCCTCAGGCCTAACCATGGGTGGTGGCTGAATAATGGGTTGCTGGGCCATGGGGGGCATGGGCGCTGGGTATGGGGGGTACTGCATGGGTGGCTGGGGTTGAGGCGGCCTAGGCTGGTAATACGGGGATGGTGGGTATGGCATAGGCTGCGTGGGTGGTATAACCGGCCTTTGTTGCGTGGGTGGCTGCATGGGTAACTGCTGGTATTGGGGCTGCTGGGGAGGTTGCTGAGCCACCGGGGGTGGGGGTACTATTGGGTTAACCTGCTCACCCTGCCTCTGCTGAACCTGTGGGGTAGTTGCCTGGGCTTGTTGCGGTGTCAACGGTGGTGGGGGTATCTGCGGCTGCTGCTTCTTCTCATCCGGCTTCCTTTCACTGGACATTTGAATCACCTCAAATTCACTGAAGGATTTATTAAACGTTTCGGCTAGCTAACCCCAGTGAATAGGCTAGTTGTGGCTGAGAAGAATAGTGTGGCTAAGGCAATAGCCCAGTACCTAGCTGACGGTGGTTACTCAACCAGGAAGATTAACAATGTCCCAGTGTACTTCTTCAAGGTTAATGGGGAGTATTGGGCTTCAATGGGCCTCAAGGGCCACATACTTGATTTCGACTTCGAGGACACCTACAACAACTGGGGTAGTGTGGAGCCGGGTAGGTTAATTGAGCTTGAACCTGTAATGGTCATTAGGTGGCAGGATAGGCCATACATAATGACCCTGGTTGAACTGGCCAAGGAGGCCAGGGAGCTCATACTAGCCTTAGACTCAGACGTTGAGGGTGAGGCCATAGCCTACGAGGTCATGATGGTGGCCAGGTTGAGGAACCCAAGGCTAAGGTTCAGGAGGGTACTGTTCTCAGCTATAACAAGAGATGACATTAGGAGGGCCTTCAGTAGGCTAACAACCCTCAACGTTAATTGGGCTAGGAAGGTGTTCACGAGGATGGTGCTCGACCTTAAGTATGGGGCAACCTTCACTAGGTTACTAACGCTAAGCGCCAAGTCAAGCAAGGCCCCCCTAGGTAGGGGCGAATTCCTAAGCTATGGCCCATGCCAAACGCCGGTGCTTAACCTAGTTGTTCAAAGGGCCCTGGAGAGAGAGAACTTCAAGCCCGAGATCTACTACAAGATCAAGCTGACGATCGAGGTCAACGGCAGGGAGGTGACCCTAGAGTCCGTGGATAAGTTCAAGGATCTCAGGGAGGTTCAAGTAGTCTTCAGGAGGGTTAAGGAGGCCGGCAGGGCCATTGTTAAGGTTGCTGAGGCCAAGGAGGTTCACGTGAATCCACCCAAGCCACTCGACACTGTTGAACTTGAGAGGAGGGCTAGCAGGTTCCTCAACATTAGGAGTAAGCAAACTCTTGATATTGCAGAGGAGCTTTACAGGCAGGGCTACATATCGTACCCGAGGACCGAGACCAATATCTACCCACCAACCCTAGACCTCAGGGGGATTGTTAAGGCACTGGCCTCAACGACAACGTATGGGCAGTACTCAAGGCGGCTGCTGGCCTCGGGCATAAGGCCAACGGCCGGTAGGAGCAGTGACAATGCACACCCACCCATACACCCTGTTAAGGCTGCGGATAAGGCTGAGGTCATGGCCAAGTTCAGGAACTTCAAGTACTGGGTCATATACGACTTCGTGGTTAGGCACTTCCTAGCAACCCTAAGCCCCCCAGCCCTAGTGGAGGAGCAGAGGATTACCGTTGAGGCCGGTGGTGTACTCTTTGAGGCCAGTGGGCTTAGGATTATTGAGGAGGGTTACTTCTCAATATACCCATTCGAAAGGCCACAGGTTAACCCACTGCCGGTGGGCGGCTTAAGGGTTGGCCAGCAGATCCCGGTTAAGGATGTTAAGGTTGTTAAGAGGAAAACAACCCCTCCACCATACCTAAGCGAGTCAGAGCTCCTTAGGCTAATGAGGAAGTATGGAATAGGCACGGATGCAACCATGCAGGACCACATACATACCAACGTCAAGAGGAGGTACATTAAGATTGTTAAGGGGCAGTGCATACCGACACCGCTCGGTAAGGCTCTCATAGCCTCACTATCCAAGTACGCACCAACGCTAATAGACCCGAACTTCAGGAGCAGGATGGAGTCCATGCTCTCCCTAATAGGCTCAGGTAGGGAGGTGCCTGAATCCGTTAGGAGGAGGCTTGAGGAGGAGGCCTCTAAGATATACGCATCAATGAAGCCCAACTCAAGGCAGCTTGGGGATGAGTTAGCCAAGGCATTAAGAAGCATGCTAAACGGCGATGAAGCCAAGGAAAGGGGGAAAGAGTCGTAGGTCTTTTAGTGGTTCCTGGTGAACACCCTGTAGGCGCCCACTGAGGCTAGGGGTACTGTGAATAAGGCTAGGAAGGCATATGAGAGGTACGTGTACCCAACTGAGACTATGTTGTATAGGCCGCTTATAGCTATGAAGGTGGCTACGGTTAACACGGTGATTGTTACCGCAGGTCTAACGCTACGCCTACCCTTCAAGGCGACTTCAACTCTGTAGGTAATCGAGTTTATGTTACCCACGAGGGCTGTTAGGAGGGCTATGTAGAGGAACACTACGTAAAGGATCACAAGGATATAGGGGGCCCTTGAGTACACTAGGGCGTAGTAGATGGGTAGGTTGGCGAAGGGGTAACTTGGATTCGTGGCATAGTTGTAGTAACCCAGTGTAGCCAAGTACTCCAGCGTAATCATTAGGCTCAATGTTAAGCCGCCTATCAGCGATGCCTCAACAACATCCCTCCTGCTACTCAAGTCCTGGGCCACACTGGCCATTGCCGGGATGCCCACTAGGTTGTAGCTTACGTAAAGAATCGGTGACTCAATGAAGCCCAGTGGATTATGAAGCCAACCTGAGGGGTCGACCACATGATTCATCGAGCAGGTCACCCTACCCCAGGACAGGTATATTATGGTTAAGGTGGCCAGCGTTATTATGGACACCTTAACCGTGGTTAATGATGCCTCGGAGCTAAGCACAACCCTCCTCCCAAGGATAACTATGAGTAGCGATACCAGGTACATTAAGGCCAAGCCGTAGTATGGGTTAAAGCCCAGTATTGATGTTAAAAGTTGGCTACCAGCAGCCATGACGGCACTTATGAAGAGGACCACGAGCGCCACGTAGACCAGTTCAAAGAGAACGTAGGGGACTTCACCTATTAGTGATTTAACCAACCTACCGTAGTCATAGAAGCCCGTTAACCTGGCGTACTCCAGCCCAATAATCGGGAAGAGCGTGAACAATACGGCGGCAATTACTACGCTGAACAAGCCAAGTGAACCGAAGTAGGTGAAGAAGTGGACAACCTCAACTCCCGTTGAGAATGCGCCCGCCGCTATGGAGCCAACGTACGTTAACCCAACTGACAACTTAACCGTACTACTGGCCACGTCGACGTGGATCTGGGGCACCTTAATTAACTTACGGTTTATCCCTAGCCCAGTATTTTTAAACCTGGGTTCAGTGTTCTAGGTATGCTTGGCGGTATGTCTTTGTTCGCCAGGAGGATTGAGTCTATGGAGAACATTAGAAGCATAGTTACCAACGAGGTTACCAGGTACGTTAAGAGGGGGGTTAACTTAATGTTGATTACGCGGTGACAAGCCAATAACCCAAGTCATTGGTCAGGTACCCATGAGTGGCGGTAGGGTTAAGGTTATTGAAGCCCCTCTACCTGGGCAGCTCCAATGATGGGGCTGAGGAGCACCCACCCATCATGACGCAGTACGAGTATGATTCACTCAGGGTCGTGGGGCAGGTGATGGTTGTCAACGTCTACGAGGGTGTGCTGCTAAGCCGCGAGTACACGGTTCAGGTCGGCGACGAGTTGAGGGTCGCTGATGAGGGGGTTAGGGTAATCATAGTGGGTAAGGATTACGCAAAGATTAAGGATGCCGTGGAGGGGGTTAGGCAGCAGGGGGTTCAGCAGGCCAAACCATCCCCCACGCAGCAGCCGTACTACGCAATATAATTACTATATTATAATACTATACTGAATTAGTGCCTTTGTTTTGTTTAAACCTACTGCACAGGTGTTTTAACCGCCTTCTCAAGCCTAATGAAGCTTATCTCGGTATCCGGGTACTGGCCCTCAGCATCCTTCTCATACTTCTTAACCATGTCCCAAACCGTCAGCAGCGCCGCGCCAACAGCCATCAAAGCTTCCATGGCTGAGCCGGTCCTTGAAATGTTCCTGGTGTTAACCCTGACGTAGACTCCATTATCCTTAACCTCAACACCAACGGCCACGTGCGTTATGTAATTCTGGTGGATTAGGGGTAGCAGCTCCCAGGCCCTCTTAGCCATTGTTAAGGCTGCTAGTTGGGCCGTCGTTAACACGTCACCCTTCTCCAGCCCCCACTCCTAATCAACTCAACGGTGCTTTGCTTAAGCTTAATGAAACCACTGGCCACGGCATCACCAATGTACATTGGTTCATTTGAGGCGTCGAAGAGTGTAACCACGGTGGAGCCTTGGCGGTGTTGGCAACTGCAGGGTCACTTGAGTCTAAATTGGCCTCAGCCCCCTTAACCTTCCTAATCACCCTAACCCCCTCAATGCCCTTAATCTCCCCAATCCCACTGAATGATAAGCCCCCAGTCTCCTCACCCTCCTCAACAACCCTGCAATCCCCATTAGGCCCACAGACGCAGTGCTTAGCCTTAATCACGTTCCAAGCCGTCACCAAGCCCACCAAGGCCCCAAAGAGGGCGTCCATCTCAACCCCAGTCTGGGCCACCGTCCTGGCCCTTAGTCTCAGGCCCACGTAATCTTCACCGTGGGTTAGCTTAACGTCAACGTTGGTTATGGGTATTGGGTGCAGAAGTGGTATGTACTCCCAAGCCCTCTTGGTGGCCATTATGGCTGATACTGATATTGAGGTGGCCAGGTTACCAAGCCCTATGAACCAGGAATCCCCAATAGCCCTAGCCAACTCGGGTTTAAGCCTAACCAAACCCTCAACCCAAGCCTCCCTGTAAATAGGCTCCTTAGCCGAAACATCAATCATCCTGACGCCCATAACCCTTAAAAACAGGCCCCGAATATAAACACTACACCGCCAAGGCGACATGGTGAATCAAGGGATAAAGCTTAAATAAGGGGGCTTCGAGAAACCTACTGCACGCTCAATAAAATTCATGAGCCCCTCAGAAACACCACCGGGGCAAACCCGGGGTGAGCCTGAGGGGTGATCCACCCAAGCCACCAGGAAAGGGGAAGAAGCCCGAACAAACCCAACCCCCAGGAGCGGCCTTGCGGCCGCATCCTGAAACCGGTTGATCCTGCCGGACCCGACCGCTATCGGGGTGGGGCTTAGCCATGCGAGTCGAGCGCCCCAGGGACCCGCTGGGGCGCGGCGCACGGCTCAGTAACACGTGGCCAACCTACCCTCGGGAGGGGGACAACCCCGGGAAACTGGGGCTAATCCCCCACAGGGGAGGGGTGCTGGAAGGCCCCCTCCCCCAAAGGAACCACGCCCGGCACCCGGCGTGGTTCGCCCGAGGATGGGGCTACGGCCCATCATGGTAGTTGGCGGGGTAACGGCCCGCCAAGCCGAAGACGGGTGGGGGCCGTGAGAGCGGGAGCCCCGAGATGGGCACTGAGACAAGGGCCCAGGCCCTATGGGGTGCAGCAGGCTCGAATACTCCGCAAATAGGGCTGGTGGGTAACTCCGCCAGCCCTAGCGGAATGCGGGAAACCGCGACGGGGCCACCCCGAGTGCCGTCCGATGAGGACGGCTTTTCCCCCGTGCAAGGAGCGGGGGGAATAAGCGGGGGGCAAGTCTGGTGTCAGCCGCCGCGGTAATACCAGCCCCGCGAGTGGTCGGGGCGTTTACTGGGCCTAAAGCGCCCGTAGCCGGCCCGGTAAGTCACCCCTGAAATCCACGGGCTCAACCCGTGGGCTGGGGGTGATACTGCCGGGCTTGGGGGTGGGAGAGGCCGGGGGTACTCCCGAGGTAGGGGCGAAATCCGATAATCTCGGGAGGACCACCAGTGGCGGAAGCGCCCGGCTGGAACACGCCCGACGGTGAGGGGCGAAAGCTGGGGGAGCAAACCGGGCCCAGGTCAGCGTTGCGTAAGATTTAACAAATTGAAACACAGCAAAACTAATAGAACGCTTCAGACAGATTCCATGGACTTGAGAAAAGCCACCTCCTAGATCTGATCGTCCAGTCCTACGACGACCCACGCGTATTAACCCCCCTTTTCAATCCCCCTCATCTTTACCTCACCAAGCCGACCTGGCCCGGGCTCAAAGGGGATTAGATACCCCTGTAGTCCCAGCTGTAAACGATGCGGGCTAGCTGTTGGGCGGGCTTAGGGCCCGCCCAGTGGCGTAGGGAAGCCGTTAAGCCCGCCGCCTGGGGAGTACGGCCGCAAGGCTGAAACTTAAAGGAAAGGGAGGTTGGGAGCTGGGTGCAAAGGTGATAATTAAGAAGTAGTGAATATAATTATGAGGTTAAGTGGCGCAG
>JC3A454_104944_pt1 | contig 12379 bp, 22 predicted proteins | sample YNP_Site_4_FD_22002 | JGI IMG/M metagenome (IMG submission 22002) | reverse complement strand
CAATACGGTCCAAGTGTCCTCCCCCACCACGGCCGCGGTGAGGAACTTGCTGGTGGGCCACCACGTCATAGCGGACGACGTGGCTGAGTCGGTCAATACGCCTTTCGACTACACCCTGATAGTGGCCTATTTCGACCGCAACGAGATACCAAGGGTCCGGGTCACCGACCTAAGGGTGACCTCTTTCCCCCTAAGGGGCACGCTAGCCATGGCGACCAATAATCCACAGATATCCCTAACGAGCATATCGGATAGGGTTATCCTCGTGGACGTGGACAAGGTCAAGGCGACGGTGGGCTTGCCCGTGGCCATAAAGGCCGACATAGAGCCGGCATGGTTCATACTGTCCCCCCTATTCCTAGGCGTCCCCACGACCCTATTCGCATACATGGGAGGGCTGAGGGCCGACGCGACCGACGTAAAGAACCAGATAGATGAGCCGGCCAAGATCGTGCTGGATAACATGGACCCAATGGTCTACTTCTACAAGTGGCTCTACTACCGCCTAGCCAAGCTTAGGGCCAACGAGTGTAGGGGCCGCGGGATCAAGGTAATTGAAGGCGACTATTGGGCCTCCTTTGACGTGAGGTATATCCCCCACCCCTCCGTGGGGGACGTGGTGTCGGTCACCGTGTCGCGGTCCCTATCGGCCTCGGACTCGGAGTATTCCGTGAGCTTCGGCACGGCACGGCAGAAATACGGCGTCATGCAGGTGCGGTTCTACCTAGAGCGCCTGAACATACCCTACAGGTCCCAGGGCAATGTGTTCATGGTGCCGTGCTCTAGGATAGATGACATAATCGAGGTGCTGAGGCCCTATAGCGACAAGGGGCCGGCCGTGCCGACCAACGGCCACGAGGCTATAAATCCGGCCGGCAATTAGGCCATGAGGTGGGTATGCAAGGAGTCGGTCAACGAGCACGGCGTAAAGATGGTGGTATGCCGGCCGCTATTCCCTAGCGAGGAAAAGGGGGAGGACAAAAACGATAGGGTGGTGGTCCTCCGGTTCTACGAGGGAGGAATCCTATAGGCTTTTTTACAGGTCCACGTAATTTACGCGAGCGATAAACTTGGGGTCCCCACCGAAAGGCGACAGTTTACAGGTCCACGTAATTTACGTCCGGAGTAATTTACGGAACGTGGTAGAATTCAATTTTACGGATCGAGGTAAAAATGGCGGGGGCTGGGCGGCCGGGTAAATCCCCCAATTGAAAGCCATTAAATTCCTAGGTGTCGGCGTATAGCTGCGCTTTCTTATGTAAAGGGTGGCCCTCCGAGGATCCCTCCGAGGCCCTAAAGGGGGCGGAAATTTACGGATCGAGGTAAAAATGCCTCCGTGAAATAACTCTAAATAGGGAATTGTTATGGCTTTCCATGTCATCCCTAATTGCTGAGGCTTTCGGAAAGATCATAGAGGACTTGGCCTCCCTCGATTGCGACAAAATGAGGCGTTATGAGATCAACGGCCGCCTCTACGTGAGGCTCAGAAAGATTAGGGACGCCTCGCTATACCTAGAGGTGCTGAGGACCATATTCGGCGTAGAGGGGGCCTTTAAGTCCGACAAGCTCATATATGTGCCGTGCGACGCCCTCCCCCTCATACGTGAGAGGGCCCTAGCCCTAGGAATACAACCAAGGCCAATGACGCGGGTAGGCCCACAAGATAGTAATAGCGTCGCGAGAGCAGGGTGAACTTGACCGCTATAGCGAATAGGTTAAGGAGCGAGGGGTAGGTAGAGCCGGCCCCGGCCACTAGGAGTAGGATCACGGCCGGGACGGATATTTGGTCGTGGACGGCCGACGCCAACATGGTGGCCACGGCCTCGGCGTCCGACTCCGAGCCCACTATCCTGGCGTAGATGGCCCTTATCATGAGGGCGGCCACCAGGTCCGGCAAGGCGGTCAAGAAGGCCGACGTGAGGCCAAGCCCCACCTCCGTGGCCGTGAGGGCGTAAATATCCTGTATTAGGTAGTATGTGCCGTAGGCCATGCCTAGGGTATTCAGCAAGGCCGTCCCTATGACCGAGAGGGGCGGCCGGCCCCCCACAACCTCCCCCAGGTTCAGCACTATTAGGGCGGGCAAGGCGATATAGCCCGCTATCACGAGCATGGTCGAGATAAAGGAGGATTGTATGCCGGACCTTGCGTAGAGGTCCACGGTCAAGGCGGCCGCGGACCACAATATGAGCGAAGGCAATAGGCGCCTAATGTAGGGGGAGCCCGGGGCGTAGGGCCTCACAAGGGCCGTGACAAATACGGCGTCCACGACCGTGCTGAGTATGGTGTCTATCCATGCCGCCTCCACGTTGCCCCCCAATGCGAGGGCCACGGCACTAATCGCCTGTGGCATGGCCGCAAGGGCCGACACCACCATGACGTTGTACCATACCCTCACGTCGTAGAGGGCTATGGTTATCTCGGTGGCGTATGAGGCCGACGCGAGGATAATGAGCCACATGGCTATCCCCACCCACGGGGAGCTTGTGAAAGTTAGGCCTATGGCCGCAAGCCCCATAACGAATTCGGCCCATATTATGCGAGTATCCATATATTGGCGTATATGCTGGTATTAATGCCTCGCAGGAAAGCAAGGGAATATAATCCCTCCGAGAGCGACACCACCAGCCTAAAGGGCACCACCCAAGCTCTGAGGTATGCCGAATTGGTCCTGGTGGCCTCCCCTCACTGTCCGGCATGCAAGATGCTCTTTAAGAGCAAGACCGTGAGGTACTACGCCTCTAAGAGCGTCCTGACTATAGTGCCTCCGGACCGCATGAGGCTGGAGGACATGGGGGAGTGGGTCCTAAGCCCCAACGGCTTGACCCTCATGGCCTCTACCCCCACTTTCCTCGTGAGGTGCAAGGACGGCCGCGTCCTGTGGCGCTATAGGGTTCAGACCCCCGACATCTACAACGCCGACGCGGTCATGCAATTGGTCCTATCGACTTTCAAGACCCTGGCAATTGAGTGCATGCCGGAGGACGCGGCGGGCGTAGAGGGCCTATGAATTGCGATTGCATGCAAAAGATCATAGAGGAATTGGTGCGGAGGGGAGTGGTAAGCAAGGAGGACGCCAAGAAGATAGCGGAGAAATTGGCCAAGGCATGATCCCGTGCAAGGCCGATAGCATGGCCGATATCGTGAGGCGGGTCCGGGACGCCTTAAAGCCTCTAGGCAATTACTACGTGTTCAGCTCAGACCTTGCCGACTGCCTCACGAGGATAAAGCTTGCCTTGCTCATGTACGCCCGGCAGACCGGGGACGCCATGGTGTACGCCTACGCCAATTTCACCTTTAACTGTCCCGGCAACATGTGCGTCGCGCCCCCCTCGATTATCGAGGTGCTGGATTTCGCCCTAATCACTATAGCAAGTTCGGCATAACATAGCTTTTTATAAGGTCGGCTTGGACGCGGCCATGTTCAAATTGCTGGATTACCTGTCGAGGCAATTGAAACCCCTAAGGATAACCGAAAAGGAGCTCTGCCCGTCCTCCCCATGGTCCGAGTGGCTTGGCTTTGACATAGGGACCCGGTGCATACCCTTGACCCCCGCCTCATACGGAGAGCTTATCCGGCTCTTTAGGCCTTTCGGCAAGGACTACATAGCTGAGGGCTATCTATTGCCGGACACCGTGAGGCTCATATCGTGCCGCCTCATATTGCTCACGCTAGAGGGGCAGGAAATCCACGAGGTCCTCTATGACGTGAGGACCAATACCTACGGCGTGTCCATAGGCGACGGGTTCAAGCCCCTAGAGGGGCTGGTGCCCTACACGTGCCCGCCCACCGGGTTCATGGTGGCCGTCGGGACCGTGGTGGACCTCCAGACGCGGGCCAAGCTAGCCATATACCTCCCCAACGACCTATACGTCAAGTGGGCCCGGGCCGTAATCAGCAACAACATAGAGGGGGCCCTAGACGTGGTCAAGGTCGTGAGGGCCGTCATTAGCGGGTATGAAAAGACCGTAGAGGCCCTAAGGAGCCAGCTGGTGAGCGCCTTCGCGGACCAAGCCACCACAATAGAAAGCATATTCCAGCAATACTTTAGGCCCCTAGAAACTGCTGAGCGGGTCCTCAGGACCGAGAGGGAGAGGGGCGGGGGCCGGCCCCAGCCGGCGCCTCCCTAATTTTACCTCGACCCGTAAAATTCCCGGGGCACCAATTTTACTCCGGACGTAATTTACGCAACGTGGTAGGAAATACCCTCTAGGTATGTCAAAATGAAAGCATGCCGAAAGAGGGGTTGTAAGGGGGTTGCAGCTATAGAAAAAAGTAAAGTGTTTAGGGCTGGACCGTGAACTGGTAGGTCCCGGGCTGGCTTGCGTATATGCCCCAAGCCGGCAGGATTCCGGAGGGAGGCGAGGACCACGACCCCAATGATATGGTCACCGGGTTGCCGTTGACGTAGGCCGTGCCGTGGACCACGTAGATCCTATAGGTGGCGCCCGATATAGGCATGCCGTTGTCCGCTGACGCGGGCACGAATACGTAGTAGAGCAAGCCCGTGACGTTGTAGGTATAGGCCGTCAGTAGAACCGCGGCTTGGGCTGGTTTGTAGAGTATATAGCCATAGCCGGCCGTCGCGTTGCCCCATACATACACGGTGCCCGACGTGTCGGTGAAATTGAGCGTGGGTGAGGTGGTCGCTATCCCGAATAGGTAGAGCTGATAGCCGTTGACCACCACGTAGGCATTGCCGTAGGTTATATTGGCCGTGCTCACCTTGCCGCCATAGGCGATTATGTCGTAGAGCGAGCCGAAGCCTTGGGCGCTATAGGTGCACGAGCTAGAGCCGCACGTCACATAGCTGGGCACGTACACGAGGGAGGCCGGATTAGCCGGCCCGCTCTTAGGCTGGAGGGTGCTCACGGGGGCGCTAGTCGTGGTGGTGGTGGGGCTGGGGCTGGGGCCTGTGGGCGGGGCCCCCGCCTTGCCCGTCATGTAGAGCCATATTATGTACCCCAACACCGCTATGATTATCAACGCAACGACCGCCATGGCCGCCTTTTCGCGCGACCGATTGTGTATATTGGCCATGTGCGGATAGTGGCGCGGATATAAATATACTGAGCTCTATTCCTCTATGCAATTAAAGGACCTATTCAGAGCGGCCGCCTCTACCGTCGCGATAGCCTCGGGGCTGGCCGTATTCGCGCTAAACCCTACGCCGATAGGCCTATTCGCGGCCCTAATGTACGCCGGCTTTGCATACGCCATATTTCAGTATTGGGGCCAATTGGAAAATCCCCTGTTGATATTGCTCTACGTCCTCATGGTGTTTGCCGCGGCCATTAGCGTCTACCAGCTAGTGATATTCGCGGCCGTCGTGATAGCCCTCGTGGTGGCCGCCAAGAGGCCCAGCCTAGCCACGAGGCCCGGCCCCACATTGGTCTACCCCCTAAGGCTTGCCGGCCTAGCCGTGGGCGTATTGATAGCGCCCCTAATCCTGCTATATGAGGCCATACGGAGGGGCCCGTGGCTCTATAGGCTCTACATGGCCCTAGGAGGCATAGGCCTAGCCTTGTCCATTGTTGGGCTTGGCTTTGACATGAGGCCCATAGCCTCCCTCCTTGCGACGCCCATGCTTGGCCAATACCTAGGGATAGGGCCCGACGCCTCTCCCCTATGGTGGCTTGGGGCCATAGGCTGGGAGGAATTCATATCCAGAGCCGTGGGGCCCATGGGCAACGCATTTTGGGTCATATTGCACTTTCCCAGCCGGTACCTAGTGCTGGGGGTGCTGGGAGCCATAGGGGCCGTGGCCTATATCCAGATAGGCGCCCGGTGGCTTTGGGACACCTATGAGCGGGGCGGAATAATAGCGTCGATTATCGGCCACGCGACCTACAACGCGGTGCTTTCGCTATTGGTAGAGGCCCCCCTAACCATGTGGCCCTTGGTCATTATGGCCGCGATAACATTATATTTGATAGCCAAGCCGTTTAAACATGCATAGGCTGGTATTCGCGGTGGTCGCGGCCTTCTTGGCCATGGGCGCGGCCTACGTCGGCATACACAAGAACCAGCTAACCGTGAGTCAGCCCGTGTGTCTAGCCGGACAGTACGTGGTTCTAGACGGCCACATATGGTGGGTCCACGGAAACATGCAAGCTTTCAACCTCCCAGGCAACCATACCGCGGTGCTGATTAGGGGCAATGCCATGGTGAACGGCACGATTTTCGGCAACTACACGGAGATACCCTGTAAATAGCCATATAAAACGACCCCCTTTTTCCGGCCATGAGGGCCATAGCTTTGGCATTGGCTATACTCATGATAGCAATAGCTATCTACTACCTCATGAACCCTCCCAAGCCCAAGGTCGTGGTCGTGGGCCCGCCTCAGACCGCCACCTCAGCACCTCCGGCCTCAGCACCCGCGGGACAGGCACCCCCGCCCCAGCAATACGTATGCAATTCCACCATGATATCGGTGGACGGGGTGAGGGCTTGCGGGGTTGTCCAGTACCAATATCCGACCGTCGTGGTGGCCGCGCCCGGCTGGCTTGCCGGCAGATTCCAGATAGTGGGGATCCAAGGCTCGTGCGTGTTCAACGTGCAATACGGCGAATTGCTGGTGTCGGGGCCCGGGTGCGTGGTGACTATAAATATCCCCTCGTGATCTAGGACATGCTTGACATATTGAAATCGAGCTCAAGGCCGCTATACTGTGTGGTGACCCCAATGCCCAATGATATTTCCATAGAGTGCGACCCCAAGGACCTGAGGAAATATATCGACATGGAAAAGGTATGCGTCATTGAGATCCACAAGGACGGCCGGGCCTATACAATGTGCGACAAGGGCACGGCCTTGGTCGCGCGGCTGGCCTCGTTGAGGTAATGGATTGGCTCAAAAAGGCCGTTGTCCTTTTTTACCTCGGGGCCGTCATAGGGGCCTCGTGGGTCCAATTGGCCCTATTCCTAGGCATACCCGCGCCCGCGGGGATAATCCTAACGCCCTCCGACATGCCCTATATGCCTCCCCTTTCAGTTGTATTCCTGGCCCCCACGGATAAATGTCAAGGCTGGAGCCTCTACTACCAGCACGGCCGCCTATTCGGGGCCCTCGATATCCAGATACCGACTATCCACTACTTTGACTCGGGCTATATGGTGTTCAACTACTACGTGATCACGGGGGACCCGGTGGCCGACGTGGTGAACTATTTCAAGGCCCTCCTATTCCCGAATATAGTGGTCCTAAAGGCCGGCGACGTGACGTGCACCGAGAGGGTCGTGGCCTACATACCGGGCTATGTCACGGTGGCCCTCATGCTGGTGGCCATACCGATACGGCTGGTATACAAGTTTAGGAGGGTATGGTAGAAAGATATAAATAGCGGTGACTACCCTAAGGTCATGTCCGAGAAATTAATGGTTAGCCCCGCGCTAGCCGGCCGCTTTGAGATAGGTAGTTACCCCGACGCGGTCACCGGCACCCCCTACGTAGAGGCGGCTGAGGAAAAGTATAAGAGGCGCTATGCCGTGGGCGTGTGCCTTGCCCTCCAGAGGTCGGACCCCCAGACATTTAATAGCGTGTTCGGGAGCCTTGAGAATTGCGTGAGGCAGGCAGGGGCCTACGCGGACTTTAACTTTGACAAGTGGAAGGTCTCGTGGCCCGCTAACCTGGCGACGTCTATCGCGACTTTCGGGTAAGCTAACTTTATTTTTTTGGCCTCCCCCATCCCTATGGATCCGATTACCTACCTAACGGACCCCTCCACGTGGCAGAGCCTCATAGAGGTGGTGAGGCAGATATTCGCCTGGATCATGTCGGCAAATCCCCTAGCCCTCATATTGGTGGGGGCCGTCGTGGCTTTCGTGGGAAAGAGGGTGGTCGAGGCGGTGGGCCTCCTTATTCTGATATACGGAGTGATTAGGCTGGTGGCGCCCCTAATAGGCGTCCACCTGCCGTTTTAACTTACCTCGACTCGTAATTTACGGAACGTGGTAAAATACGTACGGAATAGCGGTCAATATTAATATATAGGGACCTACGGCATGACATGCGGAAAGTCCCCATACCGCTAGTGTTTGCCGCCATAGCATTAGCGGCCGTGACCGTAATGCTGAACGTGGCCATGTCCTCTATTGTCACATATCAAGGGACGCCCATAAGCCTCGGAGGCGGCTGGATAGCGGTCAACGCCACCACCCAGGGCCATGCCTACGTCAACGGCACCATGAGGTACTTGGTCCTCCCCGTGGTGTCGATATACGGCAAGACCTTGGTCAATATCACGGCCGGCAACGTCCTGCTGTTCAGCACGGCCACCGCCAAGTGCGCGGCCGTGGCCTACAACCAGTACTATATGGGCTATCAACTCTACAACAATAGCGGGCTTTGGACGCCCGTATGGGGCCAAGGGTCGTGTCCCGCACAGATAGGGACCAACAACGTGACCTATGTCACAGGCATAGCCGTGAACGCGACCGGAGCTATGATATATACTCCCCAGGGCACTTTCTATATTCCGGCCGTCTACATGGGCACCGGGCAGAATTTCGGGGCTGGGGTGGGCAAGTACGTGAACCTCGGCAATGGCGTAGTGGCCGAATACTACTACTACGTGATCACCAACGGCACGTCGGTCAAGATAACCACCTAGTTTTTCCCTCCCCCTAACAATTTCGGCATAGGTATTTTTAAGGCAGGTTATTCCACATGAGCATGAGGGGGGACAGGGGAGGGGGGGTGTCGATAAAGCACGCTTTTTTTGCCCTATTCCTGGTGGGGCTGGCCCTCATATACGTGGGGGCCGCCCTAGCCCAGATAGACGGAGGCCTGTCGCTAATGCTGATATTCGCGGGGATATGGGCCGCCATAGCCGCCATAGCGATAGGCGTATTCGCGTTCATGGCAAGGGAGCTATTCGGCTTGCCATGATAGTGGGGATATACCGGTCCAGGCGCAACTTCGGCATGTTTGTGCCCATAGAGCACGGGGGCGTCACCTACTACGCCAAGGTCTACCGGAAATTTGTCAAGGGTATAGGCCGGTACGGCCCCCTAGTGGCCGGCCTATCGTGGGAGACCGACAGGGGCTATCTCGTGACCGTAGAGGCCGACCGCTATATCGACCTGCCTCACGACATGCTCAGCCGGCTGGAGGTCCTCTATTACCGCCTCTATATGTCGTGCGACGGGACGCCCCACGTGCACCTCATAGCCGGGCCTCCCATGCCGAAACACAGAGCACTTAAGTACGCGCGGCCCTACACCGATAGGAGGCACATAAGGCTGAGGCATAGGGTGCCCTATGCGGGGGTAGTTAGGGTGACCCCATTGCCTTGCGAGGAAACCCTTGCCGTGGTCAAGGACCCCCTAATCGATAAGGTGGCCTCGCTAGTGCCATGACCGAGGTAGAGCAATTGGAGGGATTCCTGGAGTGGGACGCCGAAGAACTGGATAGCCCGGACAAGTGGGTGGGTGCTTGGGACTTTGTCAAGGACACGCTCTCCGAGTGGGAGCGGCCGGGGACCGAGGTGGATAAGGCCATATCGTTCTTCACGGTGATTCAACGGGCTAGGGATATCAGGACCCACGGGTCGGTGGTGTCGGAGGACCTGGACAAGGCCGTCGGCATGGCCATGTACCACGAGGCGGCCCAGGAGCGCGTCCCGATAGATAGGGCGGCCGCGGCCTCCCTTATCAAGGGGGCTTGGGAGTACCTACATGCCTACGGCGTAGATGAATTCTATGACCTTATCAACGCCCTCATGTGGGACCAGTACCAGGACCTCCGTAGGGCCTCGGACTACTACCTATCGCTATCACCGGACGCTATCATGCAGATATTCAACGTGGCCTACAACCTGGAGCACGGCGTCATAACGCCCAACGAGGCGGCTGAGGCCGTGAGGGAGATAGCGAGGTCCGAGGGAAAGAGCCCGAGGGCGGCCTATTTCAACGTCTACTACCTAGCCAAGGCCACCGGGGACCCCACGCTAACCAGCCTCGCTAGGACGCTATCTAGAAGGTAGGATTTAAATAGCCATATTCAAATTGGCCTATGCCTAAATTGGCTAAACGGAAATTGAATATGTCGATATTGTGCCGGTTCATATGCGCCCACAAGGGTCGGTGGCTACGTCTACCCCCACAAGCTGAGGGTGTTCATGGAATACGATACGCCCGTGGTCGTGGGGGGCGTGTCCGCCCAAGGCCTAAGGCGGCTCATGCGGCGTCTTGAGCCGGCCGTGTTGCACATGTTTTTTGACAACAAAAGGGGCCACGTGTATATGGTAGACATAAAAACCGCCAAGGAGATTTGTCGCAAGTATGTCCGCTAAGAAGGGGGAATACGGGACCGAATTCGTGACGGCCGACAAGCTAGCCGCCATAGACCTAAACGAGGTCTACAACATGCTAGCCCAAGGCCGCTATTCCGAGGCCATGCATAGGGTCAAGTCCTACCTCGCTAGGCTGGGCGTATTCGTGTTTAGGGCCGACGTGGTTCAAGTGGACGTTGAGAGGGGCGTCTTGACCGTCTATGGGGGATGCGGCATAAGGGTCCGGGTCCACGTCCCGACCCAGCACGTGGAAATAGCCTAATTTTACCTCGACCCGTAAGATTGATTCTTACCACGTTCCGTAAATTACGACTGGAGTAAATTACGTATCTGCTCGTAGAATTCCGGCCCCCTTACTGACCTTGGTTTACCGTTACTCGTAATTTACGGATCGAGGTAAGATTAGCTGGGTCCGGATAGGCGGGTAAGTCCTGTAATTGAAAGGCATTAAATTCCCATGTGTCGGCGTATAGCTGCATATGCTATTTGTAAAGGGTGACGGCCTTTAAGGCAAGCAATATAAATTCGGGCCGTAGTGGGGTCTATGATAATCCCATTGGCATTGGGGTCGCTAGCCGCCTTGATACTCGTGGCCCTAATGGGGAGCCGCAACATGCTGGTATACATATTAATAGAGATATTCGTGTCGGGGGCCTTGGCCCTTGCCGGCGTTGCCGCGTCCACATACGCCCTATTCTCGGGCCTATTCATAGCGGCAATGGCCCTATGGATATTGACCCACGTAGAGGAAAGGATAGTTGAAAGGGCCGTCGTGACCCTGCTGTCGGTGGCCCTCGTGTGGGCCTCTAACAACGCGGTGGCCGCCCAAGCCCTAGGCGCTCTGTCCTACCAGATAATCCAGCCCTTCTTTGCCGCGCTAGCCACGGTGGGGGACGTGGTGCTGGGCGTTGCCGGCTTTGGCGCCCTATTCGCCTACATGGTCCTATCCAGCCGCATACTGTCGCTAGCTGAGGAAAACCCGATTATCGCTATAGGCTATGTCTACCTAGCCAATGCGGTCCTGTCGGCTCTGATAGCCCCCATGCCGGACTTTCTTAAGCTTGCCTTGGGCCTAGCCTTGCTCTACCCCTTAGGTAGGGCCATTAGGGGCAACCTGGAGGCCCTAGCTGAGGTCGCGCCCGTCCTCTACCTCCTACCCATACAGACCTCGGTGCTGGTTCAATTGGGCGCGGTCATGGCCCTCGTGGAATTGGCCATGGCGATACTGTCGCGCAAGCACTTGGTGGGGGCCTCTATGTGGGCCGCGGCTCTGCTATTCGTGGCATGAGCTCTTTCATACCGGACATAGCCGAATATTCGGCCCTTTTAATCCTCGCCATTTTCCTGCCCGCCCTAGTCTACGGAGCCATGTCCATGTACCTCGGGCCGTCCCCCAAGCTATTCATTATCCAGGCAATAGCATTAGCGGCCGTGACCATAAAGCTAGCTAGGGAGCGACTACTAGACGGAGTCCTATTCGCGGCCGGGGCCTCGATATTCACGGCCATAGCCTATTTCGTGGACGTCCCCAAGCTATTCATAGAGGGCTTTAGCGCCATATTGGGGCCCTTTATCAGCACCCTGGTGGACACCGTCATAAAGTTCTTTGCTTTCGGGCTTGCATTGGGCGCCATTATGGGCCTTGCCGGCATATTCGTGTCCTTTATTGCCGGCATTATCGGCTTTCTACTCACCGCCTTTATCATGATATTCGCGAGGCTGTCGAGGCTGGTGTATGAGGCCACCGAGGCGGCCACGTCCCTATTCATTAAGGCCGTGCCGGAGGGGATCGCGGCCGTATTGGCCCCCTATTTCGGAGGCATTGTCATAGCGGCACCCATAGCCGTGGCCATAACGGTGATAGCCGCGGCCGCGGCCCTATGGCTTGGCATGCTCATAGGCATGGCCATAACCGGCTTGCTATTCCTCAACGTGAACCTTATACTCTACGGCCTAGCCTCCCTATTTGCGGCCGTATTGCTGAGGCCTCAGTCAATTCCCGTCATAGACATGGGCCATGGACATAGCGGCCCTTATCCTCGTGCCCTACGTGGTGCCCGTCCTGTGGACCGTGGGCTATGCCT
>JC3A454_101597_pt1 | contig 12517 bp, 13 predicted proteins | sample YNP_Site_4_FD_22002 | JGI IMG/M metagenome (IMG submission 22002) | reverse complement strand
GGTATTACTTCTGACCGACCAACTAGTTTATTGTTGTAAATATAGAAATATTTATATTAAAATAGATAATTATATTTAATTTATTTATAATAGTGTATTCAATAATAGTTTGATTGTTTAAGTCCTCCAGGGGCCCCTCCGCCGATGCGCAACCACGCCGATGCGGCTCACGGCACGAAGGGCAGGAACGTCACGGGCAACAGAGGCTCCTTAACCTGCGACTTGACGACGACGCCCTCCTTGGGCACTATGTCGAACTCGTAGAGACCTGGCTGGACGGGGGACCACCTCATCTTCCTGATGAAGAGCACGCGTTTGAAGTTGCCCTCGCGGGTCCTCGCTATCCCGGTCACCAGGACGCCTGCGGCGAGGAACTCCTCGACGCCGTAGCGGCTTATCGCGGCGGACCCGCTGGGTATCTCGGTGGTCACTATGTTGGTGGTCCCTATCTCCCTCTCTATGCCCATCACCAAGACGCGTATATATTCGCGGAGCACCTGTACGTCCTTGTCCAAGGTCACCAGGGGCGCTATCGGATCTATGACGAGCCGTTGCGCGTTCAAGGCGACCACATAGTCCCTTAGGGATGCGATGAGGGATTTGGCTATGGCCGTGGGGTCTTTCTCCCTCAGACGCTCTATGAGGTCCATCTCGGGCACCAGCACCTCTATGAGCCCCTTGGCCCTGAGATCCTCGAGATCCCAGCCGAACCTCTTCGCCCCCATCACCAGCTGCTCGTAGGTCTCGTCCACCGAGACGTATATCCCCGGCTCGCCGAACTTCAAGGCGCCCTGCAACAAGAAGGTAAGCGATATTATGGTCTTGCCCGTGCCCGTCTCGCCGGGAGATGAGGTAGGTGCGCCCCTGATGAAGCCGCCCCCTAGTAGCTGGTCCAGCCCCTCTACGCCCGTCGGGGTGGTCTCGTAGAATAGGTCCGCCGTCTTGGGGGGCTCGTAGGAAACTACGCCGGGCGAAGCCATATGGCGATACCACTGTCCAGTATATATTTTCATCCCCTCAAAACGGCCGCGGCGTACTCGCAAACCCTTTTATAGCTATGCGCAACCACATGCGTGCTGGCGGAGCGTCTCACGCGCCTCAAGCCGCTGAGGGTGCTCGTCACCATAGAGTCAGGGGATCCGCAGCTGAATAGAGGCGCCGCCGAGTTTCTGGCGAGGGCCTTGAGGGGCCCTCTGGACGTCGAGGCCAACGGGCTGAGCGTCAGCTTGACGTTCCGCTGGAGCCTCGCGTCGAAGGTGGCCGAGATGATAAGCTCAGAGGGGGACTCGGTGCTCGACTTCGAGATAGCGGACGACCAGGTTACCATAGTCACGAAGAAGGGGCTTGTGGCGACCATACGCATAGATGTGAGAAGCAACGGCTACGTCAGCGAGGTGGAGGGAGTCGTGTCCATAGACAGAGCCCCCTTCGAGATCGACGAGAGCTAACCCCCTCTTCCTCCGCCTCCAGCAGGAATCCGCCCGCCGCGGAGCCCCGCCGACGATCCTCCGGCCGTATCTGGAGCTTCGGAGGGCCCTGCACGAATCATCCGCGCAGAACGGACCTAGAGGGCTTGAGCCGTCTCCGCCCGGGCCGCCAGCCAAGGGCTGGCGTACGGACTTCCCGCGGCCGCGCGGCGTCAGGCGCGCCTTATGCGCCTGCCGTCGCCGACGACCCAATAGTCGCCGTCGCTTCTGTGCTCCAGCTTGAATATAGGGACCTCGTGCTTGACTCTCTCGAGGGCTTGCCTAGCCACCGAGAAGGAGACCTCCCTATTTATGCCGGCGACCATCACGTAGATCGTGTGGTCGCCCGGCTTGAGCGACCCCACCCTGTGGTATATCCTTGCGTCGAGGACTCCGTCGATGGACCTGGCCCACTGCTCTATCTCCGCTATCTTCTGGCTGGCGTAGGGCTCATAGGCCTCGTAGTCCAGCTCGCCCACCTCGGCGTCGCCCACGCGCCCCTTGACGAAGCCCACGAAGATCACGACGCCGCCGGCGCCCTTCGGCGCAGTGCGCGAAATTATGTCCTCCACCTCCCTATCTATATCCACCTCGCCCGATGTCAGCCCGCCTCCGCCGGACACGGGCGGCATTACGGCAACCTCGTCGCCGTCCCTCAGGGCGTAGTTCTCGGTTGCGTTGCGCCCGTTCACGAGGAATATCACGTCGTCCTTATAGGCCAGGGCCCTGGGGTAGCTCTTGAAGAACCAATCGGCAAGCTCGCCCAAGGTGTAGTCGTCGGGCACATCGAGCTCCTCGAAGACCTTGCCCGTTATATCGCGAAGCGCCGAGAAGTACTTGACCCGGATCCTCACGGAGGGTTGCGGTTCTGGCGTTTTAAGGCTTATCGTCATTTCGCAACGGCTCCCTTCGCTGCGAGCTGTCCCCAATATTTTTAAGCAAATCCCTTAGCTTTGCCGATGTCGTCTAAGTTCGACGTGGTGGTAGTGGGCGCGGGCCCCGCGGGCCTCGCCGCTGCCTACAAGCTGGCCTCTGCCGGCTTCAAGGTTTTGGTCGTGGAGAGGGGGAGGGAGCCGGGCTCCAAGCAAGTCTACGGCGGAAGGATCTACGCCTATTGGCTCGACAAATATCTTCCCGAGTTCCGGAAGGACGCCCCTGCCGACCGTTGGGTGCGTAAGGAGCGCATATCGCTCATGTCGGACGAGTCGGTCACCACGATGGAGTTCGAGGTGGTTAAGCCGGAGAAGTCCAGCTTCGTCGCGTCTCTGGCAGCCTTCACCTCCTGGCTTGGCAAACTGGCTACGTCGGCGGGAGCCAAGATAGTCACCGAGGTCGTCGTCGACGAGCTGTTGCGGGACGAGCGGGGGAGGTTCGTCGGCGTGAGGTCGGGGCAGGACAAGATATACGCGGACTACGTGATAGACGCGGAGGGGGTGAACAGGCTGCTCCTCGAGAGGGCCGGGATCGTGCAGAGGCTTAAGCCCGAGCATGTGGCCGTCGGCGCCAAGGAGGTCCTCAAGTTCGAGAATAGGAAAGTGCTGGAGGACAGGCTCGGGCTCTCCGAGGACGAAGGCCTCGCGTGGGCTTTCGCCGGCTGGCCGACCGAGTATCTGCCCGGCGGCGCCTTTCTCTACACGTATAGAGACTCCGTGGCCCTAGGCGTGGTGGTCTACTTGACGTCTTGGCGCCAGCTGGCCACCCCAGTCTACGACCTGGCCGAGCGGCTCCGCACGCATCCATATATAGCCAAGCTCGTCGCAGGCGCCAATCTGCAGGAATATTCGGCGCATCTGACCCCGGTGGCGGGCATATCCATGGCTCCCCCCAGGTTCTCCTACGACGGGCTGCTCATCGTCGGCGATACGGCCGGCTTCTTGATGCACGCCGGCGTCTTGATAAGAGGCGTCGACTTCGCAGTGGCCTCCGGCGTCCTGGCCGCCGAGACCATCAAGGAGGTGGGGCGCCCCGATGCGCTGTCGCGCTACGACGACAAGCTCAGGAGCAGCTTCATACTCAGGGATCTGCTTGCGTTCAAGAACGCCGACAAGGTCCTCTCGGGGCAGTTCGCCTTCGACGACATGCCGAAGCTCGTCAACGCGTTCCTACGCAACTACTTCACCGTGGAGGACAGGCCGCCTACAGTCGCCTCGGCCCTCAAGACTACGATGGGCGAGGGAAACTGGTCGCTCGCTAAGATACTGATAAATACTATGTACGCGCTGGCCTATCTATGAGCTCCCAGCAGGCTGTCAAGTTCTTGACGATAGAGGAGAGGCTCAACGTAAACGCGTGGGATACCGACATATATAGGCCCCACATCAAGATAAAAGACCCCGATAAGTGCAGATTCTGCGAGAAGAAGCCCTGCACCTACATGTGCCCCGCCAAGTGCTACGTCCAGCAGGGGGACATAGTTGTGCTGAGCACCGAGGCCTGCCTGGAGTGCGGGACCTGCCGCGTGGTGTGCCCCTATGAGAACATCGACTGGAACTACCCGCGCTCCGGCATGGGGGTCTGGTACAGATTCTCGTAGACGCCGGGGCGATGCGCACTTTATAAGCCGAAAACGCGATCCATATATGGCCATGGATAAGGAGAGGATGGCCAAGCTGTCCAGAGATCCGAGGCTCGTGGAGGCCCTCAAGGCCATGGGCGGATTTCTCTGGTACTACACCGAGCTCTACCCCTACAGGACGATCTACACGCTCACAGTCTGCAGAGACGCGCTCTGCGTCTACATAGCGGGCGAGGACATGATGGACATGAGGATACAGCTGGAGAAGTACCTGGAGCTGGAGGACGACGAGGAGAGGCTGAGGCAACTCGCCAGATCGCTCGATATGCTCGCGGCCTTCTCAGAGAAAGCGTATTGGGACTACGCGCGATAGGCGGGCCAGGAGGGCCCCGGCCAACGCCAGCTTCCTCGCCTTCACCGAGTCCCTGCGCTTTATGGGGACGTCGGGGTAGAACCCGCTTATGGCGATCTCCCGCGCGCCCATCGCGTAGGCCAGATAGGCCGCCCTATCGCCGTCGGTGAACCCGCCCACGTTGTAGGTGCCGGGAGGCGGCGGGACTTGGACCGTGTAGACCCTCCGCGGAGGTCTGTATAGAGGCAGGAGGTCCACGTTATCGCCGTGGGCGTGCACGACCACGACGGACCCCAGCCCGACCGACGCCGGCTCGTAGTCGAGGTCGGTGACGACGACGTCGGGCCTTACGCCGGCCTCGGCGAGCCTCCTGGCCGTGAAGCCCTCGACGGCAACCGACACCGACGCGCCTTCGACCAGCGCCCTGAAGGGCGGCATGTATACCGCCGGCCTCGACCAGTCGAACGCGGCGAGCGCGTCCACGGAGAGCCCTCCGAGCCTGGAGGCCAGTAGGGCCGCCTCGCCGTCCCTCGAGAAGGAGAGCTCGGGGAGCAGGGCTCTGGCGAGCGCCATGTGGTGCTGCCATTCGAGCGGATCCACAAGCCACATCGTCGCGTCACTTCGACGTGGTGATGGTCAGAAGCTTGTAGTTGGCCGGCGTCGGTGCGTACCAGAGCGCGCCGCATCCCGAGCTGGTGAGATTCACCGCATATCGCCCCGGCACGACGGGGGAGGGGACCAGGCAGGAGGGCCCTCCCAGGGCTCTGTCGAAATTCGTCGCATAGATCCTCCGGCCTGCAAAGGAGGCGTTGACGCTGTAGGCAAATGCCGAGACCCGGTAGACGCTCGCCGTGAAGGACCCGCGGTACGCCGTGAGGTTGAGCAGAACGTAGAGCGAGACTACGCCGGGCCTCGTCGAGTTGTTGATGAGCGCCATGGAGTAGGAGTAGGCGTCGAAGTTGGGGAACTGCGTCGGGAGGAACAGCTTGTAGCTTATGGACCTCACGCCAGGCGTCAGCGACGAGGAGGCCAGGTCGGCGATCTGCGAGGCCACGTACCGCGCCATCAGCTGCGCGGTAGCGGCCGCCTCCCGCTGGAACGCTTGGTAGGACAACAGCCAGACTAGGTACGAGGCCAGGAGATATGCCGCGGCCATAAAGCCGAAGAGTATGGCCGCCTCGATGGCCGATATGCCCCTCATCTCCAGATGAGGGTTACGTTGTTCCACACCAAATACACGGTTTGGATCCTCCTGAAGTATAGGGTCTTGGAGCCAAGCCTGCTCTGTACGGTCACGCTGGCGGACCCGCCGCAACTGATCGACGTTGAGTTGAGCGGCCCCACCACGTAGGCCAGGACGCCGCTCGGGCTTCGTAGCGTGAGGTTGGCCGAGACGGTGTAGAGATACAGCGAGGCGGACCCGTTGACGAAGACCACACGGCTGTAGAGCCTCACGGTCCTCGGGTAGGTCGAGTTGACCGCCACCACGGGCTCGCCTATGTGCACTGCGAGGGAGCCGTCGAGCCCTCTGAGCATCGAGTTGCCGAACTCCACGTAGGTCGAGTTGTAGCCCACCACCACCTCCCGGAACACGTAGGTGCTCGAGACCCCGCCGCACTGGATCGTCACGTAGAGCCCCGGCGTCCTCACGTAGAGCGAGCCGAAATAGGAGCTGGGCAACTGGTAGATCCTCTGGACGCCGGTCATGCCGAAGTCGGTCTCCAGCGAGTCCCCAAACGCCGTGAGGAAGGCAACGACGTTCTTGGCCTCGAGCCCAGCCTCTATCTGGAAGATGTTCTGCACTATATAGGGAATGGCGGCGAATATTATGGCCAGCGACACCGACAGCAGAATGGCCACCTCCAAGGCCTCCAGGCCCCTCATATCGTCTGGTAGATCTGCCCGTTTAATATGAAGTACGGAAGAGGCCAGGTATAATTAATCACATCGACGCCGAAGGGATACGAGTACGAATTGGGCAGATACCTCACTACCAAATACTGGAAGCTCCACATGGGCCCGTTGCACTGTTGCTGCGGATCTGTGCATGGGGGCGATGTAGTGAGCAACGCCTGGTCATATGCCGTGTTGGGCCATCCGTTGTACCACCACTTATCGAACGTATTCAGCTGGCGGCCGGTTGCGGTAATTATGTGGTAGTTGGCGAACTGGGGGGTGAGCGCCATTACGAAATACACCTCGAGGCCGGTGCCGTAGGTGGTCCACACGTTCTGGTCGCCGCATACGCTGGCGTACTGGTTCCACCAGTAGTTCCATCCCCGAATGTTTTGGACATACCCGTTGAATATCTCCATCATCTTGCCCGCCAGAGTGCCCTCGGGACATCGATACTGCGGATTTATCGTGTCTGCTAGATAGATGTAGTAGAGATAGCGGCGGGGGCTTCCGCCCGTATCCGGATGTGTAATGTTCACCATCACATCCGCATATGTCATGTTAACCACCACCGCGAACCCCGACCGATAGTTGGATAGGGATAGGCTACTGAATACATAGGGGCTGTTTGTCCGCGGCACGTATAGATCCACCACAGACGCCATGGAGCTCGGGCTTCCCCCCGGACACAATTCCAGGAGGGTCCCCCTGTAGGCGAACCAGCCTTTATACTGCTGGATCCTCAGCCATACGTCGTCCCAATACGCCGTGGAGTAGGTCAGCGGGCCGACCCAGCGTCCCTTTGAGAACATGTAGAAGGACAGACTCTTGGAGGAGAGGCCGAGCGCCTTTAGAATCGACGGAGGTATTATCAGCACGAGGTGGTCGCCGGAGTAGCCGGACGGGAAGTAAACCTGCAACAGACGGCAACTGGACGATGTCAGGGAGATCGGGGCGATGTAGTTCAGCTCCCATGTGGGGGCGTACGACCCCGGGAAGCCGCTCTGCGCTTGTTGCCTATACGAGGGGTAGAAGGTCACGTTGACGGCGCTGGCGGGCGGAACCATGACCAGGGTCCAGCCACTGCCGCCCGGCCCAGCCACGTCGAGCTTGGCCCCGAAGACGCCGTCGTTGGGCGACACGGACTGCACGATCGGGGCTCCTGACTGCCACGGGAAGTAGAACACGGCGTCCATGTTGCCCACGTTGACTAGATAGAGCGAGTTGCCGCTCCATAGGTAGTAGACCTGTGGATGCACGGCCGTTATGTTGTTCACAGCGAGCGAGGCGCCGAGGATCTGGGCCACCAGCGTCGACGTCGAGTGTCTGGGCGAGAGGAACGTGACGTTGTAGAGCGCCGCATCGACCCCGTTGAGGAATCCGTAGTACGCCGCCAAGGTCTGGTTGCATATGCTCACAGACCCGCAGGTGTAGTTGTAGAGAATTCCGCCGTAGTTGGTGTACAGGTTGAAGGAGGCCCCCAGGGCCCCCTTGGGGACGTTGGCGCCCACCAAGACGCCGTATGTGTAGCGGACGTAGGTGTCGTTGTAGGGGCTGGCCACGACGTACTTCGCCGAGGCGTTTACATACAGCGTCTGAGTTATGTTCAGATCGGTCACCAGCGCCAGCGATATGTTGCCCAGCAAGTTAACCTTCGAGAGGGCGTACGACCGGCCGCCCCAGGCCAGCACGACCGGCCTAGGCGAGCCGACGACCGGCGCCGAGCCGAGCGTGGTCAGCACGGCGGAGGGCTCTGGGTAGGTCCAAGGCCTGACCGCCAGGAAGTCGTATATCGCCGCGTCGGTCCAGCTCGACGCGCTCGGCGGCGGGAAGTCCTCGGTGTCCGTGCCGAGCACTATGTTGAAGCTCTGGAGCGGCGACATGGACAGCCACTGCCCCACGTAGGGCGCCATAGGCCCCGTGGAGTTCGAGAGGAATTCGTAGGCCGCCAGATAGGTCTGCCCGGCCATGTTGCCCCCAAGTATCTGCGATATCGAGAGGACGTACCAACGGCCCGCGCTCAGGGGCACGTAGGAACCTCCGTACTGCCAGGAATACGTCTGCCAGGGCCCGGTTATATAGCCCCGGGGCTGGTAGGACCAGACGAACGTCCATGGGTAGCTCTCGGGCTGCACCGCCACCATATCTGCGCACCAGGGGAAGGTGCGCCCGTCGTAGCCGCCCCAGAAGAGCGCCAGATAGCCCATCTTCTCCGCTCCTATCTGCGTCACGTTGACCAAGACTCTGACCTGGAAGCCGGGCCAGTTTGAGGGCACCTTGAAGTCTTTCCATATCTGGTAGCCCACGTCGTAGGTACCGGCGGGGTATTCAGCTCCGAGGCGGAGCCCGACTGTGCTGTTGCCGTAGACCGACGTCGGCACCAGCTGTTTTATCGGCTGCGGCGTGTATTCGGGGCCGGCGCTGTGGCACGTGCTGTATACCACCGAGCTGGGCCAGCCGGCCATCGCCGCCGCGTTGAAGAACCCGTTGACCCCGCTGAAGTTGTAGACTGCATACGGGTTGTTGTTGAGGGCCGGCGACGCCGTCTGATAGGCGTATTGGTAGTTGGCCGAGTCGTAGCAGAAGTTGGGCCCCGTCGAGGGGGGCGTTATGCCGAGCATCTGCATCATCAGCGGTATGTTGAGGGTTAGGTAGACGCTTGACGAGTTGGACTGGTATAGGATCGCCATCACCTCGTCCGATGAGCCCGGCGAGGCCAGGGAGCCTCTCGGCATCTTGAAGTCGAAGAGGCAGAACGGGCACTTGAGGTATTCGGACCACCAGGGGAGCTGGATGAAGGCCCCTGCGAGCATCGAGTTGAACCGCTGGACCACGTTGGGGTTGTGGTAGTTGCAGCCTCTTCCGGCGTAGTACTGGAGGGCTTGGCTCAGCGCCGTGTTGTTCACCAATATTAGGTAGAGCTTCTGTTTCAGCAGGCCGGCATTATAGCCGCCGCCCGACCTGGCTTGGTTCAGTATGTCGGCTATGGGGGCGCTGTAGGTCTCGCCCACGGACGTGGGCTTCCTGACGTCGGCCGAATACAATATCACGTAGCCGCTCTGGATCGGGCTGTACGGCGTCACCACGAACCTGTATACCCTATAGGCGCCCGGCGCCGACAGGGCGCCCGCGCTCCACCATCGGGAGAAGCTATAGGCGTTGTTGAGGACCACCGCGGCCGGATAGGGCCCCAAAGTCCCGCCGAAGCCGCCTTGATCGACCGCGTAGCCCCCCGACACGAAGGCGCCGAAGGGTATGAGGCTCTGTTCCGTCGCCGATAGGGCCGACGCCGCGTACTGCGACGCATCGGCCAGCTGGAAGTATATGTCGGCCGGGTGTCCCTGCAACAGATTGTTGTAGAGGCCGGCGTTGAGGGCGCCCGCCGATATCTTGGAGGCGGCGGACTGGGCCAGGAATGCTGCGTAGCCCGACAGCAGCCGGACCAGCTCGGGCCAGTCCTGGCTCATTATTCCGTACGCCGGCCTCTGGATGGAGGCCGCGGGGACTATGGTGGAGGAGACGTAGGCCATATATATCACCGCAACGGCGACCACGACCGCGAGCGCGGTGAGCACTATCCACTGGCCCTTCACGGCCTCGCCACGTAGAGCACCATCTTCACCTGGGTGCCGTCGGGGAGGACCGCCGACACCGTCGCCGAGGAGGAGGCCGCCGAGGTCGTCGTCGAGGAGGGGAAGACGGCGACCGCCCAGCCGGTGGGCCGCGCGACGGAGAGGAGCTTCTGGCTCCATGAGGCGCATACGAGGCAGGGGGGCGGGGAGCTACCCGCCAGATATACCGTGAAGTTATATACGTATTGCTGCGGTATGAGCGAATCCAGCACCGACTTTACGGCGGTCACGTTGCGGGAACATATGGAGGAGCTGAGCACGGTGAGGAAGGTGGGGCTGAGCGATAGCTGCAACAGAGTATTGTAGGCGGTCTCCACGTCCTGTCTGCCCATGGTCGTCGAGACGGGGCTTCTGGGCAGAAGCGTCATGGCGTATATGGCCAGAGCCACCAGCAGCACCGCGAAGAGGAGCTCGAGGACCCACCTCATCGCATCGGGCTGGGGTACTCGTAGACGGTCACGTTGACGAGATACGTCGTAGTCAACGAGTTGAAGACGCCCGAGGCCGACGAGGCGTAGGTCTGCGGCGCGTTGTAGAAGCCCCATCTGTACCAGGTCTTTACGTCCACGTCAGTGGCCGGCGGTACGGGGAACAGCGGTATGGGCACAAGCGCCGCCTGCGGTATCTTGGGGGAGCTGGAGCTCGGCGTCACGTAGGCCAGGGCCAGAAGCGTGTTGGTGGGCAGGTCCAGCCAGCACGCCGTACAGTGGGCATTATTAATACATTGACTGCATTGCTGCACCTTAACTGGGCTGTTGCCTGTGCCGGGATTCAGCGTTATGTTGGAGCCGTAGATCGTGAGCGCATACCCCGTATACAGCGAGATGTACCTTATGCCGAGCGATTGACGTCCTTGACCGCTTGCGTTAGAATTCCCCTCGCCTTGGCCGTTAGAGTTCCCCTGGCCTACGTCCAGCCTCCCGTCGCAGGGCAGGTTGGAGCCCGGCTGGAGGTAGTGGGCGTCGTGTATTAAGTACAGCGTTGCGGAGACGGCTCCGGGGAGAGGCGCGCCGTATATCAACGACACCGAGGTGGCGTTGAAGACGTAGTAGGCGGCGCTGTAGGGGTAGTCTATCTTCTGGGCGTAGACCACCAGCGCCGACTGGAGGCCCGCCAGCTGCGAGTAGCTCACGTAGGGCGGCATAGCCGCCTTAGCGTAGCTGTAGTAGTACCCCCCGACCTGCGACAGAGAGTAGTTTAGGTTTATCGTAGATGTGTAGGGCGGATAGCACTGCGAGGTCGTGCAGTAGTAGACTGTGGAGACCACCCTGCCCGAGGGGTAGGAGCCGGCGCCCCTGGCGACTATATAGGCCGTTCCGTTGGCCAGAAGGCTTCCCGCGGCGTTGTAGAACTGCTTGCACACGGAGCTCGCGTTGTTCATGAACTTGACGCCGGCGGCCGTCACGTAGGGACATACGGCCAGCCTGACGAGCGGCTTTATTTGTATCTCTACGTCGTATTTGTTGTAGTTATTGCCGAACAGATTGCGCGCTATGGCCGTCAAGTTCAGCGTGCCCTGTATGAGGTTCGGTATGACGTAGCCGTAGCCCGCCATATATACGGCGGTGCCCACGGTGCTGGCCAACGTGCTCCGCGGGTTCCATACGCTGCACGTCGGATATCCCGACAGCTGGGCGGAGGCCATGGCCAGATAGTCTATGGCGTAGTCGCTTAGATATCCAGGCGCGCTGGGGTTGGCCACGCCTACGTCCTGCGATAGATTGTACGCGCTGTAGGCTGTGATCCTCTGCAGGATCTGTTGCGCCAATACGTTCAGCTCGGCCTGGCTGGCCTGGGGTTGCGCCGATAGGTTGCCGGCGACGTAGAAGGTTATCGCTATGAAGAACACCATGACGAATCCCACCACGGCGAGCTCTATGGACTGCACATATACGCATCCATCTATTTTGATAAATTTTGCGTTGCGCCTCCGCCGTCGCGGGTCATGCTTAAATAGGCCGCCCTAGGGGCGCCCGTGAGGGAGCCGTTGCCCGAGGAGGCCTTGAGGGCAGCCGCCGAGATCGTAGACGATGTGAGGGCTAGGGGTCTCGCCGCAGCACTTGAGTGGTCCAGGAGGCTGGATGGAGTCGAGCCTGGAGATGTCGTCGTGACGCCCAGGGGGGATCAGGCCGCCGATGGGGCCGTCGTCGAGGCGGCGCTGGAGGCCGCCAAGTCGCTCGAGAGGGTCTACGCGCGTCTGCGGCCCGCCGACGTCGTGGATTACTACGAGGGGGTCTTGAGGGCCGTGTCGTGGCGGCCTGTTGAGAGGGCGGCGCTCTACGTCCCTGCGAGGTACATATCGACCTTGGTGATGCTGGCCGTGCCTGCGAGGGCCGCGGGGGTTGGGGAGATCTACGTGGTGACCCCTCCCAGGGGCGTCACGCCGGAGCTCCTGACCGTGGCTGAGAGGCTGGGCGTCAGAGGCGTAGTGAGCCTCGGCGGCCCTCAAGGCCTGGCGTACGCGGCCTTCCAGATAGGCGTCGACCTGTTGGCAGGCCCGGGCGGAGTCTACGTGCAGCGGCTAAATACCTCCTCTCCCGCTACGTCGGCATAGACGGGATAGAGGGGCCGACCGAGCTGGTCGTATACGCCGAGGGCGTAGAGCCCAGCGCGCGATCGCGGGGGCTCTAGCCCAGCTCGAGCACGGCCCCGCCTC
>JC3A454_102017_pt1 | contig 12714 bp, 14 predicted proteins | sample YNP_Site_4_FD_22002 | JGI IMG/M metagenome (IMG submission 22002) | reverse complement strand
TTGTGTACATTACAGCTTGTAAGGCTTGCCCGAAGAGACTTATCCTCGATGTGTTGAGGGATACTATTGCTAAGAGATTTGGCATCATTGGAACCATCTACCAACGTGAAACAGACGATGCCCTAGTGTTCAGCGGCGAGGACGCCGTTAGGCTGCTTAGGCGAGTCACCAGGTACATGCACCACCCAATCCGACGCTTAAGGGCAGAGTTGATCCTGGCGCTTCACGATGGCAAAATAAGCAGGGATGAGCTCATAAAGCTTTATGAGCAGACAGAGTATGTGTTCGGAGCACCAGACGTTAAGCGCAACAACGGCTTGGATGTCCTCGCCCGAGCGGCCCCACAAACCCACACCCATGGGGGACAAAGATAGAAACAAGGTTCTTGGTGGACCGGCCGGGATTTGAACCCGGGTTCTCCCGCGATCCCGTGCCTGTATTGACAATGCAAGGCTTGTGCGGGACTACCGTCCCTGGGCATCCTTCCAGGCTAGACTACCGGCCCAAAACGCCAACACCAAGGGGAGGTTTTAAGTTTTTGTTTGGGTTAGTCGTGCCGTAATTTTTAAAGTGTTGGTTTTTGGTTTTATCTAGATGGCGTTTACTGTGGGTTTTGACTCGGGTACGTTGATTGTTGAGGGGCCTGCGGATGTTGAGGTTGTTGAGGGACAGTGTGATGTCCTTGGTTTTCCCTTGGCCGGCCCTGTACATGTTGATGAGTTTAGGGCTTTGCCCATAACGCCTAAGGGTAGGTGTGTGGTTGGTGTGGTTGGTGGTGTCGTTAGGCATGTTAACGAATTGACAATACCCAGCGGCTGGTCTAGCCTAAGCCTTGAGGGTATCGTTATGATTGTCGGTGATGTTGATTCGGGCAAGACGACGTTGAGTACGTACTTACTTAACACTCACGTGGTTAAGGGGTTGCATGTCTGCGTGGTTGATGCTGATGTCGGTCAATCATCGATAGGACCCCCTGGGGTTATCGGTGCTGGTTGCACGAGCTTCCCAACCCACTCATTAAGTGCCCTGCACATGATGAGTGGTTACTTCCTGGGTTGTACAAGTCCCTCCCAATGTGTTGGTAGGTTCATTGGTGGACTGCTCCACGTGGTTAGGGACGTCATGAGCAGGACTCCAGGCCTTGTGATAATCGATATGCCTGGCTGGGTCAGCGATGGTGGTGTTGAGTTCATTAGGGATGCGGCTGAGGCTGTGGGTGCAGATTACGTAGTATCCCTAGGCCTCGGTATGAGGGCTTGGCCTGGTACCAGGGTTATTGAGGTTGAAAGGTCACGGTACGTCAGGCAAAGGAGCCCCAGCGAGAGGAGAATGCTGAGGGTGGCATCTTTGAGGCAGTACTTAAGTAATTTGGTTGAGGTTGAGGTTAGCCTCGATAAGGTGTTTGGCAACTCAATAATTGAGTGCCTGGCAGGTAACTGTGGCCGTTACGTGGTTGAGGAGGGGTTAGATAATGTGGTTAGACACGGTAACGTGGTTAAGGTACCAACGCGGCAAATAAGTAATGTGTTTTGTGGCCTTTTACGTAGGGGTTTCCTCGTCGGTTTTGGTATTTTGAGGGATTTTGATTTTAAGCGTAGAGTTGCCAAGGCGCTGGTTACAACGGACAATTTTGATGGTATCTATGTTGGTAGGATGAGGGTTGATCCAGATAGGGTTGAGGAACTTGATCCACTGCCATTTATTTAAGCGATTCTTGCGGTAACACGAGTACCGCGGTGACTATATTCAAGTTACTACCTGTCCATCCCGTCTTGATCAGGGATCCTAACCTCTCGAAGATTACGGCAGTATTGTTATTTCTCAGTTCTCCAATCACGTCTATCCCCAACTTAGCAGCGTTGCTTATTGTTGAGCCATCAGCTGCACAACCAGCTGCGTCCATGTTACCATCAATGCCATCAGTGGCTATGGAAAGCATCGACACGCTATCGACACCCCTCACACTTAATGCAAATCCTGTGCACAACTCGGTAGTTCTTCCGCCCCTACCGTTGCCTACCACCGTTACCGTGGGCTCGCCGCCACTCAGGATCACACCCCTCCTTATCGGAATTCCCCTAAACCTAGCCTCAAGGGCTATGCTAGCCAGGTACTTACCAACCTCGCGGGCCTCACCCTCCATTCTTGACGTCAGTATTAACGAGCCCATCCCAAGGGATTTCACGTATTGTGAGACATCGGTGAGCACATCCATGTTACTGGCTATCACGTAATTCCACGTGTTACTTAACTCCTTAGGTGTCTCGGGTAATAGGCCCTTAGCGCCGCTCTCAAGGATCTCCCTAACCCTAGTGGGTACCCTATCCCATACACCCTTATCCTTCAATATCCTTATTGCATCGCCATAGGTGGATGGGTCAGATACCGTGGGACCGCTCGCCACCGTGGCTGGGTCATCACCAGGTACGTCACTAGCTATAAGGGAGATCACACTACCACCACGCCTAGTAACCTCCAGGGCTAGCCTGCCACCCTTTGTTTTCGAGAGATGCTTCCTCACTATGTTGATCTCCTGTATCGTAGCCCCACTCCGTAGCAACAATTCGTTGACCCTCGTGATATCGTCTATCGTGAGACCCTCCATTGGTACTTCCACCAGTGCCGAGCCACCACCACTTACTAGGAATAGTACGTGATCGCCTGGTTTAACCCTGGACAACAAATCCATTATAGCCAACCCAGCCTCTACACTGCTCTCCGTGGGTAATGGGTGCGTTGATTCGATAACCCTAATGATACCTAACCTACCTGGTGTCCCCTTAGGAACCACAGCTACCCCATCGATTATGTAATCGCCCGCCCTATCCTCAACTGCCTTGGCCATACTTATGGAACCCTTACCAAGGGCGATCACGTAGAACCCACGTAATTCATGATCGAGAATCCTAACGACACCGCCCTTAACCTCCACCACCTTAGCTAAACGATCGTATAGGTTGGATGCACGTAAAATAACTCCAACAAGCTCGTTTAGAAGGTCGCCCGCAAACACTGGTAATGCCATTAGGTGGTAGCTTAGGAATTTGGTTTAAAAGGGTGAGTTGGTAATGAGGCCATCGATGATTGAAACGGAGAAACTAAGGTCTAGGTTAAGGGAGTTGGAGGGTGTTAAGGATGAGGTTATCGAGACTGGAGTGAAGGTTAATAGGCTATCTAAATCAGTGATATACTCATTGATTAGGGGCGATGCAGAGATGGCACGTAAATACATCGGTGAGATGCAGGAACTAGTAAATAAATTGAGGGACCTTGTCTCACGGTACCCAATGTATTACAACAACGCCGTAGTGAGCCTCCAGGAGTATGTCGAGGCGATGACCATGTGGTACTACATGACCGAGAATAGGCTACCAACACCCGAGGAGTTGGGTGTTGATGCGGAGCCCTACATAAACGGTATTGCGGATTTCACGGGTGAGTTGAGTAGGAAGGCCACTGAGGAATTGATAAGGGGCAACCTAGACTTTGCATTAAGGGCTAAGAAGGTCATGGAGGAACTATACCTAGACTTACTAAGCCTTGAGCCTAGGGATTTCGAGATGAGGAAGAAGGTTGATTATGTCTCATCAAACATCAATTGGCTTAACGAAAAAATATTCTACAAAACCCTAAATATAAAAATAAATTCATAAAAACACCCCAAAATCAACATTAAACACTACGGACATCGTGAATTAAAGTTTTTATGCCCATGAGCTTAACTAATCCATGTGCGATGTTGGGTTAGAAGGCGTAATCCCTGGTGAAGCATTAAACGCATTTAGAAGGCTAATCAGTAAGGGAGATGTCGGTCTGGCCTGCGACTTCCTAATGAGGCATTATAGAGATGAGTATTGGCCCAGGAGGACCGGTCCAATGCCTCAGTTGAGGAGGAGACGAAGCGATAAAGTCATCGAGTTACCCAAACCAAAGGTTATCAATGTACCAATCGATAGAGCTATTAATGCTAGGAGGAGTGCTGATGATTTTATTAATGAACCCATAAGCATTGAAGACCTGGCTACAATACTTCACATGGGCGTTGGAATTACAGGATGGACCCAGGCCTACGGTTATAAGCGGTATCCGCTACGCTCCTACCCATCCGCAGGGGCACTACAACCTGTTGAGGCTTACCCAGTGGTTAATAATGTGTTAGGGCTTGAACGTGGATTGTATAGGTACGACCCGTTCGACCACGTTCTCGAGATTCTAAAGCCTGGCGATTATGCCTCATTGATGGCTGACCTAGCTCTTGGGCAGGATCACGTGTCACGTGCATCGGCAGTCATAGTGCTTACTGTTGTTTACGCTAGGACGTATTGGAAGTATTGGAAGCGGGCGCTTAGGTACGTGTTGTTGGATGCGGGCGCCGCCATGGAGAACATATACCTAGCAGCCACAGGGCTTGGGTTAGGTGTTAGGGCCATTGGCGCCTTCTATGACGGCGAATTATGTAGATTTCTGGAGATTGATTGCATGAGTGAGTTCCCAGTAATTTTAACGCTTGTTGGCAAAGGGATTTATCTGCCCTGACTTTCGCAAGGTCAGCCTACGATGCTCTTGATACGCTCAAGCTTCTGCTCCAACTCACCGCATTTTTCGCGCACTATCTTATCCACCTCATCCTCCGTGTATAATCTCTCGATTTTTATATTTGAGAAGTTGAATTTATTGTTCTTTTGGTCGTATGACAATAACGCCAAGCCTCGCTCTTTAGGGTGGGGTTGCCCTGCTGTGTGGGGGCTCAGTATCAGGTTTATAAAACCCTGCTTTGCTGGTTGGCTGGTGCCTGGGTTGGTGCCTCCGAGAGGGGGTTCGGTTTCTTCGGGTGAGTTGGTGGGTCGATTACCCACTGTTTTCGCCAACCCGGGCACGCTTTCTCCCAAACCAAGCAACATACGCACTGTTAGGCTTAGGCTTCTGCCTAATGGTTCTCAAGAGAGGAGGTTGCGAAGAATAGCTGATGCCGCTGCTAAATTATGGAATGAGCTTAATTATGCTAGATTGGTGCAATATAGGGAAACGGGTAGGGTTGATTTCGAGGGTACAGAGCATGAGTTTTACTACAAATACAATAGCGTGTTGGGTGTGAATGCTGGGCAGGTGATTAACCTAAACAATCAAACATGGAAGTCATACTTCGAACTACTCAAGCTGTATAAGCAGGGTAGGTTGCCGAAGTTTTACAGAAAGCCATCACCGTCAGGCTTCTGGAAGGATAAGGTGTTGGGGAAGAGAATCTTGAGGATTCTGGTTAGGAACGATAGGTACTACATCGAACCAATCAACAACGGCGAGGGCTATTTGGTGCTTAAGGACTGGGGCTTGAAAATAAAGTACGCTGGGAGGATTAAGTGGTCTGGCAAGCAGGGCACGCTAGTAATCAAGCTTGAGGGTAACAGATGGTTCGCATATGTGCCAATCACTGTCGGTGAGAAACCCGCTAAGTCCAACCCAAAGGGCTACGTGAGAGGTATCTATGAGAAGATTCAGATCGAGAAGCCTAAGGGCAGTAACAAGGCTTTCATAGACATTGGCTTGAATAATTTATTCGCAGTAGTCTTCCACCCACAGTGATACTGCGATTTTAATCAAGGGTTCGACAGTGAAGGCTGAGTATTATTTGGTGGAAGCGTGAAATAGCCACTTACCAAGCGATTAGGGATTGGTTGAGGAATCACGGCTTTGAGTCGTGGAGGAAGTACCACACCTATTACCTACACGCGGTTTTCAAGAGGAGGGAGAGGTTGAGGCATTACTACAGGCCAGTCATTAGGTTTCTAGCCAAGACACTGTGGCAGATGGGCATTGACGAGGTCTTCATCGGCTACCCATACCTAGTGAGTCAGAACAACGGTAATGAGTACAACACCCAATGTTTGGTGGTATGCTAAGATAATCAATTGGCTTGGTGAGGTGTTGCAGGAATACGGAATCAAACTCAACATAGTGAATGAGTACGGAACAAGCAAACAATGCTCAATATGCAACATGGAGCATGAAAACGGTAGGGTAAAGCGTGGATTGTACATATGTGAACTAACCGGAATCAAAGTCAACGCCGACATAAACGCAGCAAGAAACATAGCAAAGAAGGCAGGCTATGAAGTACCAATACCAAAAAAGATACTGAGCTACATAATCACTACCAACGGAGTGAAATCATTAACCCCCAAGGAGGGGCAACAACCAAGACCCCCACAATGAAAACCCGCCCCAACAAGGGCAGGGAAGGGGGTCATAGCAATAGTTGGTGAGTATGCGAAGCAGGAGGATATCTCTGATGAGCTATTTAGTCTCTCATCAACCTTCAATGTAGCGTTTAGTGTTGTTGGTTCATTATTGGCAGTGTTGCCTGGTTACCTCGGGCGTTTTGGCTATGACCTGGTATTCCTGGCAGAGGCGGCGTCTCTATACCTAACGATACCCATGGTACTTAGGGCTGTTAAGTATCTAGATAAGTCCATACTGAATGTTAAGATTGAGAGATTGAGCTTAAGGGATTTGGGTAGATTACGTTCATCCTGGTTGTTAAAAAGGCTTATTCCTGAGGCAATAATAGGTCTTGGTGCTGGCATAATAATTCCATTATTCAGCCTCTGGTTTTACCTGAAGTTCCACGTTGATCTTGCAAGCCTAAGTCTCGTGTATGCAATATCCAACGCAACGCTGGCACTTGGTACGCTGATGGCACCAATAATATCAAGAGCCTTTCGCAGTAGGGTAATTTCTGTAGTCAGTCTTGAGGGTTTAGCCACAGTGGTGTTGGCTGTAATGCCATCAATATACAACTTACCCATATTGCTTACGTTGTTTATAATTAGGAATACGTTAATGAATATGGCAAACCCATTATTAACGTCATTAATTAATGAATTGGCACCTAGGGAGGAGAGGGGTCGTGTCTTTGGCGTTTGGAATATGCTATCCTCAATACCCCGTGCAGTGGGACCAGGGCTGGGTGGTTACTTAATGGATATTGGTTACTTAGACCTACCACTTTACTTGACCTCAATGCTCTACGCCACAGCAGTAGTTCTATTCTATATATTACTTAGGGATGTTGAGAGGAGTATGGGTGTGGTGTATAGAACCTAGCCCATATATTCCCTCCCTAGTTGTCACAGGAAAAATGTTAATTAATAAGGCGTATTGTGACTCCGGCGTGAATTTTCAGGAGAGAGTATCAAGGAGTATGAAGGGCATTAGTGACTCACTTGGTATGTTGCTTGGGCCTGGTTGGTTGGTGATGCTGGCTGATGTAGACGCGCCCAGTATTTTAACGGCTATGCAGAGTGGTTATTACACGGGCCTTGCCATGGTACCGTGGTTATTACTGTTAACAATACCGCTTTATTTCATACAGGAATTAACGATACGTGCGGCTTTAGGTAGTGGTAAGGGTATGGGTACAATACTTAGGGAGGTCTACGGTAGAGGTGTGGCTGCGGTATCGTTAATAGCCATGCTCCTGATAGACGGAGCTGCCTATGTTGGCGAGTATGCTGCAATAGCCGCCATAGGTACACTCTTTGGTATACCAATAACTATTTCAGTGACACTAGTCTTGGCATTCCATACAATGGTGATCCTCATGGGTGGTTCATATAAGAGAATTGAAAATATCCTATTAGTGATATCCGCCTTCATACTTGTTTATTTAGCGGCATTCGTAATAATACCCATAAACTCCCACGGCCTATACTCAGCAATAACCCTAATGACAACGCCCAACTCCTACACCAACACTTGGTACATATCATTACTCACCGCAAACATTGGTGCCGTAATAATGCCCTGGATGCTCTATTACCAACAATCCGCCATTGTAGATAAGGGATTGAGGAGAGAGCATTATACTCACGAGAGGTTTGAGACTGTGATGGGGGCCGTGATAAGCGAAACCCTAATGGTTGCTGGACTACTTGTTGGTTATTGGTTAAGGGTTAGGGAGGGGCTCGTTGATGGGTTTCAATCGGCGTTGCTGTCAATTAATAAGGTCTTTGGATCCTATTGGTTCGCTACTGCGGCCATAGGTATGGTTGCCGCAGCCCTACTCGCAATATTCATAATAAGCCTTGGCTTTGCTTACGGGCTTAGTGAATACTTTGGTTGGCCCACGGGACTTAGTAAAAGGCTTTATGAAGCCAAGGGCTTCTATGCCTTCTATGCGATTGAGATTATACCCGCAGCCCTAATAGTACTATTTGCGAGGGAACTTACGACATTGATACTCAATATAATGATCTTCAACTCCATAGCCCTCGCAATACCCACATACTTACTTATTCACATAGTATCGCAAAGGAGAATCGTTGGCGATTACGCAATAGGTAAGGTAAGGGCCTTAATTCTATATGTAGTAACAACCATCATGGTGGCAGCAGGTATTTACGCAATAACCATGATCGCCTAATGAGTAGTTAGGTTAATTAGGGTGTTTGCTAAGTGTAGTAGGGGTTTGGAGTGAGGATATCCAATAGGGAGTTCCTCTATCTATTAGTGATCAAGGGTGTTAATGATAAGGGCTCAGGGGCTACAATCTTTGGTGTGGCGAAGGCCCTTGGCGTATCCACAGCCAGCGCCTATGAGGAGATAAACCACCTAATTAGGAAAGGCTTAGCGGAGAAGAGGGGGGACGGCATCTACATAACGGAGGAGGGCATTAGGGAAATGAATTCGCTGATAAGGGCTCATAGGGTTATTGAAACCCTGCTTGTGAAGGCGGGCATTGACCCAGATAAGGCCTGCGAGCTTGCTAAGATGTTTGATGAAACACTCCCCGAGGAGGTTGTTGAGAAGCTCTATGAATACCTAGGAAGACCTAGCAAATGCCCCCATGGTAGGGAAATACCAAGCACCTAGATCATTAACCTATATATGCGATAATGCTTAATAAGGAGTTTATTTTCATAAGGCTAATGAGGTATGTATGGGTAAATGGTAAATTAGTCTCCGAAAAAGAGGCCGTAATACCCATACTAACACATGCGCTTCACTACGGCACATCAGTCTTCGAGGGAATCAGGGCCTACTGGAACCCTGACCTAAACAATCTATACATATTCAGAGCTCGAGAACACTACGTTAGATTCCACAACTCAGCTAAGATAATGGGTATAAAGATTGATTATGGCATTGATGAATTAATCGACGCAACCGTAGAGTTGCTAAGGGCTAACGAAGCCCGTGAAGACGTTTACATAAGGCCCATAGCCTTCGTGTCAGCGAGCACCGTGAATCTCGATATCCGGGATCTCGAGGTTACAACGGCAATAATAACCATACCCTTTGGACGATACCTGGAGCCTAAGGGGATTAGGGCTAAGGTTGTTAGCTGGTTAAGGATTCACAATTCCATGTTCCCAATGCGCGCCAAGGTTGGCGGAATATACGTCAACTCAGTCCTAGCCCTAATGGATGCAAAGAACTCTGGTTTTGATGAGGCAATAATGCTTAATCGTGACGGCTACGTTGCGGAGGGTAGTGGGGAGAACATATTCATTGTTAAGGACGGCGCACTCCATACGCCACCAACGTACGATTCAATACTTGAGGGTATAACCAGGGCCACAATTATCGAGGTGGCGAAGGACTTGGGGCTTAATGTCATTGAGAGGAGGATAACCAGGGAGGAGCTTTACACGGCCGATGAGGTGTTCTTCGTTGGTACGGCAGCCGAGGTCACGCCCGTCGTGAACATAGATGGTAGGGTGATTGGCGATGGCAAACCGGGACCAATAACGCTCAAGATAAGGAATTATTACATGGATATAGTTCACGGTAAGGTGGATAAGTACAGGCATTGGTTAATCCCCGTCTATTAATGTCAAGAGTTTGAATTAATAGACCTTAAATATTCGCTGTAAAAGATAAGAACTGCCATGGATAATGAATTGGCAAGAATACTCATAGAAAGGCGTGAGCTTCTCACAGTTATGAGGCATCTAAAGAGGGCTGGCATTGATTATGGCAAGTCCATATCCAGGAACACAGGGTTGCCATTACAAAACGTCCTGGAAATCCTTGACAAGCTCGAGAAGTTGGGATTGATAGAGAGGGTTCAGGGCAAGGTTTTGAAGAGGAGTGAGGCTCGTTATAAGTTGAGTAACGAGGTTCGTAAGCATCACGTGTACTATAGATTAAGTAGGCAGGGCGAGCTTATACTCAGAGAGCTCAGGTCCTCAGAGTCCTAGAATGGTTTTTAAGCGCAGCTCTAATTCCCGATTCTTCGTGAACAACAACCGCGAAGTCCTCATCTACGCTATCTCCCTATTCCTAGTAACCTTCGCTGTAAGGGCTGTGAACAACATGGTTGGGACGACAACACCCCTCTTAGCTAAGTATGGGTTCTCATTCTCAAACGCGTTAGTTGGGGTCTTGACGTCGATTATGGCGGCGGTTAATTTACTCTCAATAATACTAATCAACGCGAGACTACCAAGTCGTCTAAGGAGGGCATTCTTTATAGTGTCTAACGCAACCATACCAATGTTGCTCCTTTTATACTACCTCTCCAACTCAGTGGACATATGGGTTATCAGCATAATCACTGGCTTCGCGTATGGCTTGATCGTACCCAATCTATTGACCTCCGCGAGCATCTTCGGCGACCAAGCAACAGCTGAAAGACTACTCGTCCTATATACTCTAGCCCTTAGTACAAGCTTGGTTGTCGGCCCATTACTTGAGACATACCTATTGACGCATCTCAATTATAGATCCGTGTACCTACCCTTCATACCACTAGCCGTGCTAGCCCTGGCACTCTCATTTAAGCTAAAATTTCCACCGGATCCACCGCGAAATCGAGGATTCTCGGCAATTCGCAGTAATGTACTTCGAAATAGGGGGTTGGTCTCTGCGATGTTGGCGACAACAACCTATAGCGTGCCTTTTGCGGTGTTTACAGCCTTTATAGCGATATACGCACAATCAATATACCATGTATCTAAGTACTTGGCTTACTTCTCTTTCGTACCCTTCTTCCTTACCTCATTCCTTACCAGGCTTTACCTAACGGTTAGGGTACCGAGGGAGTTATTTCTGCCCATGTTGATATCTATAACGATAACCATAGTTGGTATATCAATGCTTTATTTATCACCGACATACACGGCATTCCTAGTAGCAATGACAATGCTTGGTGTACCGCATGGATCAACCTACCCATTATCGACACTAATGGTTAGTAGGGGTACGAGTATTGAGGAAAGGAATGTGGCTAATTCCTACTTCTGACTACCAAACTTAAGCCTAACCCAATCCCTCGTCTGTAGGGACCTCCTTACAAAAATTGGTAAATAGTTACCTAGCCTCCTAATCTCATCCTTAGCAGCCGTACTCCACGCAGGGCATCCCTTATCGATGTATGCACCATCAACATCATCATAGACAAGTGGGTATAATGACATAGTTGCCGGGATGAGAGAATGGGCAGTCGGTCCTCACGCCAGCACTACCTTTGGTAGTTTCTCTATTATTTGCTTTGGTACGTGTTGTTGTGTTTATTATGGTTGTATATGCTCCTCATAAGTATTGCGTGCATTGTTGGTGTTGCCGTTTTGTGCCTATGTTCGTAGTGCCTTATAAGCCTAGTTGTTAAAGTGATTGTTGGGTGTGGGTGTGGACTGGCCGCTCGCTTGGTTAATGACATATCAAGGAGTCGATTGCCAGTTGTGGAGCTTCGTTTATAATAAGTGCATGGAGGCAGAACTATGCAGCGAGGCGGCTAGGATGCTCATGAATGAGTTGAGTAAGCACAGGTGTTTCGACAATGCACCGAATTAGGTGCCTTACTGCCTCAGCTATGGGTAGGTTTAAAATCAACGGGCCGCCGAGAATCGGCAAAGGCCCAATGAGTCAGGAAAACAACCTAGAAACAAGAGACGAAGCCTCCCTGCCTCGACCCACCCAGGCAGGGAGGATAGAGCAATGCCAAGAAACAATCAAGGAAGCAAGGAGATGCCTAGGAAATAACGATAAGGATTGCGTCATGAGGAAGATTGAGGAGTTGGTAAAGGCAGACTGCCACAACGGCAATGCAGTTGGTAGGGAAATTGCGGATAAAGTTAGGGATGTAGTTCATGAGCTGTGGTTGATGAGCGATAATGAGCGTAGGTGCGAGTTACTAAAGATGCTTAGGGACCTCGGCATATCGAGGAATTGGGTTAGGGATGCGTCGGGTATGAGTACAAAGAGCTTGAGCAAGTGGCTTGTTAGGTGCAACATCAATTGGGAGGGCAGGATAACGAGGAATAATGTCGTTGAGGAGATCGAGGACTTGCTGAGGAGGTTGGGTTGGAGCGAACTCGATATGTGTGAGGAGCTGTTTAAATTTATTGGCATTGATGTTAACGCCTTTAGAAGACATGGGATTGAACCATGTGTTTGGCTAAACAACTTGGAAAAACTGAGCAACTTAAAGAAACCTTATTGGTTCGGATTGAGAGTTAGCGACTTGATGGTTAAGGAGTTCGATGATATAATCAGATTAGAAATAGATACTACAGGTAGCGTCGATGCCGTATTCTTCCCAACATTGCTAAACACGGTTAAGACACCGAGCTTAAAGATTTGGCGGAAAAAGAAAACGCCAACCGCAAAATACGTACAGAGACCAATCGCTTTGACGTTCTATGTAGACTTAGGAGTTAATAAGTGGCCGTGGCCTATGAAGCTTAGTGGCGACGAATTCGAAAGGATACTTAA
>JC3A454_102955_pt1 | contig 12816 bp, 14 predicted proteins | sample YNP_Site_4_FD_22002 | JGI IMG/M metagenome (IMG submission 22002) | reverse complement strand
TTTCGCAGAATGGGTCAACGTCTCAGGGACACGAAGATCTCCACGTCGGTGTGTAAGCCTCTAGATGGTCACGCCCTATTCGCGGTGTAGTAGGCTAGTGCAAATCCCTTGAGAGCCCTTGCGTCATAGGCAGGTAACCCCTGCCCCCTAGAGCCTACGAATAACTGCGGCATTCCGTACTTAACAGCCAACCTATAATCGCCCTCCGCTAAGTCATCCCCAACACCGTCCCTATAGGCTATCTTGTATACTAAGTACTCTAGGGCACCCGCATCGCCCCAGTCAACATCTAGGTTGAGCTTACCGTTCTTCGCAAGCTCAACAGCCATTGCCAGGGTGTTGCCTAGGCTTATTGTGTCTAGACCAAGTTCATTAGCCAACTTCTGCAGCTTTATGTCTGCCTCAGGGTCTGTTAAACCAATGTTTGGCCCAAGCGCCCACGTATTCTCATACTCCTGTTTCACGTACTTCTCGGTAGTGCTTATCTTGAACGGACCTGACTTAACGACAGGCATTTGGGTACAGCCGATAGGGCAGTTGTGGCATCCGTGCACCTCCGTTGGGTAATGATCCTTAATGTACTCCTCACTGACCGGGGTTACATCCTTAAGCTTCCCAGTACCACCGAAGTTGTAGTGCGGTAGGGCGCCTATTGCCTGTACTATGTTCATTAGGACGTTCGTGCCGTACTTATGGAGTGTTTTCGTGGTGTCGTGGACCGCGATCCTCTTGACTATGTCGTTATTCACCTTCATGAACCTAGCCCTATCAACAACCTCCTTATACAGGTCTCTGGTGCCCCATACGAGGATTCCCTTGAGTAGCTTACTTCCCATCACTGCACCAACACCGCCCCTGCCGGCGAATCTCTCGTAATCGCTCATCCTAATTCCCGCAAACCTAACCAGGTTCTCACCGGCTGGTCCAATAACGGCAACCCCAGCCTTTGTCTCGTCTGGTGGGAAGCCGTTTTCCTCAAGCATCATTTTCGTGGAGGCGCCAGTCCACTTGCCCCAAATGTGCTTGGCAGGCTTTAGTTTAGGTTCTCCATCCTTAATGACGAGGTAGACTGGTTCGTCAGCCCTGCCCTCGATTACTAAGCCATCATAACCCGACTTCCTAAGCCAGTATGAGAAGTTACCACCAGCGTTTGCGTGCGTGTACACACCGGTTAATGGGGACCTCGTCGTTACGTTAACCCTACTTGATGATATTGTGGCTATGCCGCTCAATGGACCTGAGAATATGTAGAGCTTATTGCTTGGGTCAAGTGGGTCTATGCCCCTTGGTATCTCCTTAAGGGCTAGGTAGGCTGCTAAACCCCTACCACCAAGGAACTTCTTTAGGAGATCCTCCTTGATTACCTCCTCACTAAAGTGTTCACGGGATAGGTCTACTCGTAGTATTCTGAATACTGTCATAACTAGTGTTGTTTTTCAGTATTATTTAAAGGCGTTGTTATCGGTAATTTAATAATTATTCAGATAATTATAAATCAATAACCTATGTCTATGGCACAACGGTAATTATATAGGCGGTATAGTTTAAAGTGGCCCGGCATTGTTTTTGTCGATGGTTAAGTTCCCGTATTGGGTAATTGAGGGAGCCCTAGCCGGTTCATCAATGCCTCTTGATGAGGATACGGTGGCCATGTGGTATAGAATGAGGATCAGGGCTGTGGTTATCTTGGTCGAGGAATGGGAATTCGCACTGGAGGGTTGGGACTTCAACGACTACGTGGATACCCTACATAGGTTTGGTATTGATTACCTGCACGTACCAACGAGGGATGGTTATGCACCACCTGAGGATGAACTCTATAGTATTGTTACCTGGATTGATAAGAACATAATGAGTGGAAAACCTGTACTTGTTCATTGCCATGCTGGTATTGGTCGTTCACCAACGGTTATAGCCGCCTACTTAATGTATAGGAGGGGGCTTAGTGCTGATGATGCCATTGAGTTAGTGGGTAGGTATAATGATGAACTATCAATAACCAATGAGCAATACCTAGCGCTTATTGCCTTTGAGCATTATTTAAAAAGCGTTAGTCGTTAAATACCCTGGATCTTCAATACTCCCTAACCCTTATTAGCGACCCAAGCGCCACCAATAATGCTCCCATGACCATTATTACCGATCCATAGATAGCGATCATAAATGGGGAGCTTGGTGAATATTCCAAGGCGAACAGTAGCGCTGCGGTGGTTAAAGGCCCTATCGACGCATTTATGTTCCAACCAAAGGCAACCGCGCTCCACCTAATCTCTGTCGGGAATATGGACGTGAAGTATAGGGTTTGGGGTGCTGCCGTTAGGCCGAATAATATGCCCATTAATAGGCTTGTGTATATCGATAGTGGGTTCATCGTGAACGCTAGGTACACTATAAGTGGGCTTAGCAAAAGCATTAATGTGGATGGTATTATGAAGGATGACCTAATGCCCACGAGCCTTATGAGGAAACCACTAAGTAATTCACCAATAACTGCGCCAATGCCACCATACATACCGAGCACCAGGGCCCATGTGTAGGCTTTATCTGGCGGTAGGCCGAGTTTTGGCGCAACTATATCACGCATTACGTAGGGCCAATACCCAGATCCGCCGTAGTAGTAAATCGTTAATCCTAGATTTATTAGGATCAGGGCTATGAAAGGCATCCAATACTGCGATAAAACGACACTAAGTGGTACCTTAACCACCCCACGGGTCTTAACTCGTTCAAGCCATTCCATGGATTCCGAACCCCATAATCTAATGATTAGGGCTATGAGCGCAGGTATGGCACCCGTTACGAATAATATCCTCCAGCCAATTATGGCAAAGGATTCACGCATTATGGATTTTGCGCTCAGGGTTACAAAGGATGTTAAGAATACAGCCCAGGAGAGGCCTGAGTACATGACACCGTTTATGTATGGCCTAATGTTCCTTGGCGTTAGTTCCAGGGCCCATGTGGCACCACCGCCAGCCTCACCGCCAAGTCCAATACCCTGCAGCATCCTCATGGTGTACAGCAATACGGGTGCTGCAATGCCTACTGTGGTGTATGTCGGTAATAGCCCTATAGATAATGTTGCTAAACCGACAAGTGTTGCGTCTATGATGGTGGCTGCCCTCCTACCGTGAACATCACCGATCCAGCCGAAGATCAACGCCCCTATGGGTCTGACGAAGTATGTCGATGCGAAGGCCCCCCAGGTCTCTATTGCGCTAATTATGGCTGACTTTGATGGGAAGAAGTAAATCTCGAGTATTGGTGCCAGCGATGCGAAGAGTATTATGTCGTAGTACTCAAGGCCCCAAACAAGCATTGTGCTGATTGCAGCTAGTAGGCTTTGCTTGATGGTTAATTGCCTCGGTACTGAACCAGACACGGTTATCGATTATAATTCTCCTTAATAATATTTTCCCTCATTGTTCTTCATTATTTGGTTTGATTTAATTAGGGGTTTCCCGGTGGTATTAATTTGTTGAGTATCAGGAATATAGTCAATGCTTACGATCAATTGGATGCGTTTGATCTCAGGGTACTCAGGATTATAGAGATTGGTCATAGGAAGTTTGAGTTCGTACCACTTGACGTAATCGTTAATTGGAGTAAGAAGCCTGAGGAGTTGATTGGTAAATCACTGAGGAGGCTCAATTCCCTAGGTATGGTCATTAGGTATAGGGGTAATTACACTGGCTATAGGTTAACGTTCATGGGTTATGACGCACTGGCGCTGCATACGTTAGCGAAGAGGGGTATTGTGGAGGCACTGAGCCCTACACCGATTGGTGTTGGTAAGGAGTCTGACGTGTACGCGGGCGATGCCATTGGTGGTGGAAAGATTGTCCTTAAGTTTCATAGGCTTGGTAGGACTAGCTTTAGGCAGATTAAGAGGTTTAGGGCTTGGATTGGCGATAGGAGGCACATAACCTGGCTTTATGAGTCTAGGTTATCGGCGCACACGGAGTATAAGGCGCTTGTCCTCGCATACAATGCTGGACTTAGCGTTCCTAAACCAATAACCGTTAACAGGCATACGGTGGTCATGTCCTACATAAACGGTGCATTGTTATCCGAGGTTGACGAAGTCGATGATGCTGAGGATGTTTACTGGGGAATTATTGAGGATGTTAGGAAAATGTTTAGGGATGTGGGTATTGTGCACGGTGACCTCAGCGAGTTTAATGTAATGATTAGTCTGGATGATAATAAACCATACATAATAGACTGGCCCCAGTGGGTTCCGAGGAATGCGGTTGGTGCCCTAGACCTGCTCCATAAGGATATACTCAACGTGACTAGGTTCTTTGTACGTAGGTTCGGCCTTGATGTTGATGTTGAAGAGGTCTTTAATTACGTTATTGGTGGTGTTGAGGTTAAGGAGGAGAGTCTTGAGGAGGCTTTGGAGGAACTTCTTGGTAGTGAGGGACTTGGTGAATTGATGGGGTCTGAGGGTGAGGAGGAGTTCGAGGATTATTGAACATGAATGTGTTAGTTAAGGTAATAAGCCTATACATAATTAATTATTGTGCTCATTGAGAGATTAGCGTCAGGTCCCATAATTGGGATTGATATTAATGGTAGGAGGTTTTCCTACGCCGTATTTAATAATGGTGATATTATCGAGAGGGGCACTGTTGATCCGCAGGATTTGATAAGGATTGTTAAGAGGATTAGGCCGAGCGCGATTGCTGTTGATAATATTGGTGAGGTGATGGAGTTAAGCCCCGGCATAATTAAGAGGTTGGGTAGGCTGCCCTTCAACGTTTACCTGGTTCAAGTAACTAGGGTTAGCCCAGATACGGAGGAGTCGATGGAGGTCCTTGTTAATAAGTACTTTGGACTGAGCATCGGTAAGCTTGACCCGGACACGACCGCGGAGTACCTGGCAAGGCTTTGCTCAATGGGTGTTGGTTCTATTGTTAAGGTTTATGAGCCGGAGACTAGGATTGTGATCAAGGCTTCCATATCAACCACACCAGGTGGTATGAGTAGGAATAGGTTTGAGAGGAATATTGCGCATAGGATTAGGTATCTAGCTAAAGAGATTAAGGAGAGGCTTGAGAAGGGTGGTATTGATTATGACATGTTCATAGCGCCAGAGAGTGAGGGTTTAAGATCCGTGGTTTTCATAGCTTACGCCGACAGAACCACCATAAGGTCGATAATAAAGCCGCGTAGGAGCATGGATGTTAAGGTAATTGTAGAATCCGTACCGAGTGACTCAATAAAGTTCGCGAGTCTTACAGAGACTGAAGCCGTTGAGGTTGGTGGTGCTATTAAGGACAGAAAGCTCATTGTTGGTATAGATCCTGGCATAGTTACGGGCTTAGCAATACTCGACATGAATGGTAATGTATTAACACTACATAGCGGTAAGAACCTTAGCAGGAGGCATGTTCTCAGGATAGTTTACCAATATGGAACACCAATACTCGTTGCCGTGGACACCGCCAAACCCTCTGATTACGCAAAGAAGTTAGCCGCCATGATCGGTGCGGTGCTATACTACCCAGATAAGGACCTAAGCATCTCCGAAAAGAGTGAGATAGTCGTTAAGGTATCCCGTGAGCAGGGCATTGTGGTTAAGGATCCACACATGAGGGATGCGCTCGCTGCCGCTTATAAGTCATTTATGCAGTTAAAGCCTAAGCTTGATAGGGTTGAGGATGAGGTCAGGAGGAGCATTGCTAGGGTTATTGATGAGGCTAAGGCTCTGGTCATTAAGGGGATGCCCATAAAGCAGGCAGTTGATGAGGCGAGTAGGAAAATCGAGGTACAACCGCAACAGGAGGTTAAGGTTGTGCAGCAGGAGAGGTGTGAGTGCGAGTGCGATAGGATTCGCAGTGAGTATGAGGGGATGATAAGGGCATTAAATGCCGAAGTTGAAAGGCTCAATAAACTATACATGGAAACCAAGGAGAAGGTTGAGGAGCTATTAAGTAATTACGATCTAGAAGCCAGGAAGGATCAATTAGTTAGGGCTTTGTCAGCCAGGGTTGAGATTCTGGAGGGCGATGTTGAGAAGTACAGACGTAAAGTTATGGAGCTTGAGGATAGCCTCAGAAGATTTGTGGATGATTTCGTGGATTACATAAGGGGTAGTAAATACGTGCTAATAAGGTTTAATGGGGACCTTGATATAAACATTATCGCCCAGATGCGTAATGCCATCCCCCTCATGACCCTAGGCGAGCTTACGCGCGTAGGTATTGATAAGTTGATAAGCGCTGGAGTAAGTTCCATAGTATTAATTGATGTTAATGACAAGAATATATTAAGACCCATTTGGAAGAGGGGTTTGAGGGTTATTCCCCTAGGTATTGTTTATAATGGTGTAGTAAACAAGGTCGTGTTTATTGATGGGTCAGTAATCAATAGCGCCATGGAATCACTTAGTAAGGAATTACTAAGTGCTGTTGATGAGGATTATTTAAGGCGTATGATTAATGAGTATAGGCGTTTGAGAAGTATTTAGTTAGAACAGGGTTACTTTGTTCTTAACCACTAAATCGGTTAATGCCGTTATGTTCTCCAATTCCTCATTGACGATACCCTCAACCTCACTCTTCACCTCGCCAGTCAATTCAGCGCCAGACTCTGTCAGCAACTCTACATTAGCTACTAATGGTTCATTTATTGGTTTACCAATCTGGCTTAATAAATAGACGTAGACCTCTCTCAATCCCTTAACCTCACCATAGATTCTCTCGGCAATCTTGTTAGCAAGCACATTGTATAACTTACCTATGTGGCTAACAGGGTTCTTACCAGCCGTGGCCTCCATAGTCATTGGTCTCATGGGCGTTATTAACCCATTGGCCCTATTACCACGGCCTACGGCTCCATCATCGCCATGCTCTGCAGACGTACCTGTGACCGTTATGTAATATATCCCGTGCTCGGGCTTATCGGCTGCATTCACCGTGACGTCTACGGTTAAGTTAGGCGTTATTTTAGCGGCTAGGTCTAGGACTTTGTTCTTTACCTCCTCCTTAACGTTTAGGTAGTGATCCTTATCCTTAACGAGTGATGATATTAATGCTGACGCTATTGTTAACTTCACATCTTTACCAATCCTTAGGCCCATGACCTTTACGTCCTCACCAACCTCAGGTAATTTTGCCTTAAACTCCCTTGAATTAAGTAGCCTCTCGGTCTCAAGCACGAGTCTCTCCGTATCTGTTAATGGCGCGAAGCCAACACCTATCGATGTATCGTTAGCGAGTGGTACCTTAACGGCCTTAACACCAAGTTCATAGACACCGACTAGGTCTGTGGATCCCATACCAACCCTATAATCAATAACGACGTGCTTGTCTGGATCGAGAAACCTAAAGTTCTCCTTAATCCACTCCTTAATTGATGATATTATTATTGGGCCAACAGGTACCTTCTCAACACCTGTGGCGGTTTTAACCTCCGTAGTGACCCTGCCAGCGACCAATATGTATATGGGTTGCAGTACATCGCCACCGCCAAACCGTGGATTTGCTTGACCACCAGCAACAAGAACCTTATCAACATTATGATGAAGTATCACGCCGTACTTCTCAAGGTAATAGTTGGACAAGGCCCTGCTGACGGCTTCGGCCGATGCATCGGCAATGTAGTCAGGGTGTCCGAGGCCCTTCCTCTCCACCAATTCCACGTTTAGCTCTGAGACGGGTTTTCTATTGATCGTGTTTATTGTTATGGTTCTTGCCATGCCCATCACCCCATGGTCTCCTCAGACGTTATATACAACACCTGTGTGCCTCTAATTACTAACCTACCGTACTTAACAACCACATTCTCACCCTTCTGATCCATCTCCTCACCCTCATCAAGTATTAGGTTCATGCAATCATCGTAATTGACCAGAACGCCCCTTAGTACCCTATTGTTCTTGAGCTTCACAGTTACGTGCTTACCAACCATCTTTTGCAATACTTTCATGGGCTGTTGCGGTCTCTCCATTAGGTTCGTGCCGAAATCACCTATATTTAAATCTTAACACCCACTGAGAGTATCAAAAGTAACAATACAAATAGATAAAGAGCACTATAGCATCGGTAGTAAGTACGACCTACTCTTTACTCCGTTTCAATCCTAGAATACTCGAGAACCTGGTCTATCAACTCAATATGGGCAAGGAGAGTCCTCCTACAGCAATAACGCGTAACGCCTAAATCATCAAGCACCTTCTCTGGATTCTCACCCTTAAGGACCCTCTGCCTAAATGGTTCCCAAAGATGCCCAAGCGGTCTCCCACAGGTCCAGCACCTTATTGGAACAATCATGCAACTTCCAGGAATTATTACCCCTTTAAATTGCTTTTGCGAAGCACCTCAATCATAGTGTTGGCATAATAGAACATGAATGCTGTGGTATAAATACTGTCCCTACCGAAGGGAGAGAGTATGTTGGGTTTGGAGTTCGTTCTTACAATCATCTATAGGCCTTCTGACGTTTACTCCTAGCATGCTTAAGACCTGGTTTCTTCGGCTCCGTCCTCCTTGGATCTCCCTTAATCATTGATGGGTCATAGGTCATGTAAAGCCTGAGTAATTCCGTGTTTTGGAAGTATTCAACCAACCCCCTGGCTATTGCCATCCTCACCGCAGTTGCCTGGCCCATGAACCCACCACCCCTAACTGTGACATCAACATCGACCTTACTCACCAAGGACTTACCTGCCAGAAGCAGCGGCTCCATCATCCTCATCCTAGCCATCTCTATAGGCCATACCTCAATCGGTATGCCGTTAACCCTAACCCTACCAATACCTGGCCTAATGACCGCCTTAGCAATGGCAGTCTTCTTCTTACCAACAGCAATAACAACCCTTAAGCCGGCGACCTCCTGCGTAGTCGTGTTAGGTATAGTCCTCGGCAACGCCGATGTGTTAGTTTGCTGCTCACTCATTCACCACCACCCTTACCCTGAGCTTTTTTTAAGCCTCGCCTCCCAAGCCTCCCTAGCCCTAACCCACTCCTCATAGCGCTTGGGCTCTATGTGCTTCCAAAGCTCCTCAAGCGTTACGTACTTGGCACCGGGCCTTATCGATAGTAGGGCGCCCTTTATGACTACTTTATCGGCATTGACGTACTGCGGTGGAACACCCATGAAGACCCTAACCCTCCTAAGTGCCTCCCTACCCCTTCTACTCTTCCTTGGTAACATCCCCCTAATCACCCTCCTCAAAATCCTATCAGGCTTCCTAGGTATCTTTGGACCAGCCTTCTCGGGGTTGTAATGTGTCAACCACTCACTAATCCTTGCCTTGTACCAATTAAGCACCATGTTGAAGTCGCCCGTAACAACCGCCCTCTCGGCATTGACAATAACAACCCTCCTACCCTCCAAAGCCCACTTGGCAACTACGGAAGCTAGCCTACCAACCACGTGATTCGTGGCATCAACAACGACCTCATTAAGCAATGGCGGGTTCCCACCAGTCTCAATAACCCTACCGCTCATCAGCACCACCTTACACAATAACCTTAACATTACTACCCTTATTATTCCGCCTAACCAACTCGGGTATTGATATCGCCTCAGAGCCAGCCTTCTTTATGGAGTCAAGGGCGCCCTTGGAGAAGGACCAGGCGGCTATCGTGACCTTCTTGCTCAATGCACCATGACCAAGCACCTTACCCGGCACCACAACAACATCACCATCATTGACGAGCCTGTTTATCCTACCCACATTAACCTCAACTCTCTGTCTCGTCGGTTTCTCAAGTAAGTCAGCAACGTAATCCCAAATCCCCGCCTTATACTCATTGGCTGCTCGTCTAAGGAATCTAATCAACATGCGTAACTCCTCATTCGTTGGGCCAGTTGGGTTCGGCATCGCAAGAAGCATCAAAGGCATCCCTTTTTAAATAATTTGTGGTCGTACGACCAATCACTCCTCAATACCGAACTCCTCACCGCCCTGCTCCTCGACAGGTAACTCGCCAACCTCCTCACCACCCTGTGGCGGTGCCCCTCCCCTGGATAACTCTAGCTCGAGTTCGTTCACGAACTCCTGGAACTTACCCTTCAATATCCTAAAGCCCTCCCTAACCATATCCTCGACAGGCATGTTACCGAAACTCTCAACCCAAAACACGTACTTATTCTCATCCCAATCCACCCTTATCGCTGGGCACACCTGCTCGCATGCCTTCCACCTATTGAATGTGCATTTAAGGATATCATTCACGACTATTGATCCGTCATCCCTAATCTCCATGGCGCCATTGCAAATATCAATACATACACGGCACTTATCAGAGGCCTTATCCATGACCGTAACCCTCGGGTAATAATGATACGCAGCCAAGCCTGCCTGCCACTTTGCGTGGTTCCTAGCCCTACCAAGCCTTGCATAGGCTTCAAGAACAACCTTCTGGCCAGGCACTAGCTTGACTATTGGTATGTCCTCATAGACAGGCCTAACCTCGGGATCGTCTGACTTGAGGTCCCTGCTGTAGACCACCATGGGCTCCTTAGCCTCGACATTAAGCTCAAACCTAACCTGGCATAGGCTCGGGTCCACAAGCTCCTGCTCACACTCCTCGATCTTTGGGAATTTCCTGAGGTCGGTCTTTATCGGTATCATGGCTAGCCTATGGGCTATAACCTCATCGTAAAGTACGGATGTGTTATCTAAGATTATAACGTCGTCAATCGCCAGAACAGGCACATCAGATACCAAAACCCTCCTTAACGAATTAACTAATGACGGCTCCACCCCCTCAACAATCACCTTCAAATACGCATCAGACTTGTCAATAATCCTCGCCGAAACCACGTAAGACCGAGCTATTTTGAGTAAATAAACATTTCTAAACGGTATGCCCCGTCCCCCTCATGCCTGCGTCCCTAATCGCATATCATCCCTTGTCGGGTAGTCCCCATCCTTAGGGCATCAGTGTTCAGGTTGCCACGGGGCTGGCTCCTAGCGGGGCGACAACCCCACTAGGACTGTGTAGTCTTATTTTATCCGAAATTAAGCCTTCTTTATCGAAAAATTTATGAAAAGCCGTCAATGTTTTTAATATTAAAGTATACACGATCAATTGGGTCAACACCATAAGCAATAAAACCCTCACCTGGTATGTTTTTAACGGCGATAAGTTTGTGCGGTGTCGCGAATTAAATAAGTACAATGCTTGTGCGGTTAGTCGTGTTTTAACCTGCGTTTAGGATCGTTCCATCCTTCCCAATCCTGGTACTCGTCGAATTACTTAAGACCAAAATCCGCAGTAATCACCTTAGCTGCGAATCCTTGAGGAATTCCCCCCTATCGCCATGGCGATGCCGGTACCCACAAGAACTATGAGCAGGTTCACGGCTAAGGCGATCACCGCTATATAAACCAGGTGATCGTGTTTTTAATGCCCAGGTAGGAGGTGATGTAATGACTTTGCTTGATCTCCTTGGTTGTATCTTTGTCCTTCGTTATTGTCGTACCAATCAGACCGAGTAGTCCCTGAGCAAAACACCTCGGTTTAGCTGGGGCGGAGGCTTGGGGATGATTCAACGCCAAAACCCCGTGGGTGTGGGTTTGTGGGGCTGCTCGGGCGAGGGTCTCTAGGCCGCGGCTCCTCTTGATGTCTGGTGCTCCGCGTTCATACTCTGTTTGTTCGTAGAGTCTCTCGAACTCCTCAAGGCTTATTCTACCGTCGTAAAGCGCCAGGATTAGTTCGGCCCTCAACCTCCTGAGTGGATGATGAACAAATGGCCTAATCAGCCTAAGCAGCCTAACGGCGTTCCCGCCGTCGAACATTAAGACACTATCATTTGATTCAGTTTCATGGTAAATATTACCGATGATACCGAACCTCTTGGCGATAATATCCTTCAACACATCGAGTACCATCCTCTTCGGGCAGTTCTTACAAGCCGAAATCATTACATAGACACTTCCCTCATACCGCACTGTTCCATCCCCATCTATTATCCCAGCCACGAACTCCGCAAGTTCTTCATCACTGAAGCCATCAAGTATTCTCTTGAGCTCATTGGCACTGGACTTAGTCGGCCAAGACCATGCGTTGAGACTTAGGTCTATGTAGTATATTAATTCGATTGCTTTAGATACGTATTTCACGCCCGGCAGTATCTTTTTCCACTTAATGAACAAGCCTGGCGTCTCGACTGCATCTAACAACACCGGGAAGAATACGGCACTGATACTATTTGTAGTACTTAGCTCTAACCTGCTCATACCGATTGTTTTAACTGTCATATCGCTTCTAGCCATTCCAAACCAATAGGGTCTCCTCAAGTCACTCAACTTCTCCAAGCCATTGAACCAACTACACGGTTCTATACCGTATTTCCTAAACTCATCAACATCGATACCGACGAACCGCCACATCTCCTCACACATCCTAACCTCGCTCCAACCAAACCTCTCCCTCAGCAAGCCCTCGATTACCTTGACGACGTTGCTCCTCACCATCCTATTCTCCCAATCAATGCCGCACCTAACGAACCACGTATTAAGAGTTCTGGCATCTGTATGTAATGCATCCCTAACCCATCTCTTCGATACGCCAAGGCTCCTCAGCATTCTCAGAAGCCTACATATCTCCTCATGATTGCTGATGAGCCACAGCTCGTGAAAGGCATCCCTAACATGGTTGGCAATTTCCCTACCAACTGCGTTGCCGTCATGGCAGTTTGCCTTTATTAACTCCTCGATCTTCCTCATTACGCATTCCTTGTTGTTGTTCTCTAGGCACTTCATCGCCTCCTCTATGAGCCTTGTGCACTCCTCCAGCTTGCTCATGCTTCGTCACCCGTGAATAGCGTTATTGGTAGGTCCATACTCATTAACGT
>JC3A454_102824_pt1 | contig 12886 bp, 15 predicted proteins | sample YNP_Site_4_FD_22002 | JGI IMG/M metagenome (IMG submission 22002) | reverse complement strand
CCTCAAGCGCAGACGGCAGAGAGTGTAGTGAGGCCAGGCTAGCAGTATGTTGTACCGCCTCGCGACGCCAAGACCTCGTTCTCGGCCCCTCCGGTCAAGACCGCCACGACGGCCACGTCGGAGTCGGGCACCGGCGAAACGCCCAGGCCGGCCAGCTGCTTCCTGAAGTCCTCGTAGTAGGACTTCCTGACGTCCTCGGGCACGTCGCGCGAGGCAGCCACGGCCAGGACTACCTCCACGGAGGCCGTCCGCGCGCAGAATAAAAAGATTTAGGTCTCCGCCATCGAAATATATATCAAATAGCCTGTGAGGGCTATGCCGAATATCCATATGTATAGATCCGCCCCCTTCTTCACGCGCGTCAGCCATAGAGAGAAGCCGGCAATCGCATGGACGGAGCCGACGAGTATTGCGAGCGGAGGCAGCAGATCTAGGTGCAGCCTGGCGCACACAGCGTACTGAAGCGGGAATAGGCGTGGTTTAGAGATGCAGTAGCCCGTGAACACGGCCATGAGGCCGAGGACCGCCAGCAAAGCCGCCGTGAGGTCCATCAACGCTATGTAGACAAGATTTTTATTGAGTCCCATATATCTCTGTGGGCAGAAGAAATATCTTAATATTAATATTGTTAAGCCCGCTATATAGGCTTATAGCATCGATCGCCACAGCGATGGGGGCCGCAGGCGCCTTGTTCTTGGCGTCGGGCAGGCCGAGGGCGGGCGGACGCGCGGGCGAAGCCGCCAGCGAGATCCTTCTGCCTATCCCCAATCTGGTCGGCTCGATGTCGGTCGAGGAGGCTCTGTCGAGGAGAAGATCCGTGAGGGAGTACCTGAAGAGCCCCATAGCCTTGTCGGAGCTGTCCCAGATACTGTGGGCCGCCTACGGGGTTTCGGAGGTCAGATGGGGGCTGAGGACCGCGCCCAGCGCCGGCGCCATCTACCCGCTCAACGTCTACGCGGCCGTCGGCGAGGGCGGAGTGGTGGGCGAGGGGGGATGGCTCGAGGCCGGCGTGTATAGATATCTGCCCCACAGACACTCCATCGTCCTCCTCAGGAGGGGCGACGTGAGGAGAGGCCTGTACGAGGCCGCCCTGCGGCAGGACTGGGTCCTCAACGCCCCCGTCTCGCTGGTCGTGGCCGCGGCGTACGAGAAGACGGCGAGGGTGTACGGCGAGAGGGGCAGAATCAGATACGTCCACATGGATCTAGGGCATCTGGGCCAAAACGTCTATCTGCAGGCCACGGCCTTGGGCCTCGGCACGGTGGCCGTGGGGGCCTTCGACGACGACGGCGTCAGGGAGGTCCTGGGAATTCCCGAGGGCGAGACCCCCCTGTACATAATGCCCGTGGGCAGGGCGGCGGACCTCCACCGAATAAGCCGGGAGGAGCTCGCCGAGTATTACTCAAGGAACAGGTCGGCCCCGCTCGCCCCATAGGCCGAGATCCCTGAGGAAGCGGGGCGCCAGGTATAGAGATGACGCCAGCACGACGAAGCCGGCGAGGAGGAAGGAGAGACTGGGGGACGCGGAGTACAGAGGCCCGCCCGCAAGGCCGCCCGCCACGGTGCCCATGTACTCCAGGGCCAGGGAGGCCCCCATAACCCTTCCTCTGCTGGCCTGGGCCACCCTGTCCCCTATGACGGCGCGCCTCACGGCGGTCACCATCTCGAAGCCCACGCCCGAGGTGAGCGCGGCTAGGGCCAACGCCACCACGTGCCTCCATAGACCCGCGACCAGGAAGCCGGCCGCCGTGAGCAGAAGGCCCGAGAACATCGCCGTGGCTCTAGGGGCCCTATCTATGACGGGCGTCATCACGAGGCCGAAGGCCATGGCTATTCCCGTCGCGGCGCTCTGTATGGCCCCCCAAGCCGCGTTGTCGAGGCCCAGCACGCCCGTCGCGTAGAGGACGCCGAACCTCTGCAGAGGCACGGACGCCGCGTTTAGCACAAGCCCGAGCGCCAACACGTAGATCGACAGCGCGTCGAGGGCCCCCAAGCCCCTCCAGAACGCCAGCGACTGGGCGACCATCCTGGGCGCATCCCTCAGGGGGACCTCGCGCACGGCCACGGTCTCCGTGAGGGACCTCATCCTGAAGAGGGCCACCGCCGCGGATATGGCGCCGGATACGAGAAAGGAGACCCTCATGCCGGCGATGCCCATCACGTCGAGGAGATAGCCCCCCACGGGCGGCAGGAAGAGCCACGGCACCTGGGGCAATACGGCGGTCAACATCATGCCGCCTCCCCTCCTGTCGGGAGGGAGCGAGTCCAGGAGTATCGCCGTGAGCGCCGGCTGGTAGAAGTGCATGGCCGAGTCGACGACGTAGACGGCTACGAACATACGCCAGTCGACGACGGCCGCGTAGAGGAACTGCGTCGCCGTTACGCCCCAGGTCCCGATCACTATGGATCTACGCCTGCCGATCACGTCGGTCAAGACCCCGCCGGGCAATACGGCTACCATGTTGGCCAGCGAGCCCAGGGCCGTGGCTATGCCTATATCCACGTCCGATGCGCCGAGCAGATGCATGTACTCGGAGAGGTAGGGGAACGTCAAAGCCGACGACACCGCGAATAAAAACCAGGAGACTATCATGACGCCGACGTTGCCCCTCAGCCAGCTCACGGCCCCTAGATAGGCGATATCTCCAGCACGCGTTTAACCAAGTCCTCGAGCTGACATACGCCGCCTGCGCATATACCCACGGCGGTGGCCGCCCTCTCGACGTAGAAGGCGTAGGCGTCGGTGTCTCTGGGGAACGAGTCCCCTCTGGGGCCCCACCGCCAGTAGAACTCCTCCCCCCTGGGGTCGACGAATCTGTAGACCCTCTCTGAGTAGAGGCCTAAGGCCAGCGACCTGGGGCTGGACAGCCCGCCGCTCCACCCCTCCGGCACGTTGGCCGAGACCGCCAGCAAGCCGTCGCGCCGATAGCCGACGAGGGCGTCGACGAACGCCGCAAGCAACGAGAGGACCTTCTCCAGGTCGGCGCCAGGCTCCATGGACATCGCCAGCCCCATGCGGCCCATGATCCCCGCCTGTATCGCCGCGGCGACGGTGCCGCTTCCGTAGGTCGACTCGAAGCCTATGTTCTCGCCCATGTTCACGCCGCTGACGACCAAATCGGCGTCCGGCGCTATCAGCTTCAACGCGATGAACACGGCGTCGGTGGGGAATCCGTTGACCAAGTAATACCTCCCCGCCTTCCTCACCCTCAGCGCCTTGTGGTACGTCCTGGCCAAACCGGTGGCGCTCCTCTGCCTCTCCGGCACCACGACCACCACCTCGTGGCCTCTGTCCTCGAGCGCCCTCGCGGTGGGCTCGAGAAGAGGCGTATGGGGGCCGTCGTCGTTCGTGACGACTATCTTCACGGGGGGATTTCGAACTCGATTTAAATATAGAGAAGGCGTTGCTGCGCGGGGCCGCCGGCTCGCCCGCGCCGTCATAGTTATTAACCGAGCCGCATCGACGGCAGTGTTCAAGGTCAGGATACGGGGCATCTTCGCGACCGCGTTGACGAAGCTGGCGCTGGATTGGGGATTCTCAGTGGTGCAGCCCACGGAGGCCGTGGCGGAGAGGCTCGGGCTTGCGCCGGACCCGAGCCCGCCTGACGTCACCGTCAAGGACCACGGGAGCAAGTCGGGCGTGGTGGTCCTGGGCAGCTGCGACGCCGCCGGGGCCTTGGTCGACCGCGTCAGGGATTTGCTGGATCCCTTCGTGGCGAAGGCCAAGGACGGCGTGAAGGAGATATTCGCCGGAACCCCCTACGAGGAGGGAGGCAGGCATTACGTCAAGACGCCGGGCGGCGGGATCGCCGAGATACCGAGCAGATACGTGGTGTACCCATCGCCGAGGCTGTTCACACTGTTGAGACCTCCCGTGGGGCCCAGGCGGGGCGTGGCCGTGCCGGAGCTCTTCGTGGCCGGCCGCTACCTCGAGCTGGACACGGTGGGCGGAGTTAAGTACAGCAGATTCATAGGGCCCGAGGACAGGCTCAGGCTCGGCATATTGGCCGACGGCAAGCTCAGACAGCTGGCGCAGGGCCTAGGCGTGAGGTTCAAATCGTCGGCGCGTTTCGCCGGGGAGGACGCCTTGCTGGAGGAGGCCAGGTCCCTCTACGGGGAGCTGGTCGGGCTGTCGTCGAGGAGCTGGAGGGAGGGGGAGGTCGCCAGGCCCGGCGACTGCCTCTACATCGTCCTGTTCGACCCAGAGGCGAAGGCCAAGCTGGACGAGGTCAGATCGTCGGTCGCGCCGACTGTTAGAGGCCACCACGCCTTGAGGGCCCAGAGGCTGGGGAGGTGCGTCGATGTTCTGGACCACGCAGGCGCCGACGTGTACGGGCGCGTCGCCGAATATCTGGCCAGAGGGGACGTGGAGATCCTCCACGTAAAGCCCTGGGGCGACGTCATCGCGATGAGGGGCCGGGCGCTCGGGCTCAAGAACGGCGTCTTGGTCATCAGAAGGGAGTTGAAGCCCGGCGGCGTGTTGGACGGCATCGGCGTCAAGATAGAGAGGGGGTTCCACGCCCTGACCTGCGTGGCGCCCGGCTCCACCTACGTGGTGCACAGCTACTACGACGCGTCGGGGAGGCCCGTGGGCTCCTATATCAATATAAACAGCCCGGCCGAGATAGGCCGGAGGATCATCTACGTAGATCTCCTCGTGGACAAGGCGATCTCGGCCGAGGGCGAGCGCGTCCTGGACCTCGAGGAGGCGGCGGCCTACGCCGAGTACTTCCCCCAGCGCTATAGAGACCCCAGGAGGCTGATACCCGAGGGGCGGCTGGTCTGCACGGAGGAGGGGATAGGGCAGGAGGCCTCGACGCAACAGAGTTGAAAATCACTACGTAAAGTTTTTAGGATCTCCTTCGCGGCGCCCCGCATGAAGGCCGTCGTGTTGGGCAATATGACTAGACGGCAGGCCGAGGCCCTCAGGAGGCTCGGCTTCCACGTCTTAAACGGCTCGGCCAAGCCCGACCTCGACAACTCCATCGTGGTGGTGGTCGACGATAGGCCCCTGGCCGAGCGCCTGGGGGCCCTATACATGAGCCGCGAGGAGCTCGAGGAGTTCCTGAGGTTCGCGGAGCCGGAGCTCCGGGTCCCGGACTAGAGGGCCGAGCCGTGTCTCAGAGTTTCGCCGGAGTCCACGACGAGCACCTGGCCGGTTATAGTCGGTATCTTGATCAAGGCGGCCACCGCCTCCGCCACGTCCTCGGGGGCCGCCAGCCTCCCCAGCAGGGTGTACCTCTCGGCGTATTTAGCCTCGTCGAGGCCCAGGAGCGCCAGGAGGCTGTCCCCCATCTTGGTCTTGACCACGCCCGGAGCCACCGCGTTGACGCGTATCCTGGGCGCAAGCTCCACGGCGAGCGCCTTGGTTAGATTTATCACGGCAGCCTTCATGGCGCTGTATATCGACAGGCCGTAGAACGGCGCGATGCCGGCGATGGAGGCCACGTTGATTATGACGCCGCCGTCGCGCATGGCCCTCGCCGCCTCCTGCGAGCAATACACCACGGACTTAAACGACACCTCTATCTGCTTCTCCACGAGCCTGTCGTCAGCGTCCAGGAAGCGCGAGTAGAGGCCGAGGCCTGCGTTGTTCACCAGGACGTCCAGCCCGCCGAAGAGGCCCAACGCCTCGCCGATGAGCTTTCCACAGCCCTCGCGCGTCGCCACATCGGCCATGACGGCCGCGCCGTCGCCGCCGGCCTGTCTAACCAGCCTGAGCGTCTCCTCCGCCTCCTCCCTCCCCCGCTTGGCGTTGACGACCACCCTGAATCCCTCCCGCGCCAGCCTGACGGCGATGGCCCTCCCGATGCCGCGCCCGGATCCGGTGACTACGGCGACTCCCATAAAAAGGGGATTTTAACGGGGGACGTCGGTGACGTCGAAGGAGAGCTCCCCCCACTCCCTCGTCTTCGCCTTTATCTCTATCTTATGGGGGCCGCTCCCGAGCGTAAGCCCCTTCAGCACGACGGTCACCTCGTCTCTGACCGAGAATTTATAGCCCTGCTGCTCCAGCTGGGCCGCCGGGTATCTGCCCGAGGACGTGACGACCTCTATCTTGTCCTTGGGGACCGCGGCGCCGTCCACCGAGATCTTCAGATCGGTTATGGTCGCCGGCGCCAACATGTTCCTCAACTTGAACTCGGCGCCGTCGGGTCCGCTCTTGAGGCTGCCCTGGACGTACAGCTGCCTCAGCACGGAGGCCGGAAGCATGGCGCCTAGAGCGAATCGATTTATATCAATATCATCCGACTTCCGTGCGAGTTCCCTACGACAAGTTGAGGAGGTACGTCGAGACGTCGCCGGGATACGCCATGAGGGAGTCCGGCGACTCCGTGGAGCTCCACTTCGCCACGCCCTCTATCGCCGAGGCCGCAGGCATCGGCGAAGGCGGCGAGGGGAGGCAGATAGTGATCAAGGGGACGAGGAGGGGGGAGTACGTCGAATTCACCGAGGCCTACATCAAGGCCGGCGATAGGGAGGAGCCGATGGATCTGAGGGACCTCGAGCTCTGGATACAGTACATAGAGAACTTTTAAGGTAGGGGCCGTAGAGCAACGACCCCCGGAGCGGGGCATGTGGGCGGCCGCCACCTGGGCGGCTGCGGCCGCGACGTTTCTGGAGGCGCGTCCAGCCGGCGACGGAAAACCGCAGAAAGTTTTATTTCGACCAAATGTAGAGCCGCATGGCCTGGAGGCGGCCGGAGGTCGAGGTGGTCAGGGACTACATCGTCTTGATGAAGCCCAGGGTCATCTGGCTTTTAATCCTCTCGTCGCTGATAGGCTACGCCGTCGCCGCATCCCCCAACATCTCCTGGACAAAGATGGCCGAGCTCGCCGCCGTCGGCCTCCTATCCACGGGCGGCTCGGCCGCCTTCAATCAATACTGGGAGAGGGACATAGACGCCAGGATGGGCAGAACCTCGAGCAGGCCTCTGCCCAGCGGCAGGCTGAGGCCCGGCGCCGCGTTGGCCTACTCGTTGGCCGTATCGCTCGCAGGCCTCGCCCTATCCTGGATATGGCTGGGCCCGCCGGCCACGGCCGCCGTCGCGGCGGGCTGGCTGATCTACACGGCGGTCTACACCGTGTTGCTCAAGAGGAGGCATTGGTCCAACATACTCTGGGGCGGCTTCGCGGGAAACGCGGCGTATCTATCGGGCTGGCTCGCCGTGAGGCCCATGACCCTCGACGCGTTCCTCGAGTCCATGGCGATATACATATGGATCCCTGCCCACATATGGTCGCTGGCCTACGTCTACCGCGACGAATATAGGGAGGCCGGAGTGCCGATGCTCACCGCGATGCTGCCCAGAGACAAGGCCATATCGCTCATAGCCCTCCTGGACGCGGCGGCGGCCGCGTACATGTGGGCGCTGGCCTACGCGCTCAGCGGGCTCCTAGGCGCCCTCGTGATGGCCCCCGCCGCCGCGGCGGCCGTGCTGCTCGGCCTGTTGGCATTCCGCGAGAAGAGCGACAGGGCCTTCTGGCGCGTCTTCAAAATAAGCAGCCCTCTGTTGACGTTTTTCCTTGTGGCCCTATTGGTCTAGCGAGAGGTCTGAGGCGGCATGTTTATAAAGATGGGCGTGGTGTAGGCTATGGTCGAGGCGTTTGTGTTCATAAACACCGACATAGGCTCCGAGGACGAGATACTCGACATGCTGTCCAAGATGCCCGAGGTGAAGGAGGCCATGATAGTCTACGGGCCGTACGACCTGGTGGCGCGGATCGCCACCGACACCACGGAAAATCTGCGGAAGATAGTCTCCGACAAGATCAGGAAAATACCGAAGATAAGGAGCACGACCACCCTGATAATAGCGAAGTCCATAGTCAAATAGCGTTTTTCAGCCCCTTGTCGTCGGCGGAGCAAAGTATTTATAGTGCTGGCGGTCGCGCCTCGTGCCGAGCTTTAAGGTCGTGGTTTCGGACCCCCTGAGCGGGAAGGCGATACAGCTGGAGGCCAAGGACCCCGTCGCCCAGAGGTTCGTCGGGCTTAAGATCGGCGACTACATCGACGCCTCGGTCCTGCCCGAGCTGAAGGCCCCGCAGGGGGCCAGGCTCATGATCACAGGCGGCAGCGGCTTCGAGGGGGCGCCCATGCTGCCGGGAGTGCCCGGACAGGTGAAGAAGTACGCCATACTCTCGGGAGGGCCGGGCTACAAGCCGAGGAAGGAGGGCGAGCGGAGGAAGAAGCTCATAAGAGGCAACACCGTGTCGGACCAGACGGTGCAGATAAACACCGTGCTGGTCTACCCCGAGGGCTACAGAGGCCCGCCCGCGATAGCCGTAGGCGCCAAGGAGCTCGCCAAGCTGACCGGCCAGCAACAGCAGGCCGAGGGGCAGTCCTAGGCGACCTCTCCGGCCCCTCCTCCCGCCCCGGAGGATTTACCGGGGGCCTCTGCAGGCGACCTCGCCCTGCCTCAATCCCCCGCGGGCCGATGTGCACGCGGGCTCCCTACGCGTAGGCTGCGTTTCGGTCCTCGCCGCCCGTTGCGCTGGAATTCAACTCTCCTCGCTGACCCGCGGCGCGCGGCGGTCCGCCGAAGTCCGTCCGCGGCCGCTCCGCCCCAGGGGGCCGGGCTCGAGCCGACAGCGATGGGGCGCGGCCCTAGGCGAGCCTGGGCAGGACCATGATTGCGAGCGCCACCACGGGGACGGTGATGTTGTCGTCAATCGGCGGCCATTCGAAGTGCTCCACCACGCTGGCCGCCGCCGCTGCCAGAGCCCCGACAGGGCCCACGTAGATGTAGCCGATGGGTATCGAGACCGCCGCCATGGCCAAGTTCCCCACCAGGACTTGGTCCTCCTCCCGAACAGCGCGTTCCTCACGATGCCCGTGGCGGCGTCGCCGAAGGCCATGTAGGAGATCGCGGCTATGCCCACGTTGAGCGCGCCGAGGACGGCCCAGGTCAGGAAGACGACCAGGGCCCAGGAGAGAATCCACGCGTCCGGCATCAGGACGTTCGGCGCATCGGTTCCATATTTGGAATTTCGCCGCCTCCCCCTTCGGCGTGCCGATTCCACTTGCGGCCTTCCTCCTCCGCCGCCTTGATTCCATTTGCGCCTCCCGCAAGCTCCGACGCCTGTCCCCCTCTCCGGCTCAGCGGTGCACCGATCGTCTTACGGCCGAAAGGTTCGAATTAGCCGCGCCGAACCCAAACCCCCCTTTCTTTTTCCCCAACCGCCGGGCCTTGACGGCGTGCCGATCTGATTTCCGGAGCCTCCGCCGCCTCGGCTTAGGGCCGGCACTCCTACGGAAAGGGGCGGATGGCTGGAGAGGCAGAAAGGGGGCTGCTCGTCCCCGTCGGCCGACTCGCCCCCAATATCGGCGGGTCTGCGCTCCGCGGGGCACCGCACTTGACGCTACGGCCTCCCGGCCGCCAGGTCATGTACGCCGCGGGGCTTTCGTCCACGTACGCCTCGCTTGCGCCGCCTTGTCTTCCCCCTCGGCGGATTCTCCCCGCCTACAGGGGGTACCCGTGGAAGCTTGACAGGAAAGGACTTCCCTGTGAGGCTTCCCACTAGGAGAGCCCTGTCGGCATGCCTAAGGCACATGGTCGAGAGCGGGCTCGACCCCGAGCCGGACAGCGCCCAACCCGAAGCTTGCCAAGCCGCCGCGGCTGGCGTCGTGATGCGCCGCGGCTCTGGGCGACGGCGCATTGAATCAATAAGACGATCTCCTCCGGCCTAGGTATGGAGATGAATATCTCCATAGACGAGATAAGGCGCCGCCTTGAGCTGGCCTTGAGGCCGGCCGAGCCGCCGACCGTGGAGGAGGTTCTGGCGGCCGTGGGGAGGAACGGCAAGCTCCACGGCCCCGTGGACTGGGTATTTAAGGCGTGGAGGCTCTACGTCGACTACGTCGTCAAGGAGGTCATCGGTAGGTTCAAGCCGTCCGCTGAGGAGGAAGACCAGCTGAGGGACTTCGGCCGGAAGCTGAATACGCTTCTGGAGCAAGCCGAAAGGCAGGCGAAGGCCAAGCTGGCGTCCATATACAGCGCCATTATGGAGGGCACCTACAGGGTAGAGGGCAACAGGCTGTACGTGCCGGACGGAGTGTGGATGTACGTAAGAAAGGGGTTCACTCCGCATATTACAATTCACGGCGTAACAGCTAAGACACGCTTCCCCGATGTGTTGAAGCTTCCGCGTGAGAGGCTTGAGCTGCTCCAGCTGGGCTGGAGGGCGAGCGATGAATACGATGAATACGGCCGGCCTGGCATGCAGACCACGCAACCCTGGCAGGTGTTCGCCTGGACTGCAACGAGATATGGAGCGCTCTACATTAACATCACCATAGCCAACTTGACGCACGAAGGGGTGAGCGTGCAGATGCATATCAAGGCGAGGAGCTGGAGGCAGAGGTGGAGCAAGGCGGAGGCCATAGATCTCGTCGTGAACCACTTCAGGCATGGGGAATGGACGCCTCTGCTAACTATGTGGTTGGGGGATGGAGGGTCAGAGCGGAGGAGGGTGTTAAGCGGCAGATACAGATTGGTAATTGCGGCTAAGGAGCCCTGGAGATTGGGCAACACCATAAGCACAAATCTGGCCCTTGTTACCTCTGGCAAGGAGGCGTTTAGGAAGCTTAGAGATATTGCAAACGTATACGGCGAACTGCTGGATCTGCTGAGGGCCCACAAATGGATTAACGTGAAGCTGGCCATCGACGACGATTTTAGGGCCGCATTCAAGCTGAAGGCGAGGAGGAGGAATATAGACGTTCTCAGGGAGATGCATAAATGGGACAACAACTATGTGTCTACGGTTGATAGGATAGAGACAGTTGACATGTTGAGGGGAGGCGCCGTAGTTGTGGCGGGCATCGTTATGTATTTCGAGCTGGTGAGTGGCAGAACCAGCTCCCTCAGGGCTAAATGCTACGTCCGCGATCTCGAGAGGGCGCTCGCCGTCGCCGGGAGGCTTGAGGCGGCAGGGTTAAGGCCTAACGTGGGTCGCTCCGGCTCCAGGTACATGGTGTATATAGCTACGGCCGACCTCTTGAGGTTGGCGGAGAGGGACGAGGCCGTCAGGAGGGCCATAGCGCTTTATCTAGCCGAGAAGGCCAAGAACGGCACGCCGAGGCAGAGGGAGCTCGCCGAAAGGTTCCTGCAGAGACATCCCCTTTTTTCCAACAATCTTACCATCTCTTCAAGGCCAACATAGCTGAAGTTGGCCGATTACCGTGAAATAGAGACGCGAATGGAGACGGTCGAGACCGTATCGAATCGAATGCACTGAATTTAGCCTATGTGCGGAATCGTCATAGAAGATGTATCTCATAGGCGTTGTCAGGCGTCTGGAACCAATACATCAGTTTACCGATCCTCCTGGGTATGTAGAGGAAGAGGCTCAGCAGAAGGGCCATGGAGACCGGCACGACCCAGCTGGAGAACAGCGGGAGGAGGAGCGCCACGAGGCCGCCGGCCAGGATATGTATGACCTTCCTGTTGAAGTAGACGGCCCGCATGGGCGCCATGCCGCGGGACGTCCAAAGGCCGTAGAGCCTCTTGGTTATCAGGCTCGAGAGGAGCATTATCCAGCCCAGGAGCGCCGCGGCGTAGATCAGATCGGTGGCGGCGATCACGGTACCGCCCCGGCCGGATATTTTAATCTGTCGAACCTATTTACGCCAGTTCTTGCGGATCTGCGCGTATTCGTCCAGGGCCTCCCTCTCGTCCCCCCTCAGGTGCTGCCTATACTGGAGAAGCCACTGCTTGAGGTGGTCCTCCGGCACGTAGACGTAGAGGAGGTCCCCCTCCTTTATCTGGCGCCCCACCATCACGTCGCCCGCTATGGAGACGGCAACCTCGTCCCCCACCTTCGCCTCCTGGACGGGGGCGCCGTGGCTCTGGATCTGCTGGATCCTGCCCACCTCCCTCCCGTCCTGCCTCACCAGCGTGTAGCCGGGCTTCACGGTGCCCTTGACCACCCTCACCCCGACGATGGCCGGGTCCCTCCTCCTGAAGACGTAGCCCGGGAGGAGCTGAATTACGCCGGGCCTGACGAGCTGGGACAGTGCGGCCTCCAGCGCCTTGGCCCTGAGCTCGCCCGCCCACTTCAGGTACTCGTCCACCACCCTGTAGAGTATCTCGCCCCTGATTATCTTGACCCCGCTGGACTGCGCCTCCCTCTCGACCTCAGGCGGGACCTTCACGTTGAAGGCCAGTATGGCGCCGTACGCCGGGTCCCTCCTCCTCGACAGCACCGCCTCGACGACGTCCCTATGGCTCGGAGGCCCCACGTCGGCCCTCCTCACGGGTATGTTGGACTGCCTCAGGAAGAGGGCCATGCTCTCGAGCGCGCCGAAGGTGTCGGCCTTGGCCACGACGCCCTCCCTGTCCGACTCTATCTTGACCGCCGCGATCTCCTCGCCGACGGCCTTCATCGCCTCCTCGACGGAGCCCTCGACAGCCACCACGGGCGCCCCCGGCACCACGCCCTCCAGGCCCTCGCCCACGATCCTCACGCCCGCGGCCGCCCTCACCTCATCCACGTACTTATACCTATCCTCCGGATCCCTCATCTCGTCGAGCGCCTTCGGGACGATCAACGCCTTGACCTTGGCCGCCACGGGGCCCTGCAGGCCCGCCGTCACGACCGTGTCCCCCCTCCGCAGAACCCCGTCGTAGACTATCGCGTCGACGACGGTTCCGAGCCCCCTCTCCTCCTTCACCTCCATCACGACGCCCCTGGCCGGGCCGTCCCCCACCGACAGCCTCTCCCTCGAGACGAAGCGCTGCGACACGCCGGCCAGCACCAGCAGCAGGTCGGCTACGCCCTCGCCGGTCACCGCGCTGGTGGGAACTATGGGCACCTGCGCCGCGAAGTCCCTGACCCTGTCGTACCGATCGGCCTCCACCCCGAGCCTCGACAGCTGGTCATCA
>JC3A454_104826_pt1 | contig 12928 bp, 13 predicted proteins | sample YNP_Site_4_FD_22002 | JGI IMG/M metagenome (IMG submission 22002) | reverse complement strand
CCAAGCATGATAAAGAATTAGCACAATAAGTGGCTAGGAAACAAGACACATCCAATACCACTAAGGAGAGTTGCATCAGAGGCAAAGGAATCCTACACCTACGGAGAAAAGCATAAATAACGGTGAAGACAATTACCACAAGCCGGGGTGGCCGAGCCAGGTCCAAGGCGCAGGACTTGAGATTGAAAGACAAGCAATCCTGTCCCCGCAAGGGGGCCCGGGTTCAAATCCCGGCCCCGGCACCAAAACATTCAATTCCTTTTTATGGGTTGTTTGTTCCCGTGGGTGTGGGTTTGTGGGGCCGCTTGGGTGAGGGCTTTCAAGCCGCGGTTTCTCTTGACATCATCCTTTCCTCGCTCGTACTCTATTTGTTCGTAGAATTCCTCGAACACTTCACGGCTTATTCTCTTGTCGCGGTACGCCAAAATCAGCTCAATCCTTAAGCGACGCAATGGATGATGCACGTATTTCACCATACGCCTAAGCAACCTAACGGCATTTCTGCCACGGAACATTAAGACATTGGTTGTTTTAAGTTGGTAAACATTGCCGATGATGCTAAACCTTCTGGCAATTATCTCCTTCAACACATCGAGAGTTGCCCTCTTTGGACAGCCCTTACACGCCGAAATCCTCACATAGGCAGTTCCCTCATACCACACTGCCCCATCTCCGTCCAACAACGCGGCTATGAATTCGGCTAACTCCTCATTGCTGAGACTGTTAAGTATTCTCTCGAGCTCATTGACGTCAAGCTCGGTGGGCCAAGGCCACTCATCATTGCCTAGGTCTATGTAAAATGACAAAGCAATTGATTTATGTACGTATTTCGCGGTCGGCGCTGCTCTTTTCCACGCAATTATTAGGCTCGGCATCTTAATCATACTTAACAGCACCGGAAAGAATACGGCATCAATACTATTTGTAGTGCCAATTTCCAACGCGATTTCATCATCGAGTTTCCCAGTCGCTAAGTCGCTAGCCCTCAACCCGAGCCAATAGGGCCTCCTCAAGTCGCTCAACTTCTCCAAGCCATTGAACCAACTACACGGTTCTATACCGTGCCTACTGAACTCATTTACGTCGACGCCGACGAATTGCCACAACTCCTCGCACATCCTAGTCTCGCTCCAACCAAACCTCTCCCTCAGAAAATCCTCGAGTTGCCTAACGATATCGTTTCTAGTTGCCCTGCCCTCCCAATCAATACTGCACCTAGTGAGCCACTCGTCCAGATTTTTCATGTTCATGCCCAACGTACCTCTAACCCAATTCCTCGATATGCCGAGGTCCCTAAGCATCCTTAGTAACTCGCACCTATGCTCATTATCGCTCACCACCACAACTCATGGACAACACCTCTAACTCCGTCAATAACTTCTTTACTAAACACATAGCCGTTGTGGCATTGGTTTTGAACCAACTCCTCAATGAGTTTCGTGACGCAATCCTTGTCTCCATTGCCTAGGCACCTCATTGCCTTGCTTATCAGTTCGGGACATAGCTCTACCCTCCCTGCCTGGGTGGGTTGAGGCTGGGAGGCTTCGTTGCTTGACTCTAGTTCTTTCTCGTTACTCATCGGGCCTTTGCCCATTTTGGGCGACCCGTTGATTATTTTAAACCCACCCTCAGCAAAGCACTTACTTCGGTGCATTGTCGAAACACCTATGTTTGCTAAGTTCATTCATGAACATCCCAGCTGCCTCACTACATAGTTTTGATTCCACGCACTTACTGTAAACAAAGCTCCACAACTGGCAATCAACTCCTCGATATGTCATTAACCAAGCGAGCGGCCAATCCACACCCACACCAACAGTTATTTTATCAACTAGGCTTATAAGGAACCACGAACGTGGTTAATGACAAGTTGAACTGTAAACAAGACTCCACAGGAACGAAGAGCACCAATGACGCACACCATACCGGCTAGGAGCAACCACAACGCAAACAAAAACCTAATACAAAGACACGCAACGCCAGAAACAATGAAGAAACTACCGAGAGTCGTGCTGACGTGAGAGAGCGAACATCTCTCGTGTTTTTAAACACAACCCGATTGAGGTTTGTGAACCTTAGTTTAATGACGACAAGTAATTCACTAAGCGTTCAATCGAAATCCAACCTGCATCTCGGCAATGATCCGTGTACCACAGCTTTAGGCATCGAGTCATGGCACAACCTATCTATTAGAGATAATAACGGCTATTGAATAGTTGTGGCGTTTAAATAATAAGTCGGCATCCTTCACATCCTCATCAAATACACATGATACTTGGTATGGAGCACCTTGGGGTAGAAAGCTTTTGCTTTGTTTTTCGTAGTGAAAGCTCATCATTGAGCACAACCTATCTATTAGAGATAGTGGTTGACCATAATCAATACTAACATTATTGCCACCCTTAAGCACTTGGTTGATATAACTTCCTAGCGTTAACACATACTTTGTTACTAGGTTATCCGTATCCTTAACGCTCTCTGGATTGAGTATGGGACTCATGATGCCATTAACATACTCCCAGAGCACGAGCTGAGCCTCTATCGCCAGTATCGAGTCTAGCACATCAACGTCAATACCACCCCATTTCCTGTTTACAAACATAAGCTTATCCAAGTAATCCCCCCTAAAGTCTGCCTTAAGCACGAAGTCACCTAGGTACTTAAATAAGCTAAGCACCTGTTCTTCATTAAGATCCTTATACATCGCATCAGTCCTCTTGGCAATAGCCCTAACCAGATTCTTAGCCTCATTCTCATTACCCGTTATACCAGGTATTATTGGGGAGAACGCTCTCGAGAGGGATACGCTTAAGGGTAATCTAAGGATTCCAGGTAATGCTGGGTAATTGTAAGACTCTGTGGTTAACCAACCATTAAATACGGATATATCGTAATTTGGGACTATTGTTGATTCATAAATTACTGAGGCTTCCAGGAATCTCATGGAGTCCTTACTTAATTCGTTATTTAATGATTGCCATATTAATTGTGGTAATGAATCTGTGTACTCAATGAAAATGTCTGCATTAACCCAATCAACATCGTGACCGCTCACCACAATGACCGCCTTATTATTTAGGTGCTTCTCGATCTTACTCATGCTCGCTATGGTGGGTGGATCTATGAACAACACCGAGTTGTACTTCTCTATGGTATCCTCCAATTCATTAAGTGAATTCAACGTGAGTAATGTTAGGTGCGTTATTAAGCCATTTTTGAATCGCTCATTTAATAATACTATCGATGCCAATAATGAGTTAATGAATGGAGGAACTATAATTAGTAAATTATCATTTGAACCTATAATCGAATCCAGCATTAATCTGTTCCTAGATCTCACATGTTTTTATTGAGTGAAGTACTTATTAAATAATTACCTTAAGTCTATAGGATAAATACGGTACCTTTTAACCCGGTAGATTTGTAGAGTTTTAGGGAAGGGTTAGATATAGACCGAGGTGTTCTTGGCAAGCTTTATCTTCAGCCAATCCTTAACATCCATCTTAAAGCTGTGCTCCACCTTATCCCTATGGAAGTTATTCATCGTGCAGAATGGTACTATCCTACCATCAGGTACTGCGTAGTGTATATCACACCTCTGCACCCTCTGTACATCGAAGTTAAATACATCCATGAAGTGCATTATTCCAAGCCCAACAACATTAAACATGACCTTGCCCAATGATTCGTAATCCTTCTTGATCAGGAAGTCCGCTAGAATATTCCTAAAGCCCTTATGCTTAACGTACCTCAGTAACTTAAGGGTTTCGATAGCGGCAACACCTCTCCAGACACCACCCTTAACCGCCTTACTGTGTAAGTCCCAGATTGTCTTCTCGAATCCGTCAACATCAACAACCTTTGTTATTGGTAGGATCTCCCTGGAGTCCTCATCGTAATATATGAATGTTGATGCGCCACATACAGGGTTGTTGGTAAAGAGTGGTTTGGGGTCGCCCGTGACCGCCTCGACAAGCTTACCAATAGCCACGGGCCAATTGACGGGTCTCCAATCCCACTTACTAATCTTGCCCTCAGTCTGGGTTGCTATTTCATTGATTACATCAGGTATCGTTATCCTAAACTGCCTAATTTCCTCGGGGGTGTACTCCCTAGCCCTACCTGCGAAGGCGACTGGTTGTATGTTAATCCACCTAACTACGTCCCTATTCTCTATGGCGAAATCTATTATTTTGCCTATATCCTTATCGTTGTAGTTCTTGGCCATCGTTACGACAAGCACGATTGATCTATGACCTATCTTCCTGGCATTCTCTATAACTCTCCTCTTAACAGCCGCATAGGCTTTCGGATCATAAAGCCTGTGCCTCCACACACCCTGGTTATTTGGGTCTATTGTGTCGAACTGGAGATAAATCGTTGACATACCAGCATCCAGCAACGCCTTGTAGTAGTCTATGTCATTGGCTATCCTAATACCGTTAGTATTGACCTCAATGTGATCGAAACCCAGGGCCCTCGCCATCCTAATTATTTCTGGTAAATCATTCCTTAACGTGGGCTCCCCACCACTGAATTGTATTGCATTTGGTGCCCAGGGCTTCTGAGCCCTCAGTGTCCTCAGCATCTGCTCGATCTGCTCTAGCGTTGGTTCATAGACGTAACCAGCGGCATAAGCGTTGGCGAAGCACACTGGGCATTTCATGTTGCACCTGTTAGTGACATCTATTATTGCTAAAACAGTATTTGTCTTATGTACAGGGCATAGGCCACAACCCTGTGGACAGCTGCCGGCGGTTAGGTAGTAGTTTAGATCCGTGTTTGGGTTAGCGGTACCCTTACCTATGTACTCGGGGGTATCCCACTGTAGGAAGTAGTAGTAAAGCTCAGCGTCTCCCCAGTATAGGTCTCTAAACGTACCGTGCTCTGGGCAGGTCTTCTTGAGCCATATTGCGCCGTCCTCCTCATAAACAACCATGGGTATCTGCCTACTACAGACTGGGCATACCGAGACCGAGACCTTCACAACCCTAGTGTGGTCAGGAAGCCCAAACTGCCTCTTCCACATCTGCTGTAACCTCTCATTTTCTAACGCGTTTTTGTAGTGTTTTGGAAGCCTGAATCTGCTCAGATCCACAAGCGGTCTTCTGGGTCTTTGTGCCTCAATCACCAATTCTGTCTTGGCGGGCACTACCTGAACCATTATGGCAATTGGAAGGTAATTCCTTAAAAACTTTGTCACTAATTGATACTCTCAGAAGTGTGAATTATGAGCCTTGAGAAGAGACTCAAGGAATTCGCAGGCTTCGTTGGGTTAACAAGCTACGATATTAAGGCATACGTGGCTCTTGTTGAAAACGGGCCCTTAACTGCAAGGGATTTGGCTGTAAGGGCGGGTATACCAACATCCAAGGTGTATTCCGTACTACATAGATTGTTTAGGCTTGGGTTTGTTGAAATTGATGATAAGAAAAGACCGGAGCTTTTTTACGCGGTATCACCTATGGATGTGTACAGCAAAATAATGCAGAGGTTCAGCGACTACATAAACTCAATAAGACCCCTAATAGACTCACTACAGCTAATGTATGAGTCAGCCTATAGGGGTAAGGTGGCGGCACAGAGTGAAGTGCTTTATGTGGTTAGGGGTCTTGACAGTACTAAGGAGTTCATTATTAAATCCATGGGTTACGGCAATGTCGACATTGCAACACCATACGTAGAATTACTAGACCATAGAATACTTTCCGTGATTGAGAACCTCTCAAGAAGCAATGAGGTTAGGTTATTAATAACCCAGGACCTTATTGACCACGTTAAAGACCTCCCACCAAGGATACACATAAGAATGAGAGATAAATTATTCGGTGGTGGTTCAATAGGTACTGATGGGGTTGTCCTAGTTATAAAACATGGCACCGATTACATAAGCCTATACTCTAGGCAGGACTACATAATCGACATAGCCAAGACATACTTCAATTACCTATGGAACAGCTCTAGCGCCCCTTCGCGGTAGGAGTTATAATAATAACTTAAACTTAATTTATCATAAATAAATTGATTAAGTTAAGGAACGTTAACTCAACCCCTTAGGTAATCCCTTCTCGTCCCTTTCAATCTTTCTCCTGGGATATATCGCATCTACAGGGCCCTTGCTGAAGATCTCCAGGTATTTTCTCAAAACCTTTGGTATAATCACTGTGCCATCCGGCTCTTGGTTATTCTCGAGTATTGCCGTTATGGCCCTTGTGCTCGCTATAGCCGTCGAGTTCAGTGTATGCACGAATTCCCTCCTCATATCCTTCCTAAGAACCCTAATACCAAGCTTTGCCGATTGCCAGTCTGTGCAGTTGCTGCAGGACACCATCTCCCTATACTTGCCCTGGGCCGGCATCCAAACCTCGAGATCATACTGCTTGGCGGCGCACCTGCCCATATCATGGGCGCACAGGAGGACTACCCTATATGGTAAGCCAAGTCCTTGCCAAAGTTCCTCCGCGTTCTTTATCAATTCCTCATGCCATTTCCAACTATCTTCGGGCAGGGAGAACACGAATTGCTCAACCTTGTGGAACTGGTGAACCCTGAAGATACCCTTCATATCCCTATTGCCGGCGCTAGCTTCCCTTCTGAAGCTTGGAGAGACGCCTACAAAAAGTTGTGGTAGTTGATCCTCAAGGAGCTCTGCATGCCTTAGGTAGGCGGCTATTGGGTGCTCGGCAGTGCCTATTAGGTATAGGTCCTCATTCTCGACCTTGTAGACCATGTCCTTAAAAGTATCCATGTCAAGGATCTCGGATAACACATCGTACTTGAGCATGTATGGTGGTAAGACTAACCTAAAGCCCTTCTTCGTCATGTGGTCTATAGCATATGCGATCAATGCCAGATCAAGCATTACTAAATCATCAAATAGGTAATAAAATCTTGAGCCGACAACCTCCCCCGCCTTCAGTGTGTCGCCCATGCCTAGCACATACTCGAGCATGTCGGCATGGCCTACGGGCTTCCATTCAATTGTTTCATAGGGCACGTTAAAGCCAAAGCGTTCTGTTTGCTCCTTAAAGTCATTTATGTAACCAACCCACACCCTGGGTGTTCCATAGAATCTAATGGGTATTGCATCAACACCCTCTGGGCAGTTGTAGGGTACGTCGTTATGGACAAGGTTTGGGATTGATTTAAGTACCCTATCCCTCTCCCGCTCAATTGCGTTTAACTCCTCCTCCTTACTCTGGATTTCATTAAGTAACTCCTTAGCCTCCCTAATCTTAGCTTCCCTCTCCGCACCGCTCAATTTACTAATCTCCTTACTAATCACGTTATGCCTATGCCTCAATTCATCGATCTCAGCCTTAACACTCCTCCACTTACTATCCAACTCTATGAACCTATCAACAACACTAACATCCATCCTCCTCTTCCTGAGTGAGTCCCTAACAATGTCGGGGTTTCTCCTCAATGCATCTAATAGGCTCCAACTCATTATCTATGACCGGGACTATACATTATAAAAACTTTATTATGATGAAATTTAATCACTTATATATCTCGGCGAGCTTAAGGATTAGATCCCACTGCCTATCAATCTTCTCCTCCATTAACTTAATATCCTCAGGCTTAAGGTGGGCAAACCTGCCCTGAATCTTTAGATACTCCTCCAAGGGCTTCCTCCTAGCCCTATCCTTAAATGGTATGCTGGGTGGACTTATGGTTAGCTTGCCCTGGTTATACTCCCACAGTATCCAGGCGCCAGTCTCAACAGCCAGCCTGGCAGCCCTTATTGTATAGGCGTCATCCATCTTCCAACCCGGTGGGCAGGGCGCATGTAGGTGTATGAATCTAAAGCCCTTAACCTGCATGGCCCTTCTGACCTTGTCTATGAAGTCCATTGGGTAGGCTATGCTTGCCGTGGCTACGTAAGGTACCTTGTGCATTAGCATTATCAACGCAACATCCTTCTTATCCTCAGTCTTCCCCCTTGGCGATGTCGTTGTCCAAGCCATCCAGGGCGTAGTACCACTAGCCTGTATGCCCGTATTCATGTAGGCCTCATTATCAGCCATTATGTATAGTATATCCTCATTCCTATAAGCCGCACCACTCAGTGTGGCGAAGCCTATATCCGCCGTTGCACCATCACCAGCCCAAACAACGACTGGGCCCTCATTACCCCTCTGCCTAACGGCCCTAACAATACCAGAAGCCACCGCTGGGCTTGATGCAAAGGGCACGTGGAGCACAGGCACTGTGTATGTGGTGTATGGAGCCGTACCAGGTATTATGCTTGAACACCCAGCTGGTATCACCATCACGAATTTTCCATCCAGCGCCATCGCTAATTGTCTCATGCCAACCTGAAGTGGGCATCCTGGGCATGCTGCCGTTCCAGGCATTATGAATTTCCTCGTTCCATATTTATGGAGTTCTGTCATCGTGACCATGCCCATCACCCCTCAACCTTCGGAATGTACCAATACTTCCTAATTTTAATGGGACCCTCACGTTCGGTTTTATCTATGAATTCCTTAATTATGCCTCTGAATTCATCTGGGGATACATCGAATCCACCAAGACCGGCTAGGACTCCCTCAAATGACACGTTACTTGGTATGAAGCCGCTTATTTCACTTGCCAATACACCACCTAAGCCCGCTGAGTAGTCCCTATCAAATACTATAACTCCCTTTGCACCGTTTATCCATGCGGTGATGTCCTCCTCAGGGAACGGCCTTAGGTACCTGATCCTCAATAGACCTACTGGGTAACCCTCATCCCTAAGTCTCTCTATGGCGCCCATTATGTCGCCACTCCAGGCACCCATCGATACGGCAATATACTTGGCATCACTACACCTATAGCACTCCGTTAATGGTCCATAGTTCCTACCCGTTAATTTACCATACTCATCATAGACCTCAGCAATGACCTTCTTGGCATTCTCCATTGATTCATCCATATACTTCTTAAGCAATGCGTGATAAACATCGTTCTTTGGTAGGTTACCCATTGTTATGGGTTCACCACCTGGCTCTATGGTGTATGGAATCCTCGGATTTCTAGGCGGTAGCCAGGAACCCACATCCTCCTGCGATGGTATATCCAGAGGCTCTGCTGTGTGACTTAATATGAAACCATCAAGGCCGATGGCCACGGGTAATAGCACTTTTTCGTCCTCACTTATCTTGAATGCTGTTAGTGTCATGTCGAATGCCTCCTGCACATTCTGCGCCATACCAATGATCCAACCACTATCCCTAATTGCGAGTAGGTCTGAGTGCTCATCATGTATGTTCCATGGCGGACCCAAAACTCTCGTCACTACAGCCATCACAAGGGGAACCCTGGATGCAGCTGCCCACCAGAGCATCTCATACATGTAGAATAGGCCATGGCTTGAGGTTGCCGTGAATGCCCTAGCACCACCAGCCGCTGCTCCATAAACCGTAGCCAACGCCGCAAACTCACTCTCAACCCTTATATAATCAGCCTTAAGCTCACCCCTTTCTATCATCTCGCTTATCCTCTCAACAATGAGCGTTTGTGGTGTTATTGGGTATGCAGAAATAACGTTGACCCTAGCCAACTTAACTGCCTCTGCAACCGCGTGGTCGCCAACCAGGACCTTCTTAACCTGCTTTGCCAATGATATCTGCCCTGTCATCTCACACCACCCCCTCCCTAACCATATCTATTGCCTTTACGGGGCATACGTCTGCGCATATTCCGCATCCCTTACAATAATCGTAATTAATCCTGACATTCTTATCCTCAAGCCAATCAATAACATTCTCTGGACAATACAGCCAGCATAAACCACACTTCGTACACTTGGAGTAATTGACCACAGGCCTATACACACGCCAGGTACCAGTTCTACCACCAGCACCCGCCGCAGGTGTTGATAGTAGGAGACCCCTTAGCTTCTCGGCAACGCTCATGTCACTCACCCCTAACTAACTCATAACCCATCTTAACAGCCTCTGCATTTAATTTAACAAGGTTCTCCCTACCGACGAACTCAGGCAATGACTTAATTATTGAATCAAGACTAACAACACCAGTAACCTTAGCCACGGCACCAAGTAATGGCGTGCTCACTATATGCCAACCGGCAATGATGAGACCAAGCTTCTCGCTAATTGATGTTGCATCAACATAGTAAGTCCTATACCCAGTCCTAATTGGTGCGGACGAATTAACAATAATTATCGAATCCCTACTCTTCATGAGATCATCAATATTCACAAGATCGAGGATGTTGGATACGAGAACCACCAACACATCAGCCCTCCTAATATTACTATGGAGGCTAACGGGCTCATCAGCAATCCTCGCATAGGACTTAACCACAGCACCCCTACGCTCAGCACCGAACTCGGGAATAGCCTGGCCCCACTTACCATCCTTAAGAGCAGCGGACACTAGGATCCTAGCCGCAGTAACGCCGCCCTGACCACCTCTGCCAAGTATTATGAATTCTGTTACCTTAGCCATACCAATCATGAACCGTAGACACTAGGGTATTTATAAATGCTTCTGGTAGGTTATTTATTTCTAAATGATAAAAATAGTTAAATATAAACCAATGATTTAACTGGATCATCTTAATAAACAACCCGCGAATAACGTAAACCGAAACTATCGATATAATCGCTATATAATCAATTGATTATTAAAAGCTTTCTCAGGAAATTACCACTAATCTTGAGGAATTATTTTTGCTCTAAGTAAAATGATCACTTACGATAGCCAATCCTAAGCCTAACCCAATCCCTTGTCTGTAAGGACCTCCTTACAAAAATCGGTAGATAGTTACCTAACCTCCTAATTTCATCCTTAGCAACCGTATTCCACGCAGGGCATCCCTTATCGATGTATGCACCATCAACATCATCATAGACAAGCGGGTATAATCTACAGCCTATGGGCCTATTATCATATATAGTGCACCTCATGGACTTGGAGTCCAGGAACACGCAATGCCCATCCACATTTTTCAGTCGCCAAACCTCACCATCAAACACTGCGAAATCCTTAAGCTGGAAGCCCAGGGCTGTTATCCTCTCGATATCCTCGGGGAGAAGCTCCATCTGAGTGTTTAGACAGCATTTACCGCACATTGTACAGTGCATCTTAACCTCGAAGAACTCCGGGTCATCAAAGATGGAACCCAGCCTTACCCTAACCTTAACCATGCCCACATTAACTGACTCTCTTAACCTTATATTCCATTGTTATAGCCTTATCTCTACGATCATCAATCCTCACGGTAGTCACTATACGCTTCACTCCAGCCTTATAAAGCTCGTCATGAATCTCCTGCAATAACCGACCCAACGCCTCAACACTCGGTAATTCCACCGAGGTACCCATTGGGCCAATCTCATATTTGAGACCGGATTTCTTGATCACGTCTACGGCAACCCTGATTAAATCGCCCACGCTGGTGCTGCAGGTTCCGATTACATCCACCGCTATCTCCACAATCACCGACATAACAACTTCCAATGCCAAGCCCAGTTTTTATTTATTGCATACCGCTAAGCCCTCCTAAGCCTGAGGGCGTTTAGTGTTACCGAAATGCTGCTTAGTGCCATGGCTAAACCAGCGAATTCAGGCCTAAGTGTTAAGCCTGGTATTACGCCTGCCGCTATTGGTATTAGGATTGCGTTGTATAGGAAGGCATAGACCAGGTTGGTCCTTATGTTGTTAAGGATCTTCCTTGACAATTTAACTAGGTCGATCAATTGATCGAGCCTATCTCCGAGTAGTACTATGTCACCTGCTTCCTTGGTTATGTCTGACCCATGCCCCATCGCTATACCCACATCCGCCGAACTTAGGGCAGCCGCATCGTTGATCCCATCACCAATCATTGCGACCCCTCCATACCTACTCCTTAATTCATTGATGACCTTAACCTTATCACCAGGTAGTAATCCCGCGTAAACCTCCTTAATACCCAGCTTACCCGCGATTAACCTAGCATTAATGTAATTATCACCAGTAATCATCACAGTAGTTAAACCCAACCTACTTAGGAAGTCTATGACCCTAAAGGCCTCGGGCCTAATCTCATCACCCAATGCTAATACGCCCCTAACCTCACCATTAATGGCAACATAAACCACAGTGTTGCCCTCGGCCCTTAACCTAGAAGCAGTCTCAGAAAGATTGCTTGGTACCTTAAGTTCGAGCCCTTCGATAATCTTTTCATTACCCACGGCTACGAGTGTACCGTCAGCCAATTGCGATACCACACCAACGCCTTGTAAGAAATCCGCCGAGACGACATTACCCAGCCTCAAACCCTTCTCTAACGCTGAGTTAACTATTGCCTTAGCCAATGGATGTTCGGATTTAACCTCGGCAGTGGCTGCCAGGGCTAGCACCTCATTACCCCCAATCACGACAGTCACCTTGGGCTTACCCAGCGTGAGAGTGCCTGTTTTATCGAACGCCACAACCCTAACGCTCCTAGTTAATTTCTCAACCGCATTCGCATCCTTAATCACGATACCCTTCTGGGAAGCCCTATTTATCCCAACAACAACACTTATTGGTGTCGCCAAACCCAGGGCGCAGGGGCATGCCACCACCAAGACGGAGGTCATGTGCTCAACAGCCACGTACATGGGCGCACCAACGGTAATCCACGCGATCAATGTTGCAATACCACTCGCTATCACGAACCAGGTGAACGCGGAGGAGACCTTATCAACCAACGATTGTATCGGCAACCTAGATGCTTGTGCTTGCCTAGCCAGCTTAATTACCTGGGATATGAGGGCATACCTACCACTCCTGGTTGTGCTAACCACCAGGTAACCCCTAACCAGGTGCGTACCGGCCAGGACTAATTCGCCAGGCTTTTTATGTCTCGGCATGTACTCACCACTCATACTAGATTCATCGACGTAGCCCTCACCCTCACTTACAATACCATCAACAGGTGTTAACT
>JC3A454_103739_pt1 | contig 13082 bp, 17 predicted proteins | sample YNP_Site_4_FD_22002 | JGI IMG/M metagenome (IMG submission 22002) | reverse complement strand
TTACCCTCAGTCTGCCTAACCACACGCCCAACCCTCTGTATCATTTGCCTAGGTGAGCCGGGTTCCAGAAACCACTATGGCCACGTCCGCATCAGGGACGTCGATTCCCTCATCCAGTACTGTGGTGGTTACGAGGACCTTAATGTTGCCTAGTCTAAACCTCTCAAATATCTCATCCCTATTGCTGGTCTTGGACGTTATCAAAGCCACCTTAGCCCCAAGCTCCCTCTTAAGCTCCTCGTAAATCTCCTCAGCTTGCTCAATGTACTGGGTGAATACTATGACCTTACTGCCCAGTGACTGCTCAAGCTTAGCCAGTTGAACAGCCACGGGTACCTTAGCCTTAGCCTGGGCTGCCGTGTTCCTGAGCATTATTGCGTTATCCTCCCCAATCGACCTATACTCCTTAAGCTCCTCCTCGCTAAGCTTCACGTAAACCCTGAAGTGCCTAATGGGTACCACAAGGCCTGCATGGACCATGTCAAGGTAGGTGGCCTTATGCACAATGCCACCGCTGGTTAGGTAAATCAACTCCTCGTTGCCATCCTTCCTGGTTGGTGTGGCTGATAGGGCTAGCCTGTAGGGTGCAGTTAACTTAAAGGCCACGTTCTTAAAGGTCTCCGCCGGTACGTGGTGGCACTCGTCGAATACGGCTAGGTCGAACCTATCCCTAATCTCGTCTATTTTCTTAACTGCCGAGTTGTATATGGCCACGGTAACATCCCTAACATCATCAAAGCCCCCACCTAGCCTACCGGCCTCAACCCCAAGCATCCTTCTAATCCTCTCATACCACTGGTTCATCAACTCCTCGGTGACCACTAGGACTATTGCGGGGGCCTTGACGGTGGCCATGGCCTTCAGGGCTATGTAAGTCTTCCCACCGCCGGTGGGTATTACCACAGTCCCCCTGTAGCCATTCTTGACCCAGGCATCTAATGCATGCTTCTGGAAGTCGAGGAGGGTGACGTCATCCTTAGGGACCTTAATCTGCCTAGGCCTCCACTCAACTTCCTTAACCACGTAGCCCAGTTTCCTGAGCAGTGAGGCGATGGTCTGTTTCTCGAAGACTGGGAACCTAATTACCCACTTATCCCCCTCCCTGTAGACATCACCTCTACCTATGACTGGTATCTCGTACCTATTTATGTTGCCCTCCCTATCAACCGTGTTGTAGGGTACTCTAATTTCCCTAAGGCTACTCATAAGCCCCTTAGCGAGGAAGTTCAGGGTTACCTTACCATTCCCCAGTATGGCCAGTCTCCACTCAATGCGCCTCCCATAGGTCTCCTTCAGTGAATAGTCGCTTAGTAGTATTCTCCTAGCCTCCTCGGCGGCGGCTTCATCCTTAACCCCAAGTTTCTCAAGGGCGTTAGCTATGAGCTTACCCACGTACTCTTCGAAGGAATCAGCCTCAACGTAACCACCCTCCATTATTAACCTAACCACGCATGGTAGGTTAACCCTGTTCCCCATTGAGCATTGCCTAAACTCCTCGGGGACCTTTGGGACCTTGACCGAGGCCTTGAGTAGTGGTTGAATGAGGGTTTCATACTCCCTTGCGCTTAACCTGAGCAATTCCCTTAACCTCTCAAGGTCACTTACCTTGCTTAGCCTGCCAATCCAGGTGGTGCTGCCGCTATCCCACCTGAACCCCATCCTCTTCAACTCATCCTTAACCTTAACCACCGTGCCCCAGCTCCACTGTCTCTTAATCAAAACGCCGTTGACGTCTACCTTAAACTCCACCACTGGGTAACCATTGCCTAAGCCTAAGTTATAAACCTATGGCTAAACTCGCCCAGTATTAATACGCTATGCCTCGTAGGCCCTCCTCAACTCGTCCCAGGGTATCTTCCTGCCGCACTTGGGGCAGTACTCCCAGTCCTCGTTGAGCAGCGCACCGCAGTATGGGCACCTATACTCCCTCGGCTTCTCAACCTCTGCCTCGGTGCGTTTAACCTCCTCAACCTTAACCTGGGCTTCAAGGTACTTACTTACGTACTTCTCCCAAATCCCCCTCGGATCTCTGGCGTATATCCTAAGCCTACGGTACGGTATGGTGCTGGTTGGCTTCTTAAGCGTTATCTCAACGAACCTCCTCCTCTCATCCACCGTGACGCTGTCCGCGTCGAGGGGTGCCTTTAGTACGTAGAGGTCGTCGAAAATGATGGCATCCTTGTAGAAGGCAATACCCTTGGTGGGTATGTATGGTATGTTCTGCATCATTGACGTGCTTTGGCTTAGGTAGGGTAAGCCTGTGTACTTAGCCACCACGTAGAACACGGCGAACCATATGCCGAACATTATTAGGTAGGTTATGAAGTACCTGAGGAACTCGAGCGTAGATTGGGCCATTGATGGATAATTACCTAGGAGTATTGATATTGCGGCTGATATCCTGTTGAAGAGGGCTGAGTAAACCACTAGGACTGCTATGAGCAGGGCTAGCATTATCCCCAGGTTCAGGAACATCTTCTTGCTTAGGGCTGAGTACTCCCTGGGTAGTTCATAGTCCCTCTCCATGGCCTTCCTAATATCCTCACCGGTTAACCTACTCAAAGCCTGCCTCCTCCTGTACTGCTCACTCTCACTCCTATTCTTGGAATAGGACTTATAGCCCATGAATATGGATGCGCCGAATATGATTATGAAGTAGGCTATGAAGAGGCCTATGGATATCCAGTAATTCCTAATGACCTGGCCCCAGGCGAAGATGGCTGCGAAGGCAACTGGGGTAACTACCCAAAGCAGGTACATCATTGGCTTTGACATTGTGGTGTATGACATGGTTAAGCATCTATATGGTTCGCCTCGTTTTAAACTTTTCCACAAATTATTAATCCCTTAAGCCAGGTGTTAACCTAACCACAACCCTGTGCAGCGCCTTAACCTCATCCGGGAAGTCGCTTAGGCTTACCCCACCATTCTTAACGGCTTCATTAACCCATGGGCAATCCTTTGAAACAACCACCTCCCCAGTCCTTGGGTTGTAGAGCAGTGGGTACATTTTACAAGCCAGCGGCTTAACCGGGTGTATCGTGCATAGTTTACTTTCCCTATCGTAAAATGGGCAATAACCCAATATAACCCACCTATACATTGTGATCCCATTAACCTTAACTTCCTTGAACGTTAACTCAACTCCCCTCTCCCTGGCAAGTCTCCTAAGCCTCCTAGCCTCATCGCTGAATACGAGTGGACCCTGCTCCTCACGCTCAAAGAAGCAGCAGTTGTCGCAGTGGAGGCATGTGAATTTAGCCACAAGTACCCCCAAACAGGCCCTTAATAAGCAGTTCAGGCCCATTGAGATAAGACGAGGTATTTCTAGGGATTTGCGAGAAGAATTTTAATAACACCTAAGTTAACTGAACTAGGTGGTGAAGGATTTGTCGGCCATTAGTAAGGATAGGTACATAGGGGCCGTGGACCTACCCATAAGGATATTCAACACGGCCACTAAAACCGTTGAGCAATTCAGGTTGATGAAGGCTGGGGTGGCTAGGGGCTATGTATGCGGCCTAACACCGTATGATGAGGCCCACGTTGGTCATGCAAGGGTGGCTGTGTTCTTCGACCTATTTAGGAGGTACCTAGAGTACCTTGGGGTCAACGTTAGGCTTGTCACCAACTTCACAGACATTGATGATAAGATCATTGAGGTTGCTAGGAGGGAGTACGGTAATGACTTGGTTAGCCGCTGGTATGAGGTGCCGTCGAGGTACATTAAGAAGTACCTGGACTACATGGATGCGTTGTACGTGAAGAGGGCCTACGCATACCCCAAGGTGACCGAGAACGTGCAGGACATGGTCAAGTGGATTGATGAACTTGTTAAAAGGGGTGACGCCTACGTTGTGGATGGGTCTGTCTACTTCGACATAACTAAGGTGCCCAACTACGGCGAATTCTCAGGACAAAAGATAAATGAGTTAATGGCCGGGGCCAGGGTTGAGCCGGAACCCGGTAAGAGGAATCCACTGGACTTCGCCCTATGGAAGTCCTGGAAGCCGGGTGAACCCTGGTGGGATAGCCCATGGGGGCCTGGTAGACCTGGTTGGCACCTGGAGTGCGTGGTGATGTCATCCAAATACCTCGGCGTACCCTTCGACTTCCATGGAGGAGGCCAGGACTTAGTATTCCCACACCACGAGAATGAGGTAGCCATAGCCAAGGTTTACTATGGGCTTAGGTTATTCGCCAGGTACTGGATACACGTGGGGTTGGTTAATGTTAAAGGTGAGAAGATGAGTAAGTCGCTGGGTAACATAATACCTATAGGGGATGTGCTTAGTAAATATGACCCAGAGGCCATTAGGCTCTACTTCCTCAACACCCACTACAGAAAACCCATTGACTTCAACTTCAGCAGCATTGAGGCCATGGAAAACGTGCTCAGGGGTATTTACGCAAGCCATGACTACCTACTCCAACTCATGGATGAGGCCCCAGAGAGGGGTTCAGGTGATGATGAGGTTGTTAATGAGGCCTTCAGGTTCATGGCTAACTTCGAGAATGCACTGAATGACGACTTAAACACCCCAGCCGCAATATCGGAGTTGGTTAACCTAAGCAACTACATAAACTCCAGGGTCGTTTACCAACCTGAGAGGGTTTCAAAGTACTCAATATCACAGTTGCTGAACGTGCTATCCTACATGGGGCAGGTCCTCGGGGTTCTTAACAAGGTCACGGTTAACCCAACGTTGGTGAGCATAATAAACACCATGATCAGGGTTAGGCAGGGTTTGAGGGAGAGGAAGCTTTACGACGCCGCTGACTTAATCAGGGATGAATTGGGTAAGTTGGGTATTGTGCTGGGTGATTACGGCGGCAGGACGTATTGGTTCGTAGATAGGAGGAGGATTAAACTACCTTAACCACCCTGAACCCTCTCAAAGACCAGTAGGTCATCTGAGAATTTCACAACACCCCTTCTCTGAAGCTCCCAAAGCACGTCAACAACCATGGGCCTCAACCTGGCCTCATCATCCTCACTCAACTTAACCTCCTTACCATACTCCTCCATAACCTTATTAACGAATTCAATGGTCCTAACCTTATCCCCAGGTTTAAGTCTACTCAACTCCTCACCCACAATCCTACTAATGGTCTCAAACTCACCGCTGGACACGACCCTGAGGGGGATTGCTGCTTAATAATCCATTCTGCATTAGGAACCTAGAGGCCGTAGGTGGGAAGCAATTTAAATTGGTATTACTAGAAGTGGTTTGTGCATTACTACGCTGAGGTGCATCCAAGGGTTAGTGGGAATTTAAGCCTAGTGAGGAGCCTTGAGGGTTACGACGGCTTCAACATACCAGACTCACCTTTCGGAAACCCCGCGCCATTGCCATTGGTGGCCGCATGCCTAATTAGGAGGGTTTACGATGAGAAGAGGATTATAGTTAACCAGAGGCTACTTGACATAAATGAACTTCACCTGATCTCAATAGCCCAGGGTGCCCTCCTGATTAGTGCTGACATAGCCTTAACCAGGGGTGATAAGCCGAGGGTTGGTAAGGATGTAGGTTACCTAGCCTCCGAGGAGGCCCTGGGGCTTCTGAGGAGGAGTGTGAGGGGTATTAGGGTTGGGTTAATGCTGAGCATGAGGTATGGTAGGGGGCTCATTGAGGAGAGGATGAGGGTTGGAGCTGATTTTTACCTAGTCCTAAGGTTAAGTAGGCCGGATGAGTTAAAGGGTCTTGAGGTAGGTAAGCTAATACCCTACATCATAGTTGAGACTGAGAACAACGTGGACATCATCAGGAAGATTAATCAACCCCACTTCAAGGAGGATGAATTGAAGGGCCTATTCACCGAGTTGAGGGATCTTGGTGTTGAGGGTGTTTTATTATCAACACCAGGGGATCATAAGGCCTTAATTGGGTTAACCAGGTACTTCGTTTAACTTCACCTAATGGGCATGTTCCTATCCCTCCACGTGGCCACATTCTCAAGCACAATCATGGTCTCCGACTTAACGACATCTGGGTGGGTTGGCAGGTACTTTATTAGGAAGTTTGAGAGTTGCCTAAGGTCTCTGGCCCAAACCTTAAGTACAATGTCGTATTGCCCAGTCACCACCTGCGCCTCCTCAACCCACGGGAGGTCCCTCTCATTATCTGAATCGTATATTATCCTCTCGGCCAGGGCAACTTGACTAGGCTTAGTAGCGCCAGGTACCCTCCTAACGGTTAGTAGGACGTATGCCTGTATGTTGTAACCCATTTGGGCTGGATCTATGATAGCCTTGTAGCCCAGTATGGCTTTACTCGACTCAAGCTTAGCCAGCCTACTCATTATCGTTGTCCTAGGCTTATTAAGCACCTCTGCTAGCCTTGAGACAGTAATTCTCCCATTCCTCTGTAGGTAATCCAGTATTCTGGCATCCAACTCATCCATCATTAGCTAGCCTAGGTTGGGAGATTAATTAACGTTATTGCTTCACATAGACGACCAGTAGTCATCCTGCCCCCTCAACCTTAGCCGAACCGCGTATGAACTGGATGGGATTCTTGACACCGCAACCCAGGTTTGTTGGGCATAGGCCTAGGCTATTCAATTCCTGGCATGAAGGTGGTATGTAGAACTTCTTACCACCCCTAAGCCCAGCCAGGTGCTCCACCTGGTACCTGGCTATCTTCTCGTTATAATCAGCGGCATGCTTGAAGGGTTCAAGGGCTTCCTCAACGCACTCCTCCCTCTCCTTACCCTCGGCTACGCATTTATGAAGGAGGTAGGTGGCTAGGGTGAACCTGGCCATGTGGCTTGGGTTACCACCAGCCTTAAGCTCGTTTAGGACAGCGGTCACGCAGGGTGGGTCACCCCTCGGCGCCACCCTAACGCTTGGCCTGTGCCTAACCTGAGGTGACGCCCCCTCAATGGCCTTTAACCTATCCCTAACCGAGTTTATGAGCGGGGTGAATAGGTCTATGTTAGCATTAAACCTATTAATCATGGCCATTACCCTGTTTTCAACGGCCTCCTCAAGCACCCTGTAGGCATCGTGTTGAGTTAGCAGCACGTACCCGTGTATAATTGGCCTAGTGCCTAACACCCAATTTGGGTCATTCCTGGGGCTGTTCCTTAGGTAATCCCAAATGGGCATTGCGTAGAGGAAGGGCTTAAGCATCAGCACCTGACCCTGAACACCCCCAACCCTCCTAGCCACCGTTGAGGCTAATTCACCGACGCCTATTACCCTCAACCCAAGTTCATTGAACAGACCCTTAATGCACTCAAGACTCACCCTACTGACCCTGCTAATGGACTCCACACCCCTTGAAAATACCTTACTCTCTGAGTCGGCTATCCTCCTCCAAACCCTCCTATCCATTGACGCGGCCAGCGCATAGGCAATGTACCTAACCATGGGTGCATCCTCAGCGTTGAGGCTGAGTTTAGCCCCCTCCCCCTCCTTAATGAGGGTGTTAAGCATGTTTAATGCCCCCTCAACAATCCCCCTAAACTCCTCACCAGCTAGGTCACTGACCTTAACATTAGCCTTCTCAATAATCCTCCTGCCAATACCGGTAAAGGGGTATTGCCCAATCAACCTAACCAGCTCACCACATTGGGCTACGCTCACTAAGCTGGAGGAGCGGAATCCCTTTAATAGCTAAGTGGTAATTAACTTAAAGTATTACCCAACTCACCCATTGAAGGCTCCATGTCAGTGAATGTAATAGACCAGTTGGTTAATCATAATCTACGCCATTAAAGGATATCTCAATACACATAATGGCTGGCTAACATTTTAAGGTAAAGGCATAGTTAAGTAGAGCTGAACTAGCCAGGGAGGGTAAAACCTCTAACGCCTTATTAAGTAACCCAACCCAGCTAATAAGGTTGTTTCCCTAGGCAACTGCAATAAAACCTTATAAATTAAGTGGAGGACACATTTCCTCAATGAGGAGAACTATCCTCATTATCGCCATAATCGTAATTGCAGTAATAGCAGTCACATTTGCAGTAATGTACTTAGTAACTCCGAAGCCCAATGTGGTAATCATGGCTAAACCATACAGCGAATTTAAAATATGCATTAGAACCCCATCTGGTCTAACAACAATAGTAGTGTCTCCACGCGCTATACTTGAGAAAGGATCGTTAACCGGCGACGTTAAAGTTAGTTACTCCTGGTATACGTACTATGTAAAGACCTTATTACCTAACGGCACGGTTATCACAATAATGGTTAAACTACAATTGGTTAAGCTCTAGGTCGACGGCTCCAATACCTATGTGCCGCCAGGCTTCTTACTGCCACTTAATGCTAGTATTTCCTCTGATAATATATTTAGTACTCCCTGCCTTAGTTATGAATTTTCAACCTGGAATCTCCTTGGCTTTTTGTCCGCGAATGAGTATTACAACGTTACCATAGTTAAGGGCATGATGCCTTAACCCAGGTCATAGACTTAGTCAAATTGTCAAGCATCAATGAAAGCACTTATGACTTGGCTTGGTTATTTATAAAAACATATGAGACTGAACCTAAGTCTAGTACATTTATCCCCCGTGGTATGTACCGCATACTACTAATCCCACTACCTACGTTAGGCAAGCCCACGGTCATTACTAAGGTAGTCACTATATTTTATAATTTCACAATGCCGAGCAAATTCACAGTAACCTATATTGCCGGCTCTAAGATTAATCCCAACTTTGTTAGGGAGTATCTCGAGAATTATCTTGGCAGTATTGGTTGGTATAATGTAAGTTCCGTGATGAATAATAGTAATGTTAAACTCGTGTTTATGAACTACACTTGGGTCATTTATGTAAACAACGGGACAATGATTAAATGTATCTTCGAATCTCCTGCATTACTAATCAGAGTTAATGTACTGGTCAATGGTTCAAGGGGTGCTACATGGATGCCCCTTGCCATATCACCAACAAGCCCTGTATTAATTGAGGGAAATAGTTATGTGGATAGTATCGAAAGTACAATGAAGAAGTTAAATATGGGCAAGTACGTAGCTACGTTGATCGGCCCAATTGAACCACTTAATGGAACAACATGGCCTTATCAGTACAATGTCGCCATAATTTATAACGTAAATTCCCTGTGTGGTTTAACAGTTCAAAAGATATTTCAGAGAAATCCACCAGTCGTGTTTTATATGCTCAAGAAGAACGCCACATTACTTCCACCATCTTAAATCAAATATAATTAAACCCTTTAATTTGGCTTTACGTGATCATTAAGGCCCATCCTTAGGTTCAACCTGAGTTCACTTAACACGTTACCACCCTTGTTCATGTAGTCCCTGAACTCGGACTCAATGATGGATTGGGAGTACCTATTAGTCCTAACGTCCTTAACGTGCGCTAAAACTGGTACATCCACCTTATCGACATCACGCCTACCAATCACTGCATGTATTGTGTAATTATAGACACGCATCAGGCATATACTTCACGGTATTGAATACGAGACTTAGGGTTGCAATTGCCATTGGATAAAGGTTCTACCCAATGATATCCAGGTTAATTCCAGCTTTCACTGTTATGATTGAAAAGGGCGATACCACAGAGGTTAGGATTGTGGTCCACACGTACCCTTCACTATACGATATGGGCGTTGTGAGAAAGTATGCTTGGGAAATCCTCAACACCATCACCCAGGGATTTCACGTTAAGCCCGTTGAAGTTATGGATGTTGACTATATGAATTCACCTAAGTCATCCTCATTGGGTTGGTCAGGTACGGCTACGCCTCTTATCGAACTTGCAACCCTAAAAGTTGAATTAAGACCTTACCTCTCCCATTAGCTTCTCAACGAGCTTTAAAACCTTTCTTGCGTTACTTAATGCGTACTCAGCATCCACCCTGGTGTAAAGTTCCTCAGGCGGTACGCCACTTTCCTCATCACTGGACATGGCTAGTTCCCTCTTCTTCCTGAGGCTCCTCGATATGGATATTAATTCGTCTATGTGTTCCTGAAACCATGCCGGAAATTTACCCTGTTCCTGCCTTAACACTGGCCCTACGTCATGCCACTTCGGTGGTTCAATGTCCACTATCCTTAATGCAGCCTTGAGGTTAGTTCAACTGCCTCCTGGCATTGCCTAACAACGTACAGGTAATTACCATTGGTTAAGGCTTCCTCAGCATGCCTAACCCTCTCCATGGCTTGTCTCAGATATGACCTAGCCATGTCGAGGTTATTCAATTTCAATCACCTCACCAAATTTATAATCACCCTTAAGCACCCAATACCAGGACTTATCGTTAACCCAAACCCTCCTGGCACCCAATTCCCTAAGCCTATTAATCAACCTGGTCAATACACCCTCGAAGAAGCCATCCTTATCGTAAATTACCACAGCGTCCTCGGTCATGTCTAGGTAGATTGGTGAGAACCTGGCGTCCTCGGCTCTAGTTTTAATTACCGGTGATAGGGCTATGGCGTAGCCTGAATCCATTAAGCCATCAAGAAGCGGCTGGATTAGGTCCTCAGCCCTCTCAAACATCTTAATCCTCTCGAAGATGCCCCTGGGTAGGTCCTCAAAGACGACGAGCAGGTCGAGGTCACTATCCCTCCTGGCGCAACCCCTAGCCACACTACTGTAAACCACGAGGGAGACTAGGTTATCGCCGTAGAGACTTAGTAAAGCATCCAGTAGCCTAGACACCACCACCCTATAGGGCTCAGCCAGGTGCTCCACCCCCCTCTTAAACACATGCAGATAACCTGGGTGATTTTATAAACCCTTAACTAACCATCCATAATAGCCATGGGCTAAGTCGTGTATGCGGATCACCAGTATTGCAGTGACATTAAATGATGTACCTCTAAAGGTACACGACTTAATATTTAAAAATAGTGACGCTATGTAGCATGGTAGCTATGCATGGGTCTTCACATGGGGTAAAGGTCCTACTACCAGTGGGCTTTGATGATGTGGTTAATGCCCTACGTAACTACAAGCATGCATCCAATGTCTACTTCACGGTACTGGGTACTTCACCTAGAGTCGCAGTCTTTATAGGTGGCAAATTCTTTTTTAGGACCCTCGGTTTCATAACCGTGGTTACGGTGGTTATTGATAATGGAAGCTACACAGAGGTTAAGATAGTGACCCATACGAATGAATTTGCCTTTAGGGGTGGTGACTTCGGTGCGTCAAAGTCATACGCATTTGGGGTTCTTAAAGCCATAACCAAGGGCCTTGGCGTTAGCCCCAGTAATGTTCTTAGCATTGACTACATGGATTCATCAAAGTCCACACTACTGGGCTAATTACGAGCAAGTCCTTAAATCCCCTCCCCAAGCCCTAGATAACATCTCCCTAACCCTATCGAAGTGCTGCTGGTGTATCCTGAAGGTGTAAGCTTCGCCATCATGCCTAATAACAATTGTAACGAATCCTGAACCCTCATCGTACTCATAACACGCCTCACTCAACGCCAAATCCCTGGGTATAAAAATGGAGTCCCCATTCCTATTCACGATTCTAACCCCATCATTGGTGAACTCGAAATGGTGGGAATAGAAGTATGGATTCCTTGTGAACCTCCTCCTAAGCCAGAACCAAAGGTAAAGCACAACGGCCTCAATAAGCACCGCAACGCCAAATAGCATCCAGTTGTTAAATTGTGCGAGGGTTAGTTCTATGTACCCTGCAGCCGATAGGATGGTTACATCAACAAACCTAACCCACAATGGTATAGCTTTAGAGCCCCTCCTGCCGAATTTAGCCATACACGGCCAGTCTCACCGGCCTGGTTTAAAGTCTTTTGGGCGTAAATTTAATATTCAATGATGAGCGTTGAGCGTAATGGCTGTTGTTAAGGATGTTAAGCAGGCTATTAGGGATAGGGTCTGGAGACTCCTTGAGGAGAGGGGCGTGGCAGCATTTCCAAGACCCACTTATGGGAGAATACCGAATTTCATAGGCTCAGAAAGGGCCTGCGAGCTCGCTGTCTCATTGCCCGAGTTCCGTAGGGCCCGTGTCGTCAAGGTTAACCCTGATTCGCCACAGAGGAGGTGCAGGGAGCTAGTTCTCGAGACCGGCAAGTTGCTCATAATGCCAACGCCGAGGATTAAGGAGGGCTTCCTAATGCTCGACCCAGATAAAATATTGAGGAGTCATTACAGGGAAGCCTCGACAATAAGTGGAGCCTTTAGGTTTGGGACCCCCATAAAGCCCTGGGACTCACCTACAATCGACCTGGTCATAATCGGGTCTGTAGCCGTCAACCCAAGGACTGGGGCCAGGTTGGGTAAGAGCCATGGTTATGCGGAAATAGAGTGGGGTATAATGAGGATGCTTGGTAAGGTCGGTGAGGAAACGCCAGTGGTCACCACAGTCCATGAACTACAGCTTGTTAATGATGAAATACCCAGAGAGCCCTTTGACTTACCTGTGGACATAGTGGTAACACCCACTAGGGTGATTAGAGTTAGTAGGGTTAACCCAAAGCCATTGGGCATTTACTGGGAGTACGTCACTGAGGACATGGTTAGGGAAATACCGATCTTAGCCGAGTTAAGGGTAATGCACAGCAAGGGCCAATAATGGTCATAATGATAAAATGCTAATTAATACATTTGATATAGAGATGATATAGAGAATTTTAAGAGCATGAGGCACCTGGTTCTTAGGCCTAAGCTAGTGATGATTACCCTAATGCCCTCAGGTGGTTGACTATAATTTATTTTAGTTGGACCCACTGGTGCTTGGTATGGGCTATCTCTACGGTGTTATGGTTACTGGACTTAACTTCACTAAGGCACTAGCCGGATTACCCGTGGTCCCGGTTAAGCAAGGTAACCATCACATTACCCTGCTTTACATTGGTGATAGGAAGCCCAGTGGTGGTGTTGGTGATAAGTTGAGGCGTGTTGTTGAGGGCTTTCAGTGTTTCAGGGTTGAATTAGGTCAACCTTTACTGTTACCTAGCCTAGTTAAGCCTAGGGTGTTGGCTATTGAGATTAATGATCACGGGTTATTGGCCAGGTTAAGGGCATTGATAATTAATGCGCTTAGGGATTCTGGAGTTAACATTGCTGATAGGTACCTGGGTGACTTTAAGCCGCATTTGACGGTAGCCTACGTGAGGGTTA
>JC3A454_104985_pt1 | contig 13338 bp, 14 predicted proteins | sample YNP_Site_4_FD_22002 | JGI IMG/M metagenome (IMG submission 22002) | reverse complement strand
AAGTACGTCGCCTCCACGTCAACGCCCACCGCCAGGTCCACCACAGCGGGGCTTGTGGACATGAGCAGAGCCGCGTCGTCGGGCAACTGCGGCACGACGACCACGTCCTTCACAAGGGACTTCACCCGCGTCAGCTCCATCACGCCAGTCCTCTCCTCAACCGCAACGAGCTTCGCATATCTGCTGGGGCCCACAAACAGCATATATGGCTCGGGCGCATAGGCGCGGTACAGCTCCGCCACGGCCTTGGCCGCCTCAGCTACGGCAGACCCCGGCGCGTCCCAGCTAGATGCCTTCAAGACCTTCCCGCCGTTGAGCAAAACCTCCGCAACTGCCGAGTCCTCCATGGCCGCCAGCTTCGCCGCGGCCGCCGCAGCCTCTGCGAAGTAAGGCTTGCCGCCGCTTCTCAAGGCCTCCTCCACCTGCCTATATGGAGAACTTAACGCCCAGCTCCCTAATAGGCACGACGGCCCCGCCGACGGCGACTGCCGCCGTCCCCGGCCCGGCTTGGTACACCGCGAGGTGCTTCCTAAACCTCCTTGCAGACGAGACGGCCTCCCTTGCCGCAGCCGCCACCTCCTCAATCCAACCGCCTCCGGCGGCCGGAGGGTCGACGGCCTCCAGGCCAGTCTTCTCCCTGACCTCCTCAGCGCTCGCCTTCAGCTCGGCCGCCAGGTCGGGATCGTACGTCTTCAGCACGGCGAGAAACTCGCCGAAGTGCGCCTTCTCCTCCCTAGCCACGTCCTCAAATACCTTCCTCGCCCGCTCGTCATCGACGTATTTGGCGAGCTGGAGGTAGAGACTTATCGCGTCGAGCTCCGCGATGATGGCAAGACGCAAAGCGTCGGCGACCTCAAGAGAGTCGAACTTCTTCTCCCGCAATACGTCGACGGGGTTTTTTCGCAAATCCCATGGCAATTATCGCCACCATATTTAAATATGGCCGACCCGCTCTCTGCGCCAGAGACATCGCCGTCGCGCCGCGGTGAAGGCAATCGCCTAAGTCGCGGCAACCAACGCGGAAACCGCCGCGTTGAAGGCGGCCGCTCCATGCGGCTTAACATTTCTACGCCACGCCGACCATGGGGTCGAGGCGGCAACGCGGGCGCCGCATCTCTTCGAGGGAGGCCGGGACCCCGACGGCGTTCCGCCCTCGGCAGAGGTCCGCGACACAGCCCCCCATGCCGATTGCTTCCTCCGCAACGGAGATATCGGCAGTTGCGGTGGTCCATAGGCTGGACGTATCAATATGGATAAATGTCAAATATACTTAAAGTACATAAGGTTTTTAATTGGGTCAGCAGATACTCACATGAGACAGAGATCGACAATCATCTGGTTGGCGGTTGTCGTAGCGGCTTCTGCAGCTCTTATCCTCCTGCTCAACATCGCCCCCGAGGCTCCCAAAGGCGTTGCCCAGCCGCCCGCCGTGCGGATCTCCGAGGTCCCCACCATCAACGCCATCCCTATCGTCAAGCTGTCAGAGGTCGATTATCTGCTCCAGACGGCGCCCGGCTATGCGCCCGCGGCGGCTTTATATTCAGCTTCCGAACGGCCGGCCGCCGCAGGCGCGTTTCCTGCGCAATCGACTACGCAAGCCGCGGCGGCAAACTTGCAGGTGGCCGGCGTCGACGAGGAGGACTACGTGAAGTTCGACGGCGAGAACCTCTACGTGGCGGTAGACGGCAGAGTCTACGTGGTGGGGCCCGACCTTGCGGTCAAGGCGTCTGCGCCGTGTCCGGCCCACAGCTGCGCGGTGTTTGTCTGGGGCGATCGCCTGCTCACATACGGCATGAGGGATTTCGGCCTCATCACGGCGTATCTCTACCGCCTGCCCGCCCTTGCCAAGGTAGCCGAGTTCAACTTCTCCGGGGTTCTCCCCGTGGCGGCCCGCATGGCGGAGGGCTTCGTGTATATCGTGACCACGGCGCCGCCCAGCGACGTCGTCATAAACGGCGTCAAGGTCGCCGAGGCGCCCTTGCTCTCTCTGGACGTACCGCCGGTCGCCATGGTGATCGCCGCCGTTGACATGAACAACGATAGGTTCAACGCCTCCGTGTTCGTCTCGGGCTTTGCCACCCGCGTCTACATGAAAGACGGCAGGCTCTACGTCGCCGCGCCTTTGGGCACGCCGCAGTTGCTCTACAAGGCCGTGGCCAAGGCTTGGGATGCGCTCCCGCCCGACGTCAAGGCCAGGCTGAACGCCTCGGACCCCCTGGCGCTTTACAAATCGCTCACCTCGCTCCTAGGCGAGAGAGACGGCGCGGGCAAGCTACTGAAGGCGCTCAACGGCACCAACGTAACCACCGCCACGAGCATCTACGTCTTCGACCTCAACGGGCTGGACATAAGGCTCAGAGCCGCGGCGGAGGTCCCCGGCAGTCTCCTCAACCAGTTCGCTATAGAGGAGCTGGACGGACGCCTCGTGGTCGCCACAACGGTCAGCGACGTCAAGTTCCTCGACCTCGGCTCCCTCGCGGCGAGGTTGCCGCCGCCCTCCCCCATGGAGGGCGACATAGCGATCTCGGAGGACGGCAGGCCCGTGGTCACCATACGGCCTCCGCCGCCTCCGGCCCCGCCCCCGGCGGTCTACATACTCACGGTGGGCGAGCCGCGCAACTCGGTCTACCTCCTCGACCCCGACGGGCGGACCGTCAGCGCCTTGGAGGGCCTAGCCCCCGGCGAGAGGATCTACGCGGCGCGGCTGGTGGAGAGAACCCTCTACCTAGTCACCTATAGGCAGGTGGACCCGCTCTTCGCCATAGATCTCTCCGACGTCACGCAACCCAAGGTCCTCGGCTTCCTCAAGATCCCGGGCCTCCTGGAGTACCTACACCCCGTGGACGGCGGCAGGTTGCTGGGAGTCGGGACCTACGTGCGGAGCATCGGAATAGGGACCTACGAGCGGGGCATCAAAATAGCGTTGTTCGATGTATCGAAGCCGACACAGCTCAGAGAGATCTCCAACATAACTGCCACGAACGTGCTCTCGCCGGTCCTCTACGACCACCACGCCTTCGCCTACAGCCCCAAGCTGAGGCTGGCCCTCATACCCGTGGCGAGCTGGCGCCCGGCGGGCTACGTCTTAGCCGTGGAGGTGGGCGACAAGCTGTCTCTAAGGGCCGTCATAAACGCCACAGCCGACAGGGCGTTTTTCGGGCGGGACGCCATATATCTAGTGGGCGGGGCCCAAATTTGGAAATACACCGCAGACCTAAGGCAAGTAACCACAACTGAACTCCGCTGAGCCGGAGACCTTCGGCGCACGTTTTTTACTACCACTTACAGCTCGTCGCGGAGTTGCCGCATCGGCGGCCGCGCCAGCCCGCGCAAGATTGCGGCGGCCGAGATGCCGATCATACGGCGCCTTCGCCCCAACAGGCGCTACGCCGCCGACATGGCGCGGAGCCGTGAGCCGCCATAGCGCCAAGCCCTGGCGCAGCCCGATCGCCGCCACAGCGCCGGCGAATCCCGCGCATGGCCCTTAAGCTCGCGGCGGGGCGCTCAGCCAGGCCGCTTCGTCAAGCTCGGCTTGATCCTCCCGATATGCGGCCTGCCTCCCGCAGGCTCCCGCGGGCGAACTAGACCGGCGGCGGGCCTACCCCTCCGGCGGCTCCCTCGCCGGCCTCCTGGCCCTCTCGGCCAGGATCTTGAGGTACGTCTCGCGGAAGAGGGGGTCCTCCTCAAGCCGCCGCCAGACGTAGCGGTAGAAGTCGTTGATGAAGTTGAGGTAGGCCCTCCAGTAGTCTCTGTCGTTTTTAGCGGCGAGCTCCGCGAAAAGGCGGAGCACCTTGGCGTTGTGTGCTAGGTTTCTCCTACGCTCCTCCTCAGCCTCTCCAACGACGCCTCGAGTCTCCTCGCCCACGCCTCAAGCTCCTCCTGGTTTAAAATTCCTTTCGACCTGGCGAAGGCGTAGAGGAAGACCGCGTCTTCGAAGTCTTTGTCGGAGCCGAGCCACAGCTTGTAGGCGATCTGGAGCTCCAGCGGCGACACATATAGAACCTCCCCAGCTATGGAGACAGCAACCCTCCGGGCCAGGGCATAGCGCTGGTAGAAGCTCCGCGGCGGCTTCACTTCGAAGTTAGGCAGTACAGCGGGCGGCTTGTAGAACCTGACCGAGGCGTGTCTGAACTCGTAGTCTAGGTTGCTCTCGAGGGCGAGGGGTTTGAAGCCGCATCTGGCCGCTCTTGCGGCGACCTCGGCGCCGGAGACCGCGTCAACCACCACGTCGACGTCGTCTGTTGTTCTTGTGCGGCCCAGCAATATGGCTACGTATCAGGCCACGATGACGTACTCGAAGTCGAGGCACCTTATGAATTCCATCACTAGGCGGTCAAGCCAGCTGGGTTCCCTCTCAACTGTGATCATGGCCATAACTAAGAAAATGTAGCCGGCTTCAAAGTTTGTGTTTCATTTAAAGGCGCCAGAGAGAGGTGGGTGGGACGCCAGCGCCAGGACGTAGAGGCCCATGGCGGCGAAGACTGCGAGGCCTATGGGGAGGGCCAGCTTCATCCACTCGCGGAACCCGATCTTCAGAACTGTTGCCAAGACTATGTTGGGGACGTTGCCCGGTATGGTGAAGCCGCCGGAGATCACGAGAGAAATAAGGAAGCTCCTCAGCGCATCTTCAGCCATCCCGGGCGCCACAAGCGCGGCGACCAGCGTGGCGTTGTCGGCGACGGCGGACAACGTGCCGAAGACGTAGAGAGCCTCCTTCCCCAGCTCCGCCACGACGGCGGCGACGGGCTTGAAGAACTCGCCCAATATGGTCAAGGCGAATATGAAGATGAATATCCTCCCCGTCCTGAGGAGAACCTCCCGGAGCTCCGGCTCGTAGGGCTCCACCTCGGCCCCCGCCGCGTGGAGTCTCCTCAGGGTGAAATAGGCGTAGAGGGCGAAGAACGCCACCACGATGAACACCGCGTCGAAAAGCACATCCACGAGGTAGAAGAAGCCTTGCTTCAGCTTGGCGACCGCGATGGTGGAGAGAGGCTCGCCGATTGGGAGAAGCGCCGCCCCTGCGCCTATGGCGAAGGCCCCGTACACAGCCGCCCGGGCCTTATAGCCGTGCGGCGCCTTGGCGAAGGCGAGGAGCTCCGCCAAAACCGCGGACGCCGCAATCGCCGACACCACGCCGCTGGAGAGGCCCAAGGCGAAGATCAGAAGCGCCAAGACGCCCGGCCTCGCCAACAGGTCGGCTTTCGCCGCCAGCTTGCGCCTAAGGAAGTAGAAGGCCAGGCCTGCCGCCAGCACCACCTGGGTGATGCCCACCGGCACGTAGCCGATGCCGGGCTGATAAACCGCCAGCGGGTGGAGCAGGGCCTCCTCGACCAGCTGAGGGCTCCAGATACCCCCCAGGGTGGCCCCCGCCACCGCCATCGCCAGGAAAAACAGCTCCAGGTTGTGCTCCACCTTCTTCGAAATTATGGGAAGCGCCACCAGCAACACCAGAAACGCCACCTGAAGCAGAGGCAGCTCCATGACCCCCCGGGGAGGCGGCGTCTATATAAACATAACCCCAGCGCCTGTAGACGGCGTCAGAAGGGGCCGGAGGCCGCAGACAACGAGCTCCGCAGAGCCTCCAGCGCCTTCTCCAACTCCTCGCCCCACTTGACGCGGCCCCTCAGCGCCTCGGCTCTCTCCGCCACGTCAGCCGCGAGCGCCAAGATGGCCCTAGCCGCCTCCTCCTTGGAGCGGTACTTCGAGAGGGCCATGTCTGGGTCTGGGCCGTGGTACTGGTAGTCGTGGATGTTCAGCGCCCTCTCGGTCCAGGCCGACAGGCCGCGGTACCCCAAGCCCTCCAGCATAAGCGAAAGCGAAAACATCCGCGTCGTCGGGATCTTGGGGACTGCGGTGGACTCTAGCCACCTCCTCTCCTCCTCGGTCTTTGCAATGGCCTTCAGCTTGTCCAGCTCAAGCCTGAGGAGCGCGGCCAGAAGCGCCTTCCACGCCTGGAAGGCCTTCCCCGCGGCGTTTCGCACAAGCCCCCGTCCGAGGAACTCCACGGCGAGCTTGGCCTCGGTCAAAGCCTCAAGAAGCCTAGCCTCCACATAAGCCGCATCAGACGGCTTAGGAAGCGGCCTATCCAGAACCTCCACGGACACCATAAACGCCAAGTTACGTCAATAAATGTTTTTCGATAATTGCTTTTAAACGTAGCCTTGCCGTAAACGCGTGGACGCTTGGGGCATAAGACAAAAGGTAGAGGCGAGGCTCCAGGCGGCCTTGGCGGAGGCGGAGCTTGCTTTGCGCTTTTTGGAGGAGGGGCTTCACAGAAATGCGGCTGGGAAGGCGTTTCAGGCCTGGAAGGCGGCTCTCGCCGCGGCGGCCGCCCTAGCCCGCGATGAGGTGCTTAGAAGATATAGGGGAAAGGTCGCGGCTCGGGAAGGCGCCGAGGTGGAGCTGGCCGACTGGCTGATCGCCCTCATGCCCACGGGCAGGATGTGGGAGGTGGCCCGCGCCCTGCGGCAATCCTACGGCGACGAGGTCGTCCTCCTCACGGCCCTCGCCCTCAACCTACACGAGGTCCAGTACAACGGCCTAGACGAAAGCGGCGTCCTCAGCAAATACTCCACACCACAACAGGTCGAAGAAGACGTCAGAGAGCTTGCGCAACGCACCGCCAAATTCGCAGAGGCCCTAAGACAACGCCTCAACTCCAAGTAGCACCCTTCCCTAGCTCAACCCAGTCTCTTTAAGCGCCCTCCTCGCGGCCTCTCTGTGAAGCGGAGTGTGCCACGCCACGTATCTGCCGACGCCCAACTCCGGATCCTTCTCAGGCGGCGGGCTGTCAACCCAGAACTGGGGCTCCCTGTAATACATGTTATAGAGGATGAGGTTCCTCGCCTCAAGCTCCCTTATCAGCTCCTCCGGCGCGCCGCGGCCCCAAAGCGCGTCGGGATCCTCCACAGCCTCGACGAGCCATTTCCCCCAACGCCGGATGAAATCCGCCGTAAGGTCCTTCTTCGCAACAATCTCCTTAACTGCCTTACCGAAATCCCACCTATTCTCGTAAAGCAGACCCAGCATCCTCGGGTTGCCGCCGGTCCAACGCCAGACGTCCTCGAAGGGGGGCTTTGCTCCAGGCAGCTTCTCGTATAGTCGCTGGAAGCCCTCCTTCGGCATGTTCCACATGGGCCGCAGCTCGGCCCAGAAATGCCTCCCGATCTCGCGTCTGCTGATTCCTTCGCTGGTGGCGACCAACACCACAATGCCTTCGTATTTATACACAGGGTGCTCTATCGTGTTTAGCAGCCCCTTCACGTATGCGGCGGCCTTATCCAGCCCTATTGCTTGGAACACGTCGTCGGCAACTATGGCGACCTTCCTCCTCCGCCTCCGCAGAACCTCCCGCGTGAGGTCGAAGACGGCCAGAGCGAGGCGGCCCCACCTCCCGTCCTCAAGGGTCTTGCGCACGAGGTCTAGGAAGAGCGCCTTGACGTCTGGGTCGTCCACCTCGGCCGAGAAGGCCCGGTCGAGGGGGTGGAGGTAGAAGACGTCGTACCCCAGCTCCCTCAGCGCCGCGGCGGCCTGCCGCAGGAAGGCGGTCTTGCCGCAACCCTCCGGGCCGAAGATCACAACAGGAAACCTAGTGCTCTTTTCAGCCCACTCCACCACCTGGGCGAGGGCGCGGTCTCTGTCCGTAAACTCCGTCTCCACGCCGGGCGCGATTTCGACCGCTATTCTCTTCACGTCTTTCAACGTTGGCGTTAAATTAAGCTTTTGGCTCCAGAGAGACCTAGCCCTCCAGCGCCTTTCTAGGTTAGAGCGCGGAATCCGAGACGCGGAACAGACCGGCACTATGACGACGCGTATTACACTATCCGATCCCCCTCCCGCCCTAGAGGGAGGGGCCTTCGGTCGTAAAACTGGGCATATGTCAATGGGAACTGGCTGGCCTCACGGCGTCCCTTTCGGGGCTTTCAGCCTCTATGGTATATAATATGGCGGTTAGTAATACATGGCGCGCGTCTTGACGGTGTTGGCCCACGGCGATGCCGACGGCGTCTGCTCCGCCGCCGTGGTTAAGGCGGCGCTGGCCGGCGAGTACGAGGCGGTGAAGATATACTTCACCCATCCCATCGACTTGGCGAAGGATTTCGGGGAGTTCGCCGAGGGGGACGTCTACATCGTCGACGTGGCTATCGACGAGAGGACCGCCGACGAGGTGCGGAGGGCGTTCCTGAGCTACGGGGGGAGGGTTGTGTATATAGACCACCACCCGCTCTCCGTGGACCTGCCGGGGGTCGAGGTGGTGCACGAGGTGGGGAGCTCGGCCTCCGAGCTCACATACCGCCGCCTGGGGGGCAGGCTGCCGCGGCTGTACAGCAGAGTTGCGCTGTATGGCGCCATCGGGGACTACCTAGACCACACGGAGTGGGTGGAGGAGGCGCTGGAGGCCTGGGACAGGAGGCTTGTGTACTTCGAGGCTGGGGTCCTCATGCAGGGGCTGGAGCGGGCGCGGAGGGACCACGAGTTCAAGCGGGCTGTGGTCGACCACCTGGCGGGGAACTCGCCGCCCTCGGCCATGGAGCGCCTCATGAAGCTGGCCGAGGAGCAGGCCAGGGTTAACGAGGAGCTGGTGGGCTGGGTGGCGAGAAACGCCTCTATGCACGGCGCGGTGGCGGTGGTGGTCAACCCGCCGGGGCCGCTGGGGCTCGCCGCGAACCTGGCGAGGGGGCTGACCGGTGCCGAGGTGGGCGTGGCGGCTGAGGAGCGGGGCGAGATATACGTGATGAGCCTCAGGTCGAGGAGGGCGGATCTGAACCAAGTCCTGAGGGACTTCGCGAGGAGATACGGCGTGTCGGGCGGGGGCCATCCCAACGCCGCCGGCGCGCGGATGCCGAAGCACCTGCTCAAGGCGTTGGTGGAGGAGCTCAACCGCCTGGCCGGCGGCTCCTAGCCGAGGAGCGCTCGGCGAAGCACCTAGCATCTGCGGGCATTAGGCCGCCGACGCACGTCTTCGAGCCTCTGTAGGTAGGTCGCCTGTAGAGCTTGTCGTGGAGAAGGTGTCTTAGGTCTAGCCGGACGCTGTCGTCGTGGACGGCCTCGGCGCGTCGACGACGGGGGACGGGGGAGTTGGCCGCGCCGTCTTCTACCGCGGCATGTCCCAGGAGAGGCCGGCGGGGATGTACTTTTACTTGGAAAGAGTCGAGAGCCCGAGCTCCTCGTCCAGCGCGCTGGCCCACAACGCGGCGTAGAGCGCCTCGTCCCTGACGACCAGCTCCCTGCCGGCCATGGCCCTCCTCAACAGCCAGGCCGGCGCGAAGTTCAGCGCGACGACGTCGACCGGCAGACCCACGAGGGGGGTGAGGCGGCCGGAGAGCTCCTCGGCATATGCCGCGGCGTCTAGGAGATCCACCTCGCCTGAGAGGTAAACCGCGACGTCCACATCCCTAAAGGCCCCATCCAAGAAGCTGCCGAAGAGGAAGGCCAACGCCACCCTTTCCTCCTTCCACAACGCCTCGGCCAGCCTCCTTGCGACCTCCTCCCGCTCCCCAGGCCCCAGCTCGTACCACCTAATGGACATGCCGGAGGAACCGCCTCAACGTCTCGAGGCCGCCCTCCTTCAGCTCTCTATACAGCCTGGCGTCGTCGACCTCCCAGTAGCGGTGCACCAACAGGTTCCTAAGGCCCGCGAACCTCCGCATCGCCGCGGCGAGATCCCGCGGGATGATTCCCCTCTCCCCAAGCAGCTCAAACACCTCGCCGAAGCTGGCCGGGCGGGCTCCCGTCCCCCGGAGGAGGATTAAACCGATCTGGACGGCGGCCTCTACTGCCTCAATCACGGCGTATCTCAAGGCGTACACAGCTTCATCGTCGTTTAAAAACTCGTCAAGTGGACGGTTCAGGATCTGCTCTATAAAACTCACCGAACGTTCAAGATCCCTCAAGGCTCTTGACAGTCTCTCCGAATCCACGGCAATGGGGGATTCAAGCCATATAACAATTGCGGCCTGATGGGCATAGATAGCGAAGTTTGGTAGACATGTGGGCGACTACGTTACGGTGTCTACACGGGTGAAGAGGGAGATGGTGGAGAGGCGGGAGCTGGGGATAAACACTCAGTTTCTCCGGGAGAAGCTTGAGGAAGAGTTTAGGAGGAGGGGGTCGAGGCGCTACCTTGGGTCTATTGCACACATTGTCTCTGTACTCTCGCCGGTGATGCGGGCCCTCACCACGTCACCCGTGAGAAACACGTAATGAGGGCTAGGTGGGGAAAGACTTGAGGCGGCAATCCTCACAGAGATAGACGTGGTCAGAGAGGAGGCCGCTTTCCCTTAGTCGCTGGGCTACTCTACGAGCCATGGACTCGGCGTATGGGAGCTCTCTGCCGCAGAGGCAGCACCGCGCCGGCTGGTCGCGGAACAGCATCTTAGTCTCGTAGGGCTTGGGAACCGGCGCCAACTCAACCGCCATGGCTCCCTCTGGACGCTTATCTACACATACGCCGCAGGCGACGCAAAGCGCCGGAGTTAGCCTCAATTCACGTCCTCTCAGAGAGAGGATATATGCGAGACACACGCGAACTTATATGTTAAATTCCACTAAAAGCGAAAAATCGATAGACAAGCGATGTAGATGATACATATTAAATACACCTCGGTATATTGCATGTTTAGGGACTTGTGGTTAAGCTACGGCAAAAACTATTACGTCAACGATAAGCCGCTTCAATTTTTTCTAGACGCTCTTAAATTCCAAAGAGATGAAGACTTGTCCTCACTGGGGGCCTACGTCTCTACTAAAATGATGGAGGAGGCCTACTACGTAGATCACTACGCAAGACCAGTTCTCAGGCGGTGGAGCGCCCTAGGCCAAGAGATAAACTATGTACAAGCTTCACCCAGCCACATCCAGACACTTTACGACCTCTTGAAGTTCGGCGTGGTCTCTAAAACCTTGACTGGGGAGAGAGATTTGATATACCACTTCGTCTCGGGGTATCTCATCTCAGACGCCGGCTTCTTCTGCACCATTACTCTCACGGAGCAAACCGCCTACGGCCTCGCCAAGTATGGAGACGACGAGGCGAAAGCCCTCTACCTCCCCAACTTCCTAAAGAGAGACCGGCCTTGGATGGGCGCCACCTTCTACACGGAGGTCCAGGCCGGCAGCGACCTCGGCGGGTTGGAGACAGCCGCCGAAAGAGTCACCGAGAGGCTGTGGAGACTCCGCGGCGTTAAGTACTTCACAAGTAACGTGGGGCTGGCAGACGCGGCTATCATAACGGCGAAGCCTACGCCGCCGCGGCCGGGGGCCAAGGGCATAGCCGCCTTTTTTGCGCCAGCCCACCGCGCCGGGGGGAGGCCCAACTGGAGGATACTCAGGCTCAAGGACAAATTAGGCACAATCACCGTGCCCACAGGCGAGGTGGAGCTGGTAGACACAGAGGCCTACCTTCTAGGCGCCGCTGAGACCGGGATATACATCGCCCTTGAGATACTCACAATCGCGAGGATCGACAACTCCACCGCGGGGTTGGGCTTAGCGAGGAAGACGTTGTGGGAGGCGTATCTATACGGAAACGAGAGAAAGACATTCGGCAGAAGACTTGTGGAACATCCCCTTTATCTACGGGATCTTGTGGAGATGGAGGCCAGACTCCAGGCCGTCCTCCTCTTAACTCTCGCCGCGGCTAAATCCTTCAGCGACGTGGCGCCGGGTGAGAGGCCGCCATATGGCCAAGCCTATCACTACGCCCGACTCCTTACGCATATCGTTAAGAACATGGCGGCCTGGGTCTCCATAGATGTGACGAGGTACTCCATGGAGCTTATGGGCGGCATCGGCTTCTTAGAGGAGTACCCCATGGCTAAGCTACATAGAGACGCCCTGGTGACCGCCATATGGGAAGGCACTAGCAACATCCAGGCGTTGGACATGGCCGAGGCGTTTTATAGAAAAGAGGCGGGAAAGACTCTCTTTGAGGAGCTGGCCAGCCGGATCTCTAGAATCCGCGACGACGAGGTTAGACGTAAGCTGGTAGCCGCCTTGGAGGAGGCTAGGGAGGGGGCGGCCGCGGCGTTGAGAGACGGCGTGGAGCTCCACGCCAAGAGGCTACTGACCCAGATGGGTACCTTAGCCGCGGCCGCTCTATATAGGGAGTGGGCAGAGTCTACACAAGAGGAGTGGGCAGACGCCATGAGTAAGATATACGTCAACGTGGAGCTTTTGAAAAGAGACGTGGAGTCGGCGCTTGTGAAAAAAGCTAGCTATGGACTTCTCTGGATGTCGGACTAAAGCCATCCTAGCAACAACTGCCCCGAGTCCACCACGACGACCTGCCCCTGATGGTGGGATTTTCACCAACATCCACACGACCTCAGCCAGAGGTGCGGCAGCCTCTCCAGCACTACCTTGAGCGGCAACAGCAGGGAGCTCGGCTCCTCCACCTCCTTTCTAAGCGCGGCGACGTCCGCCAGAAGCCTCTCGTACTCAGCCTTGGGAATCGTTACCACCTCGGTCATGGCACCACGTTCAACAGCCAGTTGAAGTATACCTTCTCGAACATCCTTGAACATACGAGAGACCGGCGAAGGCGGCAGAAACATGCAGCCGGGATACGGCTTCTGCTCCTTCACAAACGGCGTGAAGTCGCAGGCGGTAGCCATGCCGTATGCGCCCACGTCCAGGGCGCAGGTGCCGACTATTCTAAACGGCGGCTTGCCATGGACACCCCCGCGAGGTCGGCCAGAATATTGCTGACGACCCACGGCGCATAGCTGTGGAGTATAGTCCCCGCCATGCCGACAGGCACGTTGGGAGCCGCCACGTCGCCCACCACGTAGACGTCGTCGTACCTCTCGCTTCTGAAGTCGCCGTTGGCGGGGCTCCGCGGCGCGGCCCACCCGTTCTTGGCGAGGTCGCTGTTGAGCACCGGGTCAGGGGCCTTGTGCGGAGGAACTATGAACGCGGCGTCGAACTTCACCCGCTCGCCGTTGGTAAGCTCGTTATTCCTCAGCGACTTGATGGCCTGCCCCTGGCCGATGCCGATGTACTCTACGCCCAGCTGCTGGAGGAAGCCGGACATCCACTTGGCCGCCATGGGGCCGAAGTTCTCAAACGGCCTCTTCAGCTGATGTACTACGGTGATCTTCACCTTGTCTCTAAGCCTCTGGTTAGGTAGTAAAAGTGGGTCAACATGGCCAGCTCGATGGGGCGCAGGCGGGCAGCGGTACGGCAGAGAGTGAACACCGACGACCACGTGGCCCTGCCGCACCTGCGAAAGCGTCTCCGCCACCTTGAGCGAGGGCTCCAGCTCCCAGGTGTGGGGGAAGCCCGTCTCCACCGTCTCGGCGCCGAGAGACACCACCAGATCGTCGCACGTTAAATCGC
>JC3A454_101255_pt1 | contig 13823 bp, 16 predicted proteins | sample YNP_Site_4_FD_22002 | JGI IMG/M metagenome (IMG submission 22002) | reverse complement strand
TTAACGAGAGGAAGGTTATACTTGCAGGGTCCACTATGGCATCCCTGGGGTTAATGATGGGGATAACCGCCGTGTCACCGTACATCAACAGTACGGTTACCATAGGGAGTTACATTGTTCCAGTAGCCGTCCTGGTGGCGTTCCTATACTTAATAATTCACGCATTGTCAAAGGCCACCCTATTCCTGGTCAGTGGACACCTTATCCATGAAACTGGGACGAGGTTCAACGCGGGGGATTTTGAACTTGCTAAGAGGATGAAGCCTGCGTTCTACTCAACCATAGCCGCTGCAATAACGCTTGGTGGTGTGCCGCCGTTGGCCGGCTACTGGATCCACGCCGGTATGGATGACGTAGTGTCCAGTGTCGGTCAATACGTTGGGTGGGGTGCCTACGCACTTTTAATATTGGCTAGCGTAGTGTACGTGGCGTTCCTGGCTAGGTTCACGTCACTGAACTTTATTAAGGGGGAGAGGGTTAAACATGTTGAGGGGCATGGTGGGTTAACCATGGCTATATCATACTCCATAACCGCTACCGTAGCCCTAGCCACGGTGGCGATTCCATTTACCCTAGGCGTCCCTTCAGTGTTAATTAACCCAGGCCTAGACGCCTACGTTATAGGCATTGGCGTGGTGCTTTGGGTAATATTCATAGCTGTGTTGATTAAGCCGAGGTCTGAGTCACTTGGTGGACTCACAAACCTGTTTGAGCGTAGGTACTACATTCAGGCATTGATGGATATCATACTGGCCGGCTTCGGTGAAGCCCTTTCAGCGTTCACATACCTGATTAGCCGTGGTATAGATGCCTTATTCAACTACCTACTGCCATCATTGTTCACAGGGTTCTCAAGGATCATCAGGAGGGTGCAGGTTGGGCTGCTTGACCAATACGCCAGGTACATATACATAGTCGTAGTGGTAATGCTAATAATAGCCCTAATACTGGTGATCGTATATGGCTGAGTACCTCACGTTAATACTGTCATCAATGATAGGAGTGGTTGTGGTAACTGCAGCGTTAATGCTTGTTAAGAGAGAGGATTATGCATGGATCCCCGCAATACTACTCCTCCTACCCGACCTATACACAAGCACCAATTACGTAATCTACCCCAATACTTGTTGATGTGGTGATAATAGGTAACATATTGTCGCTTAAGGTCCTGGAGAGTAGCCAATACAGGGGACTTGATTACGCCTTAATGTCGGTAATCGGATTAGTGACCTCCTACGTACTCTACACACCAATTAGTACCAGCGCGGTTAACCTGGCGGTTTACTTCGGTTTCCTACTTGGCCTATTCATGGTGGTTAGCGTTGCCTCATACTTCATAATACAGATTGGGGCCAGGCCTGAAAACCTGGATGCTGCTGTTAAGGCTATAGTCGCCTTTGTAATAGCCACGGTACTATTCTTCACGGGTTCAGTGATACTGCTATCCTCATACATCATAGGGGCATCCTCGTTGCCATTATTCATACTTGGCTACACATTAGTGCTACTTGGAGTTATGCTTGAGATTGGCGCCGCCCCAATGCACATCTGGGTACCTGACGTATTCACAGCGGGTGACCCAATACCAGTCTCCATATTAGCCTCAACTGTTAAGATAATGCCACTGGTGGTGCTGGTTAAATTAATGGCCCCAGTGTTGGCAAACCTAGGTGAGGCCTACGTCAGCTTCGCCTACTGGTTAACAGCCGTAATGGCCGCCTTAAGCATGATAATAGGTAATGTGGGTGCCTTGACGTCAAGGGAGAGTGCCAGGGTCCTGGCGTACTCAAGCATAGCTAACATGGGTTATGTGCTAGCCGCAGCGGCGGTCTTAATCAACGAGTCCACCTTAGGTAAGGGGCAGCAGGCAAGTCAGGCGTTAATTTACGCTTTGGCCGGGTTAATAACCCAATTGCTGGTTAATGCGGCGGGCAAGATAGGCTACTTCACCATAATAAGAGTGGTGGTAAGGGGAGCGTGTACAGCTACTTATTTGGGCTTTCATTCATAGGCACACCTCCATTACTTGGCTTCTGGAGCAAGTTATTCATCATACTGTCCCTGATATACCTAGGCCCAGCAGGGCTATGGTTAGCCATATTCCTGGTGGCTAATTCCGTTATATCAATACCCTACTATATAAGGGTGTCCAGGGAGTTGAGCGCAAGGGCGCCGCTGGGTATTACGCTCTACACCGTATTACTAATGAGTATAATAATGCTCTTAGGTGTCATAATACCAATACCCGCCATGGTGGTTTCACTATCAAGAGGCCTCCTAAGTTACATAGCCTAGCCCAGTCTAACCATAGCCTTAAACCTGCTTCACGCCTTTACATCGACGCCTATGCCTCAAGTCCTGTTAGTCATTATTTGGCCACTTACTTCATTAAGGTCATTTAAGGATTGAGTCTCCATGCACTTGCCGCATAAATGATTACGGCGATAATTTTTTAAAACGCCCCTACTTAATGGGTGATTGATAGTTAATGGGTAAGAAACTGCTGGTTCAGAGGGCTGGTAGGGGTGGTTCACAGTTCAGGTCACCAAGCTGGAGGAGGATTGCACCACTTAGGTATATTCCATTCAACGAGGATCAGTTGAAGACGACGATTAGGGGGATAGTTAAGGAGCTCCTCCACATCCCAGGCTTAAACGCACCGGCAATGCTAATCGCGCTTGAGAATGGTAAGGAGATGTATTTGCCGGCTGTGGAGGGCATCTACGTGGGTAAGATAATTGAGTTCGGGCCTGATGCAAAGATTGAACCCGGTAACATACTGCCGGTGGCTAAGGTACCAGAGGGCACGATGGTGTGCAACATAGAGAAGACTGTTGGTGATGGGGGCAAATTCGCTAGGTCCGGTGGGACATACGGCGTCGTTATGATTCATAGGGATTCCACTGCTTTAATTCAACTACCCAGCGGTAAGACCATTGAGGTTGACTCAAGGGCGAGGGTAACAGTGGGTATAGTGGCCGGTGGGGGTAGGATTGAGAAGCCCTTCATTAAGGCCGGCAACAAGTACCATAGGGCCAAGGCTAAGGCTTGGAAGTACCCGAAGGTCCGTGGTAAGGCGATGAGCGCCTACGCCCATCCACACGGCGGTGGTAGCCACCAGAAGGGTGGTACCCCTGTTAAGAGGAATGCACCACCTGGGCAGAAGGTTGGCTTCTACGGCTCAAGGTGCACTGGGCGTGGTTGCGTCAGGTGGAGGGCTCAGCAGGCTAAGGCCCAGCAGAGGCAGTGAACTAACCGCTAATCCCAGTATACTTACTTATGCAGTCAGCGGTATCCTTAATAATGCTCTGAAGCACCCTACCCCTAAACCTCCTCCTGAAGTCCTGTGAGGTTAATTGAATGTAACTTGGTGTTAACCTAACTTTAACCTCCTTAAACACGTCAACGTAAATCCTGAAGTCGATCCTAGAGTTGCTCAGTCTAAATGGACCCACGAAGGTGTAGAAGTTTGACCCAGTTACCCTAATTAAAAGTTGAGTCACCTTGTCCCAATCATTAAGCAGTCTCTCAGCATCCTCAACACTCATATCCCGCAGTAAACCCTTACCGGCAACTAAGCCATTGTAAGCCTTACCAATCCTCATGGCTGATAGTAGGTAGTCCCCGAGGTTAAAGTCAACGCTCCTAAACCTACTACTCCTGGTTAGAGTCAGTATCCCCTCAATCATGATTACTCAATAGGTTAGTTGATTTGCGCTTATAACTGTGCCTTATCAATGAATGCCCACCGCTTCGTGAAACCATGGGTATGTTGCCGTGAGTTACCTAGCCCTGGGGGTTTACTTGCTTATAACCCAAGTGCGGCACCATCACCCCTAACATCAGAGTACAGTATCTTAACACCGTTAATGTTGGCTAGAATACTCGCCACACCTGTTGAACCAGGGTACTTAATTAACCTATGCCTAACACTAAGCCCAGTAACCTCAAAACCCTCCTCAATGATTAATCCATCAGTGCCCCAGAGGAACCTAGGCGCATTAATGGCGTTAACCGGGTTCATACCGTAATCCACAATGTTGGTGAGCATTAGGACATGTTGCTGTGGCCTATAATGCGCCCCCGATGTACCTAAGGCAAGTTCAAGTTCGCCGTTCCTCATCACCATCACTGTTGATAACGTGTGAAGCGGCCTCTTCCTAGGCGCCACCTCATTAACGCCACTCATTGAGAAGTCAGCGGCCCTATTATTCAAGGTGATGCCATACTTGGGTTCAGTCACCAGTGACCCAAAGTGGTAGTAGAGACTCTGTATAGCACTAACAACATTACCCTCAGAATCAGCGACCACGAAATAAGTGGTATCACCCCCACCGCCACGTGGCCCACCTAACCTACCCTTTAGAAACTCAGGGTCAAGAAGCCTATCCACGGGTATTTTCACGAACCTAGGATCCCCTATGAACTCATCCCTGGCACTGTACGCTGCCTCATAGGCCTTAAGGTACGTGTTAATGCGGTTGGGTGAAAATGGGCCAGGGGCCTTTGGTTCATTCTCAATTAACCTAAGTATCATTAGTGTGGTTAGGCCTTGGGTATTGGGCGGTGTCTCACAAACCGTAAGCCCCCTATACTCCACGCAAATTGGATCACCCCACTCGGGTTCGTAATCCCTTAAGTCGCTCATTGATAATACACCACCCAGGGAGTTAACGTGGTTAACAATGGACTCCCCAATATCTCCCCTATAAAAAGCGTCGGGCCCATTTTCGCCAATAAGCCTAAGTGCATTAATTAACTTGGGTATCTTAACCAGGTCCCATGGCTTAGCGTTAATGGGGTATGTTGACTTGAAGGCATCATCAGCGTCGTTAAGCACGTTGCTAATGGCCCTAACTAGGCTTGGGCCTATTGGGAAACCACCACCAACACCGTCAATCACCATGCTGATGAGGCGACGCCACTCCAGTTCACCGAACCTACGCCACATGGAGTATAGGCCCGCCAACATGCCGGGGACTACGATTGATAATGGACCCCTTAAGGGTACTTTACCCAGACTCCTACTCATCTTAGCTGGAGCCCACCCGGTGGCGTTTAGGAAGTGGACCTTTCCATCACTGGCCGTGTATATTAAAGCCACCAGGTCTGACCCCAAGCCACCTAGGTGTGGTTGCGTCACGGCTAGGGTTAAGGATGTGGCCACTGCGGCATCAACCGCATTACCACCAATCCTAATTACCTCGACACCAAGCCTACTAGCGGTAATGTGCTCAGAGGCGACGCCACCAAGCCTAGTAACCCACGGCACCTTAGATGAGAACAGTGATTCTATGCTCACGCCTTATCCACTACCTCCACCTTATTTAACGTTTATGGTGACTGTTAATTACGTTTAACATATTTAAGCATTAATGCTGGGGGTTGGTTAATGCAGGGTGGTAGGTGCATCTTCCTTCAAAGGACTGCTGATGGTGAGAGGTGCGTCTTGATGCCCCTGAGCATTGGGCTCAAAGCAAGCAGAGGTACATGCAATTCTGCATGAACCAAGGGCGTGGCTGCCCGGTTTACGAGAGGATGCATTCCATTGGGCAGTTGGGTAAGGGCTAGCGAACCACGTAGGATAACTGGTCGTTAATGATTCTCCTCGTTATCTTGCCCATCTTACTCAACCTATATATCGCACCGAAGAGTTGAGCCGACGTTAAGCCCCTCATTTTACCCCATTCCTCAAGTTCCTTTCTTGAGACAGTTCCCCTCGACTTTATGAATAGGTAAACCTCATTGTCAATGCCGGTTAATTGAGCGTTAGGCTCATTCTCAGCTGCACCACTCTCATTAACCACCTCACTAGCCTTTACCTGCTGCCTAGACTCATTAATCCCAGCTCCCTCGGGCTGAAGGAACGATGTAATTGACAGCGACTTAACACCCTCATCCTCCTTACTCCTCCTCCTACCCTTAGCCACATTTAATCAGCAAGGTTAAGTGTTATAAACCTAACTCAGTAAGTGGCTTAAATGAGCTCAGTAACTAAGGAGGTTGATGGCGAGGTTGTTAGGGTGGTTGTTAAGCCACCCCAGGGCGTATCTGTTGATAAGCTACTGCAGTACCTTAGGGGGGTTATGGGTATTGAGGGTGACTTAATCAATGATTCAGTGAGTGTGGTGATTACCGTGAATAGGAGTGAGCTAGGTGATCAGGCGGATAAACTGGCCGACGAGGTTATTGCTAAGCTAAACTCAATAAACTGGGAGGAGGTGGCTAGGTATAAGGCACCCACAGGTGAGGTTAAGAAGCGTAAAAGGGCTAAGAGACGTAAGTCTAGGAGGAAGAGGAGAAGCAGCCGAAGGAGTAGAAAGTAATTATGCTTGACTTTAATCGGTCATACGCATCCGCAGTACATGGCCAATAAACCCAGTGTAATCATGAATATGCCCAGTATTCCCAGCGCAATTCTACCAGCCTTAGCCATAATACTCCAATCCCTTACACCACGTATAACACCCTTATATATCAACAGCACCACCAGCATCTGCGCAGCGAGTGAACCTAGGCCAAACACTAGGCCCACCATGAATGAAATGCTTGTGGTTATTGCCGGTGCAATGGCTACTGTCAATATGAGTACTATGAAGAAGTCTCCCCCGAAGGCCGCTGCTAACCCATGAACCCATATTAACTTGTAGTCGGCGGTCTTAACATCACCATGCTCCTTATGGTTCCCGAAAACCAGATAAGCGGCCACGCTCACCATTGTTAGGCCAACTATTAAGTCAACGTAGGGTTCCAGGGCATTGATGTCGAGTAGGTTCATTAATTGGCCAACTAGGGCGCTCATTAATGTCCAAACCAGTGTTAAAGCCCCTGCGAAGACTGATGTAGATGCTACAACTCCCCTTACGTTCCTTTGCATTAAGCTGTAGGATACTGTTATTGGCCAGGTGTGTTCGTCAGGTTTTAAGCCATGAATAACCCCAACTGCGAGCACTGCCAGTAACCAGTATGGGCCTGCGGATTCAACCATTGACTTAGCCACAGGTTCAAGTATGTTAGGTAGTGAGAGTATTGCAACTATTAATGCTAATGCCACCACTAAGGCGATTACCCATTCCTTTCCCACTATGAGACTGAACTTGCCCTTCACAATTAGGGTTACCCGAATGGTATTTTTAAATTTTACTCCACATGAATAATTTGATGCGGTAAACTTTATAAGTAAGCGCTTACTGACTTAATTAGGTAACTATGGATGATAAATATGTTAGGCGGATAAAAATAGGTGTTGTGGGGCTACCCAATAGTGGTAAATCAACCATTGTAAGCAATTTAAGCGGCTTATTCATTAGGACTGCCAATTATCCAGGCACCACCGTAAGTATTAACGTAGTTAATTTAACAATTAAAAATCTAAGGATTCAGCTAATTGATCTACCAGGAATATACAGTTTAAGTAGTGAAATGCCTGATGAAGAGGTTGCAACTAAGGAAATTTTAAGAGGTAATTACGATGGCTTTATAGTTGTTGGTTCGGCCTTAAGCCTTCAACAAACAATATACCTGCTAGTTCAGTTACTTGAGTTGGGAAAACCAGTAATCCTCGCACTTAATATGATGGACTTGGCTAGGAAACAGGGTATAAGCATTAATGTTGAGGCTATGAGGAGGAGACTGGGCATACCCATTATACCCTCAGTTGCAGCTTCAGGTGTAGGTATGGGTGAGTTAAGAAAACTGATTACTGAAATCGCCCAATCCTCAATAGCGGTTAATATTAAGGTCATTGATTATGGACCACTTGAGAAGTACATAGACGCTGTCTCAGCGAGACTTAATGCGCCTAGGGGATTAGCCATCGAGGTGCTGAGGGGTAATGACTTGCTCAAGGAGGAAAGGTTGAAGGCTAGTGACATTGTATCTAAAGCTATTGAGGAGATTGGGCAAATTGACGTATTTGTAGCTAGGAAAAGGTGGGATTTCGCCAGCTCAATAACCAAAGATGTAGTGGCAAGGGGGATTCAGGTGAATTTAAGTAAGCTTGACTACATACTCTTAAACCCTAAGGTGGGTATACTTGCATCACTCGCCCTACTCTTCACACTAGCTGAGGTTATATTCCTGGTCTTGAATCCATTGGTGGATTACATATCAGAGTTATTATCAATGATACCTATTGGTGAGTTGATGGTAAATGTAGGTAACCCTCTGATTCAATCTTTTATAATGGATGCTGTATGGAATTCTACATCAATAGTCTTATCATTTATACCATACGTCTTTGGTGTTGCGCTGATAGTAGCGTTTATAGAGGATTCGGGGCTCATAATTAGGTTAACATTTCCATTGGAGAAGTGGTTGAGGAGAATTGGATTACCATCAAGGGGATTAATATACCTGATTGCTGGCGTGGGCTGTAATGTGCCTGCTACATCATCAACAGTGGCAATACCGAGTTCAACTGACAGATTAATAACAGCATTAATGATACCCTACATTCCCTGCATGGCCAGATTACTGGTAATCTCGCTAATAGCGGCGGCGATATTACCTTCACAATTAACTGGGGTGGTAATGATATTGCCCTTTGTAACATCACTAATCGGCGTTATGGTCATGTCAAGGCTACTGCTACCATTACTAACACATATCAGGGTCAAGTTAACTGCGAGAGTACCTTATGCATATGAATTACCACAATTAATAATACCGATTAATAGATTTTTCGTTAAGAAGGTGTGGCATTATACATATGAATTCTTAGTAAGGGCTGGAATACTTATAGTAGCATTCTCAGCACTTATGTGGATACTTTCAATAAGCGGCCCAAGTGGATTAATAGGCCCTGAGGCGTTAACCAACCAAACATTAATACGTTCAACTTGGCTTAGCCTAATAGGTTATTCAATTTCGCCGGTATTTAAACTACTTAATATACCTTGGCAGTTATCAGCGTCACTAATGTATGGTTACGTGTTTAAGGAGGTGATATTAAGCTCCATGGCTGTACTGTATGGGACCAGTGAAGAGGGAGTTATTAATGTCTTACATAGCGCATTGCAGCTGCCATCAGCCCTAGCCTTAATAACATTCATCACATTCTACTCACCGTGCATAGCTACATTAGTTACCGAGGCTAGGATAGTTGGAGTAAGGTTAACGGTGATTAATGCAATAGCCCAGCTGCTACTAGCATTAGCCTTATCGTACATAGTCTATGCCATAGCATTGCTGGTGGTTTAGATGAACCAGGTTGAGGATGTTAGGGTTAATGAATTACCAAGCGGATCCGTGGCTAGGGTTAGCAGGCTACTGATAGGTAGGTTGAGGGATCTTGGTATAATGGAGGGTTCGTTAATAAGGGTCCTCTTTAGTACACCTAATGGGCCAGCCATAGTGGAGACTGGAGATGGAAGGCCCATTGTCCTTGATAGTGATGCTGCATCAAATCTACTAGTAACGCCGTTATCAATACCGCAAAGACATAGGTATAGGCATAGGTATGGTTCACGACAATGAATAATTGCTGTGATTTTTGATTTTAGGAGTGAAGTCTAGTGATTAACCTTGGGTTACGTAGAAGCTCGACCCATCTGGCGTTAATGGTGATGGTGATGCTAAGACTGCGCCATTGTAATTAACCATTACTATGCCTTTTACTGATGAGAATGAACCGAATGGCCCAGTAACACCACCCACCGTGGCGTAGCATGTGTCAGGTATGTTAGTGTAGTCGTACCCATAGTATGCCGTCCCAAAGCTTGCCAATGTTGATAAGTGGCCATTAACCTCCGGCCTCTCCAGTATGCACTCGGCCGATGATAATAATGCCCCACTCACGGACCCAGTCACCGTGTAACTCTCAGACTCGGTAACATCCTTTAGGGTTACTGAGAATTCACCACTACCAATGTAACTGACAGTCACCAGTATGTTGTCACCTGGCTTAACCACGAAGCCTGATATGAAGACTGCTGGTGACGGGTAGAACTCATACCATGCATAGTAATACGCCTTTCCATGGTTACACTCCCCCAGGACACCTGCCTGCTCAACGGTACTATCATTGTAACCATCTAACCCGGCCCAAAGGGCAACGTAGGTGTTTTGCCCAGTGCAGGTTAAGTGCGGTACTATGAATGAGCCCTCAACGGAGGTTACAGTACCCTCCTTGGCAGGCACCGCATAACCAGCCCAATTAAGGCTTGCAACCTGGCCCTGACCCTCAACCTGAGACCCCTTGATCATTGTATGAGAGAGTACTGTTGCATTGGTGTGTAGAGGTACAAGTATTGCCGTAGCCGTCAGTACCACCAGAGTGAGTATTGCAGTACCCAATAGTTTACTTGAGACAAGCATGAAATTTAATAATTAGCGCTCTTTTAAAGTATTGCCGTTAGGATAAAATACGCAAAAAATAAAGCCTAACCCCTGCTCCCTAAATTAATGAAGATTACCTACATTATTTCGGATGGTAGGAGTTTTCGCTTATTAGTGGCTAGGAGAGGGGAGGGTGGCTTCATGGGGGTACTTGAACATGGTAATGAGGTTGAGGTTAAGGAGGGGGACTTAGGATCAATCATAGCTATGGTTGACCCATTCATAGGCTCCTCAAGCAGAGTATCAATAGATGGTGCTGCCAAGGTTAAGTTTTACAGGACCAATAATGGTTGGTTAATGATAACGCAGGGTAACGTGAAGAGCATAGGCGCATTAACAAGCAAGGAGATTCTAAGCGTAATAGGTACTCTTACCTCTAAGTGATTATTCTTGGTAATTGCGAAATAACTACGACCATCACGTGTTTATTAACCCCTAATACACCAGGGTTAATGGATAATTGCGGCCTACTCCACGGTTAGTCAACATCAACAAGCAGTAGATTAAATGTGGAGCTTAGTGCAATCCATAACAGGGCTCTTATTTAAGGACAACAAAAAACATAAATACAATACTAGTTATTACACAGTTAGCTGTGTCTGAGTCTAATTCAATAGTTAAGATGATTAATGAGGAATTGGGGATTAACCTACTTGGGGTTCTGGTTTTCAATGGTAATGAAATAGTGTTGGCTAATGACGTACCAGTTGAGTTAATGCGCCTAGCAGCATCCCTAATTAACTTCATAAATAGGGTTAACGGTCTAGAGTACGCTAAGGTTAAGTTAAATAATGTGCTTATGTATGCGGTCAGGAGTGGTGACCTAATAATAGTGTTTTTAGCAAATCCAACATTAATTGAAGGTGCATTAAGCCTGGTAAACAGGTATGTGGATAAGTTAGTGAGGATGAGTTGGGAGGTGTTAAATAAGGCTAAGGCCATTGAACCTGCGGTCACGGTTGAGGGGGATGAGTTAACCGAGGATGATATACTTATACTGTTAGATTACTTTAAAGGTAAGTTACGGGAATTGGAGGCTAAGGGTGAGTAGCATGGTTAAGGTGTTTAAGCTAGTTATCGCTGGGCCCTATGGCGCAGGTAAGACGACCTTCGTCAAGACACTAAGTGAAGTTGTGCCCATTGAGACTGATGTTCCTGCGCCCGGTAAGAGCACCACAGTAGCCTTTGATTACGGTAAGATAAGGGTTAATGATATTGTGGTTCACCTCTTCGGCATACCAGGCCAGGAAAGGTTCAACTTCCTGTGGAGGATAATAGCCAGGGGTATGCATGCATACATATTCATGGTTGACTCATCATCGCTTGAGTCTGTTAAGTCGGCGATATTCATGTACAATTACTTCACGAGCACATTCCCAACAACGCCTCATGTAGTTGCCGCTAATAAACAAGACATAGCAAAGGTTGACATAAACAACGTGAGGATGATACTGGGGGTTAAACCAGACATTAAGGTGGTACCATTGATAGCCATTAACAAGAAGATGGTTCTAGAAACCCTAGTGGTGCTGCTTGATGAGGTCCATAGGTTGATGTATGGGTCAAGCTTTCAACAGGGCAATAGCCACGGCACTGGGAATGAAAAGACCTTAATGTAGCTTAGTTAATACTTGGGCATAAATGATTTAAGTGCGTGCGTTAGGCCTGGCTCCAATGGTTGAATGTTCAGTTAGCGGGGTTTTAATATTCGGGGAGCCTGATGAGGATAGGGTTAGGTTAATTGAGGGTAAGCTTAGGGATATTGTGATTAAGGCTGAGGAGAGGGGTAGGGATAGTTGGGGTATTGTAACGTTAAGTAGGGGTGGCGAGTTTAAGGTGCTTAAGGCGCTTGGTAGGGCCAGTGAAACCCTCCCAAGTTACTCAAGGATACTTGACAGTGATGCAGTCGCTGCTATAGCCAATAATAGGGCTGAACCAACGACGGAGTACGTTAGGGAGAAGGGGCTTAACGACATTCAACCGATGATTAGCGATAACATTGCCGTTTCCCACAATGGTACCATAGCCAATGACGTAGAGTTGGAGGGTAAGTATGGGGTGAAGAAGATTAGCCAAATAGACTCCTCAATATTGCCGCCGCTACTTGAGAGTGTTTGGGATGGGTCACTTGAGGGTCTTCAAAGGCTGCTTAGGGATGATGTAGTGGGCTCGTTTGCATTAGCTATAATGGATAGGAGGAAGCCTGGTAAACTATGGCTTGCTGTTAACTTCAAGCCGCTCTACGTAATGTGGGATAGGGAGTTAAACGCCTTATTCTTCTCAAGCCTTGACACCTACCTGGAGGACCCCAATAAGCCACCTTGGGAGGCTAATGTCATTAAGAGGATTGAGCCCTACAGCGTGGTTGAGGTTTCAAACAGTGGTGAATGGAGGAGACTGAGCCTACGTAGAGATGAGAATAAACCCAAGAGGGTTCTTGTGGTTGCCAGCGGTGGCCTTGACTCGACCACGGCTGCTACGCAACTGGTTAAGCAGGGTTATGATGTTACGCTGCTGCACTTTAACTATGGCCACGTGGCTGAGGGGCCTGAGGAGGCTGCCGTGAGGAGGATAGCGGACTTCCTTAATGTGCCGTTGCTTGAGGTTAACATGGACTTCTTCAGGATTGTTAGGCGCTCCCCACTACTCGGGGATGGTGAGATAAACAGGAGGAGGGATGGTGTGTCAGGGGCTGAGTTCGCCCATGAGTGGGTTCCAGCCAGGAACTTCGTCTTCATAGCCCTAGCCACAGCCATAGCTGAGGCATACGGCTACAACTACGTGGCCACTGGTATTAACCTAGAGGAGGCTGGTGCATACCCAGATAACGAAATGGAATTCATAAGGTTACTCAACCAGGTCTTACCATACGCCGTAGGGCCTAATAAGAATGTGGAATTGCTGATGCCGGTTGGCCACCTGGTTAAGCACGAGATAGTTAAACTTGGCCTTGAGGTTGGTGCACCACTTCACTTAACGTGGAGCTGTTACGATAAGGGGCCTAGGCACTGTGGCCGCTGTGGACCATGCTATATGCGTAGGTTAGCCTTCAAGATAAATGGAGTCAGGGACACCGTGGAGTATAACCTACCCGCTGAGGTTGAGGAGGAGTTTTGGAGGGGAACGAGACCCTACAATATGCCTCCACAAATACGTAGAAAAAGCGAGAAGTAAGATGGTACAAATTGTCGTATTTTTATTTAATTTTAACTTAAGTCTCCCCAGTAGGTTTCATAGAGCCTTAGCCAGTATCCACTGACCAACTTATTCTTACCAACAACCTCAACAATAGGTACATGGGTTAATTCGCCATTACTGTAGGCAACCATTATACCATATTTACCATTCTCAATTGCCTCGTATGCTGCTGTGGCGTATCTGATTGCCAGGGTCCTATCAAAGGCTGTTGGTGGTACTCCCCTTATTATGTGCCCTGGGATTACTGCCCTAGTCTCAATGCCCGTTGCCTTCTCTATGTAGTCAGG
>JC3A454_103139_pt1 | contig 14126 bp, 20 predicted proteins | sample YNP_Site_4_FD_22002 | JGI IMG/M metagenome (IMG submission 22002) | reverse complement strand
GGATGAGCTGCTACGACCAGTACTCATGAGTCATAAATTGAAAGTAGGGATTTCTGGGAAGGTACTTACTCGCGACTTCTGGGACATGTTCATATTCGAACCATACTTGATCAACCAGCCTTCATGGTTGGTTACTACAACCCAGCCACGGACTGGTACTACCCGGCTAAGGATGGCGAGGTTGGTATGCAGGTGTTTGCCCGTGAGTTGTATAGAGCTGCGATTAGGAGTGGCGTTAGGGTAATGCTTGGGTTGGGGGTTAGTAAGATAGTGATTGAGGGTGGCAGGGTTAAGGCTGTTGTTACTGATGATGATAGGACCATAGAGACTAGGGTCGTCCTATCCACGGCGAGCCCTGTGAACACGATACTCGAGTTGGTTGGTGAGGAGTATTTCGACAAGAGCGTTACCGATAGGCTTAGGGGTGCGATGTTTAGTGGCGCGTATAGAGTTGCTTTGGTTTATGACGGAGAGATAAGGTTGAAGGGTGAATTGGATAGATACAGGGAATCAATACTTCAATTACCTTTTGGTGAAACTGTAATACGAAACAACTACTTAATAGTTACAGGCTTGCCCCCTAGGGATGAGCTGGAAAATTATGTGGACATTGACTGGAGCAAGATCAAAGCCTTCGAGATAATAACGCCAAGCGATTATGAGAGTATATTCAGGGTTGCCGGTGGTAACCTGAATCATCTATCCATGTTTGAGGAGTTCATGTTCGATAGAAGACCAGTGCCTAGTTGGGGCTATAGGACGCCGATTAAGGGATTATACCTAGGTGGTGCTGGTACATGGCCTGGTGGTCAAGTGACGGGTATACCTGGCTATAATGCGGCCAGGAAAATACTACAGGATTGGGCGTCATTGAATCAATAATTAGATCCACCGTAGTCATAACCAAATATTATAAATCACTCATCATTAGCAATGGGAGTGAGAAGTTAAAATTGAAACCTAGCACATAAATGGCTATAAGGGATTATCAACGTTTAAGACCTATGAAAACAATTTTAAAGTCCTAATGGTATGGTGTGAGGATTTTGCGAGTGATGTGTATGTATAAGCAGGTGATCATTGTCAGGTCAGACCTGAGCATGTCCTGCGGTAAATTGGCAGCCCAGGTTGCCCATGGCGCTGTGGGTGCCGTACTCAGGGTGCTCAGTGAGGGTAAGAAGGATTGGATTGAGTGGTTTAGGGCTTGGGAGTCGTCAGGGCAGAAGAAGATAGTCCTGGTTGTGAACTCACTAAATGAGTTATTGGCGCTTAAGGATAAAGCTGAGAGGCTTGGTTTGCCCACATTCCTTGTTGAGGATGCTGGCTTAACAGAATTGCCTCCTGGCACCATAACCGTGCTAACCATCGGTCCAGGGCCTGAGGACCTTATTAACAAGGTGTCTGGCTCATTGAGACTGTTGAGGTGATTATGTGAGTATTACGCGTTTCTTCAGGGATGCTATGAATAGGGTATTTGCATATTCGAATTACGACCTGGTCAATAATGTGATTACCCTGCACCTATTACCTAGATTGAGGTATTGGGCTTCCCTGGAGATCATGAAGTCGCTACGGGATTGCGATGGTGTACTTGTTGATTTGGGTGCGGGTGATGGCTCAATGACCAAGTACCTACTTAAACTTGGTGTTAAGCCTAGATCAATAGTGCTCATAGATCCGGCAGTGAATGGGCTCCCTATGATGAGAGGTGGGTCTGAAATTATTGATAAAGTCGTTGCTATTGGGGAAATGCTGCCTCTAAGGTCATCATCAGCATGCATTGTGTACACAGCCTTCGCCCTCAGGCAGTTCAGCAATAAACCCCTTGCAATGGTTGAGGTGCATAGAGTACTGAGGAGGTACGGTTCATTTATAGTGTTGGAATTTTGGAGACCAGATGCGGTTCTAATACATGCATTATTACTTTACTACCTAACATTACCCTTACCGCTACTTGTCTCGATTATCGCACCAAGATCCATTAGGGAATACTCAGTAATGCGTCTCACAATTAAGAACATCGGACCCATCTCATGGTTAAGGGATTTGATCGATAAATTGGTTGGTGATGTTGTGTCTTTCCGTAAGTACATAGGCATTTTTGTGGTAATAAGGGCTAGAAATATCCGTGATGCTCATTTAAGGATCAACAGTCCTGAATCGAAGTTATGAAGAATTAATTAAGCCGAGCCTCACGAGAATCTCGGGCTTTGGTCTGCCGTTCTCATCATAGCCCCTTAATTCGTAATACTTCCTAACCATGAACGACCACTCCTCCTCTGAAATGACGTACTTCTTACCCTCATACTCAACGGGTTCCCTAAGCCACCTAGGTGGTAGTCTGTCCTGATCGATTGTTGTCTTATTCATGTATCTATGAAGCACGATTATCCTCTGGGCAGTCTCCCTAAGCTCATCGGTGGTGTAGCCGAACCCGGTAACGGCATTTAGGGCGTCCCTAATCACGTCCCATGTGTATATAGCCCTCCCGAACTTGCAAAGGAGCATTGAGTCATACAGCGCATTCCTCTCCTCAATATCCATGATTGCCCTAACCTTATCCTCACCGGTCGCGAACCTACCACCAGCCTGACCCGCGATATCTACAGCGTATGCGCTGGACCAGAGATGATCAGCACCCCTTTCAGAAATTGCATTATTCAATATCATACCCTTAAGCGTCCTTGGATCATACGCCGCCGGCTCAAGTCCCTTAACGTGTATTGCCAAGTCCTGGACACCAAGCTTCTCCGAAATTGCCTTAACACCGAGCGCCGCCAACTCGCCTAACCCCCTTCTATATGCCGTGTTTATTATCAACTCCCTAATACCATCATAATCACCCCACCTGGGTGTTCCCTTAACGATGCCTTTCTCGCCAAGGTATATCAGGAATGCTATGGTATTACCTAGACTTATTGTGTCAAACCCCAACCTATCAGCTAGCTCAGCCAAGTCGATAAGCTTTTGTGGATCGTTGACGCCCGTTAACCCGCCCAGGGCCATTGTTGTTTCGTACTCAAGGTCATACTCGCCATTGCTTGACCTGACAACCTTATGGCACGCAACTGGGCAGTAGAGGCAGGCACCGTTCTTAATGAAGTACTTCGGCTTTAGGGTTTTCTCCCACGATATGTTCTCCCAACCTGGCATGACGACCTTCGTCCAATAGATTGATGGGAAGAATCCCATGCCGTTGCCAGTGTCGATAAGCCTAACAGTACCACCTTGCCTGTAGGGTATCATGCCGGGATTCATCACCGCTTGCTTACCCAGGTTCCTCACCAGGTCCTGGTATAACTTATCATCAGCAACATCAACCGTCTTACTTGTGGGTATGAAGGTTATCGCCTTTATACCCTTACTTCCCATGACAGCACCACCACCAGTCCTACCAAACTGCCTCCAATCCTCATGACCAATACATGCATATGGCACCTTATTCTCGCCGGCAGGTCCTATGGTGAGCACAGCCGAGTCCCTAAACTCCCTCTTAATGCTATGCTCGGTCTCCACAGTATCCAAGCCCCATAAGTCCCTAGCATCCCTAAGCTCCACCTTACCATCACTAATAATAATATGCAAGGGCTTATCACTAGACCCTGTTATCACCACTGCATCCACACCTGCATACTTCATGTATGCGCCTAGGGTACCGCCAACGGTTGAGTAACTCCACCTATTCGTTAATGGTGACTTGAATATTGCAGCAGCCCTAGTGGCTAGCGGTAGCCTAGTTCCACCCAATGGACCCGTGGCTATTATTAATGGGTTTTCAGGACCAAGAGGGTCTATGCCATCCACATTAAGACCCATGCCGAAGATGAGCCTTAACCCCAAGCCCCTACCTCCAATGAATGACTTGGCAATATCCTCATCAACCGTATCATACTCCACCCTATCTCGCTTTAAATCGATCCTTAGCACCCTACCTGCATAACCATGCATAGCTGGTTATGGTTTCTACATGGTTGATAATTATTAATAAATACTTACCCAAATATGTAATTTAAAATAAAAACCAACCGTTAAGATTAACCCTTAAAATTTAGGCATGGCTCAGCTAAGTGGTATGGTTGAAAGAACATACTCTGGCGGTAACTGGGTTGTTAGGGTTAATGATGGTGTTGCCGAGGTCGTAATAAATAGACCACCGCTCAATTTAATAACGATGGAAATGAGGAGGGATTTGGGTAGGGTGGTTGATGAATTAGAGCGAGATGAGAATGTTAAGGTGGTGATATTCAGGGGAAGTGGTGATAAGGCATTTAGCGCTGGTGGTGATATTACCGAATTCCTGGATTCAGGGCCTAGGGATTTGATTGATTGGGGCAGGACCATTGAGATGATTGAGGAATTGAGTAAACCAACAATTGCCCTATTGAAGGGTTACGTGCTAGGTGCGGGCACCGAGTTGGCGTTGGCTTGCGATATTAGGGTGGGGACACCAGATGTGGAGATAGGGCTTCCTGAGATAAGGCTTGGCATGGTACCCGCAAGTGGTGGTTTGACAAAAATCGTTAAAGCCCTAGGTCCGCTCAGGGCTAGGTATTACCTACTCCTTGGTAAAAGGATTAAGGCTGATGAGGCGTTACAACTTGGTCTTATTCATGAGGTTGTGCCACAGGATAAGGTCTATGATAGGGTTATGGAGATAGCCAGGGATTTAATGACGCTATCATCACTCGCGCTAAAGGCACTTAAGCAGGCGATAAGGTTGGTACAGGATGCACCGAGTGAGGTTGGTTATGATATAGAGAGGAAGACATTCGCCCTACTACGCTATAGCCAGGACTTTAGGGAAGGTATTACTGCCTTTAAGGAGAAGAGGCAGCCGAAGTTCCAGGGAGCTTGATGATGCGGAAGCTTTATTAGGATTTATGGAGATATTGTATTAACCACACGGAGACCCGTGGACAGCGGGCCTGTGAAGGGCGTGGGTTACTCCCGGCTACACACTTCGTTCATTATGTTTATAATCAATGAATCAACATTTAGTCTCACATCCTTAGTTATCTCGTAGTGCATCCTCTTAATGTTGCCGTCTTTAATCACGTATATTTGCGGTATCCTAACGATACCATTCTCTATGCCATACCTAATCACCAACTGTCTTGACTCGGTATCATCTAAATCCCTCATTTCGCACTCAACGTTGCTCTTAATTAATCGTTCACACAGCAGCTCCAGGTCGCTCCTGAGGTAATCCCAGTCCTTGGTTATGACAATGACTTTCCTAATCATTTCCTAGCCTTGGATTAAGTAATGTTTTTAAAGCGGTTCTCAAACTCTCATGTCGAGCAGGTATGGAGTACGTATACGCAGCTTTGTTGCTTCACTACGGCAAACAGGAAATCACCGAGGAGAATGTAACCAAGGTTCTCCAAGCCGCTGGTATCCAGGTGGATGAGGTTAGGGTTAAGGCCCTTGTCGCCGCCCTAAAGGAGGTCAATATCGATGAGGCCATAAAGACTGCCGTGGCCATGCCGACAGTTGCCGCCCCTGCTGCACCATCTGGTGCTGCGGCTGGTGGTGAGCAGAAGGCTAGTGCTGAGGCTAAGGCTGAGGAGAAGAAGGCGGAGGAGAAGAAGGAGGGTCCGAGTGAGGAGGAGATTGCTGCAGGGCTCGCCAGCCTATTCGGCTAAATCATAGGTGATAAAAATAAATCATTCTTATCAAAAATTATTTCGTACTACCCTCAACCTTGAATAAACTCTTCATGGCCTTGTCCCAAAGTTCCCTTGGTGATTTGCTGTATATTCGAACTTTAGTGTATGGAAGCCCTGTTAATGGTCTCGTTAGTTCAAACTCTACGAACCTTCTCTTTTCGTTAATAATTACCTGCTTAACGGGTATTGGTGATTTTAATAGGTACATGCCGTCAATGAGTATGGCGTCCTTAAATATTATGAGCTCCTTGGTGACTGTGTATGGGTAGTCCGTTATTTGCACGTTGGTTGTCATGAAGGGCATCCTCATTATCCTAAATATCACGTACATAAGCACAAAGAATATTCCGAAGTATATTAGGTAATCAATGAAGTAGGCGTAGAATAGGTTCGCCTCCTCAATGGTTGGTGTGAACCACGGCTTTGCATACGCGCCCATGTTTGTTGAGTTCGCTATATACCCAGATAATGTTACGAACGGACCAGACAGTACATACGTGTAAAGCATCAATAATCCTATCAACACTACCATTAGGATTACCATGTTCTTCAACTGGGACTTAACGAACTTATTCGTCTCCTGCACGTACTCAGGATCCTTCTCCATGGCCTTCATGAAGTCATCACGTGTCAGCTTCTCCACGGCGCCGCCCTTGCTGGTCTTCATGTAATCCTCGATCTCCCTCAGCCTAGTCCTGGTGCTCCTAATGCCGATTGCTATTACTATGCCGAAGAATACCACGAGGTATACGATGACGATTACCCACGTGATGAAGGTTTCATGAGCCACATTACCCCAGGCGCCAACTATCGCAAACACTAGTACGAAGGCTATGGGCCATACATACCTAAGTACCCTACCCCTAATACCTCCCTGTTGTGAGTACATTTCGGGAAATACCTGCTGAATAACCCATTTAAAACCTTACCAACATGATCGAGGATGGGGAAAAGATTTATTTCTTCGCATCCCCAATCTAGTGGAAATGAATGCTAACAATGAATTAATAATTGATGTGGTTTGCGACAATGAGGTAAAGGCGCCGGGTATTCAGGGTGACAACTCAATATCATTACTTATAAATGGTGAATTGATGATTGATACATGCTCAAGTACTGAGAGGCTCTTGGGGAATATGAAGGCTATGGGTATCAATGCAAATCCTAGGCTCCTTGTTATCTCAACACCCATCAATCACCATTGGGGCGGTTTAGATGCACTGGCTGGTGTTGCAAAGGTTGCAATCCCAATAGATAATACGGTAAACAGTTTCGAGCTCAGGGACAGGTTAGATAGGCTTGGGTTCGATGTTATTGAGGTTGGTGGTAGGGAGAGGTTTAAGCTTGGTTTTGGTTCTGTTGAGCTTATTAGGGTTGGTAATAAAAGGGTTGGTGAGCTGCTGATCTACATACCAAGCCATAAATTACTGATAAGCGGTTGTGGATTAAATCTTTGGTTAATCGATGACGATCAGTTACTAAGGTTCTTTAAGGAGCTCGATATTAGGCATTTCGTGGGTGGGTTAGGAGCAACATCAACCAGTGAATATCAAGGGGTACTGTTGAGAGACATCATTAGGAATTTGACATCAATTTACCCACTACATGGTACTGGACCCAAATTGAGGAGGGAATTGGTGAGTAATCATAGGAATGCGCATGATGTTGGTGCAGGGTCTATCGTGAGGATTAGGTGAGGGCAATGCAGTACCTTGGCTTGATAATAGTTATTGCGGCATGGTTTGCCCTAGTCGGCATCATATACCTACTCAGGATTCTTGGTGTTAAGATACCGGTCAGGGTTTACTACGGTTTATTCATAATGCTTAGGGATGAGGAGTTGGTTAAGGAGGTGATAGCACCGCTGGGTAACCTACTACGTAGGATACCCGGTTGGTTAATAATGGCCTTGACCATAGGTCTATTCCTATTATCCATGTTCATAATTGTACCAATACCACTGACCATACTAGGCATAAACGTGTGGGGCTTACCATCAATGCTCTACCTAATGGTTAGAAACCTCGTGCTCATGGTCATAGCAGTCACACACAAATTAAGCCCTATCGAGACCGTGGAGAGGGGCTTCACACCATTGGCACCATTGATACCTGGAGTTACGATATCACTTTACACATTCATTTACGTAATAGTGGCCATAGGCCTCGGCATACTACTTCACGAGATGGCCCACGGAGCCGTATCGTCCAGGTTTAACGTGAAGATAAAGTCCGGTGGAGCCTTCGCCCTTCTATTCCTCGCCTTTGGCGGTTTTGTTGAGATCGACGAAGAGGAACTGAGGAGTAGGAGCCTTGCCGTAAGGCTTGCGGTATACTCAAGCGGGGTCTTTATGAATATAGTACTTACCTACATCGCTGTAGCCCTGGTGGGGTTAGCATTACTGAGTCCTCAATTGACCCAGGGCCTTTTGGGTACGACTATCGTGTATGTGGTTAATTCCACAGATGCGGCGTTTAAGACCGGTTACGTGATTACGGCAATTAATGGACACCCAATAGCCAGTGTCTATTCCCTAATATCCACCCTGAGTTCCGTAAATTCAGGTAATGTTACCTCACGATGTATAACCCAGTCAATGGTGCTGTGATTAGTGAGGTCGTGAGTACTAGGAATTTAACAATGGCGCTCCTGGGCTACTCAGCCCTTTATATTAGTCCGTGGAACATCATTGTCGAGAGCAGGTCCTTCTATAACTTAATGTTTTGGATATACACGCTAAACCTCACACTCGCATTACTCAACGCATTCCCTGCATACCCACTTGATGGTGGGCAATTCCTAGACTCATTATTATCAAAGGTTATTGTGAACCAATCCGTAAGAAGTAAGGTCATGATAGCACTATCGATTGTTTTCTGGTCTCTCATAGGCTTGACACTCTATTACACATTGATGACTGGTCTCTATAGGTTAATTTGAGGAGAATTAATTTTAATATGCACTAAGGCGGTTGGGCTTCATTATGAGTAGTGCTGAGGTTAGGGTGAGGGTTAGGAGGGGTTTTATACTCGGCCTTGTAATCACAGCCCTACTCTTTCTAATGGGGCTTGTGCATGTGGGCGAGGCCTTTGCACTTGAGTATAGGGTTTATGGCTACGTGATTTATAGGTCAGGCGAGGTAGTGCATGTTAATTACGTACCACTTTACATCTACATGTGGAGGGTCTCCTCACTATTGTTTCTGGCATGGGTTCTTGTTTACATAGCCTATGTAATAAAGCCCTCAATAGTCCTTGATGCATCCGGCATCATATATGGCGTCTTCTACATAGTGACCCACTATATTTACCTATTCACAATAGGTGCTCCAGTGATTCTTTATCCATTTACGTACGTGCTCATAACCATAGGTAAGCCACTCCTCTACCTTGATTGGGGTCAGGTAATTGCTGTGATAACCCTTTGGAGATTTTTCGTAATTCGTAGGAGCATGACGGTGAAGTGAATGTTGGGGGATGTAGGGAGTGCCATAGCCTCGGTGCTACGTAAGTTGGGCATTGATTGGATTAGGCAGTTTGAGGAGAGGGATCCTCAATTCATTGCAATTGCTAGGCTATGCAATGGTTTGCGTGATGTCAATCTAACCCTAAAACTCACAATACTTAACTCATTAGTTAGTTATCAATTGGTGGGTAAGGGTGAGGATCACTGGAATTACTTCGCTAACTACTTCATCAATAATAAACCAGGAAACCTCTGTAGAGATTTCCAAAACTATGTATTTAACAGTAAATACCTGGCTAGGTACAGGGATGCGCGGATCAAGAGGGTTGAAAACGTTTGCCCCAAAATCGTTAATAGGGACCTCACGATATACGCGAGGGATATGCTCGGGTTGTGGAGGTTTATCACGAACACTGTTGGAGGCTCTGGCGAGGAGAAGACCGTAGTCTTCTCCGTAAAGATGTCCTACTACGTGTACAGGGCCTGTGGTTTCGAGACGGCAATACCCATGGAAATACCCATACCCGTGGATTACAGGGTTTCCGTAATAACAATATGCAGTGGGCTCCTGCCGATGGGCTCCTTATACGATCTCGGCAAGATGGTTAGGGAGGTCATGGTTAAACGTAGGAGGGAAATCCAAAATGCCTGGGGTGAGATTGGTAAATTAAGTGGTATACCACCCCTCAACCTGGACTCTGTGGTTTGGGTCTTAGGCGGATTATTGATTAATTCCTCATTCAACATCAACGGCACCCTGGATGGTCTGAGAAAATTGGGTATTCACGAAAATGAGGATGTCATTGAGCTACTTCACCTACTCGGCGGCCGCTGCATGGTTAAGTAGGTATTAATTACCAACTCCCTCGCCTCCCTGTACGTTCGCGATAAGTTCTTATCCGTCTTAAATCGACGTAGGAGTTCGACCACACCATCCTTTACTGAGATGTACCCAGAGGATGCCAGCCTACCCATGATCCTTCTGGCATACTCGTCACCGAGCCAATAAGAGATTAACCTATACACCTTCAAATACTTGAGTTTGGCTTTACCACCCTTAAGCTCGAGCTCCTCAAGGAGTAACAACGCTAACCTAGCCTCAGTGCTCATCGACGTAGACCTCACCCCTGTCAAGATCAACGCGCACCGCGGTACCATCCTTAAGAGTTAATAATTCCCTTGGTAAATCCGTCATTATCGGTATCTGCGCCATAATTGCACCTATTATGAGCATTGTGTCAGCCTTAACACTAAGTATAACTCGGGGGGCTTTGCCGTACTTACTCAATTGGTACATTACGTAAGGGCCTACCGTAGAACCTCTAGAGCTTGGTATCGCCAAAACCTTACCTGCGATGCTTGTGTTGGTAATCCTTATGATACCATTCCTGCCATCAACATCGCCCAGAAAGGAAAGCGGTTCCCTATAAACAACAAGTTCGCCCTCCACAATACCACTTCCAAATAATGTTTTTCCCCTCAAAATCATTACATACTCAAGGTATTAAGGCTTGATTTTTAAGGTTAAGGTTCAGTGAAAGTTCCCTTACTCAATCCTGATCCTAATGATCTGCTTGGTCTCCTCAACCTCATTCTTAGGTAACTCCCTATACGTTAACCACCAGGCATAACCCTTATACTGCTGCAGTCTCTTGGGGGCCTCCTCGACATTGTGCGGTGGTGGGTTTAGGACGTTCTCACCAATTAACTCATTATAGGGCCAGTTGGCTGGCATTACCACACCGTACTTATCGATTAGCTGTAGTGACCTAACTATCCTAAGTATCTCGGGTATGTTCCTACCGAGCTCCATTGGGTAGTACAGTATGGTCCTTATCACGGCCTTATCATCGACTACAAATACTGTTCTCACGGTGGCTGTGCTGGATTCGGCATGTAGCATGCCGAGGGTTTTCGAAACGTTGCCCAGGGGATCTGCGATTATTGGGAATGGTATCTTAACATGCAACTCCTTCTCAATCCAATTAACCCACTCTATGTGGCTTATGTCGGAGTCAACACTTAACCCTATCAGCTCGGTATTCAGTTTCTTAAAGTCATCGTAGTGCTTCGCGAAGCTCACAAACTCCGTTGTGCATACAGGCGTGAAGTCGGCTGGATGGCTGAAGAGTATGAACCACTTGCCCTTGAATGCGTCGGGTAGTTTCATTGGTCCATGGGTAGTTACCACATTTAGTTCAGGGAACTTCTCCCCTATTGATGGGATTGTGATTGGCATACGGTATTGGTGTCAAATTTAGTTACTTAAAAGAATACTCTAAATTATTTTAAGTGAACTTGCCAATGGATTTTATCATCTTATACATTAGTAAAATATTGTATATCAATGATCCGCTAAATTCGCGTTTTTGTTTTTGACTTAAAAAACTTAATAATCGCGTGTTAACATTCTTTGGGTTGTATGAGCAACGAGGGTTTTGCGGCATTAATGATATACCTCTTCGTAACCCTATCAATAGTTTTACCACTGATACTCATTCCAATGGGCGTAAGCCTACTCTACGCAGTAGAGCTGGGCATAACCGCTTCAGTTATTGGTAAGTACGTATTCACAATGGTCGTTCTAATGTTGTTTTTAGTGATTGGTGGTGTATTGGTTTATAGGAGTGGTAGAGTGCTTATGAGGTTCGTAATTAAGGACGTTGTTAGGGTTCTTGGTAATCACGGTATTTTCGACGTTTTCTCAATTAGTAGCCTGAGGTTGATCTTCATGTTGCTGGTCATTGCTTCAATAATTATTTACTTAATGAACGTGGAGGTAATTAGAATCCCTGGTTACAACTATATACCATACCTAATGATGAATGTTAGGGACAGTCTTACGCAGTACCTGCTCATGGCCATGGGCCTACTAAACCTGGTACTGAGTGTATGGCTCGTGCTTAGTGTTGCTTATCTGCAGTTAAGAATAGCGGTTAGGCACCTAACGGTTAAGTTGGGTGGGGCGGTTGGTGGTGTGTTTAGTGTTGTTGCGACAACCGGTTCAGCTGCAGTGACTGGAGCTGTGTGTGCCCTTGGATCATGCACAATACCCAGCATTGGTATCACACCACTCGCCGTTATTCTCGCATACTTAATTGGTGGAAATGCCTTATTCTTTACGAGGTTCTCGATGATCATCATGGTAATGTTGATGGGAATCACCATAACCCTATTGGTGCTTGTTCACAGGCTATTAACTCGCTAGTTGGGTCCTTATGGTGCAGGTTCATCACTCTGGTCCCTATTCGTTCAATTTGTTATAGAGTGTAACGTAGGTTTTTCACTCTTATGTAAGCAAGGTTTTTAAGCAATGCCGTTAGCGTTGTTTTGTATGGGTGTTGTTTTGTTTATTGATACGCAGACCTTGATTTTGATTATCATAGCGTTTGTTATCCTCATTATTTGGGGTCCAAGCAAGATTCCCCAGTTGGCTAGGAGTTTTGGTCAGGCTGTTAGGGAGTTTAGGCGTGGTGCCCGTGAGAGCGAGCCAGAGCCAGAGTTAGTTGAGGTTGCTAGGAAGCTTGGTATAGATCCAACTGGTAAGTCAAGGGATGAATTATTGACCGAGATAAACAATAAACTAGCCCAGCAGAAGAAGGTTGAAACTAAGACAACGGTTGACCCCAAGGTTCTCGAGATTGCCGAGAGACTTGGTATTGATACGAGGGGTAAGTCTGAGGAGGAGTTGGTTAAGGAGATTAACTGGAAATTAAGCAATAAGTAAGCAATCCTCTGTTAAAATCGGTGGTTAAATGCACATATACTTGGTCCTCAATGAACAGACGGGGCTACTGCTAATCCTATTCTTCCTATTGCTTATTGCCTGGAAGCCTGAGATACTGCCAACAATAGCGAGGGAGCTAGGTAAATGGTATAACTGGGCTAGGAAATCCCTGGATGACTTCCTAAGGGAAATAAATGAGCCCATATATGAGGCGAGGTCTGAGGTAATGAGGACGATCAACGAGACAAGGCAATCGGTGATGAATGACGTTGACCCAGACATACTAAGGATAGCCAGGGCGCTGAACATAGACGTTAGGGGTAAGACGAAGCAGGAAATAATGAGTGAGATACTAAGGAGGCTTGGGGAGGGTAAAAGCGGCTAGGTCTTGGGCATTTTCTTATAAATGCTCTTGCTCCATACGTACCCCGCCTCGAATAGTGCTATGAACATTATGAACCAGAGCAGTGTGCTGACTAGTGTGGGGTCTGGGTTTATTATTGCTATCACGAAGAGTACGCCGAAGTATATATACGGTCTATTCCTCGAGAGGGCATCCGGCATTATTAAACCGGCTTGTGTCAGTAGGGCTATTATCACGGGTGTCTCGAATAGGAAGCCTGCGAAGAATAGTGTGGCTATGAGTGTGTCCAGGAAACCACTCGTTGTTAGTAAATGTACGAAACCAAATAAGCAACTCCAGAATAGGCTTATCCTTAGGAATGCTGGGAAGACTAGGTAATAACCAATGAAGACGCCCGCGTAAAACAGCACAGCAGCCACCCAAATGTACCTCCTAACAGCCCTTAATTCATGTGGGTATAGGGCTGGTTTCACGTATTGATAAACCTCGTAAATCAACACGGGTATTGTCACGAGGAGTGCAATGACTATACTCAACTCCACACTAAATACGAAGGGCCCAAGAACCGTAGTTGATATAATGCCTATGGGTTGCGTCGTCCCATTCGTGATTGCTACATAACCCGAGGCGCACTTCACAGAGCTTACCGAGGAGTACACTAGGTTTAGTATGTAGTGCTTGAATATACGCGATTATTGGGTATACTCCATGTGAAGAAGCCTATGATGGCTTGGGTCACGTTGTGGCTGTGGTAGTCGGGCATGGGTAGCCAGAGGATTATGAAGACTATTGCGAATACTATCAAGGCCCTCCTCAATCTAACACCCAACTCCCTAATATGCTCCCAAAAAGGCAACTCCCTATCATAAGGTGGTGATTCGCTGCTCATTATTACCTTAAG
>JC3A454_100862_pt1 | contig 14263 bp, 18 predicted proteins | sample YNP_Site_4_FD_22002 | JGI IMG/M metagenome (IMG submission 22002) | reverse complement strand
AAGCTCGACGAGGCTTGGCACAGCTACGAGTCCTCGGTGCTCAGCTACAAGAGGCAGTGGGAAGTCGAGAAGATGGTCCTGCGGAGATCCCTCGACCTGCTCAACTCGTCCATAGCTAACTACGAGAGGGCCCTGAAGGAGCTCGAGCTGAAGAGGGACCTCATGGCCGAGGATCAATACAACAGATCCAGGCAGGAGATCGAGGATAAGCTAAACGCGTTAAGGGCCCTCATGGAGGACGTGGAGAAGAGGTACAGCTCCATAGAGGAGGTCCTCGGCCAGCACTTCAAACGCGTGCTGTCCACCTCCACCAACGCCGAGGTGATCAACCTCCGGATCTCCCTCGGCAAGCTGGACGAGTTGCTGAAGGAGGGCAAGATATCCAGAGGGGCCTACGAGAGACTTAAAAAGGAGTTGGAAGGAGTTCTGCCATGAGCGTCGACGTGGCCTACGTGGCAATAGGCGAATTGGACAAGCTCCTCGCGCAGTACGAGGAGAGGCTGAGAGGCGTGGAGGACACCTGGAAGGCGTTCGTCGAGTCGTCGCAGACGCTGAAGGGCTCCTGGGACGGCGACTTTATGCGGGCGGAGATCAGGCTGGAGCAGATAGAGGGGGTCGTCGCGGAGCTGACGAGGGAGCTCGAGGTCTTGGCGGCTAAACGCGAGCTGGGCCTCATATCGGAGGAGGATTACGCCAAGCTCGCCGAGGAGTCGAGAAGGAAGATAGCCGAGCTGGAGGAGAAGGCGAAATCTCTGAGGGACAGGATGGACCAAATAGACATGAGGATTAGATACGCCTGGGCGCGCTCTCTGACCAAGGAGAGGCTGTCGAAGCTGGACCTCGTCGCCCTGGAGAAGAAGGTCGAAGACGCCTACTCTGCAGGCGCGATAGACCAAAACATCTACGCCAAGCTCAAGCTCGAGATAGAGGTCATGAAGGCCGTATGGGAGATGCTGAATATATTGGAGCCTACTCGCTGACCCCCTCCCCGATCTGAGAGAGGCTCCTGTCGCGATCGGTAAAATTCCCCCGTCGGACTTCATGAGCGGCGATGTAGGGGCCCGGCTTCTGCGTCATCGGTCGCTGAAAATCTATTGACATATGTAAATGCATGCCCGTTGCGTTGATTCAAAAGAAGGAAAGCCCCTGCGGATCGTGGGCGACCGTTCGGCGGGCTGAGGTTGCGTCAGATCGCTGGACGCGTTCTGGAAATTGACCCCGTGGCCAGACGAAGGCAATCTGGCGGGAAAGATGGAGAAGAGGCTAGGGGGAAGGAGCTGGTGCCCAGGGGGCTCAGGGAGACGTGCTTATTCCATTGCCGCGCGGACCTCCGCTGGATGGGCTTGGGCCAGCCCGCAACGACCCGCCGTGCCGACCCGGGCGCGGCCATTGAATCAGCCGAGAAGCCTATACGGCCGAGCGAGGGCACCTCCCCACGGAGCTCCCGCCCAGAGGAGGGAGATCAGTCGATAAAGACCGTAGAGCCCGAGTATCTAGCCTCTCTTAACGCCCGCCTCCTCTTGGCCATCTTGACGGCGGCCTCGACAGCCCTCCTCGCATATTCCTCGACCCTCTCGAGGGCCTGCATCCTGTTGGCCCCTGGCCCTATCACGCCGAGCGCCACCGGCTTGCCGCTGTCGACCGATATGTCTAGTATCTTGCGGGCTGCTTGATTGGCCACCAGCTCGTCGTGTCTGGTGGCGCCCTGTATCACCGCGCCGAGGACCGCCACTGCGTCCACGTCGTCTTTCCTCACGACGTCGGCCAGAAGGGCCGGCACGTCGAAGACTCCCGGCGCCTTGACCACATAGGTAACCTCGGCCCCTAGGAATCTGGCGTGGTCCAAGGCCTTCTGCAACATGAGTTGCGTCACGTCGTAGTTGAACTCGGCCACCACTATCGCCAGCTTCACCATGGGCGTTGACGAACGCCACTATTTTAATACGATTCGCCCGACTGCAGATGGGCGAAAATGCAAATAGGTCGGAGTCGGATAAAGCCGGCCACAGAAAAATATAAAAACTGGAGGTAGTATATGAATATGCCCGAGGGCGTAAAGAATAAAGTATATCAATTCCTTGCGCAGAATCCGGGCAAGGAGTTCACGGCCGAGGAGGTGGCGAAGGCCATAGGGGTCGACAGGGTGGCCGTCGTCAAGGCCCAGCTAACCAGGCTGAAGAGGGAGGGCAAGGTCGAGGAGACGGTCGACCATAGATACAAAGCCAAACAATAAATAGGGGGCTCGTTTTTATTTTTACGTGGAGATACCGCCGGAGGTCCTCAGCGCCTTAGGCAGAGTGAGGGAGGATATGGGGCGTATAGGCGAGTCTGTGCAGAATCCCTCCCTGAGGGCGGCGATAAGGCACTATATAGAGACGCCGGGCAAGATGATAAGGCCGCTCCTTCTGTTGCTTTTCACCTACGTGCTGGATCCCGAGAGGCTGGAGGACGAGAGGATAATCAACGCCGCCGCCCTCCTCGAGGTGCTCCACATAGTGTCCCTCCTCCAAGACGACGTGGCCGACGGACACGACGTGAGGAGGGGCGTCAAGACGCCCCGCGCTCTGTACGGCGATGGGATGGCCATAGTGGCCAGCGACTGGCTGATAGCCGAGGCCATAGAGAGGGCTGTCTCCATAAGCGCCGATGCGGTGAAATATCTGGCTGGAGTAGCCAAAAGGCTCGCCGAGGGGCAGGCCCTGGATGTGGAGGGGCTGAGGAGGGAGGCGGCGGAGCTTAAAACGGCGCCGTTGATAGAGGCCGCCTTCGTGATGCCCACCATGATATTGAGGAGGAGGGATCTCCTGAGACCCGCCGCAGCGCTCGGGAGACTTCTCGGCGTACTCTACCAATACTCGGACGACATGGCCGACGAGGGAGCCGAGAGGGAGATGACGCCGTTGATCGAAGAGATCAGAAGCTCTGTCAAATCGCTGAGGAAGCTCCTCGGAGACAAGATCATCCCCCTAGAGAGGTTCGTGGAGCTAGTGCTGAAGAGAGCCGTCGACGGGACGCTCACCACGGCAAAGCTCTAGCATCGAGCAGGTCGGGGGGTCTTGCGACCGGGCTAAGGCTGGACGCCGCGGAGCGCCGCTGGATCTTGCCTCGACCCAGCCAGAGCGATCCAACCTCAGCCCCATAACTCCTGAAAACCGGCACTTAGGAGATCCGCCTGTAGTCAGCCTGATGGAATATAGCACACCGCGGACCCCGGAGACGTCCCTCGACCCCCGGAGAAGCGATGTGGTAGCTGTGGCGGGCGTCGTGATGTCCTTGCATCTTGTCAGCGGTGGGGGCGGTTCGCTCTTGGCCAAACGCTACGTCCGCGATGTCGGAAAGGCGCTCGCCGCCGGGAGGCTTGAGTCGGCGGGGCTTAGGCCTAACGTGGTCCGTGTAGGCCCCTACTATACGGTGTATATAGCCACTGCGGACCTCTTGAGGCTGGCGGAGGGGGACGGCGAAATCAGGAGGGCCATAGCGCTGTATCTCGCCGAAAAGGCGAAGGACGGCACGCCGAGGCAGAGGGAGATAGCCAAAAAGATCCTGCAGAGACATCCCCCTTTTCTATCCTCCCAATCGCCTCGCCGCCTCCTTGAAGCCGGCATAGCCATGCGCAGAGCGTCTCGCGCCACGTGAGGCCGATTCAGTGAAGAAAGCCGCTGGAGGTCGGCGCCTTCGGCCGACGGCCGGGAAACAGAGGCATGGACGGAGACGGCCGAGGCCGATATTTGACGCGTCGAATCCAGCCGGCCATGAAACCGGCATGCCTCACAGCAGACATGTGGAATCGACCAACGTCCGGTCGGACCGCGCCGACGATGGCCGGAAAGAGTTCGGTGGACGGGCCCGGCGGGATTTGAACCCGCGACATCCGCCGGCTACTCCGACTACGGCTCCGCAGGCCGCCGCGCTGATCCAGGCTGCGCTACGGGCCCTCTTTACGTATATCTCCCGCGTTTTTAAGGCTTTTGCCCATAGCGACGCAAGCTGGGTAGAAGGCTTCTCCCTCTTCCTATCGTCGAGCGGTCCGCTGGATGGTCTCAGTATGTGGGCTACGTCGGCGGCGTGCTCAACGCAACGCCTAAGTAGCGCCTAAGGCATCTGACATGGCCCATCTCCCCTTGCCCTGAGGCCCATCTGTCGGTTGGAGTAAAGCTTTAAAAATATAGGAAATAAACGTAAAGGGGGCCGTAGTCTAGCCTGGTAGGACGCACGGCTCGGTGCGGCCGAACCCAGCCGCGGGCACGCCCGTGTGATCCCGGGAGGGAGATCCCCGGGAATTCAAATCCCGGCGGCCCCATCCACCGATCTTCTGCTATTAACGCGAGCCAAGATGGTTTAGTCTATATAGGCCGGCCCGAGTGCATCGAATTCGACAGGCCGGCATGTCGACGTATGCCGCAGAAAGCGCTCGGTATACAGTCTCATGGTCGGCTCAAAACGCCAGTCCCCCGGCGAGGCGTCAAGATTTAGATCTCGTTCGAGCTGAAAAGGATGGCGTCTCTGTAGGAACCTCGTAGCGGCTTCTCTCCGCCTGGCGTTCTGTTTTTGGCTTTTCCCGCGAACCGGCCCTTCTGGCCCTCTCATCTTCTTAGGCGGGTTTTATCTGCTGCGGCTACGCCACGTAATAGAGACCGGAGCTTTCGGCTAGCTAATGGGGATCTTTCTTTCCATATTTATCTGGGAAACCATGAATGCTCCCGTCTGGAAGCCGGAATAAAGCTTTTTAATGGAGCTTTCGCCCTAAGGCATTGGGGCCGTAGTCTAGCTTGGTAGGATGCCGGCCTGGGGCCGAGCCCCGTCGTCAGAGCGCCGGTGAGCCCGGGTTCAGGGGAAACCCGCCTAAAAATCCCGGCGGCCCCATCCACCGAACTCTTTCCGGCCATCGTCGGCGCGGTCCGACCGGACGTTGGTCGATTCCGCATGTCGGCCGCCGTGGCTCCACATGTCAGCTAAACTCGACATGTCGACTCAATATCGGCTAACGCACAGCGATCTCCGCCAGCCTCAAGAGGTCCAGCTTGTATTTACCATATAGAACCATCTTTCGCTCGGCCCCCATCTCCTAACCACGCGGTGAGCAGAGGTGTCCATTCCCCGTGCTTGAAGTGGCTCGCGACGAGGTCTATGGCCTCCGCCTTGCTCCGCCTCTGCCTCCAGCCCCTCGCCTTGATACGTATCTGCGCGCTCGCTCCTTCGCGCGTCAAGATAACCGAATCGACGTACGCGTAGAGCTCTCCATATCTCAGCGCCGCCCAGGCGAGTACCTGCCAAGGCTGTGTAGCGTCCACGCAGGGTCGGTTGCCGTCATTGCTCTCGTCGCTTGCCCTCCAGCCCAGCTGGGTCGCCGGACATATCGGCATTTGTCCACGTATAGGGGCCTCCGGACCTGCATCGCCCTATGCCGGCAAAACATTAATAAGCCGGCTATCCTAAGCCGTCTAGGCCCCGGTAGCTCAGCTCGGTCGGAGCGCCCAGGGGCTTGGCCCCGCGTAGGGGTGGGCGTCGCGCCATCGCCGACGTCCGCGGCGAACCTCGTAAGCGGGAGGTCCCGGGTTCAGGGGAACCCGCCCAAGAATCCCGGCCGGGGCTCCATGGACTCTTCCGGCTGTCGCTCGTTGGGCTTTGCTGGGCATTCTCGCTGTCTGCTGTTGGGGCAACCCATATATACTGGCGGTGCGGCCCGCCCATATGCTGAAGGTCGCGGTTGTCGGAGTGGGCGGCTGGGGCAAGAACCACGTGAGGGTCTTCAAGTTGCTTTCGGCGGAGGGTCTCGTGGACGAGCTCTACGCCGTCGACATAGATGAGGGGAGGCTTAAATGGGCGGAGAAGGTCTACGGGGCGAGGCCGCTGCGGTCTATAGACGAGGCTGTGAGAGCCGACGTGGACGCCGCCGTGGTCGCCACTCCGACCAAGATGCATAGGGACCACGCGTCTGCTCTTCTCGATGCCGGCATATCTATTTTGGTGGAGAAGCCGTTCACCGAGAACTATGTACAAGCCGTCGAGCTTCTCGACAAGGCGCGGGGAGTCGTGGTGACGACGGGCTACGTCCTCCGGTTCCACCCTGCGGTGAGGTATCTGAGGGATAGGCTCGGCGATCTGGGCCGCGTGGTCTCCATCTACGGGAGGCGCACATCGCCGAGGCCTCAGCGGCCTGGAGACGTCGGCGTTGTGAAGGACTTAACTATACACGACTTCGACCTGGCTCTCTACGCGGTCGGCAGCAAGGCCTCCTCCGCCTCTGCCTACGGCCTTGTGGAGGACGGGCAGGCGGTCCACGCCCAGATATTCACCAGAGGCGATAGATTCTCGTCGTTCTACGAATCGAGCTGGACTCCCTCGTACAAGTTCAGGCGGTTCGAGGTGGTGGGCACCGAGGGGATGGCCGCCGTGGATTTCTCCACAGACGCCCTCGTGTTCTTTAAGCATGAGGGGACGTGGAGCCCGAGGCTGTCGGGAGAGGAGCCCTTGTTGGCTCAGGATAGGGAGTTTCTGAAGGCGGTGGCGGGCCGCGGCGGCTACGTGGTGCCGGCTGAGGATATAGTCTACACCTTGAAGCTCTGCGACGCTGCAGAAATCTCCATAAAGAAGGGTCGCGAAGTATACTTAGACGAGCTCGATAATCTTGTCTAGAGCTCTAATTAACATCTGAGCGGGACTTGCTATGCTAGGCGAGGAACTTCCTCTGGAGAGGCTGCAGCTCGGTTCCCGCGAGCTGGGTCTCGCCATGTCGCACGTACTGGCTGGAAGGCTCGTCTACGTGTCGGGGGGCCGGGGCAAGACCCCTCTGCTCAGAGCCCTCTCGCTCTCGCTGTACAAAGCGGGCTTCAGCCCCCTCTACGTGAAGCTGGAATGGGTGCGGTACGGCTGGGGCGCCTCCGAGTATATCGAGGGCTACTACGAGCACCACCTCAAGCTGACGGGGTTTCCGGCGTTTAGAGACTACGACGTGGTCTTGATGGACGACGGGGAGCTCCTCGCGTATTATCCCAACATATACGCCAATTTGTTGCGCGACGTGGGAGGCAAGGTGAGGGCGGTGGCCGCCCGCGCCGACTCGCTGGACGCCTTGGAGCGCACGTTGGGAAGCGGCGTCGTCATAAGCCTGGGGGAGGGCTCGGGGGAACGGCTGAAATTGCCTCTAGGCCTTACGTCTATAGGGCGTAAGGTCGAAATAGAGATCATCTGAGCTACACAAACGCGGCGTATCTGATCAACGCCGGCAGAGGGCTCCTTCTGACTATGACGACGTCCTTGTAGCTCTGTCTATCGAATATGGCCATCCTCACGAGGTCCCTCACTCCATTTACGTGTATATTGACTATATGGCCGTTCTCCACCTCCTCAACGTTGCCGTCTATCTGGTTCGACGCGAGGTCCGGGAGGAGCACCTTCTTGGGCTCCTTGAACATGTCCGCATCTAGGCGGATGGCCCACATCTTCTCCACGACGACCCTTCCGTACTTCATGTCCGATATCATGTTCTCGAGCTTCTTGGCGTCGTAGTCCAAGACCGTCGAGAGGTAGAGCACCTCGTTCCTGGCGAAGAACTTGTGGGCGGGGACCTCGAAGGATACTATCTCCTTGCCTTCAACCAGCTCCCTAAACATACGGCTCATCCTTATGTATTCGATGGGCAGCGTCGACACGACGGATCTTTCGAGGCCGTTTTAAAAAGCTCACGTAGCGAGGGGGGACAACAGGCCTACGGCAAGGCCTATGGCGGCCGCCGCGCTCAACATGATCAGCCACTCGCCGAGCTCGGCCGGCGATCTGGCCAGGCCTACCGATGCCGCCAGGACCACAGCGCCGAGGGCGTACAGCCCGAACGCGGCCTTGATCGACGCAGGTATCAACACGGAGGACGCGCCGGCGAGGGACCAGAGGAACATGAGCATCGCCGAGCGTAGCGACCGCGTAAGGGCGCGTCTATGGACCAAGGACCTCAATATGCTTCCTGTAGATCTCAACGAGATCCTATACTCCATATCCCTCAACGAGGCCCTCTGGTGCGAATACTCGGCCACGAAGCTCGTCAAGCCGTCGATGGTCGCCACCACGACCGCTATAGCTAAGGCCTCTCGGAGACCTATGGAGTGGCCGCGTATGAGGGCGCCTGACGTCAGCCCCACTGCTGTGATAATCCCGTCGAGGAGACCCAAGACGGCGTATCTCATCTATCGTTCTCTCCAGTCATGTGGGGGATGTAATCCCCCACCACAACCTCGTCCAGGGAGTGCACAACGCCGCCGACCTTCTCTATGGCGTTCTGGATCTCCCCCACGTCGACGCCATCCCCCTCGACCACTATCATCAAGCCCAGCACATCGACATCGACGTCGTCTACAGTGACTCTGACCGCCTTGACGCCGCGCGCCTTATATAGAGACCTGGCCACGTCAACTATCGAGATGTACTTGGAAGGTATGGCGGCGTCGATGACCACGCGCTTGACCGGCAAATCCACAGCTCTATTCGGTTTTTTATTTAAACGTTTTTTTCTCTCTCCACGTGGCTGGATATGTGCCGGGTCTCATGAGGACTCTGTCCGTCCTGGCCACGAGTCCTCTCTCCATGTTTTTGAGCTCGTCGCTCGAGACCAGGGCCTTGCCGACGCCGACCAGCTCGCCCTTGAGAGTGAAATAGGCCACCAGATCGCCTCTACTGAACGGCGTCTCGAACTTGACGACCCCAGGCGCCGCCAGGGGGGCTCCGTGGCATATGGCGTCGACGGCCCCGTCCTTGATCCAGATCTTCGCTATTCCTCTAGCTATCTCCTCGATGGGCTTAAGGACCTGCCTCACCGCGGTGTCGTCGCCGTAGTTCCTCAAGATATATACTGCGTCGGCCACGTCTTGCAGAGTCACGGCCTCCCTCTCGTGGAAGCACGCGACGGCGACTCTCCTGAGCTCCCTCATGTTTGCGCTGACGCCGAGCACCTCGCCTATATCGTGTATCAACTTCCTGGCGTACGTGCCGGCCTCCACGTGCATCTTCAACACGGCGTATCTCCCGTCGAGCTCCAACAGCTCCAACGAGTAGACCCTCCTGGTGCGCAACTGCCTCTTGACGGCGGATCTCAGAGGCGGCCTTTGATATATCTCGCCGGTGAAGCGGCTCAAGACGGACTTAAGCCTCTCCTCGTCGACATCGCCGTGGAATTTAGCCACAGCTACATAGACCTTGTCGGCTCTGGAAAGCGCCATCAAGACCTTGGTGCCCTCAGCCACCGCTACAGGCAGTACGCCCGACACGTTCGGGTCCAGCGTGCCCGAATGGCCCGCGACCTCTACGCCCAAGATCCTTTTGAGCCAGGCAACTGCTTCGTGGCTGGAGGGGCCTCTCGGCTTGTCTAAAATCACCAGAGAATACCTTACGTGCTCCTCGGCCGATCTATCTACGGGGCTTTTCCCCCACTGGGGGTCGGTCCGCTCGTCAGGAGCCTTTACGTAGATCTCTCTAGAGCAAAGAGACACATCAAAGCTCCGATACGACGCCCTCGAACCTGGGCTTGACTTGCTCCCTCATATATTGAGCCAGGCCGGCGGCCTCGACCGCCTTAAGCACCTCCTCATCGCCTGCCCCGCGCTTTATATCCAGCCTTTTGTCCGTGGGCTCTATGTGGTTCACATTGACGCGCCTCCTCTTGACGCCCGTAAGGCTCTTGGGGCCGGTTATAACGACATAGTTGTCGTCTACTATATCCACGACCACAGCCTTTCTGCCGGCCTCTCTACCTAAGACCTTGACCACAACCCTCCCAATTTCGATTACCTTAGGCATGTGAGATCTCCCCATAGGACCCATTTTTAAGTTTACAGACGGGGGCCTCTTCTGAATGGCAAGATATAGAGCCGCCGGAAGCCGGCCCTAGGGATGCCCCTACGGCACTGGTTAGGGCTTAGAATATATACTGTACGCCTAAGAGGCGGAGGAAAAAGGAAAACACATTTAAATATATAGACGTTAAATATATAGGACGCCTATTTCTTCTGCTGTTTCTGCTCTTTCTTCTCCTCTTTCTTCTTCGACATGGCAGAGCGTGTTTTTCTTATATTTAAAGTTTTCTCTAAATATTTAGAAAGATGATTTTCTGTAAGTAGCGAGAGATCACAAATCTTAAAATTTGGTTATCATACTTTAAGAAGTTAAAGTAACTATGGCATATGCAAATAAGACCTTGATATTAACTAATTTACTTATATATATATTCTATTTATCAAAGATCTATAATTCATTGTCGTGGTGTTGTATCTCTGCCTATTCTTCTGCCTATAAGACAAGAGGAGTTTGGAAATTGATATCCGGTTTTCGGGAGTTAGTATTTAAACACAGCCGCCGGCCTCCGAGTGCCCTTCGAATGCCCTATAGGTTGTCCGGCGGATTGTTGCTACTTCAGCGACGAGGGGCAGACGCCTACGGTTTTTCGCGACGAGATGCTGAGGCTAGAGGAGGAGGCCTCGCGGAGGGGCTTAAGCCTCTCGTTTAAGGAGCTCGGCGAGTTTAACGGAGTGAAGATATATAGATGGATTATAAAGGGCTGGTGTCCGTTTTTCGATAGAAGCTCCAGGAGATGTGTTATTCACGATAGAAAGCCTTTAGCATGTAAGATGTTTCCATTGGTATTAGATCTAAATACAGGCAATGTATATCTTTCGGAGAATTGCATATGGGTTAGGCAGAACGGACCCAAGCCTCTGGACGACTTTCCCAATGAGAAAGGCGCTCTAATGAGAGTAGTCCGCCGTCTGAGGTTGGCTCGGCCATGATAGAGTTCGTGGTTAAGGGCGAGGAATTCGGCGATTTAGCGGCGTTGGGCATCTCGTACGGGCTCTCGATAACCTTCAGGAGGGTTCTCGCCGTCGGCGACTTCGAACGGGAATGGATCTACGCCGTGATGGAGACCGGAGTCTGGGGGGCGATGCTCTTGTCGCCCTGCCCCGACGGATTGCCTTGCTTTCGAGATCCCGAGAGGGCCGTGGAGTTCTCGGAGTCTAGGCAGACGCCTGTGGGATACAGCGGCGAGGAGCCCGCGGCGGTGCCCTACAGGATCTCCACATTTAACAAGAACTATCTAAAGCCCAGGCGCTGGATCCGTTGTAGGGACATCTCCAGCGACAAGTCGTACCTCCCGTTGTTCGCCTGCATATACAACCTCCTGAAGCTACGCGATGACGTGCCCATAGTCGTCTCCGACGTGTGTCTGGGCTTCAACGAGGCCGAGAGGCCGGACTTCCAAGCGCTTCCGACCTATATACAGCCGCGGGCTCTGGCCGACGTCGTCGATGTATCCGTACAGCCAATACCGGCATCCGCAATAGCGAGGGGGATTCTGCTGGGCGGCTACAAGGCCGGTCCTGTCGTGGCCATATCTAAGGGCGCCGACCATGCGGCGGCCGAGCTGGGAGGCTATCTGGTCGACCTCAACGCGCCGGGCGATCCCTGCGAGCTGTTCGCCAGAGGTACCGTGGGGTACTCCCCATCTCTATTCTCTGGCCGGTATCTGGTGGACCCAGATCTCTGCGATAGATGCGGCGACTGTTTCATCACCAACTGCGATGCCCTGAAGCAAGGCGAGCGCGGCGTGCCCGAGTTGTTGAGCTCATGCGTAGGTTGTGGCGCATGTGCCTTGATGTGCACCAGGGGGGCCATATGGAGGGAGGGAGATCTCTTCAAGGTTTTCCTGAGATGAGCTGGCTGCAGAAAAACTTCAGGGTTATAGGGGTGGCCGAAAGCTTTAGGCTGGAGGAGGGCCGCTCGATCTACGCCGGCGTTTTGGCGCGTAGAGACGGCTATATAGAGGCTGTGGCTTACGGCAGCGCCACCCTGGGAGGTGTCGACGGGACCGACGCGGCTCTGGCCGTCGTGAGCAAGCTTAGGAGGCCGGACGTACATATGATCATGTTGGATGGATGTATAGTCTCCTTCTATAACTGGATCGACGGAGAGGTCATATGGACCAACACGGGCCTGCCCACCGCCTGCTATGTATTCGAGAGGCCTGAGGGCGACATCGAGGCGGCCGTGAAGAAGCTCTTTCCGGACTGGCCCTCCAGATTGGCGCACATATCAAGGCTCGGCTCCCCCACAGAGTTCGTCTATCCCGATGGGGGACGGCTCTATGTAAGGTCGTGGGGTCTTCCCCCCGGCGACGCCTACCGCGCGGCCTTGTTGACGAGGAGGTACGGCAGGAGGCCGGAACCTCTGAGGATAGCCAGACTGTTGGCCCATGCGATGAGAGAAACGTTAAGAAGGAAGGAGGTTACCGCCGATCAGTAGAACAGCTATTTCATGGAAAATATTATTAAAGCTTTCGCTTTTATGTACTTCGGTGATAATAGTGTATTAAATTGTTAAAGAAAAAACCGTATCTACTCTTTTTATATAATATCTATCTTACATGGTATATAATATCCAGCATTCTATTTTGTACGAAAAGCTTATAAATATCTATTTTTGTAACGCCATGCCGCAGAAGCTGAAGTTCTACGACATCAAGGCTAAGCAGGCGTTCGAGACGGACAAGTACGAGACCGTGGAGAAGAACACCGCCCGCGGCCCCATGATATTCGCGGTGGCCACCTCGCCCTACACGGGCATCAAGGTCTGGAGGCTGATAGGCAAGAAGAAATAAGGAAAAACAAACCCCCAATTTTTCCGCCCTTCCTTTAAAGGTTTAAATACAGCTACGATCTCCACCCTATGTCTTCGCCGACTATATTCGGCGAGCAGTTGCCTAAGGGGGCTAAGGTGGAGTACGTCGGAGATGTGCCCATAGTGGAGGAGTGCCCTCGCGACATAAGGACCTATGATGAGAACCAGATCCTGCTCTTCGGCAAATGGACGTACGACGGCGTTGTGGTGAGGGATCCGGGCCTGAGGAGGTATATCTGCCTAAAACCGGTGTATCTGCCGCATACAGAGGGCCGATTCCAGAACAGGCGTTTTGGGAAGACCCAGATCCCCATAGTGGAGAGGCTCATAAACCTCATGATGAGGCCTGGGCGCAATGCCGGCAAGAAGCACAAGGCGTATAATATAGTCAAGAGGGCTTTCGAAATAATCCACTACAAGACCGGCAGAAACCCGCTCCAAGTCTATATAGATGCCATCATAAACGCGGCTCCGCGCGAAGAGATCACGCGTATAATAATGGGCGGGATCGCCTACTCGGTCTCGGTCGACGTCTCGCCGCAACGTAGGCTGGATTTGGCCATACACTGGATGGCCGAGGGCTCTCGCGCCTGCTCGTTCAAAAACGTCAGGCCTATAGAGGAGTGTCTAGCCGACGAGATAATAGCGGCCGCCTCGAACGACCCCAGAAGCTTCGCGATTAGGCGGAAGGACGAGCTGGAGCGCCTCGCGGCGGCGTCTAGATAATACCGCGAGGGGGCCTCCGCGCGAGGGGCAACCCGCCCGCTCCATGCCCCAAGAAAGCCCATCTTTAAAAGTTTTTCGCAAAACCGCTATAATGATAAGTGATATTAATATATTATTATTAAGTACGCCGAGGGATAGGCGATTTAAGTCGCCGTATTTTAAGATAAATAAATTATGCAAAGTCTCCGAGGGAAAAGCGATTTAAGTCGCCGTCTTTTCGGCTTGACGTAAAAGTTTAGGTAAGCCGGCAGGGGAAAGGGAGGGGGTAGGGAGAGGAAAAAGGGTCTTAATCCCGGCAGAGCCCCGTCCGCCGAGCCCTCTCGACGGCCTTCCTCCTCGCGGCCCCGTTGCCGACAAGGGCGAGGGCCCATCCCTTCAGCCAGTCCACGGCCTCCCTGTGTAGCATAAATCCGACTACGGGCTCGGTGTTCAACAATATGTGAACCTCCTCTATGTCTGTCAATACGTCGGCGTGCTGGGGGCAGGCCACGGCGGTGAACCTGCCCTCCCCCTCGAACGCGACCTCCACCCCAAACACGCCGTTCCCGAACACCCAGGGGTAGGCCACCCACGCCTTCTCAGCCCACCATTCGCCGGGCTCGACCTCGCGGGGGTACCGCACCGAGGCGAAGGCCGCCTTGCCTACGACAAGCCAGGCTGTGGGCACCGCGGCGTCGAGCGCCCTCCTAGCCATCCGCTCCAGCCTGTACCACTCCTGGAGCTCCATGCACCCGGGAAAGCCCATCTTTAGTTTTCGCAAAACCGCTATAATTATAAGCAATAATAATATACTGAGGTAAAGATCGCCCGGAGCACGCGGTTTAATACGGCGTATTTCTTTACTAACAAAAATGTCAGTCTATCGAATCCATGGGGTTTA
>JC3A454_103292_pt1 | contig 14306 bp, 18 predicted proteins | sample YNP_Site_4_FD_22002 | JGI IMG/M metagenome (IMG submission 22002) | reverse complement strand
GACAGCGAAGGCGTGAGACAGAGACGGCGGCCAAGTGCTTGTAGTGCGGAACGGCTGTTGATACAAGCGCCAGAAAGACGAGAGGATACGCGACGCCCTCGTCCAGCTCCTCGAAGAGAAGCTAAAGACGGCGGAGGGCAAAAGAAGGGAGAGAATCGTGCGCGCCCTAAAGCAATTAAAAACTTAAAAACATGCAAAAAAATAAGACCGCCCCACCACCCGCTGCCCGACGAAAGGGGCAGGGTTCCCGGCGGTAAGCCGGCCTAGAGGTCCCTGTGGCGTAGGCCTGCGTGGGTTCAGGCGACGCCGCCCACAAATCCCACCCCCCGCATCCACGAATTCTCCAGACATCACCATAGCTGGTTGGGCTATTGATAGCTTGCGAGGAGGACGTTGGCCCGGACAACGGAAGCTCGGATTGTCTGTATACGCTGAGCTACAAATTCCTCGTTCCGGCCCGCCGCGTGGAGAACCTGCCGGCGGCCTCCGTGCCGACCGACGCAGTATAGGGCCTTCAAGAAATTGAAACCGCCGGGCCTGACCACCACGTGGCGGCTGTTGGCCTCGGTGGGCTGGGCGCCTTCGGGGCCCAGTACGTAAAGTCTGTACTCGCCGCTGGGGTTATGGCCGACGCGAGAGGCAGGCGCTGGCGGTTGCCGAAGGGATCTCCGGCGCCGCTAGAGGCCCGGCGTCGGGGAGTCATCGTTATTTATGGGACTGTTATCGCACATGGGCGTGCTTGAGGAGTTGCAGAAGAAGGGCGTTAGGTTCTACGCCTATAAGGCCAACGGGCTCACCATAGCGTATGTGATGGACGGCGAGGTCGACGCAGTGCCGGAAAAAATCGTGAGGGCCGGCGGCCACGTCTTTATGTATTTCGGCGACGTGGTCGTGGTCAAGCGCGAAGCAGCTTCTCAAGCTCCAGGAGGTCCTTCAGCTCCAGCTTGATGGTTTTGCCGTCTGGGAGCTGTCTCACTATAGAGAAGTTCAGCTTGCCCTGTCTGAACTCCTCCATGGCTATCAGCACGGGGTCCCTCGTGTCCAGCGAGCTTATATCCACCAGCGGCTGGGCGCCCATGGCCAGCTGCAACGCGCGGGCCGCGATGACCCTCGCCACCTCGAACCTCGTCAGCCTCGGCGGATAGAGGGATCGATCAGCCAGGGCGGATCTGAGGACTTGGATAAGCTTCTCGATTCTATCGACAAGCTCCGGAGGAGAAAGCCTACTCTCCATCGCCACGAGGACGGGAGAAATACTAAAATTTTGTGCTGACCCTAAAAAGGTTAGTCGGTCTTGCTCTCGCCCTCTTCCTCCTTCTTCTCGCCCTTCTTCTCCTCCTTCTTCGGGGCGCCGGCGGCTATGATGTCGTCGATGCGGAGCACCATTATGGCGGCCTCCGTGGCTGACCTCAACACGTTCTGCTTCACCAGCAACGGATCCCACACGTTGAGGGCGGCCATGTCGGCCACCTTGCCGCTCAACACGTCGACGCCGGCGGCGACCTCGCCGTTGTCGTGCCTACGCCTCAGCTCGGCTATGGCGTCCACGGGGTCGAGGCCTGCGGTCAGCGCCAGTATCGTCGGTATGCCCTCAAGGGCGTCGGCGAACTTCAGAGCGGCCAGCTGCTCCTTTCCGGGCAACTTTCTGGCGAACTCCCTCACGCGCCTGGCCAGCTCCATCTCGAAGGCGCCTCCGCCGGGCACTATCTTGGGCAGCCTGAAGAGATCCCTCGCCACGTGGAGGGCGTCCTGCACCGACCTCTCCACCTCGTCCAACACGCGGTCGCTGCCGCCTCTGACCAGTATCGTGACGGCCTTCGGGTTCTGCACCTTCTCGACGAACACCATCTTCTCCTCGCCCACCTTCCTCTCCTCGACGAGGCCAGCGGAGCCGAGGTCCTCGGCCTTGGCGTCCTTTATGCTGGTGATTATGCGGGCCCCCGTGGCCCTAGCCAGCTTCTCTATGTCGGAGCGCTTCACGCGCCTGACCGCCATTATGCCGCGCTTGGCGAGGAAGTGCTGGGCCACCTCGTCGATACCCTTCTGCGTGATCACCACGTTCGCGCCTATCTCGGCCAGATGGTCGACGTACTGCTTCAGTATGTCGGCCTCCTGATCCAGGAAGGCCTTGATCTGGTCGGGCGAGTTGACGCTGATCTTCGTGGTCCACTCGGGCTTCTCGATCTCCAGAGGCGCGTCCAACACGGCTATCTTGGCGTTCTCGACGCGTTTGGGCATGCCCGGATGGACGACCTCCTTGTCGAGCACTATGCCCTGCACCAGTTGCGTCTCGTAGAGGGATTTGCCCTTCTTCTTCTCTATCTTGACCCAATCGAGGTCTAGGTAAGGCGTGCCGTTCCTCTGCTCCACCGCCTGGAAGGCCGCGTCGACGGCTATGCCGGCTAGGTAGTCCTTGGCCTCGGAGACTATCTTGCTGCTGAGCGAGTTTATGACGACCTTCGACATGCTCTCCTTGGTCAGCTGTATGGACTGCGCCACCTCCTCGGCGACCTTTGCCGCGAAGTCCGACGCCTTCTTAAACCCGTCGATTATTATGGTCGGGTGGATGCCCTCCTCCAGGAGCTCCTCGGCGGCCGTCAGAAGCCTTCCAGCCAGGACGACCACCGTGGTGGTGCCGTCGCCGACCTCGGCGTCTTGGGCCTTGGCGACCTCTATGAGCAGCTTGGCCGCCGGATGCTGTATCTCCATCTCCTTCAATATCGCCGCGCCATCGCCGGTTATGGTCACGTCGCCGAAGGCGTCGATCAACATTTTGTCCATGCCGCGGGGGCCAAGCGACGTGGCGAGTATCTCCGAGATAACCTTAGCGGCTTGGATGTTGGAGCGCCTGGCGTCCTCGCCGGCGGTGCGTTGAGACCCCTCCTTCAGGATCATTACAGGTACTCCTCCAGCCTTTGGAGCTTGTGCCATGGCTTGACATAATTAACGTCTATAAAAATTTTTCCCCGTAAAACTATTTTTAGAGGGTCTCCGCCACGGCAATGGGCGAAACCGAGAAATGGGTCCAAGACATCTTCGTATTCGCCGTGATACTCTTCGCGGTGTTCCTAGCGGCGAAATACATCCTACGCGTTTCCTGGCCCTTCGCGGTGGTCTCCTCGTGGTCCATGATGCCGGACCTACGCGTGGGCGACTTCGTGGTGCTGACGGGAGCGGGGAGCTGTCCCCATGTGGGCGATATAATTGTCTACGTCGCATCGCCCCCATTCCCGCCCGGCGAATGGATCATACACAGGGTTATCGCCGTGGGGCCCGGCTGCTCCCTCGCGACCAAGGGCGACAACTCCATCACGAACCCCATATCGGATCAACAATACGGCGAGCCGCCGGTGACCCCCGGCGATATAATAGGCAAGGCCATGCTCGTCGTGCCCTATATAGGGGTATTCCCCCTGATAGTCAGGCCGCAGAGCGCCGCCGGCGTCGGGCTCTGGCTTATGAGGCTAGGCATATTTCTGATGCTAATAGCGGCCTACTACGCGGCGTTTAAATGGCTAAACGCCGCTTCAAACGCCGCGTCTAGTGTTGCTGGTATTGATAGCAAGTCTGTCCCCCGCAGTCCACGGGCCTCAGCACGCCGCCCCTCCTAAGCCTATCGAGAGCCTCCCTGAAGTACAGAAACCTCTCCTCGAGGAGCTCGTTTCCATACCATTCCACGAACTTCTCCATTATCCTGTCTAGAGTCCAGAGCTGTTGCTTCTCCTCCCTTAACATGCGCACGACGAAGCTGGACATATCCTCGAGCGCCGTCCACGGGTACTGGTACCAATACCAGTCGCGCACCTCTATCGCGTAGTAGTCGGGCACGAACTTCGTGGTGCTCGTGATTACCTGAAGCGCCGCCGTCTTGACGGACCTCGGCCTGCAACACCTCTCGACGAGCTCCTTGGCCAGCACGACGCTGTCGCCCGTGTCGACTATATCGTCCATCACGAGCACGTCCCTGCCGGAGAGATCCACGGAAAGGCCGTACTTGACGTAGGCCTTCTCGGCCACCTGCGCCGCTCCGGGCCAATGGACCACCTGGACGCTGAGGAGGTCCTGGACGCCCAGAAAGTCGCAGAGGAGCCTCGCAGGCACGTAGCCGCCTCTAGCCACGGCCACCACGACGTCGGGCGACCAGCCGCTGGACCTTATATTGTCGGCGAGCTTCCTGGCCCACGAGACTATCTCATCCCACTTGACCACCTTTACGGGCACCTTCGGCACTTATCCCAAAGACACCTACTCCTTTTATATATTGCCCCGCCCTATTTACAGGGACGGATAGCGGTAAAGGTATAAAGATCGGAGCAGATGGGCCTCCCCCTGAACTCGAAATCCCACGTCCTGACCACGGCGCAGTCCACGTCGATGCAGATGTTGAAGTAGAGATCCCCTACGACGCACCTATCGCCGCCGCACGAGGCGTAGTTGCCCCTAATCCTCCCGCCGGAAGCCATGACGTTCAGATTCGAGGCGGCGAACGGACGGCCCCCGGACGAGAACAAGACCGCGAAGCCTCCCATGAGCCTCACCACCAGATACGGCAGAGCCCGCAGGACGCCCACGTCGAGGGCGACGCCGCCCGGAACGGCGAACGGATCAAGCGCGGAGTAGAGCCCCAGGAGGAGCAGCCAAGAATCTCCGTCGAGGGGAAGGCCCCACTTCAGGGCCGAGTAGAGGCCGTAGCGCATGGCCACGGCGAAGCCCCTCCAGCTCCTGTCGACGAGCCTCAAGGCGTCGCCGAACCTCGAAAGGCCTAGGACGGCCCGCGTCCACTCGTCGAGGCTCGAAAACGCCGAGGGGTCGTGCGCCGCGGCCTCCCTCAAGCCGCGCGACGTGAAGTATCGATCGATGTAGCCGCAGACGCCGCTGGCGGGCCGGGGGGCCTCCCTGTAGTATATACCCCAGAGCGTCCCGGAGCCCCACACCAACGAGTAGAGATAGCGGGCGAGGCAGTCGCCCTTATTGAGGGCGTTCGTCGCGTGCAGCTCGGCGATCCTCAGCGCGTCGGAGAGGCCGGGCGCGTAGGCCGCCCTATATATAAACCTAGGCCTCCTGCGCGCCTCGCCGCAGAGCTCGACGCCGCCCACCTTGGCCGGGCACTTAACGGCGCGGGTCAGCACCAGCGGCCTTCCGCCGACCAGCACCTCCCCGCCCTCCACGGAGACCTCCCCCGGCACGAAGGAGGAGCCGAGCTTGGCGCCGTCGCTCCTCAGCTCGAGGACAAGTCCGTTGCCCAAGTCCACCGAGATCCCGCCGTCGAGCACGCCGGTAGGTAGGCCGTCGTTAAAAAGATATCAGCGTTCAAATCCCTCACCACGGCTCAGCCATCGCCTCTCTTCACCGAAGGGGGTCTACGCGGAGGTTTTTAACCTTACCGCCGAGGCGGTCCGGCTCACGGCGGACGATCGTTATGACGACTATAGAGCCCATGGCGCCGGGGGTGGGATTTCTGGGCGGCTCGGCCTGAACCCACGCCCCCTCGCGGGGACGGGATGTCCTGCTCGAGGTCTCGAGTCCCGCGCCTTGGGCCGCTCGGCCACCCCGGCCGTCCCTCCCCGCGCCGCAGTATTTAACTTTTTCTGCATCCCGCCCGGCGTAGGGAGTCCGCAGAAGAAGGAGAGGTGGTGCGGCGGCCGGGATTCGAACTCCCGGGGGGACCCCCTCCCGGGATCAGCGGCTTGGGAGGCCGCCATCCGTAGTCGGGGCTATGCCCCCTTAAACCAGGCTAGACTACCGCCGCTGTGACTGCCAAGCCTCCGGCTTAAAAAGCTTTATGCCGTGATCCATCCTCGTTGGCCCTCAGCGGACGAGTCGAAAAACCCTAGACGTCGAAGGCGACGGCGCCTACTCCTCGCACATCGGCAGACAGGCGCAGAGGGTCCCCACCAGGTTCCTCCCGGGTCGTGGGGCCGGCCCTATTTGCCCTGGCCGATCGGCTTCTCCAGGCGGAGGCCCAGCCCCTTGAGGCGCTCCATCACGGCGTCGATGTAACGCTCAACCTCGTCTCCGGGGATCCCCCTATCCTTGAGCTGCGCCTTGATGAGCTCCATCACGGCGTCGTACCTCTTGTACTGTTCGTTCAGCTTGCGCCAGGGTATGCCCTTGAGCGCTTGGCCCAGCCTCTCGTCGACGGGCAACACGCCGCGGGCCATGAGGAACGATATTATGGGGTAGCCCACGTATCCCCTGTAGAGGGTCCCGTTGTCGTCGCTGTAGGCGGCCCTCCTGCCCAGATCGACGTAGACTCTGTAGGTCCTGGCGCCGTCCGACGAGACCACCTCGGCGTCTTTCTCGCCCAGCAGCTTGATCCGCCCGTCGGCGATCGCCGAGAGCGCCTCGAGGATCTTTATCCTCGGGGGTAGCCGCATCAAATCCTCAACAGGTTTAGGATTATGACTATGCCCATCAGCACCATGGAGGCTATGACGACGGTCTTGGGGTTCAGCTTGATCTTCTCGATCTCGCCCTCGCGGGAGAAGTTGAGCAGGCCCGCCGCCGTGAACAGGTTGAGGTCTCCCCTCCGCCTCCTCGCCATATGCCCCACGACGGGTTGATATTTAAGCTTGACCTCCTCGACCGCCGTGAGGATATTCGACAACCACGCCCACGCCAACGAGGCGACGGGGCTCGGCGCGGCTGAGGTGGCCAAGCGCTTCAAGAGGGCCGGAGGGACCGGCATAATCTTCGTGTCTTTGCTCACGTGGTCCATAGGGGGCGTGCCGGGCGATAGGAGCTGGGTCGAGAAGCTCTACGAGCATACGGTTAAGAACAGCGAGGCGGCGAGGGCGCAGGGGCTTATCTCCGGCGCCGTCGTGGGCGTCCACCCCGCCGAGTGCGTCAAGCTGAGGGAGTCCGGCTGGGGCGAGGACGAGGTCGAGGACTTCATGCGCTGGACGGCGGACCTCGCCGCCAGATATGTGGCCGAGGGGAGGGCGGTCGGCTTCGGCGAGTACGGAAGGCCGCATTGGGACGCAGGTCCCGACGTGGCGGCCCTCTGCGACAGAGTGCTGGAGTACGTCCTTGCGAGAGCCCGCGACGTGGGCGCCGTGGTGCATCTACACCTAGAACGGCGTGGGGAAGAGACCGTGAGGAGCGTGGCCGAGATCGCCCGTCGCGCCAACGCAAGGCCCGGCGCCGTGGTTATGCACCACGCGGAGCCCCGGGCGGCCCCTCTGGCCGTAGAGCTCGGCCTGGTCCCGTCGGTGCCGATAGGCCGGAGGGGGGAGCTGGAGGAGGCGCTGAGGCTGGAGCCCATATACGTCGTTGAGAGCGACTACATAGACGACAACGCGAGGCCCGGCGCCGTAATACCTCCCTGGAGCCTCGCCAACAAGATACGGAGGGCTGTGGAGAGAGGCCTCGCCTCCGAGAGCTACTTCGAGCAGATATATATAAATACAGAGACTCTATACAGAGCTCTACTACACAGCTCCACGGATAATATATAATTTCTCATAGTTATAGACCGGCGGGATGAAGTCAAAATAACGGCGTCGATCGATGCGGCCGGGGACTTTCCGACATCTAGGTCGACGCAACGGCCGTCGCTTCCTGGAGGCCCTCGGGCGTAAAACAGCCGAGATGGGCGTGGAGCCCGGCGTCCTCTACGTGGGGGCCTCAGCGCCTTAGCTCCAGCAGGACCTTCTCGAAGGCCTTGGCGGTATCCGCGGCGTCCTCAGGCGTGAGGTTAGGCAGGACGAGGAGCGACACGACCCTCTCGGCGGCCCACTCGGCGTTGGGGAGCCTCTCGTAGGCGATCTTGCGGCCGTAGAAGGGACAGCTCCAGGGACAGCCCCTCCCGTGTCCCTCCATCCTCTGGAACAGAGGCGTTCTGTACAGCGGGATGGGATACGCCACCGACACGTTGCCTATGCCCTCGCTCCTCAACGCGTCGACCACGAAGTCGCGCGGTCTGCTCAGCCGCTCCAGAGACAGGAGGATCTGCACGAGGTGCCAGCCGTGTTTGACGTAGGGCCTGGGCTTGACCACGGAGAGGAGGCCCTCCCCCTCGAGGCGCGCCAGCCCGTCTAGAAGCGCTCTGACGTACTCCTCCCTAGCCCTCTGGAGCTCCTCGAACCTCCTCAGCTCGTGGTAGAGCAACAACCCCTGCAGCTCGGTCAGCCTGTAGTTGTAGCCCAGCAGCTCGTAGAAATACTTGTCGGTCTCGCCGTGAGCCCTGATGAGCCGGGCCCTCTCGGCGTAGGCCGCCACGTCGGTGGCCACCGCGCCGCCCTCGCCCCCGGTTATATGCTTCGTGGCGTAGAAGCTGAACGCCGAGATGTGGCCCATGGAGCCGGCCCTACGTCCTCTGTACTCGGCGCCGAGGGCCTGCGCCACGTCCTCGACTATATAAAGGCCGTATCTATCCGCCAGCTTCATGAAGGCGTCCATCTCGGCAGGGTAGCCGGCGAGGTGGACCACGACCACCGCCTTAGTCCTATCGGTGATCTTGGATTCAACCGACGCAGGGTCCAGGTTGAGGGTCTCGCGGTCTATGTCGGCGAATATGGGGACCGCGTTGGCGTGAAGGACGGCCGTCGCCGACGCGGCGAAGGTGAACGGCGTGGTTATCACCTCGTCGCCGGGCCCGACGCCGAGGGCCTTAAGGGCTAGGTGAAGCGCCGTGGTCCCGCTGGTGGTAGCGTAGGCGTATTTAACCCCCACGAACTTGGCCAGCCCCTCCTCGAACGACCTCACCCACCTGCCGTGCGTCGACACGAGGGCCCCCGACCTCAAGACCTCCTCGATGTCCCTAATCAGCTCGGGGCTGTAGACCAGAGGCCTGGCCTCTATACGCCTCTCGCGGACAGGCTTGCCCCCAAATATAGCCAACATGGTGCGGCAATATCCACACGTATATAACAGACTCCGCCGCCGCAAGGTAGCCTGGCCGCAGGCGGCCAGCCCCGGCGGGGCCAGCGCCTCCCCGCGGTTGGGGGCCAGTGCCGCGGAATCTAAGTCGGGGAAAAGCTTTTAATGGCGACGGAATGTAGGGCAGGGGCCCGTAGTCTAGCGGTAGGATTGAAAGCAATTCCCTAAGGCCCGCCTGACGCGCGGGAGATCCCGGGAGGGAAGACCCCGGGAATTCAAATCCCGGCGGGCCCATCCACCATCTTCCTCGCGGTAGACAGTGGCGGTGCCCGCGTCGTCAGGAGGCCGCGGGCGGCGCTACGGCGCGGACGCCCAGCCGGCGGTAAAATTTTTAAGTGGTGGCGGTATGGCCTATCGGCGGGGGTGCCCGAGCCAGGTCAAAGGGGCAGGTTGGGGGCTCCGAAAGGGCCTCCATGCCAAGTTTAGGTCCCTGTGGCGTAGGCCTGCGTGGGTTCAGGCGACGCCGCCCACAAATCCCACCCCCCGCATCCACTGGTCCATACTTCAAGTGTGAAGGCGGGCTCGGTTTTAGACGACACGGCTGGAAAGCCGACGCCTCTAGCCGACCTTCTTCACGAGCTCTAGGTATTTTTTTGACCACGTCCTTCCCCCTGTCGGATATCCTAATTATTGTCCTGACGCCTAGAGGCGTTATGGTTCTTTTGAACTACGGCCATTTTGTAGCCCCGCCCACCGTGCCGGCGTGGCAGGTGGCGGCCGGGGCTCTGGCGTGGATAGCCGCGTTGGCGGCCTTGTCGGTGGTGATAATCGGCAGGATTAGGTACGTATCGCCGGAGCTATTGAGAGCTGAGATGTAATAAATAACAATATGTTTTTATTAAAATCTATGATTTATATAAACTGACTTAATATATGCCTACAAAATCAAGAGCTTACCCTCATCTACGCGGTACATAGGGCGCGGGGCGGAGTGCTTATGTCCGGCCCTCCGGGCCGTAGGCGGCGCTGGGGACTGTCCGGCGCGTTTAGGCGGACTGTCCCGGCCTAGGGTCTTGACCCACGACCGGCAGGTCGGAGGGGGCCGGACGGCGGTGGACCGGCAACAGAGGGGCTTATGGCGAGGTCGACCACGCCGTCTCCCGACCCGTCGGGAGGTTCGCTATATATCCGGGCCTCGAAGCCGCTCGTGATGTTGATACTGGCCGAGTCGTCCATGGAGCTGGCTCCGCCCGAGATATGGCGCCATCCATCCATAGCGAGGGACGCCGAGAGGAGGGGCAAGAGGCCCGGCGAGATCCTGCTGGATAGGGCGAGGCATCACGGCGCCATGCTGGGGCTCAAGGACGCCGAGAGGAGGGGCAGGCCCGACATAGTCCACATGTGCATGCTGGCGTTTCAATACTCCCTCCTCGCGGCGGTCGGCAGGGGCTCCATGGCCGTCCACACGATCAACGACGTGGTGATAAGGCTGAGGCCCGACGTGAGGCCGCCCAAGAACTACAACAACTTCGTGGGGCTGATGGAGCAGCTGCTCTCTCTGGGCAGAGTCCCCGCGGAGGGGGAGCCGTTGATGAAGGCCGAGCCCAAGGGCCTGAGGCCTCTTCTGGACGAGGCCGGCGGCGCGTGGGTGGTCCTGCACGAACGCGGCGTGCGGATGGACCCCCTGGAGCTGGGCAGGCTGCTGGCGGATTCGGTGGTCGTCGTCGGCGGGTTTCCCCACGGCGACTTCAAGAACTCGTGGCTTCTCGAGGAGGCCGACGGGGTCTACAGGCTGGGCGACCGCCCGCTGGACGCTTGGCAGGTCGTGTCGAGAGCCGTCGTGCTGGCGGAAATAGCCCTAGGCCTTATCTAGCCCCCTCAGGGCTCTGAGCCAGGTCGCGATCGACTCGCCGCCGGCTACAAGCTTGTTCTTTATGAGGTAGTACTGGCTCACCAGCTTGTTTTCGACCAGCCATGCGGCGAACATGTTCACGAGGACCCTCTCGCCTCCCCTCCTCAACATGCCCATGGCGTAGTCGACCACGTAGTCCTTGGCCACCGGGTTTCCCTTGGCCGCCGCCTCTCTGGCCCTCGCCAACATTAGCCTGGGGCCGATGTCCTCCAGCCACTTCCTGAAGCCGGGCAGGTCTTTCTGGAACTGTTTGGCGATGGGGGTCTCGACGAATTTATCCCAATATCTAGCCAGCTCGTCGGCAACCATTCTATCCTCAGCCATGAGTGGGCGCGATTTATTATCATTTAAACGTTATCTTGTGGTCGGCAAGAAGGACCTGGCGAGCCTCCTGGACTCCCTGCCCGGCTTCGAGAGGCCGAAGCTCCGTCTGGAGCAGTACATCACGCCGGGGGAGATAGCCGCCACCGTGGCCTGGGCCATGTACATGCGCGGCGAGCTCGCCGAGGGGTGGATCGCGGATCTGGGATGCGGCACCGGGAGGCTCGCATACGCCGTGGCCGCGCTGGGGGGCAGAGCCGTCTGCATCGACATCGACGTCGACGCTCTACGGACAGCAGAGATGCTGGGCCTAGACGTGGCGCTGTGCGACGCCGAGAGGCCCTGCGCGAAGAGGCCCGTCAAGGTGGTCATGAATCCGCCCTTCGGCGTGTGGACGCGCCACGGCGACGTGAGGTTCCTCAGGGGCGCCGCATCCATCGCCGAGATTATATACAGCATACATAAGGCGGCCGCGGTCGAGCACGTGTTCCGCGTCGCCAGATCTCTGGGCCTGGAGCCGCAGCTCCTCGAGACGGCCGCCGTATATATACCGCCTATGTATAGACACCACAGGAAGAGGAGGCATCGGGTCGAGGTGGCTGTCCTCAGGCTAGAATCGACCTCTCGAGGGACTCGAGGTCGTTGACTATGGCCTGGACGGCGCGTTTAAGCGCGTCGAGCGGGCTTCCCGCCCTCGTCTTTATTCTGAACGTCACGTCCTCCAGGAGGGGATGCCCGACGTCGAACGTGACGTACTCCACGTCGGGATCTTCCGAGAGGTATTCGACTAGGGGCGAGAAGAGCGTGTAGGTCTCGCCCTTGGTCTTGAGCTCCAGGTAGCGTTCGTCTATCTTGACGATCTCTATGGACATCACGCCAAGCCCGGAGCCCCCGGTTTTTAGCTTTTTCCTATCAGGGCTCTGACCCTCCTCCTGGCCGTCTGCAGGTCCAGCGCAAGGCTGAACACGGAGCCTCGGTTCAAGATGCCGGCGGCCGCAAGCCTCTCCAGGGCCTCCTCCGGCCTCGACCTGACGGCGGCTATATATACCGCCGCCACGCGCTTCGCGTGGGGGCTCACCGGCACGCCCTCGAGCGATTTATATACTGCCGACAGCTGCGAGGCGGCTCGTTTCACCTCCTCCATGGAGGCGTCCGTCTGCAGCTCCGGCCCCCTCAGCCTCGCCTTGAAGCCCCTGACGGCCAGATATTCGACCAACACGTCGGGAGGCACGGGAGAGGCCACGTCGGCCTCCCTGAACACCGCCTCCAGGGGATACGACTTAATCGGCTTGAGCCCGGCCCTCACGAGGCCGGCCGCCGTCTTTATGGAGGCCACGGCCCTCCTCACCTCGTCGGGCGGGCCGCTGAGCTGTATGTAGACGTTCGTGCCCCTCGTCACCGCGTAGTACTCCACGTCCACGTATTTCGGCAAGAGCTCCAAAAACTGTTGGAGTTCTTCGCCGCTGGCGAACTTCAGCGACACCGATCTATACATAGAATCCTTGCGCTATCTTGCGGACGTCGGCGGCGCCGCAAACCGGGCAGACGAGCCTACTGCCGCGCCTCTTCATCACGTTGCCGCACTTGGGGCATATGGCTCTGACAACCCCGAACGTAGGCCCCCTTACTGACAGCAGAAACGGCGGACCTAGGTTGGAGACGACGCGGGCCCTTATGTAGTCCCCTATGCCTATCTTCCCGTCGACAAGTTGCGGCGGTATGAACGCAGTGACCGGGTATTTCAGCTCCTCGGGGCCGCCGTCGCCCTCTCTGGCCACGCACCTGACGCTCAAGGCCCTGACCCCCCTGGACGTGGCCACGCAGTAGAGTATATCGCCCTGCCTCGGATACCCATCGCCCTTGAGCGGCCTCACCGCAGCCGCATGGCTCCTCCTGTCGTAGACGGCCACCCCCAAGGCCGACGCGCGGAACACGCCGTCGAGGTAGGCTCGTCCGTCGACAGCGAACTCCTCGGGAGTGGCGACCTCCTCTCCCGGCAACACAAGCCTCCGCTCAATCGACACGTAAAGGCTATAACACTTCGTTAAAATTGTTATCGAGCCCTTTTCAGCCGCCCGCGTCCATGCCGTAGAGCCTTACGCCATCTCTCACCCATATCAGCGGGGTGTCGGCGATGCCGGTGTAGAGATCGCCCTCAAGCCTCTTCTCGTGCTGCCCCGTCTTCACGGTTACATACCCCCACGCCAGCTCCACGGCGTGTTCCCCCAGCTCAACTACGGCCTTCTCGGCGTCGCGGTTTATAAGCGAGGCCGCCTCCCTCGCCTCCACGGAGCCCCTCCCCAGAACTCTAGAAGCCACAGAGAGAGCCCTAGCCACAGCGGTCTTCCCAGCGCCGTGTGGACCATACAGAAGCACAACGCCGGAAAGATTAAGCTCAGCCTCCCTAATCGGCCTGACGTTGCTGAATACGAGACGCATATCCACGTTAAAATAGATGATTAAAAACTACTGGCCGATGGTTGCTAGATAAACTCGGCGATCTGCCGCAGTTGTCGAGACCAAGCCGACGAGAGACAGTCACAGACAGGCCTTATCGCAGTCTGTGTAGGCGATGCAGACTATATACCGGTTGGGAACTGCGAGGCGAAGTCTATCTAATCTGCCGTGAGCGACTTATTAGCCTCCTTGGCGCCTTCTGTCGTCTCTTTCCATTTCTTCACCAGCATCGTCGCGACGTCGGTGAGCCGGACGAGGCCGCGGCTTGTGACGTCAAGCGTGTAGAACTCTACGTCGCGTCGTTTCCTCAGCTCCCTTCGGATCCTCAGCAACAACGGCAAGTAGATGACTGCCTGTGGGTTAGGCACCACGATCCACATCTTCCGCACACCGACTCTCTCCACGGTCTCCACAAGCTTGTGCACCACCGTGCCTGTGCCGTAGAGAGTCTCGACCTCGACCACAAGCCCCTGGAGGCCGCCGCACGTGACGGCCACGTCGAACACGGCGGCGCCCTCTCCCTTTTCTGTCTCGACGCAGTCAAGGCCCACCCTCTCCGCCAGGTGGCGCACCACGAAGGCCTTCACCAGATAGTGGAGCTCGGATTCCCGCTCGCCCGCGCTCGGCCTCGTCCTGTAGGAGCACCTCGAAGCTCACCTCCCCCAGCCTACGCCAGTACTCGTCCTCCAGCCAAACCACAAACTCGTCGAAGTAGCGGAACCCGAGACGTCCATAGTCGAGGACGGGGTCGGAGACCCGCCCCCACATCGCGTTTGCCAGCAGGACGTAAAGCGGC
>JC3A454_100096_pt1 | contig 14679 bp, 14 predicted proteins | sample YNP_Site_4_FD_22002 | JGI IMG/M metagenome (IMG submission 22002) | reverse complement strand
TACCTGAACTATAAGAAATCGAACCAGAGAAGGCTTATGGAGATTACCGTAGGTGAAGCTGAGAAGTACTATAATGAAGGGCAATTTCCGCCAGGAAGCATGGGACCCAAGATTCTCGCCGCAATAAGGTTCCTAAAGAACGGCGGCAAGGCGGCCTACATAGGAAAGCTAGGTAGGGCTAGGTTCATAGTTAAGGGTTTAGAAGGAACTAAGATAGTAAAAGATTGAAATTGAATAAGTGATAGATAAAATTAAGACACATAAGCTGAAAAACTTAAAAATTAGGAAATAAAAAGACTATATGGCGGAGAAAAGAAGTAGTTTAAGTAAGGCGGGGGAGCTTGTTTATCATTTTGAGGATAAATTAACATTGTGGTAGTACTTTGTCTATGGATTCCAACAGCTACTTGTTATGGATAGCGTATTTGCATTACCCGTAATCTTAGGTCATGCATTTCATCTACCTGCAGCACAGATAGCGTATTTAATTCAGGCAACATTGATAGGGGCGGGGGTAACTACGCTATTGCAATCAGCCGTATTATTAAGGTTACCTGTGGCCCAGGGTATTGGGGCTGCTGCAACGGTAGTTGCGATATCATTGGCTGCCTTGAAGTTTAGCTTAGCCACCGTCTCCTTAGCATTCGTCTTCTCAATGCTTATAATACTATTCTTACTGGCTCCAATAATACCCTCAAAGGGAAGCAGAAAGAGTATACTTGAGGTATTACTGATTCTAATAAAGCAGCCTCAGGTGTACGGTGTCCTGATAACATTGATAGGTATATCATTAATAGGGGCTGCATTTTCTTTAATAAATGCAGGTGGATATAAGCCATTATATAATATTGGTTCGTTAATAACAGTGACCATGATATTGGCATTGATTTTCATATTCCGTAGAGGAATACTACGATTTGGGGCAATACTCATTGGAATACTTGTGGGTGCCATCTACTCCTACGCGGTCCATATAATTAGCACACAGGAGATAATTGAAGCGCCGTTAATAGCCTTACCCAGGATATGGCCATGGGGATTAGAGTCAATTCAGTGGAACCTGGTATCAGCTGGTTTAGTTCCCATCCTCATAGCCTCATTAATGTTACCGACCGAGGCAATAGGGGTTTATTACACAGTGGGTGCCCTGGATAATGTAACAATAACTGACGAGAGAGTTAGAAAAGGCATTCTTGGTGAAACTCTAGGATCATTGGTTTCATTACTGTTTGGTAGTTTACCAACAACGACGTATGCGCAGAATGTCGGTGCCATAGCCGTGACAAGGGTTGGAGCTCGAAGAGTATTTACAGCAACAGGGATATTATTAATAATTTTAGGGCTTATTCCCAAGATCGGCGCTATAATAGTTTCAATACCTGGCCCAATCCTAGGCAGTGCCTTTGTCATTATTTATTCCATGCTGTTGTTAACAGGCATTAGTGTATTGGCTGATATGGACTGGACTGATAAGAACGCTGTCATTGTGGCGGTATCACTAGGCGTCGCCCTAGGAATTCAGTACGTACCAAGCACCGTAATTGCACAGTTACCGTTGTACATAAGGACTATAATGAGCCCATTAATCATAGGCACCTTAATGGCCATAGTCCTAAACCTAATCGTCAATTTAATACCTCAGTGGGTAAAAGCAAATAAGGCAAATAAAGAAGATACCGCTTAGATTGTTTTTAGTCAAAATTAATAATTAATTTCTGAATTTTAATAATTCTTTATCATTTATTCTTCACTGCATATTGCAAATATTCTTGCGTATGCGGATTCCCCGCCCTGGAACTTAAATGGTGCGCCGACTATTATACATCGTTTATTGAGGACCTTATCAATTTCTCCACCCAGGTTTTCGGCATGCACTATGCCGTATTGAAATGGTATTGTATGCATTACTTGGTAATTCTCAGGCCACGGCATTAACTCATCTATTTTCTTACCATGCTTTTTCTCGAACTCCTCGACTATGTCTGGTCGTACCCTCCTAATTACTGTATTTAATGGGTGATCCTGAGATGTTGCATCTATCCCTAACCATCTAAATTGCATATTCACAACCCATTTAGCAAATTCTATTGTTGGTCCTGGGTGCTTAAGCATGTACCTTATAGTATCTGCTGTGGGTTCATACCATGCGTACTTGTGAAAGCCCGTATTTATTATGAGGATGTCGCCCTTCTTAAGCTCTAAATTATGCTCCTTAGCCTTCTTAATTATCATATCGCTCGTGTATATGTCCAAATCACCGACCTCATCGCTTATGTCTATAATGACTCCCTCACCAACCCAGTGCTCTATCGGTATACTACCAATGTCTGGGGCACTTGGTACGAAATGTAGTGGCCCATCCATGTGAGTACCTATGTGCAATGGTCCCATTATATACTGTGCCTGAACGTTATGCTCAGTTAGTACTTTTATCCATTTAAATTCAAAGGGTGGATATGTGGGAAATGGAGGTGTTAGATTGCTTAGGGGTTGTGATAAGTCATATATTCTAACGCTCGACCAATCAATCGTCTTCGACCAATCATACTTAGGTTTATTTACAACCCAGTTCTTCCATTGAGGTAGCCAACTTTCAGACACAAAAACCGCCCATAAAGTAGTATTTAATAAAGATTATCCCCAAGGTAATATTTAAAAATAAGCGGATAAATGCGAAATTACTATGGTAAGCGAATCAGAAATGCCCGAGAGAAGAGTTAAAGATGTTAAATATGATCCTAAGAAGGGGCAGGTCGAGTTAACGGCAGAATATAAAGAGGAGAGGTGGTTATGGAATCCAGATTTTCACCCAACACCCCTCAATAAGAGGAATTGGGATTGGTATACGTATGCGGCGATTTGGTTTGGGATGTCTTTCATAGTGCCTAGTTGGTCTTTAGTTAGTGTTGGTTTGGCTTTTGGCTTAGGTACATGGGATTCGCTGCTGGCTGTGTTTTTAGGTAATGCTATCGTTCTAATACCAATGATAATACAGTCCCATGGAGGTGCCAGATACGGCTTAGCAGAACCGCAATTAACACGTAGTAGGTGGGGTGTTTATGGCGCCATGTTCCCGAGCTGGGTCAGGGCGGTGATTGGGGCTGGTTGGTGGGGGATAGAGACTTATATAATGACCGAGGCGGCCGTTGGGATATATGCAATTATTGCTCATAAGCTGGGTGTAATACAGGGCTTTGTTGAGAAGGGTATTGCGAACCCGTTCACATTAAGTTTGGCGTTTCCAACAGTCTTCTGGACGACCTTCGTCATAATAATAGCACTTCAATTACTCCTACTTTACTTCTCACCCGTACCTGAGGCACAACCGGCGCTTAAGTGGTTTGCGAGGTCAGCCGCGCCATTAGTCTTACTGGGCTTCCTAATAATGTGGGGTACGTTCATGGCTAGGACAGGGTGGCATTATAGTGAGGCAATAGTATCCCCAACAGTGCATGGATTCGCCTATTGGCTTGCGTGGTTAGCGTTCCTAAATGCCAACATAGCGTATTGGGCTACGATGGCGCTATCAATGCCAGACTACACAAGATTCGCAAAAAGCCAGTTCGCACAGACAGTAGGCCAAATACCCATGCCCCTGATGATGACTGCGGTGGGCGTGCTTGGTATAATGACTACGGGCGCTGTTATGTACCTATACCACGTACCAATTTGGGATCCAATACTAGTCGCCACACTTTACTTACCTGCAGGATTGGCAATATTCCTTAATTTAATATTTATGCTAGCGACATTCTCGGTAAACGTGTTCGCAAACACCGTAGGCCCTGCATACGACTTCGCGAATACGTACCCAAGATATTTATCGTGGTTCAGGGGAGTGCTTATCGTGGTTGTGGTCTCGGTGGCTTTGGGTGCCTGGACATACTATGGTTCCGCCTATGGTTACTTATTTAGTTGGTTATTAACATATGGTGGCCTGTTGGGGTCTGTTGAGGGCATAATAATATTTGATTACGCCCTAATTAGGCACTTTAAGTTTGAGATTACGGACATATTCTGGAGTAGGGGTAGGTTTAGGTATTGGAAGGGTATAAACCCGGCGGCGTTTATAACCTTCGTCATAGTCGAGTTTATAATATATGCCCCATTCATACCGTACCACAGTGTAATCTTTAGTAATTCCTGGCTCATCTCTTTCGCACTTTCGGGTTTAATCTACGTACCATTAATGGTTTACTGGGTCATACCCAAGTATCAACCTGAACTAAAGGGTTCAATATGGAGAGATGGTTATCTTTCAGATGAGGTAAGGAAAATATTTGGTATCTCCTCTACTTAGCAAAGAACCGATTAGAAGACTTAGTAAAACTTAAAAAACTAGTTTTTATTATATTTATATGGCGGGTTATAAATATAGTATACATGAGTTCCTTGAACGAATAAGAAACACGGTTTTCCACCCAGAGAGAGGGTATGTGGAATCACGTAAGGAATTCCCAGAACAAAAGTTTCTATGGAACCCTGACTTTCACCCAACACCACTTAACCTAAGGACGTGGGGCGCATTCATATACTTCGCTATTTGGTTCGGTATGGCTTTTGAGGTGGAGTCCTGGGCTTTGGTCTCCATAGGATATTCCTTCGGATTGAACTGGTTTTGGTCTATTTTAGCGGTTTTTCTAGGTAATGCTATTGTTTTAATACCAATGATAATAATATCTCATGCAGGCGCCAGATTTGGTTTACCCGAAACTGTAATAACACGTAGTAGGTGGGGAGTTTATGGTTCATGGCTTCCAGTTTTGATTAGGGGTATCATTGGTGCTGGTTGGTGGGGTATTGATACGTGGATAATAGCCGAGTCCTTCTCAGCCATGTACTTAGTAAGCACTGGACAGACAGGGCTGATTCTGGAGCAAGTAGAGAAGGTATCGCAAGTCCTGTCACTATAGCCACGGTGATTCCGGCACTGTTTTGGACAATATTGGTGGTGACGATAGTAGCCAGGCTAGCCATATTGTACGTATCACAACCAAAGACAGGACAAAGGACGCTGAAGCTCATGGGCATTACAGTGCCGTTCATATCACTCCTTGGCTTCATAATATTGTTTGCTTACGTAATGCCTGAGACGCATTGGCAATGGTCATCAATACTTCAATACCCAACACAAGTGAGTGGATCAGCTTTTTGGTTCGCATTCATAGGGTTGTTAAACGCTAATATTGCCTTTTGGGCTACGATGGCGCTATCAATGCCAGACTACACAAGATTCGCAAAAAGCCAGTACTCCCAGGTTTTTGGTCAATTATCCCTACCCTTCATAATGACAGCAATCGCGCACTCGGTTTAGTGGTTACTGGGGCTTCGATATTCATATACGAAACGCCTATTTGGGACCCAATACTGTTAGCGTCATTGGCAATACCTAATCCCATAATTGCCGATACTGCAATATTTCTAATGATGCTGGGGGTACTGTTTGTTAACATCTACGCTGATACCGTAGGTCCCGCTTACGATTTTGCGAACATATATCCAGGAAAGTTAAGTTGGTTCGCCGGGGCTGTTATTGTGACCCTTATTGCAGCAGCTCTACAGAGCTGGAGTTATTACTTTAATGCGGTATCCTATGTAGAGAATTGGTTGATCACTTATGGAGTAGTTCTTGGTGCTGTTGAGGGCATAATAATATTTGACTATGCGGCGATTAGGAGGTTCAGGCTTTCATTATATGATAACTACATACCTCAGGGTAGGTTTAGGTATTGGAAGGGTATAAACCCGGCGGCGTTTATATCGTTTGTTATAACCATGATTTTGGTATTTCCACCAAATTACTATGGTATACCCATAACCCAACTATATCCAGGACAAGCATGGGTTTATCAAAATGGTTGGATATCGAGCATAGTGATAGCCGGTATCATATATCTAATACTCATGAAGTTCTGGGTTATGCCTAGGTACCAACCTGAGGTAATAGGCGATTTCAAAAACGGCTTTAATGCGCCTGACGAAGCCTACATATTTGGCGTTAAGGATCACCCGGCCTATAAAATTGCTCTTGAATATATTCAACAGGCTCAACAACAAGGACAAATGACAGGTGATTAATCATGGAGACTTACGATTTAGTAATTAGGCGAGCACGACTGAATGGCGATATTGTGGATATTGCCGTATATGGAAATAGAATTGTTAAAATAGATAAGGCAATCCACGAGAGAGGCATTGAGGAGATAGATGCCAATGGGGGTTTAGTATTACCACCGTTCTTTAACATGCATTTTCACCTAGATAGCGCATTAACGTTAGGGGATCCCAGGTTCAATGAGAGCGGAACCCTTTGGGAGGGCATTGAGATATGGGCTGAGAAGAAGAGGAAGTTAAGCATTGATGAAATCCTGAAGAGAGCTGAGACTGTGATTAAGTGGATGGTAGCTCATGGGACATTATGGTTGAGAACACACGCTGACGTGACAGATAAATCATTAACAACATTAAAGGGCGAATTGGCTGCTAAGGAGGCGTTCAGGAATTTAATAAATATCCAGGTCACGGCATTTCCACAAGACGGGATATTGACAGACCCTGAGAACAAGGAGTTTCTTGAGAAGGCCTTAGAGATAGGTGCAGACAATGTTGGGTTAATACCACATAATGAGTGGACTAGGGAAGATGGCGTGAAATCAATACAAATAGCATTCGACCTAGCGCAAAAATACAATAGAGATATTGATGGACATGTTGATGAAACAGACGACCCCTTATCTCGGTATCTCGAGGTCCTAGCCGCTGAGACAATAAGGAGACATTGGGAGAATAGGGTTTCAGCAGGTCACGTGACCGCAAGTCATAGTTGGGATCCAGCGTATAGATATAGGATAACGTCACTAATTAGGAGGGCAGGAATAACCATAATAGCTAATCCCCTAATCAACATCCATCTTCAGGGTAGGTTTGACCAAGGGCCTAAGAGAAGGGGTATGGCGCCAATTAAGTTTTTCATGAACAACGGAGTAAATGTAGCCTTAGGTCATGATTGCGTAATGGATCCATGGTATCCACTCGGTGTTGGTAATATGTTGCATGTACTATTCATGGCAATACACGTTGATCATGAGTTTTTGGGAAAGGACTTGGAGAAGTCGATTAGCTTAATAACGTATAATGCAGCTAAGGCTTGGCGTGTTTTGGATAATTATGGGATAGAGCCTAATAAGCCAGCCAACCTGTTAATCTTTAGGCAGAAGACTGTATTTGACGTTATTAGGCTCATGGAACGCCCAACTTATGTTATAAAGGATGGAAGGATAGTAGCTAAGAACTTATACGAATCGGAGGTGTTTTTTAATGGTAAGTTTGAATCTATAACATTTGAATTAGAGAATAAGTAATTTAGGTAACTAAAGCAAAAACTTAAAAGTCTTCATCAAATTGGTTTACGAAATGAGGGGGGAAAAGTCTTCTTTAAAGATAAGGGTAAGGTATCCGTATTATACCGTTAATGTTAAGAAGGGGTATTACATGGATTCAATTCAATTACTCAAAATAAGTGAGGAGGTTAAGAAAGTGCCAGGGGTTCTTGAGGCGTTGATAGCCATGGGTACAGATACTAACAAGGAATTACTTAAGATGCTTGGTTTTTCGTATGAGGACTTGAATGTGACACCTAATGATTTAATAATAGCTATAGGCGCAGAGTCCGAGGATGCATTAAAGAACGCTGTTAATACTGCCGAGAGGTTGCTCGAGGAGGGGATAGGTGAGACACGTGAATACTATGCGGATTTAGACACAGCATTATCAAAGAACCCTGACATTTCTATTGCATTAATATCCATACCAGGTCAATATGTTAAGGATGTGGCAATGAAGTTAATAGATAGGGGCATAAACCTACACATTTTTAGTGATAATGTACCAATAAATGATGAAATAGAAATAAAGAAGAGAGCACTTGAGAAAAACGTACTTGTCTTAGGGCCAGGTGCGGGTACAGTAATAATTAAGGGAGTTGGGCTTGGGTTTGCTGACAAGGTTAATGTTGGAAGTGTAGGTATTGTTGCAGCATCAGGAACGGGACTTCAGGAAGTAAGCTCGTTATTATCAGAAATAGGTATTGGCATTAGTTACGGACTTGGTGTTGGTGGAAACGATGTTAAAAATGCCATAGGTGGCATAATGACCATAAAGGCTTTGGAATTCCTGCAGAACGATGATGACACAAAAGTTTTAGCCTTAATTTCAAAGGTGCCTGATAGGGAGACTGAAGAGAAAATACTTAATTATATATATAATAATGTTTCTAAGCCAATCATAATAAACTTCCTCGGTGGACATGCCAGAGAATCTGCAAAAGGTAATGTTTACTTCACCTATACTCTTCATCAAACAATTCTAAAGATAGCTAAGGTTATATCTGAGAATAAATATGTCGAGGCTAGGAATAAGTATCTACTTAGTTTTGATGAGTTGATTAGGCTTGCTGATGAATTGAAACGAGAATTGAGTAGTAGCCAAAGGTTCGTACGAGGATTATTCACAGGGGGTTCTTTCGTAAATGAGACACTGGTAATCCTGAGAGAGCTTGTTAATGATCTATACTCAAATGCTCCGATAGAGGGTGTTGCGGAATTAAAGAACCCGTTTAAGAGCATTGCTAATTCAATAATTGATTTAGGGGATGAAGTGTTTACTAGGGGTAGACCTCACCCAATGATTGATCCGACAATTAGGGTTAATAGATTGCTTGAGGAGGCTAATTATGATGATGTGGCAGTCATACTTATGGATTTCGTCCTTGGTTATGGTTCACATGATGATCCAGTGGGTGCCCATGCAGATGCTATTAAGCACATAATGGAGAGTAGTAAGGGTAAGAAAGTTATAATAGCTCATGTATGTGGTACAAGTGAAGATCCGCAAAATGTTGTTGAGCAAGTAAATAAGTTAAGATCATTAGGCGTTATTGTAATGCCAACAAATGCATTAGCAGCCTTCTTAGCGGGTCTTATAGTTACTAATAAATCGATAGAAAAGCTTAAATACGTTTATGACGGCTTGATTGAAGTATGAGTATGGATAAACGTATTCACAAGTTAAAGGTAAATGACAAAAATGAATTAAATATTTTGAACATAGGATTAGAAATTTTTTATAATGACCTAAGAAAGCAGGGAGTTAATGCGATACATGTTGCATGGAAGCCCCCTGTTAAATTGGAGAAGGATATTGAAGATATACTGTCAAAGGTGATGTGAGTATGTCCCTTGCAGAGGAGATAGAAAAGGCTAATGAAACCGCGGTTAATAGAATGATGGAGGCCCAGGCTTTATGGGTTGATATTGGTGAAGCTCGAAAAATTATTCCGGGCTTTAAGGATATGATGTTAACCCATGCAGGGCCTCCTATAACGTGGAATAAGGCATCAGGACCGTTGCGAGGCGCGTTGATTGGTGCAGCTATTCTTGAGGGTTGGGCTAACTCACCTGATGAAGCTATTAAATTACTTGAAAGAGGTGAGATAGTATTAAAGCCAAATCATGAATTAAATGCCGTAGGCCCAATGGCTGGTGTAATTTCTCCATCAATGCCTGTTATAGTAGTTAAGGACCCTAAATATGGTAATTATGCATATTCGAATTTAAATGAGGGTATAGGTAAAGTGCTTAGGTATGGAGCGTATGATAAGTCAGTGTTGGATAGGTTAAAGTGGATGCATGATGAGCTTTACCCGGCATTAAAGGCAGCCGTTGATTTAATAGTTAAGGAGAAGGGGGGGTTGGATCTTAAGTCCATAATAGCTCAGGCGTTGAACATGGGTGATGAATGCCATAATAGGCATATGGCAGCCACATCGTTGTTCATAAATGAGGTAATGGAGTACTTAATAAAGGCTGATTTACCTAAGGATCAACTATTGCGTGTTTTATCATTCATGAAAAATAACACATTCACATTCCTTAATTTCGCTATGGCGGCTGCTAAGGTATTTACATTGGCAGGTCATAACATTAAGTATAGTACGATAGTTACTGTAATGAGCAGGAATGGGACCGAGGTTGGTATATGGGTTAGTGGGCTTGGTAATACATGGTTCACAGCCCCCGCACCAATACCTAAGGGTGTGTTTTTCCCAGGGTTTTCCCAAAACGATGCAAACCCAGACATAGGTGATAGCGCAATAACAGAAACCGCAGGTTTTGGAGGCTTTGCAATGGCCGCTGCGCCAGCAATAATCTCGTGGGTTGGGGGTACCGTAGATTACGCATTAGAAATAACTAATAAGATGTATCAAATAACGCATACAAAACATAGGTACTTTAAGATACCATACTTATCATTTCAGGGAACACCCGTTGGGATAGATATACGTAAAGTCCTTAAAACTGGAATAGAACCTACACTAAATACTGGAATAGCCCATAAAGAACCTGGTGTGGGACAGATAGGGGCTGGAATAGTCTCAATACCAATGGATTTATTTAAGCAGGCACTGAGAAAATACGCAGAGGTTTATGGAATTACATAAGAATTGCGAACCTGTAATCCTCGGTGAAGACCTCCTTAAATCATTAAATAATCATGACCGTGTGAAAATCAAAATAAGATTAATCACAAACAATAATATATACGGTACATGCTGCAAACACTTGATACCTATATCGACACATCCACTAGTAACTCCATACTCAATATCATTATCCCATAATGACTTTAATAATTTACGAAAATTGCTAAAAAATAATAATTCCACCTTAATGATGAAGATGGATAAAGATGCAATTAAAATATGGAATGATAATTATTTAATCAGCGAAATCCCTAAAGAAATAATTAAAGTTTACAAAAGATACCATGCATCTCATAGGCACATCACAATAATCATGTAGGTAGCAATTATGACGGCATTAAAGTTATTATGAATATTATAGCTATATTCTTAACATTAATTAGAAATATTGATATCCTTGCGATAAAACAGCCTCTACATACGATAATTAAATGCAGGGAGGAAAATCAGGAAATGATCGATTGTCTAACCAATCTTATTTCAAATAGCTCAGGAATTGGTAGCGGCAGTACACCTTCAAGTGATGACTTCATAATAGGATTCTTAGTAGGTATTCATGATCTTATTAACAATAATAATAAGACTAGGCTATTATTGTTACTAAAACACCTAAGAACTACATGGTTAAGTAAATTGTTAATTAAGGAAGTACTTCGAGACCCTGCATATATAATTAATTTATATCGTTTATACATGGCGCTTTTTAACTCGACTTATTTACAAACCGATGAAATCATATCCAGTATTATTGATTTTATAAGAATCGGCAGCTCCTCCGGATCATTCATGTTATCAGGATTAATCACAGGTTTTTCTTACAGAAACGCTTTGTTATTAAATCTGTGGAAAAGTGTTCTATATCACACATTAAGTATTTAATTATAATCATGGATCATCCTGGTAATATTTATTAAGGCTTAGAATAAACCCTTTAGTTATCATGTATATAGGTAAATCAATCTATAGAGTGGATTCCCTCGAGAAAGTGACGGGGCGGGCGTTATATGTGTTTGATGCGGAGTTTCCTGGGATGCTGTATGCAAAGTTGGTAAGGAGCACTGAAGCCCATGCTAAGATAAAGAAGATAAATATTGAGAGAGCAAGAACCTATCCTGGCGTTGTTGCGGTAATTACGGGTGAACAACTTAAGGAGTATAAGGTGGGTATTTATGTTGCTGATAGAAACATGCTTGCATGGGATAAGGTTAGATTCATAGGCGAACCTGTGGCTGCTGTAATAGCGGAAACAGAGGAGGCTGCGGAGAGGGCTGCGGAACTAGTTGATGTTGATTATGAACCATTACCTGTCATTACCGATCCAGAGAGGGCTTTTGAGGAAAGGGCGGTATTGATTCATGAGAATTTGGGAAAATACGATTATTATCGTGGTTACATAAATCCTATACCAAACACGAATATTGCCAATAAATTCGTCCTTAGGAGAGGTAATATTGAGGATGGGTTCTCGAAGTCTGAGGTGGTGATTGAGAATAATTTTGCTGAAGATATGATGAACCATGTGTATATGGAACCCATGAGCGTGATTGCCCAATGGCTTCCTGATGGAACACTGGAAATTTGGACGAGCGCGCAGTCACCCTTTGCAGTCAGGTATTTAACGGCAAAGGCTCTCCATATGCCGGAAAGCAAGATAATAGTTCATGTTCCATATGTTGGTGGTGGATTTGGAGGAAAGGCTGGTGTTAATTTCGAACCTTTAGTTGCAATGTTATCAAAAATGGTGGGTGGTAGACCTGTAAAGTTGGCTTTAAGTAGGTACGAGAACTTTCTTGCAGCTCCTTCAAAGGTTGGTGTTAAGGCTTGGGTAAAGACGGGTGTTACGAAGGATGGTAAAATAATTGCTTGGCAAGCTAGGTACATCGTTGATTCAGGTGGTTATGCTGATTATGCTGTTAATGTTGGTAGGACCATGGGTTACATAGGTGCCGGCGTTTACGACATCCCCAATATTTATGTTGAATCATACACAGTGTATACTAACAAACCCTATGCAACGGCATTTAGGGGCTTTGGCATTCTGGAGGCGCATTGGGTTATTGAGAGACAGATCGATATAATAGCACATAAATTAGGCATGGATCCCTTCGAACTTAGATTAAAGAACATCGTAAGGCCAGGATCCTCATTATCCATGGGACAGAGAGTAGATAAGGGTAATGGTGATCTCGAGCAATGCCTCAAAATGGCAAAGGATTTAATTGGCTGGGGTGAATTGGGTGAAAAAGTAGATGATTATACGTACAGAGGTAAGGGGCTCGCATTATCAATAAAAGGTCCATCAGTACCTGCTAACAATGCGGCGCAAGCCTTCGTGAGACTTAATGAGGATGGAACTATAGATGTCAGCGTTGGGACAACAGAGATTGGTCAGGGTACTTTAACGAGTATAGTACAGATTGTGGCTGAGGAATTCGGCGTACCAATTGATAGGGTTAGAATTGATACTTTCAAGGATACGAGCAAGTCAGCATATACCTGGCAAACGGTAGGTAGTAGGAGTTTATTTTATGATGGTAATGCTGTTTTAGCTGCAATAGCCGACGCAAAAGATCAGATCCGTAAAATAGCAGCCAGAGTGTTTAATGTAGAGCCATCGGATATAGAGATAAGAAATGGAAAGGTGTTTGCAAGAAACAACCCGGGTTCAGCGCTTGATTTAAAGGATATAGCTATGGGATACACCTTGCCAAATGGTAATACCATAGGAGGACCCATAATGGGTAGAGGATACTTCATCAGGTCAGATTTAACGATCCTAAATGAGAATGGGCAAGGGAATCCTTTTCCCTTTGTAACCTTTGGAGCTCACGCAGTTGAGGTAGAGGTCGACGTATTAACAGGTAGGGTGAAGGTTTTGAGGTACGTTGCCGTATTCGATGTAGGAAAGGCAATAAACCCTGAGCTTGTTAAGGGACAGATGATCGGAGGCGCAATAATGGGTATAAGTTATGCACTGTATGAGTCATTAAAGTTTGACGAAGGGGGCGCATTGCTTAATCCTAATTTAATAGATTATAAAGTGATAAGATCAGATAATATACCAAGTGATATTATAACCATAATACTCGAGAACCCAGACACGTATGGACCATATGGTGCAAGGGGAATAGGTGAAAATGCAATGTTAGGTGTTGCGGCGGCTATAGGGAATGCAATATATAATGCCGTTGGTGTTGAGGTTCACGAATTACCAATGACGCCAGAGAGGGTATGGAGGGCTATTAAGGAACAAAGACCTGAATTACTTGAGGGGTGGTAGGGATGATATTACCACATTTTAAGTTATATAAACCAAGAAACATTGATGAAGCTTTAGAGGTTCTTGAAGAAAGAGGTGACGAGGTTGTGGTATTTGCGGGAGGAACAAAGATTATGCTGTTAATGCAATGGGGTATGGCACGCCCTAACTATATTATGGATATAAAATCATTAGGATTAAACCATGTGAAGTATGAAGATGGTAAATTAACGGTTGAGGCTGGTGTTACATTAAATGAATTAATAGATAATGAGGTGATTCGGGAGAGATTTTCACTACTGCATGAAACTATTAAAAGCATAGCTGATGATATTATTAGGAATAAGGCAACATTAGTTGGTAATATAGTTGATGCGGCCCCTACGCCACAGCCGTACCTGCATTCCTACTACTTAATGGAAAAGCCGTTCTAAGAAGTAAGGAGGGAACTAGAGAAGTGGGTGGTTTGGATTTCTTCGTAGATATTATGAAAACAGCGCAAAAGCCTAATGAATTGGTAATTGCAATACAGTTTGATGAAATAAAGGGAAAGGCTAAGTTTTTGGACTTTAAGGGCGATAGCTTGTTCGCTGTGGTTAATGTGGCTGCGATTAAGTACTCCCAGGGTGGACATGACCTTGTCAAGGTTGCAATAACAGGCTTAACAAACAAACCAGTGATCGTGGACTTTTCCGACCAATATACTGAATCAAAAGGCAATGTTGATGCATTTTTACGAAAAGCGCGGGAGTACATAAGGTCTGAATATAAAACAGAGGTTATTGCAGATGCAAGGGCGTCAGCCGATTATAGGTTACATGTAACATCTGCATTAGTATCTAGAGCATTGGAGGTGGTGGTTCATGAGTGAGCCCCTGGA
>JC3A454_104355_pt1 | contig 14757 bp, 14 predicted proteins | sample YNP_Site_4_FD_22002 | JGI IMG/M metagenome (IMG submission 22002) | reverse complement strand
TACGGCCACTCATAGAGGTACTCCCTGCCGAACCCCCTCTTACTGCTCCAGCCCGTGTTTATTAGGACGGCCTCATTGCGCTTAATAACATATTCAAACCTCGATAAGTGGCTTGGTTTAATCTCCTCGCCAGGTCTTAACCCAGTGAGCTTTATAATCACGGTAGGCCTAATCAACTCATTGGGGCTGTACCCGTCAACAGTCTTCGCATTATTAACCATGTGGCTTGGTGCGTCCACGTGGGTTCCGTGGTGTGTGGATATTGTTATTTCCCTCGTCTCATAGCCATCCCTAGCCATGATATTGAGTACGCTAACCATAGGCGGCTTGAGAGATGGGTGGTAAGGCATGTTGTGGTATATGTCATGCGTTAGGTCGTAAATCCTGCCACCCCTTATTAACTCCAGTAGCTTCGACACCGAGTTACACCAATAAAACTTTAATTTTTAAATTTTCCCAGATTAATAAACATTATAACAATTGAGAAAATGTTTATTAATATATGAAAAACACAACCATAAATGACGTCCTGGATACCACCTAACCACCCGAGGAGGGAGTCATTATTGCTTAGGGAGAGAGTTGTTGAGGGTGTTAGGGAGGGTTATGTCGCAATGCAGGGCTTAGTCGCTCACGGTCGTGGTGAATGCTTCGATTACCTAATCGGCGAGGAGATCATACCGCCCGCGCTAAATGCCGAGAGGGCTGCGGTTGCGGCAATGCTGCTCGCTAAACACCCAGTTATTTCAGTGAATGGTAACGTAGCCGCGTTAGTGCCTGGTGAAATAATTGAGCTTGCCAAGTTGGTTAATGCCAAAATCGAGGTCAACCTGTTTTACAGGACTAGGGAGAGGGAGGAGTTGATAGCTAAGGTACTTAGGGAGCACGGTGCCGATGAGGTTCTCGGCGTAGGCGATGACGCGTCATGTACAATACCGGAGCTCTTCAGTGAGAGACGTAGGGTGTCGTGTAGGGGCATCTACATCGCTGATGTCGTCCTAGTGTCCCTTGAGGATGGTGATAGGACCGAGGCCCTCAGGAGGATGGGGAAGGTCGTGATAGCCATAGACCTAAACCCACTATCGAGGACCTCGAGGGCTGCGAGCATAACCATAGTCGATAACGTGGTGAGGGCAATACCGAACATGGTTAGGCTGGCCAGGGAAATGCATAGCTTAGGTAGGGATGAATTAATGAAGATCCTCGCGGATTTCAACAACGATGAGAATCTGAGAGAGACTATTAAGTACATCGTTAATAGGTTAATGAAGTTCGTAAGTGAGGGAGTTATGATCGAATTCCCTAAGTGATTCAATGTTTAACTAATTTTAATGGAACGTATAAAATTACTAGGTCTGTTGAGGCCTCGTAATTCAATAATTGCCCTAACCTCAGGACCGTAACCCTCTCCGTGCTTAATGTCAGGTTTTCTAGCACATAGACCTCGTGATTAAAACCGAGGTGTTTAAGTAATTCTTTAGCAACCATGGCTATGCCATCCCTATAGGGTGGTGGAAATATCAGTAAATCCCTACCTAAACCCACGTATTTGCTTAATTCCTCAAAGTCTGGGTTTCTTTCGTGTAGTGTTATAAATATTACGTCGGCAAGGTCTTTACCCACGATTGAGAGGGCCCTGGTTATTGATGATACGCCGGGAATTACCGTAATGCTAACGCCGTATTCATTAGCGAGCGCCCTAAGCTTCACCATTAACTGCCTCTCGGAAACCGAGGGATCACCATGCATTAGGAGGCACACATCCTTAACCCTAGCTATTTCCATGATTTTACGTAATAATCCTTCCTCATTCCTGTAGTTAAGCTCGATGATTAGCTTATTCGCTATGTAGGGCTTGAACCTATTAAGTACGCTGCCCCAACCAGCAATTACTAGGCACTTCATCATCACGTTTAAACCCTTGATCGTTATTAACTCGGGATCGCCGGGACCTACACCGATTATGTAGAGCATGTATAATCACTCGTGCGCCGCGACCGCTACCGTGATCTCACCATCATAAACAACCTTACGCATAATAAGCCTTGCTGTTGGCCCACCAGCAATTAATGCAAGCGGCTCAGCAACGCCTATAATGCCTAAGCGGGTGAGTGCCTCGCTTGGTGGTGTGAGGCAGTCATCATTGGGCCTAAACTTGCCTATATCACTCAACGGCACTAACATGAACCTAATACCGAGTTCCTCAGCCACGTTCTTTATGTTTTCATGAACTGATGCTATGACATCAACCCTATCAATACCCACACCAAGCCTATCTAGAACGTCAAGTACGGCATATTTGATCAACTTAGTATCGGTACTGCGTTTAGACCCAACGCCTATGCTTAATTTGAGCTTCTTTAAAATTAATACGTTCTCGGCAAAGTCCATTTTCGGTTCTTCGCTAAGTACGTATATTTTGTACTTGCAATCACCGTTCAACTTATAATTACCCTTGACCCACGTTGGTAAAGCAGTTAATCCGTGAACCTCAACACAGCCTTCCCTCAATAATTCAGCATTGACCTTACTTAGTAATTCGGGGTTCATGATCTTTGTAATTAACTTCCTGGCAAACTCCTCAATGCTTGTGATGCCGTAAGACTCGCTCGCAGTAGTTATTACAGGTACTACACCTTGCAACACCTTACCAAGCTCCAGGGCTAGCTCATTAGCTCCCCAGTGTGCACCGAGTATTGGTATTGCATACCTTAGATCCTCACTCACAACAACGACAGGCCTATCTATTGTCTTATCCTTAATTAATGGGCATAGTAACCTAACGGCGGCACTTACGGGCATCATTAGTACAATCGCATCAAAACACCTCCAAGCAAGATCTAGTTTATCCGGTGAGTACTTAAACGCAAATGCTGACACGTGAAGGCGCTTCAAGGAGTTTAAGACGCGGTTTGCAGAATCCTCATTAATTACATAGAGTATGGCCACACCACGCCAAAGCTCCTCAAGCACCATCTGCGGGCACCTTACGTGGTCTGTAGGAGTGGCTGTGCGTTGGGTCGTAAACACTTGACCTAATAATATTCTTAAACAACGTGGGATTTGCGGACTTACCGATTATAATCACGGAATCCTTAACTATCCTCTCACGCTTAACCTTATCGGCAATATCCCCTAGGGTACCCCTAACCACCTTTTGCTCGGGCCATGTTGCCTTATAAACCACTGCCACCGGCATGTCGTCGGGTACGCCGACTTCGCGTAGCTCCTTAACAACTTTATCTATGAGGTGGACTGCGGTGTATATGGCCAATACAGCTCCCCTCATTACGAATGGCGCGAAGTCCTTGAGCGAGCCCTCCATGGGAACCCTAGCCGACTCCCTAGTTATTATTACTGTCTGGACAAGCTTAGGTAGCGTCAGCTCTATGCCGAGCACGGCAGCTGCCGCCACGGCGGCAGTTATGCCTGGCACGATTTCGTACTCTATACCCGCATCCTCAACTGCCCAAACCTCCTCAATCAGGGCGCCGTATATTGATGGATCACCCGACTTAAGCCTAGCAACTAATTTACCCTCACGCGCCCTCCTTATCATTACATCCACTATTTCCTCAAGAGTCAGGTCAGCCGTATTTATCACCTCAGCATCAGGTCTCGCCCATTTATTTATTGTCTCGGGGTTCACGAGCGAGCCTGCGTAGAGTATTACGTCAGCCCTCTTTATGTAATTCATCGCCTTTACAGTAATGAGCTCCGGGTCGCCAGGACCTGCGCCAATAAATACGACCTTACCGACCTTCCCCATTACGTAGTAGGATTCATATCCTATTTAAATAATTTTCCCTAATACGAAGAATCATCGTTGAGAAATAATCACTCAGGTGTTCAGGGATTCCACGGATTATCTCCTCGTCACTCATGAAGCACCTCCTGGCATGCACTACGTTGTAACGACCATCGTTTTTGATATTATCAAGCACGTGATCATTAAGGTTATTCGCTTTATACAGTACTATAGTCTCGAAGATACCGAGCATCCTTCTAATAAGCTCGCCGCGTGTTGCTGGTATTAGGGCTAGAGCCTCATCACCAATAACTAGGGGCTCCACTATTCGTGCGGCGCATGCCGACATGGCCGTCACGCCTGGGATAACCTCTATACTCAATTCGGGGCAGACCTTAATCAACGAATGCTTTATCCTATAGAATGTGCTGTATAAGGCAGGATCACCCAATACCGCGAATACGCCACTGCCGTGATGATTCAATTTCCTACATATTAATTCGGCATTGTCATTAAGCACATCAGGATCGGGGTTGCTACTCATGGGAAAACCCAGGAACACGATTTCCGCATTATCACTCACATACCTAGCTATTATTGAGTGGGCCAGGCTCCTATTCGTACCTGTCGAGTACGGTAGGAAAACCACTGGCGTTTTCCTAAGGACCTCAACCGCCTTAACCGTCACCAGCCCGGGGTCGCCAGGTCCAAGGCCAATGACGTATAACCTAGGCATTCTTGACACCCCTTATAATAAATACTGGGTTACGGCTAATCATGGCAATGCCGGTCCTTGTTCTTAAACCTTTGGCGATTACGACCTCCGTCACATCCACATCGCTAACCTCCAAACCCTCTAGGGTCTTAAGGGCCCTGTATACGGTGTCAATTAGTATGGCGTCTATGACCAACCTACCGCCAACCCTTAACTTACTATATACAGCCTTAATTATGCCCTCAATACTCCCTGAACTGCCGCCAATGAATGCGGCATCAAACTCATCATTGATCTCATGAATAACCTGGGGCGCATCACCCTTTATCAACTTAACATTTCTAAGCCCGAACTTCTCAAGATTTTTCCTAGTCAATTCTATCGCCTTCTCATTCTTATCGATAGCGTAGACCAAACCCTCATCACCCACAAAAAGTGCAGCCTCGACTGTCACACTCCCCGTACCGCACCCAACATCTAGGAATTTCGCACCTCTGAACAAACCCGCCTTTGAAAGAGCCAGCACCCTAACTTCCTCCTTAGTCATCGGTATTGACTCATCCCTAAGGAACTCATTATCGGGGATTCCGGGGACCCTAATCATGCATGACCAGCTCTCGCCAAGACCTCGCCTTCCTCGTTGAATATTACAATGCCAAACAGGGCATTGCCGAGCCTTGAGACCCTCTCGAGAGCCCTCCTGGCTATTACTTCAAGGACTAATCTTGAGTATCCACCGAGGTACGAAAGCGCCTCCGCTACGGTTTTTGATTGCGCAACCCTGGCAAGTACATCATAGGCAACACCTGCGATTACCGCCGCGTGAGTAATTGTTTCTACCCTAGCATCGCCGTACCTACTGTGGGTATTAAGTAAGCCAGCCGCTACCTTTGTAATTTTGCCGGGTAACCCAGCTATTATAATTCGTCTAAACCCCTCATTAATCGAGATTTCCACGGCCTTGGAAACCCAATCGCCAATCTTAACCACGAAGTCTCTCCCGTAGATGTTTTCTGAAAAATTGAATGCCTTATTACCCATAGCCAGGACTATTAATTCATCACCACGCACGCGCCTAACCATACCTATCTCAGCCCTTATGTGCTCGACGAACTCCTCATCACTCATGGGCATCTCAATGCCAGTCGTGCCCAGTATGGATATCCCACCCTCAATACCCACATCAGGGTTCATCGTTAACTTAGCCAACTCCTGGCCCCTAGGCACATTAATAACGACCTTAATACCCTCTTTAACAACCTCTGAGACGGCGTTAATAATCATTAATTTAGCCGTGGGGCTTATGTACTTCTCGCCCGGCTTAACTTTAAGCCCAGGCCTAACGACAACGCCCACACCATCACCGCCAACAACCTCTATGCCACAGCCCTTGCACCAGTGAGCGCATGCAATGAACTCCACGTTGTTTAACACATCGGGATTATCACCAGAGAACTTCCTAACCCTTGCGCATGCACCATCATTATCAATAACCACGCCATCCACGGGAATCTCAATCCTCAAACCAACAGGTGTGGGTATGACCACGCGATCAACAACATTACCCGTAATTAACGCGATCGCCGCCGCCTTCGCCGCGGCTGCTGCCGCAGCGCCAGTCGTTATTCCAAACCTCCTAAAGTACTCAATGACCGCCATTAAACCACCCGTACTTACTCAAGTAACCCCTAGGCGTAATGATCCTGTTGTTACATACGTAAGATTTGGAATTACCAATTATTAACGTGGTCTGCATATCGATCATATCTATAAATTCAGCCCACCTAGAGATGTCTGTTACGATAACCCTTTCACCCTTCCTATAGGCTGACCTAACAATGCCCACCGGCGTTTTTGGACCCCTGTACTTAGCTATTATTCCCGTGGCTTTGGTGAGTAGTTCTTTATTAATTAAATTGTAGAAAACAATCACGAAGTCGCCCTCGGACGCTTTCTCAACCCTGTTGAGTATTTCCTGGGCCGGTATTAATAAATCGCTTAGGCTTATCACCGCGAAGTCCATGGATAAGGGGGCGCCAAGCCTTGAGGCGGCGGCCAACGCTGCCGTAACCCCAGGTATGATCTCTATCTTCCCCATATCGTAGTTATTGAGACACGCCAACTCCAGTGTCGGGCTCGCCATGCCGTAGACCTGGGGATCGCCGTCTGAGATGAGGGCTACCGTTTCCCCATTATCGAGCGCGTACGTGAGTGCAAGCCGGGCCCTCCTCAATTCCTCACGCATTTCCGACCTAGTCACGTTTTTACCATTCAACAAATCAAACACAAGGTCCACGTACGTCCTGTAACCAATGACCGTCGTGGCTTCCATCAATGCTTGTATCGAGGCTTGCGTCCTTAATAATGGATCGCCAGGCCCGATACCAACGATGTAGAGCTTACCCATGCTTCCTCACTGTGATTTCGATTAGTCTGTTCGTAATCGCGACCGCAATATTTGAGCCGCCGTATGTACCCCTCACGGTTATGCACGGTACTTTTGACCTTATACACGCCTCCTTAGCCTCGACAGCGTTTGCGAACCCAGGCGGTGTTGCTATTATGGCAGGTACATCAACGCCTTCATTAACTATACGTAAAACCTCAAGTAATGCCGTGGGGGAGTTACCAATTACAACAGGCTTTGGCTTATCGAGCCCAAGCCTAATGGCCGCGGCAGCCCTCGCAATTCCCAATTTACGGCTAAGCTCCACTACCCTTGAATCATCTAGGTAATTCTCAACCCTGGGCCACCTTATCCCAGAAGCCACCATCCTCACATCGGTTAGGATGGGTAATCCCACGATTAGGGCTTCACGAAACACATCGATGAAGTTAGGGCTGACGTGAGTGACCTCAGCGAGCTTGGGATTACCACTGGCATAGATTGCTGAAGCCACGATCTCTCTAACCCAGTCAGGTGAGTTAACAAGCCTTTTCGAGGCTATTTCCAAAGCCTTGCCAAAGCTACGTTCATAGATTTCAAGCGGTTCACTAATACTGTAAGTTAATTCCTTCCCCTCATCCATCGCTATGGCCCTCATTATTCTGTTGAGGAAGGATACTCTGACCAGGTAGGAGTCTGAAAGGGGTTTTGTGAAGTAAACCTCAACGCTGTGGGTTCCCCATTTAACGTTCACCCACTTATTAAATTCTGAAACACCTAGGGCACCCATTATGTCCCTAATAACATGGTTTCCCCTGCCCAGAAAGGCTAGGGCGAATACAAACCTCCTGAAGCCCCTACTTACTAAATCGCTGAGGAGGGTGCGCCAGTTGGGCTCTACATATTCATTGTGGGCTAGGTAGACGGGGATTTTTGCGTTAAATTCTATGAATTTTGCCAACTCCACCATATCATCTACAAAGGTTGATCTTCGGGAGCCATGCGTCAGTATTATCACGGCTGTCTGCATTCACGTAATAGGATAATCATCCTATTTAAAAACATTACTCAAAGCTACGGATATACTACCTCAAACCTGCCAATTCTTGCCCCGCACCACCTTACTAAGTGCTCGATATAGTTGGACACGGGATCTAGGGAATTTGTAATCACGGGGTATATCGTGAAATCCACGCCCACCCGTAATAAAGTGTCACATAATTCTTTTAAGTCCTCAGCGACGCTTCTCCTTAATGGTACATTGGCCTTACCATCAGTAATCAAAACTGCGTAAATTGAGGAGTCCCTGTACTTTAATTTAAAGCTTCTCGCGATGGTTAGTAATTTAGCAAGCGCTGCCGGTAGTGGTGTTGTGCCTCCTATTGGTAATTTATCCACCACGTCATAGAGCATTCCATAATGCCTCGTGGGCTGTATTAGAACCTCGGCACCTAATCCCCTAAACGTTACTAGGGTTAAGTACGTCCTCTTAATATACGAAGCCTCAATCAACCTCTTAATGATGCCCTTCGCAACCTCAATCCTCCTTTTCACACCCATGCTACCGCTTAAATCAAGCAATATTGCGATGAGGGTCAACGCACTTGTCAATCTAAGCCTAGCCCTAAAATCAATGGGTTCGATACTTATCGGTAGCGTTGGGTTCCTAATTACTGCTGCATTTATCGTGGCATTTATATCTATATCATTCTGCTCATCGATGTTTTTAGGAATTACGTAACTTATTGCTACGCCCCTACCATTACCAATTACATAACGAGTACTAGCCCTTGAACACCTACTCACGGTCTTTAAATCGCCCCAACCCGATATCTCCCTGGTTAAATCAAGACTCGTGGCTACGCTCAATCCATCGCGTCTAGATAAATCATAATTACTAGAACCTACACCTCGCCCTGTAAGGCTACCATCTTTATTGGGTTCATTACCGGCTTTGTTTGGGTCGCCGTGTTCCTTGGAAGCTTCCCCTCTGGACAAGCTCGCATCTTCGGTGCCTGGCGGTTTCATTGGTTGGGTATTATTGTTATGGTTTTTCCTGCCACTATGTGGCTCATTATTAAATATTTTATTGAGGAGGTCGTTAAAATTAGGGCTGCCCTGAGCCCTATCAAATGGCTTGGCCTTGATTCTATGGGGTAGTGTGAGTCTCATGACCCTCCTAACATCCTCAAGCTCCACCTTAGTCCTCCCATTAAACGCTGCCAATGCCTTAGCCGCCCTTACAGTGACTATCTCGGCCCGATGCGTCCTTATGCCCATGTCCGTAACCACCTTAGCTATGAACTTAAGCAGGTCATCGTCGATCTCGACGTTTCTCACCAGATCCTTAGCCCTGGAAATACGCTCCCTAAGCTCATTTTCATAAGGCTCGTACTTCTTCATAAATGATATCGGGTCTTTGCGGAACTCCTCAACCCTCCTTATTATCTCGACCCTCTCCTCAGGGTCTTTACTTGCCTCGACATTCACGTATAGACCGAACCTATCGAGAATCTGCGGTCTCAATTCACCCTCTTCGGGATTCATGCTACCAACTAGGACGAACTTTGCGGGGTGCCTAAATGATAACCCCTCCCTCTCAATTATGTTCCAACCAGACGCTGCCACGTCAAGTAGTAGGTTGGCTATGTAATCGTCGAGCAGGTTTACCTCATCTATGTATAATATGTTTCTATTGGCTTCCGCCAAAAGCCCCGGTTGAAGTGCTCTAATGCCCTCCCTCAAAGCCCTCTTTATATCAATCGTACCAACGAACCTATCAACGGTTATACTCAGGGGTAGGTTCACAACCCTCATCCTCCTCTTAACCACAGGCAACTCCTCACCTCTCACGTACCGTTGATAGCATAAATCGCACATGTGCGTTGGATCCCTCGGGTCATCATTAAAGGGGCAATCCGCCACTACCTCGATCTCGGGAAGAACATTGGCAAGGGACCTAACCATTGTGGACTTACCGGTGCCTTTATCACCGACAAGCAGTACCCCGCCTATGTCGGGGTCGATTGCGTTTAGTATCAAAGCTAACTTCGCATCTTCATTACTAACTATTGCCGTGAATGGGAAATACACCCTATTTACCTCACCCACCAAACTCACCCTCAATTAGGGCTTCGGTCTCGGAGGCCACGTCCTGGATTACCCTCAACTCCTCCTCACTTGGCCTCCAGTAACCTCGTTTATAGGCTTCGTATAGCTTCTCGGCGATGTGCTTTAGGGCCCAGGGATTAACCTTCTTTACGCGTTCACGAACCTCCTCATCCATTAAGTACCTCCTCGTCAACTCATGCCAAACCCACTCCTCAACATCCCCAGTAGTTGCCTGTAGTCCAAGTGTGTGATCAAACCTCTCAGCTATCTGTAATGCCCCTGAGTAACCGTGCTTAAGCATTTCATTGATCCACTTGGGGTTGAGCATCCTCGTTATCATACCCCGCCTAATCGCTAACCTATTATCGACAACCTCCACAAACTCCCTCGTCGTATCTGTCCAATAGGTGGCAGGCTTCTTACCACTGACGTACCATACAGCCCTCACCAACCCACCGTAATATTGGTAATAATCGTCTATGTCCATAAGCTCGAATTGGTGCGTATCCCTAATCTTAGTCACCACATCGGTAATTCTTAAGTGCTCGATCAAAACGTCGCGCATCTCCGCGCCGTGTACGTCCTCACCATATGCATAGCCCATCCTGAATGTGTAGACCTTAGCAAGTTCATCCTCACTCTTCCAAGTCCCAGTCTCTATTAATGGCGCTATTTCCATGCCATACTCGCCGGGAGGTGGGCCAAAGATCGTGGGTGCATTGCGTAACCTTCCCTTTCTATGCTTCTTAATGTAATTCATGTCCTCGGGCTCGTCCAGATCCGCCACGAGCTTAACAGCCCTGTCGATCAGCGATATTAGGTTGGGGAACATGTCCCTGAAGACACCGCTTATCGTAACCACGACATCTATCCTAGGCCTACCAAGCTCATTCAGCGGTATTGGCTCCAACTCAACCTCCCAAAGGCTCTTCCTCCTCAACATAACGCCCAGTAGGTGTAGTATTTGCGCTACCGGCTCGCCCTTGGTCCTTATGGTCTCAGCTGCGAAAATATCTATGGCGACCTTCTCCGGGTACTTACCATGCTCCCTCAAGTACTTCTCAAGCATGAGCCTAACGGCATCGCCTGCCCTCTTCATCGCGAAATCGCTTGGGAAGGTCCTCGGGTCGAAGGCGTGCAGGTTCCTCCCAGTCGGGAAGACCTCAGGGTTGAATATCGGCTCATCGCTTGGGCCTATGTCCGCATAACCGCCATTAAGCGCGTTCAATAACCCGCCAATTTCGTCGCTGGCCAGTATCCTCTCGCCAACCTTCCTAGCGTAGTTAAGTATAGTCAGTACATCACTTCTAATATGCTCAGGGTACTTACTTAAGTCGACACTACCGGCACTTAGGTACTGCCTAACCAATTCCCTAACCTCATTTTCAATATCATCAAGTACGGAATCACCCCTCCTCAATAATTCGTCATAATCAAGGCCCCTAGCCCTCGCCAGAACCCTGTGTAATGACGGCACCTCCCTATCATACCTAAGTATAAACGTTAGGTAATTCACCACGTCATCGAACGAGCACTTACTACCAAACACGTGAAGCCCCCTGGGTATTAATGTCCTCTTAAGCTTCGTCAATTCAACATGCACCTCCTCAACATCTGAGGCCTCTATATGGAGCTCCCTCGCCCTCTCGAGGATCAACTTCCTGAGCTCCTCAGCCCTGGCGCCCTGCTGATACGTCCTAGCCTCCTCATACTCATTTATTAATTTCTCAAGCTCGAGATACCCCTCATAAAGCCCAGCCGTGGTGAAGGGCGGAACCGCATGGCTTATCAACACCGCATAACTCCTCCTCTTAGCAATCATGGCCTCCCCAGGCGTTGCGGAGACGTTGTATATGTATATGTTCGGTAAATCACCAATAAGTATGTCTGGAAAACACTCACCACTCAACCCAACCTCCTTGCCCGGCGTGAACTCAAGCGTCCCGTGTGTACCCACGTGCATTACGGCATCGGCCTTGAACACATCCCTTATCCAGTGGTAGAATGCTAGGTATTGATGGTGAGGCGGCAACTCCCTACTGTGATACACCTTACCTGGATCCTCATGCCAACCCCTCGTTGGTTGAAGCCCCAGGAAGACGTTGCCTAAAATTATTCCCGGAATAACGAGTGAATCGCCGTCAACCATCACGCTTCCTGGCGGATCACCCCACTCCCTAATGACCTTAGCCCTAACGCTCTCCGGTAATGAGTTGAAGTACTTACTATACTCCTCAAGGCTTAGCCTTTGTCCCCCAAGCCTTGGCACGTACTCGGGCGAATTAACAATACCTCCACGTATTAGTTCCTTAACGAGGTCGCTAGGCGGATCATCCACGGCATACCCAGCATCCCTCAGCGCCTTCAGTATCACCTTCACGCTCTCAATAACGTCGAGGTACGATGCCCTGCCGAGGTTATGCTCGCCGGGTGGGTAATTATAAATTATGATGGCTATCCTCTTATCACGATTACCCCTTCGCCTAAGGCTTAGCCAATGATTGATCCTGCCGCCTAACCTACGTACCCTATCATCAATCGGCACTATGCCTAATAAATCCCCGTTCAGCACGTCTGACCTACGTAATCTACCTATACCGCCAATAACTACGGGCTCCACCACACCCTCTATCTCGGGCATAATGACTTGGAACATTAAATCGAAGAAGTTCAAGCCCTGGGGCGAGGCTTGCCAGGACTCGACATCATCGGCGTGCATGACCAAGCCCCTGAGGACTACCGTGTTCAACCTCCTATAGGTTGAGATCGCGGTCTCCGGGAACGATGGCTCGCCCTTATATGTAAAATCGAGCACCAGGTCTGGGTAAATGCCTGCCTCAATCAATTTATTCAATGCATTAGCATATAACCCATACCTTGAGTACGCAATTACGTAATTGGCATTGACGAACTCCTTAATCATCTTAAGTATCGATACCTCCTCAAACGTTGTTGGGTAGTAGAGCAAAACGGCTATTAACGGAGCCTCCCTATTAGTAACCACGGGCCTGTCTAAGAATTTCAATTCCTCATCTACAAAACCCACGTCAGGCACTACCTTAGGCTCATCGTACGGTACCCCCGAACCAGTGAACGCGTTGTATAAATATACAAGTAAATTCCTCAGGTTCTCCCTGCTCGGGTTATCCCAATAGTTAAATACCTTGATGAGGTCGAGATTGGTAGGGATCTTCGAAAACTCGGCGGCATAGGGCGTCAGGGGCACCACGTAATTCGAGTAAGACCTCGCCAACTCACCTATCGACCTATTACATATGAAAGCAATACCACCTCCGAATCCCTGATGAGCTCCAGGATGCTCCTCTCCTCACCCCTCTTATGGTACTTATAGCCGTAATATATGTTCAAATCAATACTAAGCCCCTACCCCGCAACTCACGCAACACCCCCTCAAGCATGACTGAGTAACCAACCCTACCGAGAACAAGCAGGAACCTCATGCAACCACCTCAAACTCCCTCTCAACGTCAAAGTCCCTAAGCACCTCGATGCGCATCACGTAGTAGGATAAGCATCCTATTTAAAAACATTACTGCAAAACCATTCACATTACTTATTACGTGCTCGGCAGGGCTTGGGAAATAACCTTCTATTCAAAAACACCCAAATGTAAGATTACTATTATTTATTCCCATAGCTATGAGCTTTTCTAAAATTTTTGAGAGATCTCCATCAGCAATTCCTTAGCCTTCCTATTACTTACACCCAACTGTTTGCAAAAGCCTGCAGGGTTATTAACGATATCGTCATAGTTAAGCCCCAGGTATGCGGCAACAGTCCTTAAGATTGATCATTAGTTAGGCACGTTAAACTCCACAACAGTTTTATGGGGGACTTACGAGAGTCGTAGAGACTTTTAACTGACAGGAGTGTGAAGATCTTTTGGTAGGCACCACAGGCGCTAGGGACAGGGTGAGAAGCGCGAAAGAAGCTGTCGAATTCTGGGCCAGGATAAGGCTGCTTAATCCCAAGTGGATAAACGCAATGCTTGAGCATAGCTATGACAGTGCTAGGGAAATTATGAAGAGGATTGAGTACCTATTGGGAATGCTGCATTAACGAGGGCTGTGTAAGTGTGCGAACAGAGGTTGTGAAAACGTACGTCCTGAATCCGGAGGTCAGATAAAGGATGAGAAGGCGAATCCATGGGCACTACATAGAGTTATAGAGGTTTTATACGAAGCCCATAGAAGAGGGTATTGGAGACCAGGTGAGGAGCTCCTAGAGGAGATGGAGAGGGTGAGACTAAAGGTAGAGAAATTACTTGAGTAGATCCTGACCCATAAGCTCCTTCGTAACCTTACTACTCTCACTCAACTTCACAAGCTTTGGGTAGACAATGACGACCTTGACTACGAGAGCGAAGAGCCTTAGTTTATATGCATAATCTATAAGTCTCCTATCATTCCTCTCAACACCCTCCTTCTCAATGAGGTCAGCGATCTCGTAGAACGCCTCCACATCCTCCATGGTATACTCCTTGGTGTCTTTATCGAGAAGCTTAACAAGCCTTTCATAAACCTCCCTCGTGTAGTATTTGGACTTTGTGGGAGGCAGTAAAGCCCTTAAAACCGCTTTTAAACCCGACACCTCGGTATCGCCTAAAACATTTCTTTGATGAAGAAATGTGAGTAGGAGCTCGTTGAATTGCAGAAAGGCGTTTTCAAATAATCTAAACTCATAATTTATCTCAGCGAATCTCCTCCCCAGCCAATAGGCCAAGCTAGCTATAGACGCACAACCGTGATTATAACGCTGATAAAGCCAATAAGGAGC
>JC3A454_103271_pt1 | contig 14854 bp, 18 predicted proteins | sample YNP_Site_4_FD_22002 | JGI IMG/M metagenome (IMG submission 22002) | reverse complement strand
AATCAGTTATTAATATCATCAATGTTTAATTCCCTGCCTAACTTAATCTTTGGTATCTCCTGAACGACCTTCCTGATGACGATCTCGTCGCCCCTAACTTCAATACTAACTAAATCGCCAATCTTAATCCCTAGCTTCTCCCTAACATAGGCAGGTATCGTAATTCGGTAATTTCTGGTAACCTTAATTAAATTCTTCATAAACTGTGGTATGCTTGGTTCCTTAATAAGTCTTCACTTGTAATCTATAGTTTCCTAGTCATTACCACTGCGAATTATGTTCACCAATACTGTGGCATATAACTCCTCTCTTAATCTTACTGTTCCTATCTGAACGTAGCAGCTATAATCCTTCCCTGAAATCCTCTTAACGGCTATTCCCAGTAGGCCAGCCAGGTAATCGTTGGTTAAAGTCTCCCTTTCGGCCCAGAGATTATTGCGTTTAGGGGATAAGGGCTTCATCTCCGCATCATCCTCAACAATCGAGACGTAAAGCGAGCTTGGGAGTACGTACACTCGTTAGTCCGGCCACAGTGCCGAGAGTTGAGAGCTGCCCTCAATCAAAACCCTACCCCAAAGACCGAGTCTCCTGGCTAACGATATTGGGATGAGTATTTGAGGTCTATCACTCTCGAAACCACTATTCACCAACGCCACGGTCAACTCCTCTCTTCCCTCCTTCGTCCTTAACCTCACTCTCACCCTCACCGCCAAGGTTAACCACCCATGGGTGTAGATAGGCAGGGTACAGCCTACCAATCCTGCCGTGCGTACTCACGGGCTCCCTAAGCACGTACAGCCTACCGATCCTACCCACATTTATTGTTACCCATATAGGAATAAAAACCTTAGGATAGGTTCTACCTAGGCATGTATGACTTAAATGATGTGGAGAATGTAGCGAAGGAATTAATTGAGAGAGGGGTTGATGTACTTGACGTATTGCTGAGTGTGTTGGAGAAGGAGGATCCTCATGAGGCGATTAGGGAGAGAATTAACCTAGCCGAGAAGTACTTAAAGGAGTGCCATGAGTATCTCGATAAGGGCGACCCAGTGCAGGCTTCGGAGAAGGCGTATAAGGCTGCCGAGGAGGTTGTGAAGGCCCTCGCCGCGAAATTCAGAACTGCGGAATACAATGAGACGTTGAGGGAGGGTAGGTGGTACACCTACCTACTGAGTAGGGCTAGTAAGACATTAACTTCGCAATTGGGGGATTGGGTCTCGGATGGATGGAACGCGGCTTATGACCTACATGTCTGGGGCTTTCATGAGGGAAAATTATCGGTAGACCACGTTAAGGTGGGTATCAAGAAAATAGAAAGAATGCTAGAAGAGGCAAAAAAGATAATTTCTGCCTGATATCGTGAAATAGTGATTTTTAGAGTTAATAACATGATTTAACAATCCCTAAATTATTTACTAATGTTTTTGATTAAGGCCACGAAGGCGTAAATACGAGACCGTGCGCATAACTCCGGTCGAGTATTGAGTTATATTACATTAGCTAGATGTTCGTAATTTCAATTTCACTGCCACTATATAATCTACTTCGCATTATTTATAAACTTTAATTAAATACTTATTTAATTATTAATTCAATATAATGATGTAATGCTTTTTAACTATACGTATTGATTGATATAGTATATCTGTTCCATAGAGGTATATGAGTAGGTTCATTAAGGAGTTATTGTCGGCGGGCTAATGTTTAATAACACTATTAAGTAGACCAAGACTAAACTTAACCTTAATGAATTGTAGATCAAGCTTAGCACAATATAGAATGCTGCATATTGTCAAATGGTTCACCGATAAAGGCGCTTAATACATTATTATCCCTTAAATCCCTGATAAATGGTAATCTCGCAAACGTGATCCATTGCGAGAATCTGGGAACTTAAGTACATCCATGGATACCAGGGCCACTACCGAGAGTTTAATTCATGAATTTCACATAGGTTTTGTTAAATGATTAAGTTTTATCATTCAGTTCACAGGTACTTATATGAGAAATGTCGTGTTTTCTTCCCTCCCGCTAATACTCCAATAATGATAAAGTGTTCATTGTTCCTAGTGGTGTCGGGAGTATTGTTTCCCTTTACTTGAAAAACTATTGGTGTTGTTTGAATTTAATAAGACCTTAAGAATGTTCCTATCGATCACTTAGATTGCTTAGCGGCTATTATAGATAATGCAAAGCTTATAATCATCAGTACCGCTCCTATCGCCGTATTTATAGTTATTGACGGTAACCATGGTTGAGGCTTTGTGGATGCTCCAGCCATTAGTGTGGTTACTATGGCAGCCCAGGCTGCCAGCCATGTTCCACCATTATAGGTTAAGCCGGCTCCCGTAGATCTAACATTCGTTGGTAGTAGATCCCATATATAGACTTGCATTACTCCAACTGGTAGTACGGCTATGAAGTCCCATAGGAGGACTACCCAACCGTTGCCGCCGATTAGGATCCAGTACATGGTTGGGTATATTAAGGCCAGTAGTATTATTGAAACCGCGAGTAGCGCATTCCTGGAGCTCCTCAACCAATCCACCAGAACGCCACCAAACACACTACCAATCGCGTCACTGGCTGATAGGACTGTTAATATTAGGCCCGCTAGGGCTGCTGAGTAGCCTAGAATATTCTGTAGTACGAATGGGGATAGTTCAAGCATTACGTAGTACTCGTACAGGAATCCCATTGTGGCCAACAGTATAGTTAACATCGGTAGCCAATACCTTGCAAATAAGACCCTATATGGGCTCTTAACCTTCTCTGAAGCCTCCCACTCAGGGGACTCCGTGAGGAATCTCCTCCTGAACACGAAGGCAAGTATTGTGGTCACTATGCCACTCCAGAAGACAATCCTCCAGCCAATTGTGTACATGGCGTTAGGTAGGTAAGTGGCAACCACCGTGTACGTGAAGGTGACGCCGAATATCCCTATGTCGAACCCAGCCTGCATAATGCCACTGGCTAATCCCCTCCACTTTGTCACACTCTCCACGCTCATGATACCACTTGATGAGTACTCACCACCCAGGAAGAAACCCACCGCGAATCTCAGTAGAAGCAGCAGTATTATAGCCGCCAACCCAGCTTGGGCATAGGTTGGTAGGAAACCCATTAGGAAGCTTGATATGCCAGCCCCAAGCATTGTTATGTAAAGCACGTAGCGCCTACCGATTTTATCAGATAAATTACCGAAGTATACGCCGCCAATTGGCCTAACCACCAGTGATAAGCTGAATGTTGCCAATGTAGCCAGCATAGACCCCAATGAACCAAGTTGGCTAAAGAATAGATCCCTAATTATAGGGGCCACGAAGGCATAGGCTACAAAGTCGTACGCATCCATGCCCCAACCAAGCATTGATCCGATTACATTACGCCAGTTAAACAGGGTTACAGTCTTGGTCTCATCGTTCACTATATAGCCTCTACGGTATTATTTATAAGCTTTACCGTCTTATCAATATACATCATTAAATGCTCGTTAAATTATTGAATCAATATAGTAATGTAATGCTTTTTAACTTCATGACTAGGTTAACGCAATATGTCTGTTCCGCAGAGGTATAGGGGTAGGCCTATTGAAGAATTGATATCGGCCGGTTACTATGATCCTGAGACGAGGACTGTTAGGGCTATTAAGGGACCTGAGCTTCATGTTCATAGTAGGGATTGGCAGTTGGAGGGTCCTCTTCGGATGCTGTTCCATGTTCTCGATCCCATGGTTGCTAAGGACCCGAAGAACTTAATCGTTTATGGTGGTACCGGTAAGGCTGCCCGTAATTGGGATGATTTTGAGGCTATTGTTGATTCATTACTGACTATGGATAGTGAGGATACGTTAGTTATACAGAGCGGTGAGCCTGTGGCCATTTGGAGGCTTGGTAGGCATGCACCGAGGGTGTTGATGAGTAATGCGATGCTCGTGCCTAAGTGGGCTGATTGGAAAATATTCTGGGATCTTGAGGCCAAGGGCTTAATAAGTTTCCACCAAATGACCGCGGGATGTTGGGCTTATATCGGAACCCAAGGCATACTCCAGGGTACGTACGAGACCATTGGAGCGGCTGCTGATAGGCATTTCGGTGGTTCCCTGGAGGGTAGGTTAGTTGTTAGTGCCGGTCTTGGTAACATGGGTGGTGCCCAACCCCTAGCCATCAAGATGCTTGGTGGGGTTGCCTTGATTGCCGATGTAGATGTTAGGATGATTAGGAGGATGATTGACACTGGTTACCTCGATACCTGGACGGATAGTATCGATAAGGCTATCGACATGGCACTTGATGCCAAGGAGAGGAGGCAAGCCACAAGCATTGGCGTACTCGCCAATGCAGTGGATTTACTTGAGAGGTTGGTTAGGGATAACATAGTACCCGATATACTCACAGACCAAACCCCAGCCCATGACCCGCTGTCCTACGTACCACAGGGGCTGACGATAGAGCAGGCCGAGCAATTGAGGAAGAATGACCCGGATAAGTACATACTCATGGCTAAGGAAAGCATGAAGAAACATGTTCAATTAATGCTGGAGCTCCAGAGGCGTGGTGCGGTGACCTTTGAGTACGGAAATAATCTGAGGAAGCAGGCATATGATGCTGGGGTGGAGGACGCGTTCAAAATACCTGGGCAGATGGAGTACATGAGACCGTTGTTTGAGGAGGGTCGTGGACCCTTCAGGTGGACATCTTTGGTTGGGGATCCCAATGATATTTATAAGCTCGATGATGTATTATTGACCCTATTCGAGAGGAATGCGAGGTTGGTTAGGTGGATTAAGAATGCTCACCAATACGTCAAGTTCCAGGGATTACCCGCTAGGGTCGTTTACCTGGGCTATGGGGAGAGGGCGTTGTTTGGTAAGGTCGTTAGTGAGATGGTTAGGAAGGGCGAGTTAAGTGGGCCAATATGGTTCGGTAGGGATCACCTGGACAGCGGTTCGGTGGCCTCGCCCTTCAGGGAGACCGAGGGCATGCTGGATGGTTCAGATGCAATTGGTGACTGGCCAGTACTTAACTATGCGTTGAATACGGCAGCTGGAGCGACATGGACGTGCTTCCACCACGGTGGTGGGGTTGGCATTGGGTATGCCATACACGCTGGGTTTGGCATGGTTGTTGATGGCACGGAATTGGCTGAGGAGAAGGCGCTCAGGGTCTTCACCGTGGACCCAGGCAGTGGTGTTGTTAGGCACGCACACGCTGGCTATCCCAAGTCACTGATGGTTGCTAGAGAGAAGGGCATTAGGATACCAATCATTGATAAGCTTGAGAATAAGAGCGCCAGGGTTATCGAGGAGGCATACAGGGAGGGTAGGATCAGTAAGTTCACGTACGACAGGGTTAAGAAGGACCTACAGGAGTATGAGGAGAGGAAGAAGAACTATAGAACGCCATTCAACACATAATGAGCGATTCTGTTTTCAATTATTAATCATGCCATGTAATAACAAGCAAGGTAACCTTATTAATTGGTCTTCAAATCCGCAATAGTTATCTTGGGCTTCTAAAAGCCGTGGGTTATGAAATCGGCGACAAGTGCGGAACCATCAAGCGAAGAGATCTAGGGCGGTTGTTAAGAAGTAAACGGTAATTGAATTGCCATTTGTAGAGAGCGGTTAAGGTAAGAATTGGTTTATAAAATGTAATCATATTCTTGAGTAGTAAGGGTAAAGAAAAGGAGTTACCAAAACTTGAGATTAGGGGATTCGTAGGGTACATAAGATATATAGCATACCTAGGAACATATGAGGAGTACATGAGGCAAATAAGGAGGGGTTTACGAAATGACGGTTTGGTTAAAGATAAAGATAAGGAGCGGAAGCAGTGAAGTGGTTACCTGCGCGATGGCAAGCACGGGCTTTGAGGGACTCGGTGCAGATATAATGTTACCCATGGACCTAGTTAAACGCCTTGGATTATGGCCACCTGAAAATGCTGACATATACGCTGTGAGGACGGCATCTGGCGTGGCACCAATATATAGGTTGAGGGATTATGTCGAAGTGGAGGTCATGGTTAAATAGAAGTGTGTCGCCCGTGAAGTTGACACCCATAATATCTGATACAATGGAGTATGTATTACTTAGCGATAAGGCATTAACTGCATTGGGCATTATAATAATAAGTGCTGGGGAGGGACTTTGGTGCCTAAAGGATGAGTTAGGCAGCGCGATTAGGGCCTCCTGTCAGCCACCTTGATAATCACGTTATTGCGATATGAAGTACATCATGCGCTATCGTGCCTATCGCGTACGTAGCGGCCGCAGCACCTAGGGATAGGGCTATGTTCATGGCAATGGTTCTCGTAATTTTACCACTACCTGATATTGCGGTTAATAATCCACTAATGGCTTGGGCAATGGCTACCAATACTATTGATATGTAGAGTGAGCCGACATTACCAATGATATGACCAAGTAGTGGGAATGGGGCTATAACAAGTAAGGCGCCAATTAGGTAAAATAACCCCGTGTATAACGCTGACCGACCTGGGCTCTCAAGTGCTTCCTTTGAAAAACCGACTTCGCCGACCTCGACAACCTTCTTGCTAACGTCTACACTATCTGATAAACTCAATGCCGCAATACTTGCCCTATCTTCATCAACACCAAACTTCGTTAACGTCTCCTTAACCCTCTTGACTCTATCCTCCACATTAAGGTTCTCAAGTTCCATATCTATCTTTGATAACTTCGTTTCCCTAATATCCCTCTGGGCCTTTGTTGACATGTAGGCTCCGACAGCCATGGATAACGTGCCTGCTGTACCGACTATCAAACCTGCGAGTGTTATTAGTATTGGGTCAATGACAACGGGGGCGAGACCCGCGACGGCGGCTAGCACTTCCACGAGTCCGTCGCTCATTCCGTACATGGCGTCTCTAATGTTGTCAATAAATGCCTCAAACCTGGACGCCTCGTCTCTGAACACTTCCTCGTGAGCCACCTCATCAAGCAGTATCTCCCTGAGCCTATCCGTGTAAGGTCCAAGGGCTCTTTTCCTAACTAGGTTTCCATACCTCCTTATAGCCTCAATCTCCGCACTTTCCCTGAGCTTTACGAGGAAGCCAAGACCAAATAATCTCCTAACTAATATTGAGAATAAGACTGAGGTTCTTGACGGTTTAACACTGCCTACGTCAATACCAACCTCCTCAGCAATTGATTTCCAGAACTTGGCGTGCTCAACCTCATACTGCGATAGTTTAAGCAGTTCATTCCTTAATTTCTCGTTTCTTTCAACTCCTGCTAAAGCCGCGTATATCTCCGCATCTGTTAACTCATCCCTATAATTATCAATAATCTCATCCCTACCAACACTAATGCTCATCAGAACCCCAATACCACAAGTACTATTAAAACTATATTCAGAGACAACTTGTGAGCTACCCCGTCCTTAGGGGCGGGGCTTCCTGCTTCATTGCTCCGCCTTGCCCGTGGGCACAAGCAAGACTTATAACTTCATTGCCCAGTACATGGGTACCTTGTCTCTTGGTGCTTTGAATCCGCAGTTCGTGCAAACCATGATTCTGCCCGGTAATTGGGTTAATCCATGCCCACATATTGGGCATATTGTGCTTGGTAGTCTCTTGAACTCATATGGCACGCCGTACCACCGTAACTGCGTGATCAACAACTTAACGAACCTCCTTGTCTCGGCTAGGTAGATCTTCCTCAAGCCCCTTGGTATCTTCTCCTCGATTAACTCCCTCCTCGACTCCTCAATCATGTCGTCAATGATGACCAACGCCCTATGCTTAAGGGCTTTCCTAACAAGCCTATGCACAAGCTTTTGGGCATAATCCCTCAACTTCGCATAAATTTTCCTCCGAACCTTCTTTATATTTCGCCAAAGTCTCCTACCCTCCACTGTCTTGTGGAGACCAAGTCTCTTCAACCTACCATACTTCCTACCTAGCCTTACGGAAATATTGTAGAGACCCTCAATCTCACTAAGCCTTGGCCTCTCCGGCTTCCACCTAATGATACTTCCGTCCCTGATCAAGCCCCATGCCACGCCATTACTCCAGGCATTGACGTCAATCACGAGCATGTACTCACTGGGTTTATAGGGCTCAACCACACGCTCAGCGACCAAAGCTAGGTAGGGCTCATCATCCCTGAGCCCAATCATTGCGAACTTAATAACACCGCCTTCCTTAACCCTCTCAATGACCCAAATGGGCATTGGGGCTTCAATAGAATAACCAGACTCGTTCCTACAGACCTGGCGCAACTTGATGGCATTGCCCCTGAAATCTAGAACCACCGGTGCGTTCCTATCACCCTTCATAGAACCATCACCATAAACCCTCAACGTCTTCAGCGGAACCCACGCCCTAGTAAACCACCTCTTTGGCACTGTACCCAACACTAGGCTATCCTTGAAGTTTTTGAAGGATCCATAAAGCTGATACTGTATGTTTTTGAGTAAATCTGGTACCCAAACTTCATACCTTCTATAGGCTAGGTTCGTTAGAGCCATCAACCTCCTTATGTACTCAGCATCACACTCATCCCTAGGCAACCTAATGAGTATCGCCCTCCTCACCCTCATCCTTTATCACCAACATGCCCTCGACCTCCCTACCGATATATTTCACGAGCTCCTCACCGCCGTAGTCCATGTAGACGTAAATCCTAACGTAGGTCTTACCATGACTACTCGATGCCTGTATCCTGCCTCTAAATGTGAGTACTTTCACAAGACAACACCTGGACAACATACTTATAAATATTTTGTCAGCAAAAGACTTAAATTCTGGACAAAATAGGATTAATTAGCCCCGTGGCGCGAGGCAACCGTGAGCGCACGGGACCCCGGCCCCGTGGGAGACTGACCAATGATGCCCCAAGAATGGGGGGCACAGTCCCGACAGGAGATGAGCAGTGATTAGGGACAACGGGATGCGGGAAACGGGGCGCAGAGGATGGCGTTTGGTCAGTACCTTGCTGGTTTCGAGGCTATTCAGTTCACGCTTGTTGAGATGATGGCTGAGTTGATGACCGCTAGATACCTGACGTACTTAGCTGCGTACCTGGCCGATCAGGGTAGGGAGGAGTTCAAGTACGTGGCCAGCCTGGCCAAGTTCTACGCTACGGAGGCTGCGGAGAAGATTGTGTCCAAGGCCATAGATGTGCACGGTGGCGTTGGTGTGATTCATGAAACCGGTATTGAGAGGTTTCTCAGGGATGTTAAGATAACGGAGATATACGAGGGCGCAAACAACATACAAAGGGTTGTGGCGTTTAGGCAATTATTGAGGACGCTATCTAGGAAGGGGTTGATAAGCCCTGAGGTGGTTAGGGCCATCACCTAGATTTCGCCACAACAACCTTAACGCTCCTGATGCTACCGCTCATTAAGTCATCTAGGTAACCCCTCCTAGTCCTCGCATAATCAATTTCATAGTGATCCAGGGTCACGTTAAATAAACCCTCAACGCCAAGGTTTACCGTGAGTACGTAATCACCGTTTGGTGATGCCACAAAACTGCCGCCCAGAACCTCACGCCCATCTGGGTACTTATACCCCGTACCCATGGATGCCACGAAGTACGCGGAATTCTCAAAGGCCCTAACTAGTCCAAGGCTTCTCCATAACGATACCCTATCCGCACTTATACTGCTTGGGTTTGCAATAATATCGACATTATTGACCGCTAAGGTCCTTGTGATTTCTGGGTACATGGCGTCGACACACACCACACACCCAATCCTCCAGCCCTCAAAATCGACAACCCCAAGCCTCTCACCACCACTCACGCTATTCCTCTCGCCGGTAGCCCTGGAAGGCCTAATCTTCTCTGAATAATTAATCAATCCCTCACCACTAACGATAGGGCAAACACTAACGACCCTACCATCAAGATTCACGTACGCACTACCACCAATTATTAAGGCACCCAACTCACCAGCCAGATCCCTGAGCAAACCAACATACTCCTCAAACTCACCACGACTCAGTACCCTAACACCAACCCAATTCTCAGGGAGAACCATCAAGTCCATCAATAAACCCTTAGTACTCCTCCTTAACCAATCAATACCATCAAAATAATCGCTAAACCTCCTAACCTGGGCAACACTAACCCTAAACACCCCATTCACACTAAGCCAATCCCATACCTCCTTAAAAGTAATCAGTACGATCTAAAGACGTGAAGAATGTGCTAAGGGTTTATCCTGGATCGTTTCATGGCAAAATTTTGCCATGAAACGAAAAACAAAATAATACTCTAGTATATGCCATACTCAATTAGTAAATCTTCCAACCTCCTAGCCTCCCTCCTCAACTGCCTAATCCAGGTCGTTGGCGGTTCATTCCACTCCCTCTCTGTATATATAAAGAACTCGACACCCGGCTCCAGAAGATCGATCAGCAGTTCCCTCCTCCTTAGCTGGTTTAACCCCTCAACATCATTACTTATGATTACGAGGTCTATGTCGCTGTCATCCCTGTAATCGCCTCTAGCCCTTGAGTCGACGACGTAGACCTCAAGAACCCTAATTCTGCCTCTAACCCTATTCATGAATTCCAGGGCTCTCTTCAGCATTTTCAACTGGCTTTCTATCGCAGATTTTGCCTTACTCATTCGATCACCCTGCCAGCCCTCTCGATGGTATTCTTGGCATCTGCCCTGGTGTGGATTTCGAATGGTGTGGCATTGGCGATGTCGGGGTATTTACTCGTTACGTAATGCATAGTTAATGCCCTTAGGTCATCATAATATGTCCGGCCAAGTTCATCCCTAATTAAGTAACCCAGCTCCACTAGGTCGTGGCCTCTGTAGGGCTTGCCTCGATACAGTAACAAAGCCTTCAATGCCTTCTCAGCTGCCTGTTGTGCCCAGAACGCGCTTGCGTAATAATTGCCTGATTGATACGAATTTCTCGCGGTCTCTAAATTCCTAATTGCTTGCATGAGCCATTTCTCATGCTCTGCCATCCTTAATCAAACTTTACCTCTGAACTTAAAATACTCACCTACAACATTGCACCCATGTGATGAGTTCTTAATTCGTTACCAGGTAATCGACTGCGGCGTTTTGCTCACTCTCCATGTTCATGCCTGTGTCGTCCAGTATTGATTTTCTCAGGTCCTTGAACATGTAGAAGCTACCTGGGTACTTCCTATAGCCGAGCCTTCTATAGTACTCCCTAACCCCAACCCCCGATATTACAAACATCCTGTGGGCATCGAATTCCTCAAGGGCTATGTGCTCAGCCTCAGCCATCAACGCCCGCCCAATACCCCTATGCTGCCACCAGAATGGGTCGCTGGTCTTACTGCCTATCGGTAGTTCGGGTCCGTAGACGTGCAACTCCCTGATTAGCGCGGCCCTACCAAGCCTGATCTCGGGCCTATGGGCGTTACTGCTTGGTATCCTCAACCTCAGTATTCCATAGAGCGTGTCCTCATCATCTATAACCTCCAGGAAAACCTCATGACCGCCAGACGCCTTGTAATCAATCCTACTTATCATCAAGCGCCTGGGCGTTGGTATTAACCCCCTCTTTACGTACTTATGCCCAACCTCACGGCACCTAATCTCAACGCACTCCAAACCTGCCTTACCCATTTCATTCAGTACAACCTCCCTCATATTCCCCATCTTCGGTCCATCAACAACCCAATGTAGCGGTATGTCTCTACCGAACCTCATAACCCTAACCCACCTGGGTACCGAAGCCATGATCCTAGCCAGTAACCAACGCCACGTCTCCTCATCATAACTCCTATATAGACCCCTCAACCACTCCTCATATAACTCGGTACCCCTAACCACAAACGTTGGGTATACCTTGACACAATCCGGCATGAAGCCTGGGTCATTAAATATGGTCTTGACCATCTCCAAATCCCGATCTGGGTCAGAACCAGGTAGTCCGGGCATTATGTGGTAACAAACCTTGTAGGCCGCATCCTTTAGGTACTGCGTGGCCTCTATCACCTCTTTAACTCCATGGCCCCTCCTAACCCTCCTCAACACATCATCATATATTGATTGAACACCAACCTCAACCCTCGTGAAGCCAAGCCTAAGCATTAGGTCTATGTGCCTTGGTCTCGCGAAATCCGGCCTAGTCTCTAGTTCGAGCGCAACAACCCTAATCTTAGCCCTCTCATTGCGTCTATGCTCAATCTCGATGTCGACATTGTCCGAAGATCCCTGCCCAGTGAATGGGTAATCATTGAGGGCCTTGAACGCATTGCCAATGAACCACTCGAGGTAATCCTCGGGTAGTGACGTCACGGTGCCGCCCATCACTATCAGCTCAACCTTAGATACTGGGTGGTGGAGCGCTTCGTACTGCCTAACCCTAGCGATTACCTGTCTATATGGGTCATAATTTAGTGGGGCTGCCCTAAGGACCACGGGTGAGTCGGGTAGGTACGATTTTGGGGTTCCCATGCTCTTATCTCCTGGGCAGTATGTGCAGTTGAATGGGCAAGCCACTGGAGCAACCATGATGGCGATGGGGACGACGCCGGATATGGTCCTCGTAGGCTTTAACCTGCCTAGTCCAATATTCGTAACACTCATTACCTTATTCACATCGCATCATGAGTTTATAAACGCTTTACTACAATTATAGGTGAAGCCCATGGAATTAATAAGCCATGAAGTCAATTCGGAGATTGTGAAGAACCGCTTTTTAAATTAGGGCGTTACTATTACCTTGGCATTTAATGTCTGGTGTCGCATCGCTATTACGGAAGTACTTCCCCTATGAGGAATATAGGAAACACCAGTTGGAGATTGCTGAGGCTATATATGATGCTTTATTTAGCAATAGGATAGCCCTGATTGAGGCCCCCACAGGTGTTGGCAAGACCTCTAGCGCCCTGGCTGCCTCACTCGCGTATTCTGAGGAGAGTGGTTATAAGGTTCTATTCCTAATTAGAACAAGGAATGAAGCTCAAGCCCCAATTAGGGAGTTGCGTAGGTTGAGGGATAGGGGTGTTGATGTTGATTATGTAATCATAAGGAATAGACCAGACATGTGCTGCATGGTGAGCACGCGAAAATTACCGTATGAGGAATTCCTCGAGGAATGCAGGTTTCTCAGGTCAAGTGGTGAATGCCCCTACTATATAAACACGAAGAAGGTGGACATCAGCAATATAATGCTTAATGTGTTAGAAGACGCTGATAATGTCAATGAGTACGTACAATCACTCTGCTCACTCAATGTTTGCCCATACGAGATTTCTAAGGACTACCTGGCGAGGGCTAGGGTTGGTATAATGACCTACTATTACATATTTAGTATTAATAAGCCTGAAACGTTGAACGTCAATATCGAGGATAGCATCTTAATAATTGATGAGGCCCATAACCTGCCGGATGCCATTAGCAGTATAAACACTGTTAATTTACCTCTCACGTCGATTATGGCATCTATTGCCGAGGTTAGGAGGCTTGTTGATTATGAGGAATTGAAGAATAGAGCATTGAGAATATTGAAGAACTTGCATGCGTACATGGTTAAGTTGGGTAAGGTGCTTGAGGAGGAGACCATGGCATCTCTCGAGCTTGGTGACGTGCTTCAATTCTTCGAGGACTTCCAAGCAATTGTTGACTCCTACTATGAAATACTTAGAAAGAAAAGAGGCGCGGGCGTTCCAATACCTTATACCCCATTATCTAAGGTCATTGAGTTCCATAAGGCAATACTAAGTAAGGTGAGTGGTTTCGGGATGTTCCTGGTTAGGGATGAGCAGGGGGTTTCATTATCTTATAGGTGTGTTGATCCGTCAGTAATCAGTGCACCAATATTAAATGGAGCTGGTGGTGTCGTGTTAATGAGTGGCACGTTGCCGCCTAAGGACTACATGGTAAGCATGCTCGGCATCAATAAAGGCGTGAGTGAGTATAGGATTAGGTTTAGGGACTATATTAAGCCTGAGAATTACGAGGTTTTCGTCTATGACGGCGTCACGACTAGGTATGTGGAGAGGGATGAGGAGGAGTACGCCAAGATAGCCAGTGTGTTAAGTAAGATATACCAGGCTTACCAAGTTGATAAGGCCATTCTCTCCATATTCCCATCATACTCCGTACTCAAGGCCGTTAGGAAGTACCTAGACCCAGGTGTTAAGTACATAATGGAGTTGGGAAGTACATCAATTGATGATTTAACCAGGGATTTGCGTAGGGATCGTAAGAAGTTGATAATGGCTGTGGCTGGTGGTAAGCTTGTTGAGGGTGTTGAGTATAGGCTTGGTACGGAAAACCTACTGGGCCTTGTTGTAATCGTTGGTGTTCCATACCCCGAACCAAATGATTACCTTGAGGATGTAATGGAGATACTAACAGCCAGATTGGGTGATAGGGGATTGGCTTGGGAGTTGACGTATCAATGGCCAGCCATAGTTAGGGTTAAGCAGGCTGTGGGTAGGGCGTTTAGGTCTGAGAGTGATAGGGCTGTGGTAGTGCTTATGGATCGTAGATTCCGTGAGGACAGGCTCTCCAGGGTTTTCAGGGATTACTTCGGTAAGTACGTAATTGTTGATGAAGGAGGGCTAATTAGTGAATTGACAAATACTACTCCTCGCTAATCCCCTCCTCCTCGCCTACCTGCTGCTCCGTGGTTTCCGCCTCACCAACAACCTGAGGTTGTTGTGACAGTTGTTGCGGTTTTACCTGTGCCTGCCTTGGTGGCGGCGCCAGTATTCTCTCCTGTGTTGGTTGTTGATATTGAGGTACATATTGAGGCGGTGGAACTGCTGGTTGTTGTATCGTTGTTTGCGCCGTGGTTGTCTGCTGCCTTAATGACCTAATTATATACTCGAACCTCTTATCAAGCCCTATGGCTATTTGATACATGGCTATA
>JC3A454_104730_pt1 | contig 14860 bp, 17 predicted proteins | sample YNP_Site_4_FD_22002 | JGI IMG/M metagenome (IMG submission 22002) | reverse complement strand
GGCCTTGTCTTCCTCCCTTATTGTTCTTTGCCCATTTCATAATTATTATTACTAGTGCTACGGCATACACTAGTAATAGGATTGCCGTTGCGGCTATCGCATATACACGAGGAAATACGGGCCAGCTTTAGAGAATTGTTGTTAAACTGAGCTGTGCCTGAGAATCTGGACAAGCTTGTCATAATGATGCACTGGCTATTATGATGAAATGAGCCATTAATTAGCTCATCATGGCCCACTTAGGTTTACGGTGGTGGGGCAGTGATTCGTGTAGCCGCTTATCCATGTGCCGCTGGGTGCGTTGGGTTGCTGAGGTGGGTAGCCGAGGTATACTGTGTTTATTGAAACGGTGTTACTCGATGGCGCGACAAAGCCCACAACCCAAGCCGTGTTTGCCCAGGCGCTCCAGCAGCTAGTTTCCACCTCGGCGTTGAATGGTAGGTAGAACCAGTACGTGCCAACAGGCAAGTAATTTTTCAGTAATATAACCGCAGCCCCACCTGAGCCCACGGTGAAGCCATCAACAAATACCCCACTATCGGCATAGACAAAGGCGTAGTTGAAGGTCCATGTTAGGTTATATGCATAGTATGGTCCTTGGCTCTCGTACGGTGTCGTTGAGACGTCTATCCATACACCTCCCCAGGCGCTGGCGGGCACGTTGTAGTTGACGTAAATATCAGGTGGAAAAATAATACCATTGTTGAATGACCTTGTTGGGAAGAAACCTGTGGGGGTTGGCTCATACTGACCGTAGCCATCAGTGATGTACGCGTTGTAGAAAGATGGGTAGTTTACCATGGCTTCATGGCTCTTGTACATGTCGAAGCCACCAATTAAATACCAAAGTGTGCCAGGACCTACCCACCCACCACTACCATTATTCGTCAGATAATACGCGACATCACCCATTAACTCCGCCGGTATTTGTGGCGGATGTGGGAAGAGTAGGAAATCAAGCGTTAAGATGCATGAGTCGTAGTAGAATGTGTCGCCGTAGTTGTCCTGAACAGCCGCGATGCCGTAATCATAAGCAGAAATACCAATCGCGACCTGATTTTCCAAAGACTGCAGGTCCCATAGGAAGATGAAGTTGCCACTCGGGTGCACACCATACCAACTCTGCAACCAACCTAAGAAATACCAGTAGGCCACGTAGCACGGACCCACATTTTGAAAACCATCGCCTGGGTCTTGGTTTGTTGATGGCTTATCACCCTTGGCCACCCTAATTGACCACAGCCAGTACCAGAATAGGTTCGGCAATCCCTTAAGGTTCACCGGCCCTATCAGCACGGCTACCCCATACGGCGTTCTTATTGCGGTTGCCCCAACCAACGTGTAATTACTATTCACTGGCATCTCAAGCATCGGTACAAAGTATTGGCGTGCGCCATTTGTTCCGTAAAAAGTGACATTCGCTCCCTTCGCCATTGCGTAGGAGAGGAGTAGTTCGGCAACCGATGCCTCGGACCTACTCACGTTCACTAGGACCAGGTCACCCTTTGCGAATAGGTTTGCCAGCAACCCAACGGCTGGGCTCGTCAGGTTCAGTGTGATGTTCCCACCCACGGTGCCGTAAGCCACGTAGGGCTTAATCACGGACCAATCAATCATAACAACACTATTGTTAGGTAGGTTGGGCAACTGACCCAGGCTTGTTGGCGCAATCTTTGATTGTGGTATGCCGACACTAACGAGCCTCTGGATTAGTGATTGGGGCCCAACGACGTAGATTGTCGGGCCAAAGTAAATGCTGATTGAAGAACCAATTGGTGCCAGCGTGCTTGGCTTATTGGTGATATGGGTTAGAAGTAGTACTGAGACCATTACCGCGACTAAAACCACCGCAACCACCAACGAGATGGCAAAAACAAACTTGGACTTAAACCTCATACAGGAACTACCTATTCTACAGTTTTTATTCCTTATTTGCTCCAGCCATTCGCGAAAGTGAGTTGGGTTGAGGTTAATTAGTGCGTGAGTAGTTCAATGATGCACCTCCTCGCCCTAGCTAGCCTTAGGCTTAGCTCCTCAACATCACCATAGCATACCAACCTGTTTGACCTCTAGAGGCCCAGATGATAATTTAATAAAGCCTTGGTAATAATTGTGAAATAACCGTAAGCACGGATCCGCAATTGTGCTAAGGATCCCTGGTGTCCGCCTCGGTGTTATGTGCATCATCACTGTCCTTGGTATATCCCTTAGCATTGCCAGCCCTATGACTAAGTAGTGCGATTCTCCAAAGACCGCTGCCAAGGCCCCCTTGCCGCCTATCGGTATTTCTGGGTAGGCGATTAGGTAATCGCTTGGCTTACCAGGCCCACCCCATTTGGTCACGTTAAGTATGCTGTACTTACTGGCCCATGAGTAAGCTAATACGTACTCCATAACTGGCAAATCACTCGTGTTGCAGTAAGACACTACCAAATCGCCCTGGCAATTAGGTTTGATAATAAGCCAATCGTTGCGCTCGTTAAGTTAGGCTCAACCTTACCATTCACCATACCGATGACTGCATCAGGCTTCACCACAGACCAACTCAATAATTATAACACTATTGTTTGGTAAATTAGGCAGTTTAACTCATTGACTTAATGAGGGATTGAGAGACTTCTGCGTTAATTATTGTGGACCAACTACGTAGATTAGTCGTTTAGGCTAATGCTAGTTACGATGCCTGTGGGCGTTGCTTCTGTTATTGTGTTTGATTCATGGTTAATAGTGAGTATTGAGGCTGATCTAAATACGTATCCCTGTCCCTATACTTACTTGCCTAACTAGATTTGAGACTTGTCTCCTAGCTTATGTAATCTCACTGTTGTTGCCCAAGCTTGCCTCCTACAGCCTTCTTCACCTCATTTAGCCCTATCAGTAGTAATACAAGGGCAGGTATGCCTATGAGAAGGCCGAGGATCCCCACAACCACCGAGGCACCAGGTATCATATTGAATAGGTTAATCGCGGCCATGAATACCAGCAATGTGGCACCAGCCGATAAGTAACTTACGTTAAAATGATCGCCAAGCCTGTACAGGGCAATCATGGTTAGTACGGATCCAACAAAACCAACGATGCTTCCAGGGCTCGACATTAAGTATACAATCCAAACATTACTGAGGTTAAAGGTTAGGGATAGTAATAAGGCAGCTAATGATATACCGATGACCTGACCAGCTATATTTACTATCGAGCCAATCCTACCAATGCTGTATCTGGATAGGTCAGCCATCGCCAATTTCGTGAAACCCCTGTAGTAATATGCATATACTATTACGAAATCTATCAAATTAGTTATTATCCCAATAATAGCAGCAGCATGTACGACCTCATTTACTAAATAATCCTCATCAGCCATCATAGACGATCCTGAATAAACAATGCTAAATACTACGGCAATCGTTACAATAGTAATCAGGATACCAAATATAAGCTCAAAGATCACACCCGTGAATAACAACGAAACTCCATCGTAAATCAACGAATAGTACTTAGCATCGCCCGGACCGGGCCCACTCATAAGTATCACATTATATTGAGTTTTAAGGACTCATAAATTATAAGTTTTTATCGCTTCTCGGTCGATAATTGAGTCCAAGCTAGAAGCCCTAAGGCTTATTGCTTAATTAACTACCCTGATCTAATCAATATTTATGTAATCAACTTGGTTATTTCTAACATAAATTTAAGGATCTTTACATTGGTCTCTGGACTATGTGGTGAATTCTTCCTACAACATTGTGAAGATCACGGTCAGTACTGTTACTCTCTAATTGGTATCCCATTCACACTCTAGATATTCTCCAGATCCTCCTCATTAAATAATTCAATGAATACTACCTTAAAGAGATCTTCCACTCAATTTTCCTTCCCTCAGTAGAATAACTAGCCATACTACTGATTGCCCTATTGATTATACTGACGTCAGCTCCAATATTGTGCATAATAATTTATCAATATTGATCCCTTAGTCTCTTATTTATTCAAGTTATTGGTACAGGACTTCGTGAGATTTACATGAATTAAGTACCTTACTATGCCCTAATTGTCTTCCATATTATGCCAATCCGTATTAAAAACATCGAATTGATTTAATTATAAAATGGTTAAGTCATGTTACGGTAGCACTAATCCCACTGCACCAGCGTAGGCCATTACGAAGAATATCCAGCCATCAATAAATGATAGGGCACCCGCTACCTTGGCTAGCATTGGTTTTCCGGCATAATGAGCAGCGGCTAGTAGTATTGTAATTGGTGAAAGTAAGCCAAGGGCTATGGATAGGGTTATTAGCCCTAATTTAGCTGTTTCTATCATTATTAGTGTGAAAAATATTCCCGTAAACCAGAGGGCATGGTTCATGGCAGTGAGGTTCTTTCCTATTATTAGCCCAATGCCAAGCATCCAGAGAAGCAGGACAAAAGCAGCAGCTATTGTGGCTCCCATAATGTTGCCGGCGGATATAACGAATACCATTGCTATGGTCTCCATTATCGCGCCCGAGAGGAGTACTATGCCGAAATCTCGGGGCTCGTTTTTACCTATACCGAGGTTTACACTGCCTATGACCAGCAACATGACCCCCGCCTCCCAGAAAAGCGTATTTAGTGCGGTCTCGGTGACTGACATATATCCTCAATTTTAATTTCTTTAATTAAATTTTTAAGTATTATCTTAGCGTATTATTTATTTCTTAATTGAGAATCAAGCTTTGCTAAGATAATGCATTCAATAATAATAATGTCTAATATAAATGAAACCGCACTTTTTAGGTTAGGTGAGGGTTATGTATCGTTATTTACTGCTTATGTATGCTACTGTGAAGCTTGAGCCATCACTTGATAGAGAGCTTGGTTGTGCCAGTACCTTTCCGCTGTTTGTTACCATCACTATCTCCGTCACGCTATTGAATGAGCCAAAGGATTTGGTGCTGCCGCTTATTGTTGCATAGCAGGTACCCTGTATGTTTGCGAGAGCTGTTAATTGACCGGCGACGGTAGGTCTCTCTAGGATACATTCCTATGGTATTTGGGGTTTTAATGTTCATAGCCATACTATTTGGAGTTGTGGTATTACAGAAAACTCAACAGGAAGAAGCATGGGAAGAGTTTTAATTCATTAGATCCTAGATTTCCCAACATGCTTAAATACCCATAGCCTGGTTAGTGTTTTGACCGCTTGCCTGAGGGGAATCCGGTGAAGGGGGTGGTCCAAGACCCAGCCCCGTGGGCACTGAATGTTGATGCCCCGAGCATGGGGGCAAGGCCCGACAGAAGATGAAGGATGATTAGGAACGCCGGGATGAGGAGAAACGGGGCACACGGATGATAGTAACGCACCACTTACGTTATTTGTCGTGCTGAGGATTTCATGTTCTGTTTAATCAATCAATGTAATGTTAAATTTATTTTAATATATATTGTCTAATGTACATTACCTATTGCTTATTTAGTTACTTGGTTTAGGTACTCTAGGGCTCTTGCTGGGTGTTCCTCGGGTTTTACGTTCTTTATTACCTTAGCCACCTTGCCCTCAGGGCTTATTATGAATGTAACCCTCTCCGCAGTTCCTGTCAGTCTAAGTACTCCGTATGCCCTTGATACGTCCTTATTATGGTCACTGAGTAGTTTGAACTTGACGCCATATTTCTCCGCAAACCTCCTCTGTGTGCTTACGGTATCCGTACTTACGCCAAACACCGTTATGCCCCTTCCCTCAAAATCGTTCCATAGCCTTGCGAACTCCTGGGTCTCACGTGTGCACCCACTTGTGAAGGCCTTTGGGAAGAAGTAGAGAACCACCCATTTACCTCTATAGTTGCTTAGTCTTATGGCTTCTCCATCATGGCTTTGTAATTCAAAGTCTGGTGCATCCTCTCCCTCAGCCACCATCGAGTTCGTCCTTAGATAACGCCTTTTCTTTCTTAGCCTAATGCGTAACTTAAGATAACTAGCCCCTGCCTAATCAATTGGGAGGTAAGGGTTTTAGCCTAGGCCGCATCACGTGGTTCGATGAGTGTTGTTGAGATTGATGGTTCGGTGCTTGAGGGTGGCGGACAGATACTAAGGACGGCGCTGGCCCTCTCGGCGATAGTGGGTAAGCCAATTAGGGTGTTTAACATTAGGGCTAGGAGGAGTAATCCAGGGCTTCAGCAGCAACACCTAACTAGCGTGTTGGCTGCTGCGAGAATATCCAACGCCCAGGTGATTGGTGCATCTAAGGGCTCCACGGAGTTGACGTTTAGACCGGGCAGGATTGATTGTGGGGAGTTTAGGTTTGATATTGGTACTGCGGGCTCGGTAACCCTAGTCATACAGACAATACTCCCAATACTCACATTTGCATCCTGTGAGAGTAGGGTGACGATAACGGGTGGTACGGATGTACCCTGGTCACCGCCAATCGATTACGTTAGGTTCGTGATGCTACCAATGCTAAGCCTCTTTGGCGTTAGGGCAGAGGTTAGGTTGGTTAGGCGTGGCCATTATCCAAGGGGTGGTGGTGAGGTCATACTCACTGTGAAGCCAGGTAAACTCAGGGGTATTAATGCGGTGGAGTTTGGCAGCCCTGTCGAGGTTAGGGGTATATCTCACGCGGTTAGGTTACCTGCTCACGTTGCACGTAGACAAGCCGACTCAGCAAGAAATACCCTCATTAAGGCCGGCGTATCGGTGCCAATAGGGATCTCGCTGGAGACGTATGAGCAAGGTAGTGACCCGCACCTAGGTCCTGGTAGTGGTGTTGTCCTTTGGGTTAAATCCGATAGGGGTTATATCAAGGGTGCGGACGCGCTTGGTGAGAGGGGTAAGCCGGCTGAGGTTGTTGGTGAGGAGGCGGCTAACAAGTTGTTAGAGAATTTGAGAAGTGGCATGGCATTTGATGAGCATATGGGTGACATGGTTATACCGTATATGGCATTGGCCGAGGGCAAGAGCATTGTTGGTGTTTCCAAGATCACGCTTCATGCATTAACTAACATCTACGTGATTGAGCAAATATTGGGTGTGAGGTTCTCGGTGGATGGCACTGAAGGTGGACCTGGCGTAATAAAAGTTGTTTAGCGCCTTAGGTTTCAGGAGGAAAGCATTAATAATCCGTAGCCCCATGGAGTTAGGGTTATGGATTATAGGGAGTTCGGCAAGACCGGTGTTAGGGTCTCCGTCATTGGCATGGGTACGTACTACGACCCAGCCTGGATAGTCCTCTCCAGGTTAGGCATAAGGCGGGGCTACAGGAGAAAGCTTGAGGCGCTTAGGGTTGGTCTCGAGGGCGGTATTAATTTCATAGACACAGCCGAGATTTACGGCTCGGAACCACTGGTTGGTGAGGCGATAAGGGGCTTTAATAGGGATGAGTTGTTCATAGCCACGAAGGTCTGGCCAAGCCACCTCAGGTATGATGATGTTATTAAGGCGGCAAGGAGGAGCGCCGCAAGGCTTGGTGCTAAGTATATAGACCTGTACCAAATCCACTTTCCAAATAGGAGGGTGCCGATTAGTGAGACCATGAGGGCCATGGAATACCTGGCTGATAATGGTGTGATAAGGTTCATAGGTGTGAGCAATTTCAGCCTTGACCAAATAATCGAGGCCCAGGGCGCACTTAAGAAGTACGAGATCGTTTCTGTGCAGTTACCGTACAACCTCATTGATAGGAAGATCGAAAGCGACATAATACCATACACCAGAAAGAATAGGTTGGCCTTGATCGCCTACTACCCATTGGGCCATGGTAGGCTCATTAGGGAGTTCCCCAGGGAGGCATTGGAGCTTGTTAGGAAGAGGCATGGTTATAGGACACCTGCCCAGATAACCCTTAATTGGTTAGTTAGTAAGTACGATAATGTGTTCCCAATACCGAGGGCGTCAAACCCAGAGCACGTTAAGGAGGACCTAGGCGCGGTTGGTTGGAGATTGGACGAGGATGAGATTAGGATTATCGAGGGCTTCTTCCATTGATATTGCGGGTTATCGTTAAATACCGAAACACAAAATGAGGGTGTGGGTTCTATAACGTTTAATAAGGAGAAGAAGGAGAGCACTGCAGCTCAGGAAAGGAGGTGAACACGCTCAATTATAAATTTCCACATTTAAAAACTGTGTATTTTTAACACTAATCTATTCCCTTAAAAGGTGGGCACCCCCATTATCCATCAATGAGGGTTTTAATCCTATTGATAAGCTCGTCATTGGATAGATTAATTGCATTGGGTACCGTAGTTCTTGGTCTCGTCAGCATGGGCCATGAGGTTTCCATATACGCCACGCAATCCGCATCCTTCGCCTTCCTTAAGAATGCTGCTAATGATATTGGTGATTATGTTGGTGATTCCTCACTATTGAGCTATCTGCGTGAGGTAAAGCAGGGTTATGAAGAGGCACTGGCTGGTGGTAGGTTCTTTAGGTGGTATGAAATGCTTGCCCAGGCTAGGGAATTAGGTAATGTTAGGATTTATGTATGTACACAACCCTTCGAGCTGGCTGGTATTAAGGTTAGTGGGAATGACCTTATAAATATCGTTGATGGCTTAGTCATGGTTGGAAAGTTCGTGGAATTGCTCGAGTGGGCTGATAAGGTAATAACAATTTAATCGGCATTCAAATAATTATTAATGTGTGCAAAAATAACACCAATAAGAGCGTATTTAAAGTATGCCTATGGATTATGGTTCGTGAAGGTCGTTAAGGATAAAGGTAGGTATGTATTGGATGCCAGGGGATACGCATGTCCTTACCCACAGATATTTGCGATAAAGACCATTAAGGAAGTGGAGCCTGGATCAATAATGGAGATATTGGTTGATAATCCAGCGAGTTGTGACAATGTACCTGCCGCAATTAAGAAACTTGGCCATGATGTCCTTGGGGTTAAGGATGAGGGTGGTTATTGGAGGATTGTAGTTAAGAAGAGGTGATTCACCGTGTATGCGGATCGGATTGCTGGGTTTAGGGAGAGACTCGATAAGTATCTAGATCTTGGCATTAACCTATTGTCCTTAGCGATTGGTTGTTCCGTGAAGGTGGATCTATACGATGTGCTCTATCCAGCGTTATCGCTGATAAATAATGACTTATGTAAATTAAACATTGAGATACAGCATAGGGAGGACGTCGCTGTGTTGAGCAATGTTGGTGATTATCAATTAGTGAGGAGGGTGTATGACGTCAATGGCTTAAATGTGAATGGGGAGGAATTAACCAAGCTTAACCCCGCAGTGGCCCTATTATTACTCCAGATACACCAGTCCAGGGCATCATCACCAGCCGAATTCGCAAAATCCATACTAAGTCTATATACCAAATTGGGCAGTGGTCCTGTTAGGGTTAGGATTGGTAAGGGGCATTCTATTGTGTCTACGAGGGAGGGTGCTGAGTTTGCGCTTGTTGATTTCATAAGTACCAGCAAGGGTGATGCCTACCTACTGGCCAATAACGACACAATACAAATAATAGACCCCACAGAGGACCCAGGCAGTTATCGACAGGTCGCGACAGCATTAAGCAATGCCTTAAACGACCTATTCATAAAGGGTGTATATAGGGATATAACGGTATACCCAGTCTACGACGCACCAAATGATGAACTAAGAAATGCACTAAGAAGGAACATTGTAGAATTCGCAGGTAGGTGGGGCCTCAAGTTGGTTGACCCTGGCCAACCCAATGCGAATTACTTGCTCATGGGGGCTACGGTTGTTGGTACTCTGGATAAGGAACCACCGATGTTTTACGATAAAATAGGGAGGGGGTTTAAGGTTCTTGTGACTAGACCCTTTGGTGAGCTCTCAATAATATCGACCTATCTCACAGCACATGTCGATGAAACGGTAATGGAGGAGCTGGAGAGGAGGGTCATGAGTATTGATGAGCTTGAAAGGCTGAAGGAAAGGATAATGGACATGCTATCCAGGCCCAACATAGATATTGCTAAAATCATTAATAAGTATTTACCAGGGCTTGGTGAACCGTTTAGGGAGGATGAGCATATAGCCGCAACAATAGATGTGTCTGGGCCGGGTATATTCGTGTTTAAGGAATTGGCGGAACAGTCCAACGTGGATATTAAGTTAGACAGCATACCGCTTATCTCGCCCGAGGTATCGGCCTTCGCCGCCGAGAATTATATAATAACCGATGCTACGGCGGGAACAAATGGGTCGATAGCCATAATAGCCAGTGACGATGTCATAGACTCATTAATTAAGGATCTGAGGGGCATTGAGGGGGTTCAACCAATGGTTATTGGTGAGGTACTCGGTAAGGGATCGGGCAGGTTGCTTGTTCCTGATTATGTGGCGAAATACGTGGTTAATAAATCATTGCTGGCAAAGCTCACCACAAACGCTGACATGCTTAAGAGCCTAAGGAGACAGGCGATAAATTGTGAAAGGGTTAGGGTTGAGATTAGGGTTTATGGTGATGTGCAGGGTGTTGGCTTTAGACCAACCGTACGTAGGCAAGCCCTATCCCTTGGATTGACGGGGTATGCCAAGAACCTTGAAGATGGTTCTGTGGAGGTTGTTGCTGAGGGTTGTAGGAACGATGTAATGGCACTCGTTGAGTGGATTAAGAGTAGTCCGGTTGGTAATGTGAGCTCGGTGGATTATGTTATTAAGGGGTATGTTGGCGAATTTAGTGACTTTGAAATTAAATAAATATTCATGGCAACTTCCCAACCCTAATAGGTCCACCATGGTTCAACTAATCAACCCAAGAACCTAGATAAACCCTAACCCTACGATACCCAAGCAATTGGGTTAATGCGAACCATACCAATGCAGACCTGGCACCAGTCCTGCAATAAAGTATGACATCATCGTCGGGATATACACCATTTTTCTGAAAAACCTCACGTATTAGCGAAGTATCCCTAAACCTACCTGTTTCCTGGTCAATAACCGAGGTCCAGGGAATATTAATCGCATCAGGTATATGACCCCAGATCTCGATCACACCCACGTACTCATCCAATGACCTGGTGTCAATCATGACAACGTCCTTACCCACACCACCATCCTTAACCACATCCCAAACATCATTAAATGACACAAAGTAATCCCGTAACCTATTACTGATTAGATTAGTAATACCTTGTTTAATTGATCTTTGCACATGATGGCCACTGCATACACACCTTGGCCTATTAAGTAATTGCCAGGCTAACCTACCACCGTTTAATAGACTAACCCCCTCATAACCATAGGCCCTAAGTATCATGAAGGCTAGTGCGGCGTGCCTGTTGTCAATCTCGTCATAAAGAATGACATTATCGTCAATGCCTATACCACGTAATTTAGCCGCTATGTCAACCCATTCATTAAGAACACCCACATCCTTAAGTAAATCACCATAAAGCCGCAGCAGAATTGCGTTGGGTATGTGCTAATTATAATAACCAACACTTGGATCCTCATCAACCTCCATAATCACGCCATCTACATTATCTACATTGACAGAGTCGACATCGATTAATACGTCCATTGCAATTCCTCAATTAGCACCTACTTTTTAAGCACAGAAAACAAATGCATTCTTTAACCTTCATATAAATGCATTTAAGTGCAAATAACTAGACGCTGACCTTCAATCTATGTACATTACCATCAGTATCCACAACCTCAACAACCTTACCATCAACATCATTGGTTATAGTCAATTTATTAACCAACTTAATATTAACGAACCTATTAACTTCATTAAGAAGTCTCATGAATAAACGAGCATGAGCTTCGCAACAGAAGAACAATTTCCTGCCATTAACCTCAATATTAATACTACGCCACTCCCTACCACATACAACACATACGAACCTTCCACTTACAGTTATAACCCTCAATGAATCGATGGGAAAACCACAATAAGCACAGCCGGATTCTTCTGTGCCAACCTCATTACCATTAATGAGAACCCTCATAGCCAGCCAAGTTAGTACTGGTTTAATTCAAATATAAACCTTTCTAGTCTAATCTATAGTTAAGAATATTTATGAATATAAGTGCATTTAATGCACCAATAAAGTGGCTTATTATCCTCATGCCTTTTGATTAGCGGTATGCCTGAGGGAAGGAAATTGGGAATAGTGTTTGCATCAGGGGCGGCAAATAGAATATGTTGTTTAGTTGTTTATGGAGCGGCAGCACTGGCTGCAGGATATAAGGTTGTCGTTCATCTAGTAAATGAGGGACTAGTGGCCTTCAGGAAGGATGTATTGCCAAGATTAAATACTCAGGATCTCGGTGTCACAATGGGTCCACAGATCTATGTACCCTACATAGAGATCTATCTACGCAACCTAAAAAGTGCCGTTGAGAAGGGCGAATTTAAGGATTGGTACTCGTTCCTAAAGGAATTGAAGACAGTATACGGCGATGCATTCAGGATATATGCCTGCCCATTAGCGGCTCAATTATATAATATTAAGAAGGAGGACTTGGTGGACATAGTTGATGATATAAGGGGGGCTGAATCATTCCTCGAAGAGGTCTATGGAGGACCAATACTATACCTATGAACCCATGGCTACATAATTAAGCTTAGACCACTGTCGATGCAGCCTTAAAAACCAATCTAATCAGTTAATTGTGGCATAGAAATTAAAATTATATAAGCCCTGGTTCTCCATCCATGTGATATGGAGAGTACGGTTGATGTTAGAGGTATGCAATGCCCAACGCCTGTGACCATAGTTGCAAACGCGGTGTCTAAGGCAAAGGTAGGGTCAACATTGACCATATTGACTGATGACTTCATATGCTTCATGATGATACAGAGAATACTCAAAATACTCAATGTTGAGATTAGGGAGGCGGTGCAAATTGACGATAAGAACTACAGAATAATCGTCGCAAAGAATCGCGAAATTACGTAATACGGATTGCCATGGAAAATTAGCGATTTTAACCCAGGCCTGGAATAATTAGGTTCGGATTATGATATTCATAGAGACCCTCGTATATATCGTAAGGGATAATAAGGTCCTATTGATTAGGAAGAAGAGAGGATTGGGCGCCGGGTTGTACAATGGGGTTGGTGGTAAGGTTGAGGAGGGAGAGGGCATTATTGACGCGGCGATTAGGGAGTGTGAGGAGGAAATAGGCATAAAACCCACGAATCTTAGGTGGTCTGGCCTGTTAGAGTTTTGGAATTATGAAGATGATAAAGTTGAGTCGGTGCACTTCGTTTATGTCTTTATAACGGATAGCTTCGACGGAAAGCCAATGGAAACCGAGGAGGCTGAGCCGTTATGGTTCGATATCGACAAGATCCCCTACCACGAGATGTGGGAAGATGATAAGTTATGGCTACCCAGGGTGCTCGAGGGTAAAAACATTTATGGTCACTTCGACTTCATCAGATGGAAACTCACTAGGTCCGAGGTCTACGAGTTGAAACCTACGAAGTAATCAGAACCGTGTCACTAATCATCACGAACCACTTAAGCGGCTAGGTAGTTAAATCCCATTACGATGAATCCCTCCAGTACTGACTTATTAGTTAGTCCAGCCACTGAGCCGGTCTTACATGAACGACTCCTCAAACAATGAAAGCGAAAAATCAATACGCATATACCTGCTCAATCCATGACCACGGCAATAACCTATACCACGCCCAACCTCTACGAGATGCATTACTCATTAATGCACTTAACATTCCATGGGCAGCAGAATCTCTACTTAATAATTCATCAACGCTAGTGTTTATATGAACTACATTAATATTAATAATGCTTAATAGATAGATCAGCGGCATTATTAAGAATTTCAGGAATATTAGACTAGCATTTCTCATAATAAATTTATCATAATGCATGCGGGATCCACCATCCGTAGCGGCTAATGTGGATCTTGGCGGTACTACTAGGTACATGGCTGGCGCCTTCGGATGTATATGAGGTCCACTCTCGAAGTATATAAACCCATACCTAGGCTTCCAATACCAAGCTTCAACAAACCAAAGCAACGAACCAAGGTCATAATATCTCCTGGTCAATACATTCACACCAGTGGGCAACCTTGTGCTGATAGTCCTCCCATTGTGCGGATAATAAATTACTAATGATGATCCAGGCTCAATCGAAAACGGCAATGAAGACATCATAAGTACCAAACAACCTAAACATAAAATACTAATATTGAAAGTAAAGAGAATAATTGCTTGACAATAAACGAAGAGGTCCGGGCGGATTCGAACTTGAGCTTTCTTGTGGTAGTTACGCTCCTTATTGGTCTTCATGTTAGTGTCATTTTTGGTGGTTTCTCCATTATACGTGCTGGCTTATACCGTTATACCGTTGGTTGATGCTTAGACCCAGTAAGGCTAAGCCCGGGGGCGTCATGCGTGCACTCGATGTTCCAGGCTTAGCTACAGGCATTGAGGTCAAGTACACAATAGCTGATGATGACTTATATTAAAACCTCAGCGCGCCCCAACCTGGCTTGGATTATGTACTCGGGCACTCTGGCGGGATCCAGCCCCAGTGGGTGGTTAATCCATTAACTAACCTATCATACACCCGCTTGCTTGCCAGTGGGATGGTGTAATCAAACGATTCATAAGTCACGCGTAGTCCTAGTCCCTTGGGTGTATTCCTAATACAGACTATGTTACCATTAACAACCACGTTTCTCAGCACTGTAAAGCCCATTCTACCCCTAACAACCAAACCATCCTCAGTGAACAAGACCCCAACTACGGGATTCCTGCGTAGTATCACGTAGGTCACCGCAATGGCGATTGCGATGAGGATTGCCATAATCACTATGTCGGCGAATATTTCCTGAGGTGGGATTGTGAGGACTGCGATTGCGAAGATAGCTGTAAGGATTGCGTAGAAGAAGTTGATGAACACAAAGTTAAGA
>JC3A454_102582_pt1 | contig 15872 bp, 18 predicted proteins | sample YNP_Site_4_FD_22002 | JGI IMG/M metagenome (IMG submission 22002) | reverse complement strand
TCATCGAGCTCCATAATGCAAAGTCGCTCCTGGCAAGCCCAAGCCAGTACGGTCTCCTTAAGTCGCTCAGTAGCTCTAAACCGCTTAGCCAAGCACACGGCTCTATGCCATATCTCCTAAAGGTATCAACATCAATGCTAACAAATTTCCACATCTCCTCGCACATTCTAGCCTCGCTCCAGCCGAACCTCTCCCTCAGTAAGCTCTCGATGACCTTAACGATGTCATTCCTTGTCGCCTTGCTCTCCCAGTCAATCCCGCACTTAGCAAGCCGTTTATTTAGGTCCTTCGAGTTCAGCCCCAACGCCTCCCTAACCCAGTTCTTCGACATGCCAAGACTCCTAAGCATACTTAACAACTCGCACCTATGCTCATTATCGCTCACCAACCACACCTCATGAACCACATCCTTAACCTTGTCCGCAACCTCCTTGCCGACTGTATGGCCGTTGTGGCAGTCCGCCCTTACCAACTCCTCGATGAGCCTCATGACGCATTGTTTGTTGTTGCTTTCTAGGCACCTCCTTGCCTGTTCTATTAATTCTGTGCATGTCTCTATCCTCCCTGCCTGGGTGGGTTGGGGCGGGGAGGCCTTGTTGCTTAACTCCTGATCCTCTTCATTAACCATCGGGCCTTTGTCCTTTTTGGACGGCCCGTTGATGATTTTAAACCCACCCGCAGCAATGCGCTCACTTCGGTGCATAACCAAAGCACCTATGTTTCCTAAGTTCATTCATGAACAGCCCGGCTACTTCGTTGCATAGTTTTGATTCCATACACTTACTGTAAACGAAGCTCCATAGTTGGCAATCGGCTCCTCGATACGTCAACAGCCAAGCAAGTGGCCACACCACCCCACACCCGCCAATACTTATCTTATCAACTAGGCTTATAAGGCACCGCGAACGTGGTTAATGACGAGTTGAACCGTAAACGAGACTTCACAGGAACGAAGGACACCAATAATGCACACCATACCGGCTAGGAGCAACTACAACGCAGACAAAAACCTAATACAGAGGCACGTAAAGTCGGAAACAATGAGGAAACTACCGAGGGTAATACTCACATAGGGCTGGTAGCCAGCCCTAAAAATGAATCACACCAACCATCCACACAATACTAATGAAGAGCACCACCACAACAAACACTTGATAACACAACACGCACTAAGAAAACAATCAAAAACCAAAACAATACTGACATGAAGACCAACAAACTACCTAAACGCTCACCGAGTGAGCCGCCTCCACACTCCATTGCCTTCCTAGCCGCTTCCTTTGAACTATTCAACGAACTCCTCAATAGTCTTATACCTTGTCAATGTATCACGAATTTCTCCGATAAATTGCAACGTCATATAATGTATTAACTTTTTATTTAACGAACAGCTTAAACTAATGCCGTAAAATCCGCCAAGGGGTGTTTCCGAGACTCTCATAACTTGGCTCTCAGGGTTGGGGTTGGGTTTCATTTACTTTATTTTGAGGAATTAATTGAAATATCAACATTGCGTGTGTGGTTTGTGAGCTCGAGTACTGGGGCTAATTTCCTGAGAATGGTTGAGGATATGCAGAGGTTATTTACTAAACTGTATGATTTAGCCATGACGATACAGGGAGGTGTCTTCATAATACACATAGCTATGCCCAATGAGCCGGGTACCCTGGGCAAGGTTTTAACTACGATCGAGGCGGCCACAGGGCTTAATTTATTGTTGGCGTATGCTTATGGATGGCCTGGAGAAGCCATAGGCTACGCATTACTGGTGTACCCCGCAGAGGGTGGTGATGAAATGGGTAAGAAACTTGTTGAAGCGTCAAGGAGTGCAGGTGCGATAATACTTGGTGCCTATAAAATCGAGAATAAAATGCTGTGAACTCAATCATAGAGCTAGTTCATAAACAATATACATGCCGAAGTACTCCTCAAAATCGCCGCGTTCGGTGGCCAGCATCTCCATCCTAACCGGTGACGTGGGTTTCCCAACAGAGAAGCCTCCATTGAACCCCACACCTCCATTACTAATATAGACCTCCCTAGTCATTGATAGGACATAGTCAACATCAGCCCTCGTGCAAACCCAATGATTAACCGTACTGCAGAAGTAGCCATTGGTTTTATCCAGCGCCTCCTCAACAAACCTCTTGATCTCATCACGATCCGTCACACGAAGTGCTGGGGATCCCCTCGTAATTCCTCCATATACATTAAGCACAGGCCTAAAACTGAGTTTACGTGCTAGTCCATGGCTGGCATTATTCCATTCAGCAATCATCAACATTGCGTACCTGGCACCTCCTGCCTTAGCGAGGTCCAGCGCGTAATTTGTTAATGCCGTACCCACGCCATGCCTCCTATAGGTCGGTTTTACCCTAAGACCCTCAAGCCAAGCAACGCCCGTTGGTAGTAATACCAGGTTTATCACACCAACAACCTCCTCATTAACCAGGGCTACATAGGCTGTGCCATCCCTAACCCACCCATCAATTACCCTAGGTACATAATCGCCCCAGGGAAATGTGTTCATTGTGAAACTGATTATCTGGGGGACGTCAGACTCCACGGCTTTCCTAATGACTATATTCACCTAAGTTTCACCTTGATCTTACGTTATTGGGATCCCACTTATTTAACAATCTCACCTCATCCTCCGTAACTGGTTCAAGAATTGTCACGGGCTCTCTAATCCTAGGCCTAAATCCCATGTTATTAATGACATCATCGATTGTAGACCCCGGCAATAACCCCACCAACACCAACTCGCCAATGCTATTGTCGAATTCGAATAAAGCCTTTGGCGTACAAATCGATAATTTAGGCCCATTCACCGTGGGGCCTGGAGCTGTTATGAAATCAACCCTCTCCACAAGGGTTCTGCTCGAGTGTTCCTTTAACCACATGATGACTCTGCGGGCTCTCCTATAGAGATACGCAGCTGCCGCACCGCCGGGCAACCTAACTCTGGGCTTCTCATAATTACCAATCACTGAGAGGTTCATGTTACCCCTACGATCAACCTGGGCTGCGGAGAAGAACATTACATCAAGGAGCCCGCGCCTTGCTAGATCAAACACGTCCAGGCTTGTTACGATGCCCCTGCCACCAATGAATACGTTCGGGTCACCCGATGAGGGTGTTATTGATACGTCGACTGGCTCGTAAATCTCCGCCACATTTAGGAATGTTATTTCGCGACCCCAATACCTGGCAAGCATTACAGCAAGTACCGCCGGTACTGAGGCTAAACCTGTGTAAACAATGTCACCATCCCTCAACTGCTGAGCCATGCACTTAATCACATCATCCATCCCAGGCATTCTCAAACACCTTGAGCACATCATTAATGCCAAGACCAGCCTTAACAGAGTCAAAGTACCTCTTTATAATGCCGTAATCGGCCCCATAACGCCCATACATCGATGTTGGCCAGGCACCTCTCGGTGCGTGAACAACAGCGGTCACCAGGAAACCTGGTATTGTTAGCCTTTCGGGATTCTCCCTGAAATAGTCCTCGGGTACCAACTCCTCAACCGTGACTATGACCTTCCTGGAGGCTTGCACCTTCAACAGATCTTCATACTTAGGACCTAGCAATTCTACGTTACCTTTCTCATCAGCCCTATGCGCATGTATTATCGCTACGTCAGGCCTTATGGCTTTAACGACCACCAACTCCTCACCGCTAAATGGATCCTTAATAATACTCCATAAACCTCTCTTTACATTTAGCTTCACTAAATCACTCTCTAGAGTTATTCCTGAGGGCATGAATGGGAGTCCATAGGCGCCAGCCCTTAATCCACTCATAACGCCCTCGCACACATCCTCTATGAACTCAACCTCCCCGTTCTCAACCATCCTCCTAAAGCCGGGTGCTATTCCAAAATGCTCGAAGGTCACCATGGCAGCCCTAATCCTCTTAACCCTGCCTGATATGGTTAATAGGTCGAAGGCAAGGCCTGGCTCCCTATCGATCAATGCCAGGTCCCTCTTATTGGATTTCGCTATTGCCAATGCCATAGCCATCGGGTTTCTGTGGAAGCTCATACCACCAATCGCTATTTCATCTCCATCATTTATCAGGTCAAGAGCCTCGGAAATACCTAATAATTTCCCCCTACGCATTAAAGCTAATATATTATCCAAGGAGTAATTAAGCCTTTAGTTAGGTCCCACAATTTAGACGCTATGGTTTATACGTTAGGAAATGAAGGCTTTTGGCGCTATTAAGACTTCATCACCATCGTGAAGAACGGTATTTAGTTCATTGAGCCAATGAATATCCCTCCCATTGACTATGATTATGTAATTCTCGTTGAGCTCATCATTACGAAGCAATAATTTCAAAATGGCATTATTTAATGAACCAAGACGTAGTATTAAGTCTTTCACGGTGGAATTTTCTGGTAAGCTCACATTCAATATCTCAGCGCCAATCAATTCATGGAGATCCGCCGAGAGAATCACCTTAACCAACATAGTCAGGAACACACGGAGTCCACAAACGCCTTCGCCAAATCCCTAGCCCTATCTATGGAATTCGTCTCCTCAATACAGGCATTCTCCTCATCCTTCATGTAAACCAGGTACTTACCACCAACATCGTAGATCATGGCCCTACCAAAGCAGTTCTCCTCAATCAACGTCTGGTAAGCCTCAAGAGGCTCCTTATCACCCAAACCATCAACAATGCTCCTCACCCTATCGTTATTGCACTCCATACGAGAATTAGGGGTTGTTAAGCCTTATTAAATATAATGCGAGTTAGTACTTAAATTATTAATGTTGAGGGTTTATCACCGTGAGCCGTGAATACCCACGCTATCCCCTGGTTGGTGTTGGGGCCATAGTCATTAAGGACAACAAGATACTGCTCGTAAGAAGGGGTGCGGAACCAAATAGGGGTAAGTGGTCAATACCGGGTGGTATGGTTGAGGCTGGCGAGGATCCTAAGGATGCCGTACTTAGGGAGTTAATGGAAGAAACAGGTATTGTAGGTAGGGTGCTTGGTCTCTTTGGCATTTATCAATATGTGGAGCTGGACGCCAAAGGCAGGGTTAAGTACCACTTCCTACTCATGGACTACCTAGTCGATCCCATTAGTGGTGAACCAAGAGCTTCGAGCGACGCCCTAGAGGTCAATTTCTTTAGCTTAAGTGAGGCGCTAAATCTCGACTTAACAGACACCGCAAGGCAGTTAGTCCAGGATTTATTGAGCTCAGGACCAAAGCCGTGTGGTGGTGGAATGATTAAGTACCCTAGTACCTAATTTCGAAGTCCTTAAACTCGTTCCTTGGTTCCTGGTCCTCAATCTCCATATCCTCAACTACGGCGCCTGGCGGTCCCCTCCTCACAATATTTATTAATTGTTCTACGGCTTCATCAGGTCCCTCAGCAACTATCTCAACGCTGTAGCCGTCTTCGAGATTTCTGACGAAGCCCTTAACACCAAGTCTCCTCGCGTTTCGGCTCACGAATGATCTAAAGCCAACGCCTTGCACTAAACCGTGAACTATTATGTGAACCCTCCTCATTTTCGAAAACCCTTATTAAATTAGCCTTTTAAGTTGTGCTTAACGTGAGTGGTTGTGGACTTTAGTAAGGTGGTTAAGGCATTACCTGGAGTTATACTACTCATCAGTCTATTATTCATAATGAGAAGAATTGGTATTCAATACGTCCTTTTTGTGGTTGCGTTATTTATTATTTCCTACGAATTATTTAGGAAATACCCACTCAAGGACTTGTGGTTATTGATACAGGTTATGGCTGAGGTCGTGATGGCAATATCCATGGTTTACCTGATAATAGCCACCGGCTTTTACGACGCGATAGCGGTATTCCTAGGTTTAATAGTATTAATGCTTTCCTTAAGGGTTGCGGATGTAAGGGCACTACTTGCGTTGTTGAGCATTTACGTGGCTTACCTGCTATATATGAGTTACGTGAACCCCATACCCACAGGTTTGTATATAATCGCTAATTCATTATTATTATTCATGTCCTCGTTCACTATAGCCATAAGAAATGTCGTAATCATGCATAGGATTGATTTTACTGAGGATGTACTTGATACTGTAATCACCTACCTGGGGGTCTCGCTACTCATACCGTCAGCATACACATTATTAGCCCTGAAGAATCCCTACCTTTACATTACGCTAGTTCCGGCGGTGGTTTCCGTGATGCCTATGGTTAAGAGGTATGCGGGCTATATCGCCATAGCATTAACACTACTAACGTTAATGTACGGCTTATATCCATTACTTAGGTTAACCTGGGTTAGCGTCGTAATCCTAGTATTAATATTCGTGGTGATGTACCTGAGACCTACTAGGTTAAGGTTCATTAGGGGTCTTAGGCCGCCGTTATCGTGGTTGGGCGCATGGCTCGGCGGTAAGTACCTGGTAGATAGTATTATTACGATGGGCGGCTTTAGTTACGTCCTTAGGGGTAGGGATGAGTTGAACAGGGTTTACGCAATAAAGGTCCTTAAGGACAGGGACTCAAGGGGCAACCAGCTGGCTAGCGATATGAGGGTCCTCTCATCGTTCAAGAAGGAAATGAGTGAGTACCTACTGATTGATAGTCCATACATCGTTAAGGTGTTTGAGGTTCACATACCACCTGATGGGAAGATACCCTACAAGACCCTGGAGGATTACTTGGATGAGCCGCCATACGTGATTATGGAGTATATGGAGGGAGGCTCATTAAGGGATTTATTGAGAGAAAGGGGCCCGCTCGATCTCAGGGAGTTCCTTAAGATAGCCTACGCAATAACACTGGCCCTCTCCGAACTTCATAAGGCCAATATACTGCACCTGGACTTGAAACCCGAGAATATATTGTTTAAGGATAAGGATAGGAGGGTATTGAAGCTTGGTGATTTAGGGGCTGCTAAGATCATGGTTGGTGGTAAGTCCTACGTATCCCAATTCTCCATAGCCTACGCAGCGCCCGAGGTTAGTAAGGGTATTGCCGACGTGAGGTCTGACATATACTCCCTATCGTGCATCTTCTACGAAATGCTCACTGGAATAAACCCGCACCTTTATAGGCTGAGCAGTGGGCAATTGATTGTACCACCAATAAGCAATTACAGACCTGATGTACCGCCCGAGTTGGCTTCAATGATAATGAGAGGTCTTGAGGTAAATCCAAGCTTAAGACCTTCGAACACCGATGAGGTGCTCGCAGTGCTGAGTAGATTATTGCAAAGCCTTGGATGATGAAGAACCCTCCCTAATTAACCTGAGTCTGAGGATTCGCTTATCACTGATAACCTAATTACTGTGTAATAACCTAACCTAACAACGGTCTCATTACTAAACCTATACTCACTAATTCTCTTGAACTCATTACCATCAAGTACGTATGTACCGTTGGTACTGTTCAAATCCTTGATTAATAATTCATTACCAACCACAGTAATTACGGCATGCTTTCTCGACACCGTTGGGTCCGGTATCACGACCACGTTCTCAGGACTCCTACCAAGAGTTATCTCCCTAATTATTGATAGATCGAACATGACCTTAAAATCCTTCATGAAATCCCTCGGGCTCTCCACAAAGGTTAACTCAAGCCTTGTGGGACCCCTTCTAATAGTTTCACTATTAGGAATTTCAACTCTCCTTGTTTCGTCCACACCAAATGCCATTACCTCATATTTGGATTTCACGGCTTAATAAGAGTTCCCTCTATGATACTGATGAACTAAGCCGTATGGATAGGTAACGATAGATGATGCGTTTACTTTACATTAGAGTGAGGTATGTTATTTACCTTACATATTAAATGTGGAGATAGGAGATATCGATTTTAGGACTTGGTTTGTGCTTCCTGACTACCGGGTTGTGTTGGCGGTGGTGACTGTGATTGAGCCGGCTTAGTTACTGGAGGTATTGTAGTGCCTTCTCTACGTACTGGCGCCCTGGTAATGGTTACCTTCCTCTTCCTCTCATCCTCAGCCCTAACCTTCAGTATACCTAAGTAAATCGCGCAGTTTATGCAGTAGGTCTTGGTTACGTAGTACCTGGGCACAATGGCACCTTGCTTCTCCAACTCCCTAGCTAGGTCGGCAGGTACTGGTGAGTAGGGTACCGTAACCCTAACAGCCTTAGATCTAGGCACAAGCTTACCGCAATTGTCGCAATAGACCATTGGTTCTTTACCCTTATCGCCCTTATGACGCCCTCTGTTCTTCCTCTTCTTTGGCATACATTGCAACCAAACACGCACAGCTTAAAAAACATACCCCCATATAATCTCCATCATCAATCAAGGAGCCTTGCTTGAGTGTTCTCGTAAGGTTTTTAATTATTATTTTGAAGATCTCTAAGGGAGTAATGAAAGAGGCCACATTATACAGGGTATTGCCTGACGGGAAGGTTGAATGCACAGCATGCGCGAGGAGGTGCAAACTATCCGATGGGCAGTACGGTTTTTGCGGCGTTAGGTGGAACCTAGGAGGCAGGCTTTACCTCATGGTTTATGGAAAGATATCGGCAATCGCCGTAGACCCTATCGAGAAGAAACCCCTTTACCACTTTAATCCGGGCTCCATGGTCCTCTCCCTATCGACGTATGGCTGTAGCTGGGCTTGCCAATACTGCCAGAACTTCGATATTAGTCAACGTAGGGTTCTCGAGGGTTTTGAGGTAACTCCTGAGAAAATTGTTGAGTTGGCTGAGGATTATGGTGCTCAGGGTGTTACTTATACGTACAATGAACCGTCAATATTCATGGAGTTCGCACATGATGTGGGTGTGCTGGCTAGGAAGAGGGGGTTATTTAATACGTTCGTGACCAACGGGTACATGACTGATGAGGCCGTGGATCTACTTTCCAAGTTCCTTGATGCAGCCACGGTGGATTTCAAAGGTAATGCTGAACCAAAATTCCTTAGGAAATTCTCATTGGTCCCTAACCCAGAACCAATATTCCAAGCGCTCCTTGAAATGAAGCGTAAGGGTGTATTCATAGAGGTTACGGACCTAGTGGTGCCTGAAATAGGGGATAACCTGGAGTATGCACGTAGGTTGGCTAGGTGGATCGTGGATAACCTAGGGCCTGACACGCCAATACACTTCCTGAGGTTTCACCCAGACTATAAGGTGGATTACCTACCACCAACACCAATAAAGTCCTTGGAGGAGCACGCTAGGGTGGCTAAGGAGGAGGGTCTTAAGTACGTTTATGTCGGTAATGTGCCAGGACATCCGCTGGAAAACACGTACTGCCCTAACTGCGGTAGGGTCGTGATTAAGAGGAGGGGGTTCGATATACTCGAGGTCAACCTAACTGAGGATGGTAGGTGTAAGTTCTGTGGTGCCAAAATAAACATTGGCGGTAAGGTCCAGCCAACGTGGAGAATGAGTGACAGGTTTGCCTACGTCCCAATAGAGCTGTTGAGTAGGTATGTTAAGGTTACGAGGGAGCAGATAGAGGAGCTTAGGAGTAAGGTGCGTGTTAAGGTTCAGGGAAGTTCCTAAGGTATCCTCTTCACCCTAATTTTCCTTATGCACAATATTCTCCCTGATATGTGAGCCACCCCGTCACCCATCATTATAGTCACACCAGTGGCATCATCACCAAGATCTAGGTAGTTGATGGGAAGCGTTATACCAATAGTCCCAATACTCACTAAGACCTTGATCACGTACTCCCTATACTCACTATCCATGAGCATTACGATGAAGGTTGATGCGCGATCTGATGTATCATACTCCTTCCACCCCAATAACCAATAATCATTATCCCCAGTGTTTATGCTCCTTAATAGTGACACCAACTCATGATCATCAAAGCATCTACCCACAGACAAACCAAGTTTACTTAGGAAATTCCTAACCTCCTTAACCGAATTCCTCACTAGCTTAACGACCATTTCCACACCGTTAAGTAAATTAATTTAAAGCATAACCTTCAAAGTGACAATATACATATGATGATAAAGCCACCATGACTTAATTCATTAGTAAAGGTATGTTGAAATAACTATAAATGACGTAGGATCTTTATCACTAGGCTATGTCGCAATAATCCTAACCTTGATACCATTTAATCTAGGCGTACCAGCGTACTTCCCCTTATATGGTTCAATAATGCCGTTTATAGGTTTGCCGTCGAGATCTACAAGACTATTCTTATAAATCAATGCCAAACCAGGTGGAATGCTTGGATCCTTTACGGCCCTAACTCTAACCATACCACGACTGGTCCTGAGCAGTAACACGCCTTCATGGTCGTGCGTATAGACAATCGGTTCCAGTTTACCGTATACCTCACGAAACTGGGTATTCGTATACAATGGATGCGATGTAAACACTAGATACACTTCGTTATTTTTAAGAGACTCTGGTTCGATAGGGTTAGGTAGGGGCAGAGCATCCGGCTCCTCTGCAGGTAGGTGCTTGGGTTTCATTCGAACTATCTTCTTACTCCTCAATTCATCCAACGTGACACCAGCACCCCTTATTGCCGTATCAACCGCTTTCCACGGGTCCTCAGCAAGAAGTGGATGGTCTATACCTACCTCCTTGGCTATTAACCTCACAAGGTCCACCTCGGTAACACCTCTCAATGGCCTTATTGGTTCATTATATACCAGGTAATCATGCCAATAGCTATAAACCACGTCATACTTCTCGAGGAATGTTGGCGCTGGAATAACTACATCGGCAATCTTAGCCGTGTCTGACCAGAATGGGTCGTGAACGATCAACGTGACCCTACCCTCCCTAACCGCCTCAATAAGCCTATCACCACCTGGCAATGTGATTGCTGGATTCTCATTCCAAACATACACAACACTAACCTCTCCTCGCTCGATATAGTCCCCGAATTCCGCCATGGGTATCACCCTGGATGACCTAGCCATGTGGAGACCACGTAAGTAGTCAAAGTCTATTCCCCAACCCAGGGAGTTCGAGTAGTAATAGCCCCTCTTTATACCGACTAGGGCTGGGATTAGCGATATTATGCCTATTGCATCACCACCATTTAAGGACCTGCCAAGGGCAAAGCCGATGAGAGTTATGGGTTTGCGTTCATGATACAGTTCCGCAAGCCAGGTAATATCATTAACGGATACACCGCTTACGCTAGCTATATAGTCAAGGGAGAAAACCTTAACGTAATTAGCCAATTCCTCAATATGCTTAACCTTACCCTCAACGAGACCCTTCTCTATCAAGACCTTGATTACGCCTATTGCGAGGAATACGTCCGTGCCAGGTCTAACAATGATTGCCCTATCAGACTTCCTCGCTGTATCACTAAGCCTAACGTCTATAGCCACCTTAAACTTCTTAACAAGCAACGCCCAAATATGCGGGGCCGAGATACCGGCTGGAAAGGCCCAGAGTACCACCGTATCGTACTTAAGGAAATCCTCAGGTAATGCGCCCATACTCGTGCCATAATGAGCCTTAATGGCTGCATGACCCTCTGAGGAGCATATGGACCTATCAGTTTGTGATGCACCAATCACATTGAATAACCTGTCTGGGTAATACCACGTTAGCAATCCCTGATTACCATCATAGTCTGTACGTAATATCCTGACAGGATTTCTTTTCAACTCCTCCTTAAACAGCCTAGCCACATACCTAATCGCCTCCTCGACCCCAACCTCCCTACCATCGATATAAGCAGACAAAACCCTATTCCTCTCATTCCTAATCAAATCCGCCCTACCTCTGGCACATGTGAAACCATTTACTGGGAACAACCTCAATGGCTCATACTTCTCACCGAATATGCACGTATCGTAGCAATCCCTTGTACATGCGACAACCATACCCTAAGTGGGAAGCAACATATCAGTTATAAAGTTAGCTTTAATGACAATAAAGGATGCATTATGCGTGAAGGATTTGACGTCGTTGTGGTTGGTGCCGGTTCTACGGGCTCTACAACAGCCTATTACCTAGCTAGGGAGGGTTTTAGGGTTTTGGTTGTTGACTCAAGGGGTGTTGCCCAGGGCATGACCGCCTACTCCCTTGGTTTAGTTAGGAGCTATTACACCAATGAGGATGTGGCTAGGATGTCGCATTATAGCCATGAGTTCTTCATGAACTTCAGCAAAGAATTTGGTGTTAACGTCTTCACAAAAACGGGGTTATTGGTCATAGGCAATAACGAGGCTAACATGCGTGCAATACACGACATGCTGAGGAAGATCGGCGCGAGGGTTAGGCTGATAGGCGGTGGTGAGATTAGGGAGCTGCTCGATGCTGAAGTTATGGATGGCGAGCTTGGCATTTATGAGGAGGATGCAGGCTATGCCGACACTGGGTTGTACACGAACACGATAATGAGGAGGGCTATGGAGTTAGGCGTCGAGTTTGTGATTGATGATGTCAGGGCGTTGATTAAAAACAACGAGGTACGTGGCATCGAGTTGGTGAAGAGCCATGATACTATAAGGGCTGAGCATTACGTGATAGCCGCAGGCGTGTGGACGCCCAAGGTCCTGCCACAACTAAATCTGCCGATTAGGAACATCATAGAGAGGATTGTCAGGGTAGATACTGGTAGGCCCCTACCCAACGTGTTTGATTACGTGAATAACTTTTACATAAGGCCCGAGGGCTCCAGCAATGCCCTAATGGGCTTGTTGTACCCACCGGAGGATGTTTGGCAGGACCCAGACACGTTTAATCCATTGGCTCCACCATCCCTCGATTACTCGCTCGATGTTATGGAGAGAGCCGCCAAGCGCTTCCGCTGGTTTGAGGGGGCTAGGCTGATGGGCGGTTGGCAGGGGCTCTACGATGTGACGCCTGATTGGATGCCCATAATCGATGAGCCTATCAAAAAACTAATACTCTGCGTTGGCCTGAGTGGGCACGGCTTCAAGCTAGCACCCGCATTTGCACTCATGATAACAGAAATGATTAAGTATGGTGAGTCGAGGACGTTTAGGAACACATTCGCGCTGGATAGGTTTAGGATGGGCAGGTTGATTAGAGGCGTTAATGAGGTTGCGGCTTTCTAATCCGCAGGATACACCCTAACACCTCCAACGTAGGTTTCGAGAACCTTCATTTCCCTCAACTCCCTATCATCGACACCTAATGGGTCCTTATCGAGTACTATGAAGTCCGCTAGGTAACCAGGCTCCAGCCTACATACGTGATTCTCCTCATGGAGTAGGTACGCGGAACCACACGTGTATAGATGAAGCGCCTCTCTAACACTTAGGGTCTCATTCTCCGTATACCTTAGCAACTCAATGTTCTCATAGCGCCCCTGGTCACTGCGGCATACACAGTCTCGAAGGGGTTCAATGGCTCGACTGGGGCGTCCGTACTGAAGCCAACCCTCGCACCGGCATTAACCAACGTCCTAAATGGGTAAACGTACCTAGCCCTCTCGACACCAACCCTATCAATAACCCACCAATCACTTACTACGAAATGCGGTTGAACAGCCACTACCGCGCCCAGCCTACCGATCCTCCGTATTAAGTCCTCTCTAAGCACTGAGGCGTGCTCAATCCTATGCCTAAGCCTTGACGTGCCGCCTAAGCCCTCGTAAATATCCAGGATTAGGTCTATCGTTGCATCCCCAATACCATGAATCGCTAATTGAAGACCGGCTTCATCACTCTCCCTAGCAATCCTTAACAGCGTGTCCTTATCGTAATTAAGCCTCCCAGAATTACCTGGCTCATCGTTGTACGGCCTGGAGAGCCACGCAGTCCTCGCGCCCAGGGATCCGTCAGCAATAACCTTGATACCGTTTATCCTAAGGTACTCAGAACCAAAACCCCTCCTAACCCCCAACTGCCTAAGTAGGTCTATCACGTTGACTCCGTGATCCTCAGGGTTTAGGTAAACCCTAACCCTTATGGGCAACGCACCGAGCTTGCTCTCGAGATTCACTAGGGCTTGGAGGCTTCTTAGATTGACCGAGACGAAGCCTATCGTAGTAACTCCAAGGGATGCTGCATACCTCATGGCGCTCAGTATGAAATCCTCATAATCGCTCACGGTGTACGATTCATTAATCAGCTCCCTAACCCTGTCCAGGGTCCTCTCCACTACAACTCCCGTCGGCTCACCCCTCTCGTCTCTAACGACGTCCGGGTCCCTCGAGTTCAGTAGGCCGGACAATTCAAGGGCCTTCGTGTTCAGGACAGCAGCATGACCACAAACCCTCACTAAAGCAACAGGCCTATCGTTAATCACGGAGTCCAGGTCGAACCTGCTCGGCCACCTACCCTCCCTAAATAATTCCTGATCCCAACCACGCCCATAGACCCAGCGAGCCCTAACCCTGTCTGCATACTCCCTAAGCCTCCTCTTCAACTCCTCTATACTATCGACACCGCGTAGATCGAGTGAGTTGAGGCTGATGCCTAGTGAGTCTAGGTGTGCGTGGGAGTCAATGAAGCCGGGCATTACAACCCTACCCCTTAGGTCAATGACATTAAGCCCAAGCGTATCGGCAATCCTCAGGGCCTTATCCTCACTACCGACATACGCAACCCTACCATTAACAACAACCAGAGAGTCAGCCCTGACCAATGGCTCGAAGGATGAATAAACAACACCACCAACAAAAACAAAGCCAAACATCACAACCAAAACCGCCCAGCAATAAATTAAATGCTTATCGACTTAATATCACGATATACGGCATAGAAGTACTAGCTCGAGTACATTGGTAGCGTTGTTATTAGGAATAGAAATACATTAATCACAACCTGGACAAAATGATGCAGTATCGGCATACAATCACCAATAAGGATAAGGATTTGTAGTGGTACCTCCGGCTGGGATTTGAACCCGGGACCTCCCGTGGTAGGTTGTTTGTTTTTAGTGGTTGTGCTTTGGGTTTTCTTGGGTGGCTTGTTTGTCCTCACGCCAGCATTACCCTCGGTAGTTTCTCTATTATTTTCCTCGGTACGTGTTGTTGTGTTGTGTGTTTGTTGTGGTTGTTCTTCATGAGTATGGCGTGTTTCTGTTTTGTGCCTAATTCCTAGGCACGTTTAAGTTATCGCCAGCCTTGAGTGAAGAGTGGTTGGGTCTTCGAGTTCGTGGTGCCTTATAAATCTAGTTGTTAAAATAACTGTTGGGTGTGGACTGGCCGCTCGCTTGGCTCATGACGTATCGAGGTGTTGATTGCCGATTATGGGGCCATATCTATCGAGCATGTATGGGATCAAAACTATGCGGTGAAGCAGCTGGGATGTTCATGAATGAACTTGGGAAGCATAGGTGCTTTGGTTATGCACCGAATTAGGTGCATTGCTGTCTCGGCTGAGGGTGGGTTTAAAATCAACGGGCCGCCGAGAGTCGGCAAAGGCCCGATGGAGAGCGAGGAGAGTTTAAGGTCAAGCAACGAAGCCTCCCTGCCCCAACCCACCCAGGCGGGGAGGATAGAAACATGCCAAGAAATGATCGAGGAAGCAATGAAGTGTCTAGGCGATGGTGATAAGAAGTGCGTATTAGAGAAAACCAGGGAGTTAATCGAAAACAACTGCCACAACGGCAATGCAGTTGGTAGGGAAATTGCGGATAAGGTTAAGGACGTAGTTCATGAGTTGTGGTTGGTGAGCGATAATGAGTGTAGGTGCGAGTTGCTAAGGATGCTTAGGGACCTCGGCATATCGAGGAATTGGGTTAGGGATGCGTTGGGTATGAGTACAAAGAGCTTGAGCAAGTGGCTTGTTAGGTGCAACATCGATTGGGAGGGCAGGATAACGAGGAATAATGTCGTTGAGGAGATCGAGGACTTGCTGAGGAGGTTGGGTTGGAGTGAGGCATGGATGTGCGAAGAGCTGTTTAGATTTATTGGCGTTGATGTTAACGCCTTTAGGAGGCATGGGATTGAACCATGTGTTGGCTAAACGA
>JC3A454_101793_pt1 | contig 17327 bp, 17 predicted proteins | sample YNP_Site_4_FD_22002 | JGI IMG/M metagenome (IMG submission 22002) | reverse complement strand
ATCACTCTCCCACCTGGGTATCTTAACCACTATGTAGTCGAGACTTGGTTCGAAGGCGGCCACGGTTCTGTTCGTAACACTATTGATCAACTCATCCAACCTATAACCCAGGGTTAATTTAGCGGCCATGTAGGCTAGTGGATAGCCCGAGGCCTTACTAGCCAGCGCGCTTGACCTACTCATCCTAGGGTTGGTCTCTATGACGTACATGTCGGACCCCCTTGGGTTTATTGCAACCTGCACGTTGCGCTCACCAACCAGGTTTATGGCATTGGCGACGCCGATAGACAACAGCCTAGCCCTCTGGTACTCCTCATTGTTTAGTGTTAGGCAGGGTGCCACCACGACAGAATCGCCCGTATGCACACCCATTGGGTCTACGTTCTCCGTACACACCACAGCCACAGAATTACCGTAGGAATCCCTCATAACCTCAAACTCTATTTCCTTCCAACCATCAATGTACTTCTCGATCAGAACCTCCTTGATCTCGCTCTGGGCGAGGGCCTTATGATACTTACTAATTAACTCCGCCTCGTTATTCGCCACAAAGGCACCCGCACCACCTAGGTTAAAGGATACCCTAGCCAGTACTGGATATCCCAGCTTCCTCGCTGCATCCATGGCCTCGTTTAATGAGTACGTTGTTATTGAGGGTAGCGTGGGTATGCCATGCCTACCCATCAACTCCTTAAACAACTCCCTACTCAATGCAGACCTTATGCCCTCTATTGGTGTACCCAGGACCTTAACACCGTACTTCCTAAGTACCCCAGAATCGTTTAGATTAATGCATGCGGACAGTGCCGTTTGCCCACCAAAGCCACACGCTATGGCGTCGGGCCTCTCCCTCTCAATAACCTTAGCCAGGTACTCGGTCCTTATTGGCACCAGGTAAACCTTGTCAGCAAAAACCTTTGTTGTCTGTACCGTGGCTATGTTTGGATTAACGAGTACTGTGGTCAATCCTTCCTCCTTATACGCCTTCAACGCCTGGATCCCTGAGTAATCGAACTCGGCAGCCTCGGCAACCTTTATCGGCCCGCTACCTACAATTAATACCTTCCTAGCGTCCATACCTTATCACCAACCTTGCAAACTCATCAAAGACCCAGTTTGTGTCTTGGGGACCAGGTCTCGCCTCTGAGTGGAATTGTGTCGTTATTATTGGTAGTTCCTCATGTATTAACCCTTCCACGGTTTTGTCATCGGGTTGCACGGCCCACACCTTAAACCCGGTGCCTTTGATTGATTGTGGGTCTACGGCATATCCATGGTTGTGGGTCGTTATGTAAACCCTATTCCTAAGTAGGTCGAGGACTGGCTTGTTTATTGCCCTGTGTCCATACTTCATTTTGTACAACCTAGCCCCAATGCCTAGGGCTATTACCTGGTGTCCTAGGCATATGCCTAGGGTTGGTTTTCTATCCCTAATAATATCAACCACAGCATCCACAAGGAAATTAAGTAGGTTAGGGTTGCCAGGCCCATTACTGAGTAGGACACCATCGCAATTACTTATTGCCTCAGACCACATGTGGCATGGGTACCTAACGACCCTGAAACCCCTAGCCAATAAGCTCCTCACTATACCAAGCTTGACCCCACAATCAATAATTCCAATGCATGGTTCATCATCATCCCCATAACTAATGATGTCCTTAGGCGATACGAGCCTTGTGAAATCAATCTCATCATAACGTGGCGCATCCCTAACAAGCCTAAGTCCCTCATTCACATCATCAACTATAGCCCCCATCATGACACCAACCTCCCTCAACTTGACGGTCAACGCCCTAGTGTCAACCCTAAACACGCCAGGTACACCCTCCCTCCTCAACCACTCGTCAAGGCTCATGACTGAGGTGTAATGACTTGGCGATGTGGCGTCAAAGACAACAACACCACTAACCTGGATTGAGTCACTCTCCCACTGGTCCTGTGAAACACCGTAATTACCAATTAGGGGGCTTGTGAAAACGAGAATCTGACCCTTATATGATGGGTCGGTCAATGACTCTGGATAGCCAACGTTAGCTGTCGTGAATACAACTTCACCAACTGCATTTGTGTCAGCACCAAAGGCGTAACCACGGTATACGCTCCCATCCTGAAGCACGAGATAGCGTCTCCTCAAGCCGAATCATTCGTGAGGGTTATTATAAATATTTTATAAGCTTTGCCCTTAAAGAACCTATGCCACGGCTATGAATAAATAAAGTATATATACTTGAGTAAAATAGGGGAGACAATGCGCGGGTTCTCGCAAACAATAACCTTCCTGAGGGAGTCACCCACCAGGAAGATAGATGCGATCAGGGAGAGGTTAAAGCGTGAGAATAGGGATGTGATAAACCTATCCGCTGGGCAACCCGGGATACAACCACCCATCGAGATTAGGTCCATGCTCGCCAACCAACTCATTGAGGGTAAGGGGATGGATCTGTATGGCTATACCCCGAGCCAGGGCATTATGGAGCTTAGGGAGGCAGTATCTGAGGATTTGAGGAGGCTTGGTGGTATCGATGTTAGCCCCGACAATATAGTTATAACGGCTGGCGGTCAGGAGGGTATGTTCGCGACTTTCATGACAATCCTAAATCCAGGCGATGAGGTTATACTCCTTGATCCAACATACTTTGGTTATAAGCCAATAATCGAGTACTTCGGTGGTAGGATTAAGAGGCTCGGCTTGAGCTTAAACGAGGGCTTCAGGGTTGATGTTGAGAAACTGAAGGAATTAATAACAAATAAAACGAAGGCCCTGGTAATAGTTTCTCCGGACAACCCTACGGGTAGTGTGATTGATAGGGATACGGCAAAGGCAATAGCAGATCTGGCAAAGGATGAGGATTTCTGGATTGTGTCTGATGAGGCATATAGAACGCTTATTTATGAGGGAGAGCACACATACATCTACAGATACGCCCCGGATCACGTAATATCAATAAACACATTCTCTAAGGATCCAGGCATTCCAGGATGGAGACTCGGTTTCATTTATGGACCCAGTGATGCAGTGCCCAAGCTTAAGTTAGCGGCTGAGGAGATGACCTATTGTCCACCAGTCATTGCCCAGAGGTTCGTAACCATGTACCTGAGGTCTGAGGTCAGGTTTAGGCATTTGAAATACATAGTTGAGGAGTATAGGTCTAGAAGGGATGCCGCGGTCAAAGCCCTTAGGGAGTACCTACCCGAGGCACGCTTTATTGTTCCAAGGGGTTCAATGTTCGTATTCGCAGACCTATCAGGCTACATAAAGGACTCGGAGAGGCTTGCCGAGCTTCTCCTTGAGAAGTTTGGTGTGACTGTGATACCTGGCACGTACTTCAGCGATATTTATAGGTCAGCGATTAGGATATCCTTTGTGGTCGAGAGTATCGATAGGATCGTCGAGGGTATTAGGAGGATTGCCGAGGCGGTAAGTGAATACGGGAGGTCCCTATAAATTCAAATTAATATATTTATTCAAAATAATCGTCGTCACGGTAATCCTTATAATTACTACCTACCGCGTAGTTACCAGATGCTAATCCTAATCAAGGTCGGTGGTTCCGTAATTCGAAAGGGCGTGGACAACCTCGTCAAGGAGGTCCCTAGGTTATTGGGCAATGGTCATAAGTTAGTGATTGTGCACGGTGGTGGTTACTTCGTGAACGAGTTGATGGAGAAAATGGGGCTCAAGCCAAGGTTCGTGACAAGCCCCAGCGGCGTTACCAGTAGGTATACTGATCTCGAGACCCTCAGGGTTTACATTATGGGCATGATGTTCCTAAACAAGGACCTAGTTAGTAGGTTGCAGGGTGTTGGTGTTAACGCAATTGGGTTATCGGGTGTTGATGGTGGATTACTGAGGGCGAGGAGGAGGGAAACTATGGTAATAATAGATGAGAGGGGTAGGGAGAGGATTGTGGATGGTGGCTATACAGGTAAGATAGAGAGCTCGAACAGCGATTTCATAGTGAAGTTGCTAAATGATGGTTTTACGCCGGCGATAGCCCCAATAGCAATGGACAACAAGACAGGCGGTCCGTTGAATGTTGATGGAGATCAAGCACTTGAGGTTCTTTCATACTCATTAAGGCCCGACCTAGCGGTAATTCTCACGGACGTCGATGGTGTATTAATGAATGGGAAGGTTGTTGGTAGGGCGTCTATTACCGAGGCGCAGGAGCTCTTTAAGAGCCAAGAGGTTAAGGGCGGCATGAAGAGGAAGGTGTACACAGCAATGCAGTTGGCAAGTAAGGGAATACGTGTCGTAATATCCAATGGAACAATCGAGAACCCCATATCCTCCGCAATCAACGGCTTTGGAACACACGTGATTCCTAACCAGTAGGGCGTGTCTTGTATATTTATACCCATGGCTTAACTATAAACTAAACATCGATTAACCGCAATGCTTAAATAGGCTATATTCACGTAACTACTGATGCCAACAAAGACCTCATGCCAGGTATGCGGTGCAGATATAGAAATACCAGACGATGTCCTTGATGGAGAGCTCGTTAGCTGCCCAAGCTGTGGCCAGAAGTACCAGGTGGTTATTCAGAATGGTTTAATACAACTGAAGCTAATCAAGGTTGAGGAGGAGGATTGGGGAGAGTAAGAGGTGGTTCTGATTGAAGCCATTGACTTCATATACGATGCAGTAAGGCTCGATGAGAAACTACTCATTAGGGAGTTCAACAACCTAAACGTTAATTATAGGTTGGTTAATGCTGGGGAGCTGACGCTAAACCTCCCAAACGGCGGTGATGGTGGCGCTGCTTTCATAAGGACGATAAGTCAGCATAAGTCGCAACTCGTGTCCCAACTCTACGAAGCCCTCGGTGGAATCTCGATAAACCCGGCAATGTCCATATTAATCGGTAATAATAAGGCAGTAACCCTCGCTATACTCAGCAGGGTGGGTGTCCCAATACCCAACACCGTGATTACCCTATCAGGGATGTTGCAGTTAAGGTTCTCAACGCAGTCGGTATACCTGCCATTGTTAAGCCTGTCCATGGTTCCTGGGGTAGGCTAGTGAGCCTAGTGGGTGGTGTTGAGGATTTACAGCTCCTGGTTAGGCATAGGGATTCGATGGGTAATCCTCAGTACGGCGCATACCTTGTGCAGGAATACGTAAGGAAGCCTGGCAGGGACATTAGGGTAACGGTGGTTGGGGATAGGGCTGTGGCTGCGATTTATAGGTATGCGGTCAACGATGATTGGAGGACAAACACTGCAAGGGGTGGTAAGGCTGAGGCTGTCAGGGTGGATCCCGAGCTTGAGGACATAAGTGTTAGGGCTACCAAGGCCATAGGTGCCTACTATGCCGGTGTCGATGTTGTGGAGTCTGATGGTGGTTATAAGGTGCTTGAGGTAAACACCGTGCCCGAGTTCAAGAATGTCCAGAGGGTCACCGGTGTCAATGTGGCTAGGCACATCGTGGAGCTCGTACTCGATCTGACGAAGAGGGGTTAACCATGTTCACTGATGAGGCTAGGTTAAAACTATTGATGGAGGCACTGAGCATATACTCGCCCACGGGTGAGGAGCATGGGCTTACGGAGTTCCTCAGGGAGTTACTGGTTATGAACGGCTTCGATGCTAGGGTCGACAATGTGGGCAACGTAATAGCCGTTAGGGGTGGTGGCGAGCCCGTGCTATGGCTCCATGCGCACATGGACACGATACCAGGCTTCATAGAGGTTAAGCGCGAGGGCAATAAAATAATCGGTAGGGGTGCTAGTGACGATAAGGGCCCGCTCATGGCCATGGCGATAGCGTTCATGGAGAGCGAGTTGCCAAGGGGTACCCTGGTGCTTACGGCGGTGGTTCACGAGGAGGGCGATAGCCTGGGCACCGCAAACCTGATAAGGGGTAACCACGTGCCCAAGCCTCACGGCGTCATAGTTGGCGAACCCACTGGTGTCAATAAGGTGGTGAATAAGTACAGGGGTGGAACGAAAGTAGAAGTTACGATTAAGACAAGGGGTGGTCATGCATCGAATCCTGACCTATCGTCGAATTCCATATTGATAGCCATGGAGGTGTACAACAGATTACGTGAGTACCTAAGGGCTGGTGTGAATTATGAGGACTTCCTCGTGACTCCAACAATCATGAATTGCGGCGAGGCGGAGAACATGATACCGAGCAATTGCAGGTTAGTACTGGATGTTAGGATACCACCCGGCAAGTCATGCAATGACGTTAGAGATGCAATCATTAAGTTGGGTAATGAGTTCGGTGGTTACGGTAACATAAACATTAAGTGGTGTACGGAGCCCGTGGAGGTACCAGTTGATAACCCTGCCATGAGGGCTGTGTCTAGGGCAATAATAAAGGTCCTGGGTGAAAAACCGGTGCTAGCGAGGAAATGGGGTACCAGCGACATGAATGATCTAGCCCAATTAACAAGGAACCTTGTAGCCTATGGGCCAGGCGATGGTTTTTCATCGCACTCACTCGAAGAGTACATACTTGTTGAGGATTACCTAAGGGCCATTGAGGTCTATAAACAAGCCATTGTTGAATTTATGAATATTTACAAGTAATTACCATATAGATGATTATTTATTATTGAGGGTAAAATTTATAAATTATTTATTTCCACATAAGCCCGGGGGTCTCTATTGAAGTCCCAGGTAATAACCCAGGCAATGCGGAGGAGTTAATCAAACTACTTAGGAGGGAGGGTATTGATTACGTAGATGTTGACAGCGTGCTTAAGGATGTTGTAGGTCAATGGCCATTACCGCCTAGGTTATCTTTCGATGGAGTTTATGTGGAGCCTGATATCCCGAGTGAGTTGTTCATAACCGACACAACGTTTAGGGATGGTCAACAGGCCTTTTACATGTACTACTCCGTCGAAGATGCGGTCAAGCTCTTTAAATTGCTTGGGAATTTGGATAATGGTAGTGGTAGGATAATAAGGAGTGAGTTCTTCCTCTATACGGAGAGGGATAGGAGGCTTGTTAAGGCTGTTAGGGAGCTTGATCTCGAGTATCCCAAGGTTATTGGTTGGGGTAGGGCTAGGGTTGATGATGTCAGGTTGGTTAGGGAGGCTGGGCTTGATGAGATGGTGATGCTCATGTCCATATCCGACATACACATTAGGTATAAGTTTGGCTCGACTAGGGATAGGGTTGTTGAGAAGTACCTGGAGGCGGCTGAGTATGCGCTGAGGGGTGATGTTAGGCTTAGGTGTAGTTTGGAGGATGTGACTAGGGCTGACGTGGTCGGCTTCGTAATACCTTTCGTCGAGAAACTGCTCAGGTTAGGCGAGAGGTATGGTGTGGATATTGTAATTAAGCTCCCGGACACGACAGGTGTTGGTGTTCCATACCCCTTCGCCTCACTGCCATACAGTATACCAAAGCTTGTGTGGGTGTTTAGAAGGGTGTTGGGTGTGTCTAGCGAGAACTTGGAATTCCATGGCCATGGTGACTACCACATGGCCGTTGCCAACGCAGTCTCTGCCTGGTTGTATGGTGCTAGTGTGAATAATGGTACGTTGCTTGGTATTGGGGAGAGGGCTGGCAATGTGCCGATAGAGTCATTAATCATTTGGTACACTAGGATTAAGGGGTCTCTTGATGGTATGAACCCGAGGGTCCTTAGAGACGTAATTGAGGTCTTCTCATCAATGGGTTATAGGGTGCCTACGTACCAACCCATAGTTGGCGATAACGCCTTCACCACAGCCGCCGGGATACACATAGACGCCCAGTTGAGGAACCCAATTACCTACCTATCCATGGACCCGGGCCTTGTTGGTCGTGAGGCCAGGATAATGATAGGGCCATATTCGGGGAAGTCCTCGATTAGGCATTGGCTTAGGTTACATGGTTTCGCCGTTAATGAGGAGCTCGTCGATGCAGTTTATGAGAGGGTTAAGTCGTTATATGACAATGGGCTTAGGAGGGAGCCATTGAGTGATGAGGAGTTAACCAGGATAGTCAATGAGCTAGTAAAATTACTCGGCTAAGGCGTTCTTTAATGCTGTGACCGCTAAATTAATATCATCATCGTTTATGCAGTAGGGTGGTAATAGCCTAATTGTTGTGCCGCCAGCCACACTCGTTAGTAGCCTTAAACCAATCAACTTATCAACATAGGGCTCAGCCCTCTTCTTCAACTCCACACCAAGCATCAACCCGAGGCCCTTAATCCTTAGCACTGGCTTTAGATTCCCAACCTCATCCTCCAGAATCCTCATGAACCTCTCACCAAGCGCCCTGGCCTTACTGGGCACGTCCTCACTGATCAAAACCTCAACGCCAGCCTTGGCGGCTGCCATGGTTAATGGGTTACCGGCGAAGGTGCTACCGTGCTCACCAGGCTCGAACACATCGCCATACTCCCTCCTAACCACCGCAACACCTATCGGTAACCCGCCAGCTATTGATTTGCCTGCGGTGAAGATGTCGGGCTCAGCACCGTAATTCTCAAACGCCCACACAGCACCAGTCCTACCGAAACCAGCCTGCACCTCGTCAAATATCAGTAATACATTCCTCTCCCTAGTAACCTGCCTCAAAGCCCTCAGGAATTCGGGCTTTGCTGGGTTAACACCCCCCTCACCCTGCACCGGCTCTACTATCACAGCGGCCAAGTCCTCGGTGACCAACTTATCGACCTGCTCAACGGCATTGAAGGGAGCGAACCTAACCTTATAAGGTAGTGGTTCGAAGGCTTTCCTATACTTCTCATTGCCGGTAACGGATAGGGAGCCTAGGGTTCTCCCATGGAATGAGTTTAGGAATGCAAGGAACTCCGCCTTCTTACTAATCTTCCTGGCAATCTTCAATGCAACCTCAACAGCCTCAGTGCCACTATTTTGAAGAAACACTTTTCCGAAGCCACTAGGTAATATCCGGGAGAATTCTTTGACGAACTCGGCTCTAGCCTCGTTATAAAACGTTAGTGGCACAGTGAATATTTTATCGAGTTGCTCCCTGATTGCGTTAACAATCCTCGGGTTCGTATGGCCCAAGAAAGCCACGCCAAAGCCTGTATGCATGTCTAGGTACTTATTACCACTCGAATCCCACACATACTGCATACTGCCCCTGACAATATTCAACGGCTTCTTACTGTAATACCTAGCCAGGTACTCATTCTCAAACCTAAGTATATCATCACTCATTGTCGAATCACCTCCTGGCGACACTTAATACATACTCAACTATTTTACGCGGTATATTAACGCCTGAGGCACCCATCAAGCCCTTAAACTCGGGTATTGCGTTGACCTCGTTGACCAGGTAACCACTCCCAGGACTATAGAGTAAATCAACACCTGCGTAATCAAGCCCCAAGGCCTCGGTTGCCTTGACAGCTATTTCATAGGCATCATCACCCAACCTAACACCGTGGGCAGCGCCACCCCTTGACACATTACTCCTCCAATCACCATTACTCGGCTTCCTCATCATTGAAGCCACGACTTCACCGCCAATAACGAAAACCCTGTAATCCGTGCCGTCACCGATGAAGGGTTGTACCATGGCAACCCTGGAGTAGGAGTCGCCAAGGGCCCTATGCTTGAGGAGCAGCGATAACTCATCACTACTACCCACTAGGCTCACAAGCCTGCCCCAGGACCCGTGGACAGGCTTAACAATGGCCGGGTAATTAATACCATCACCCTGCAGGTTTGTTGATAATACGAGTTTCGTAGGTACCACAGGCACCTTCGACCTAGCCAGTATTGACAGTGCAATGGCCTTATTCCAAGAATTCTCTATGGCCATACCATTATTTATCGTTGTAATCCCACGTATATTCAATATACGCGCCACCAAGCCGGCCTTAGAGTGGCTCAGCGCCCTAATAAGCACGATGCCGAAACCCTCCTCGTAATCATTAAGATTCAATGACATGTCATTAATGTTTACAAGCCTAACCTCGACACCAAGTGCCTTAAATTCATTGATTAACAGCTTCTCCTCAATCCTTAGTATATCGTAGAGTATGGATATTGAGGATCCCCTGGGATTATCCCTATTAGTGGTTCCCGTTCCATCACTGCCACGGGTGGGCATATACATATGCTATATAAGTATTGCGCCCATAAAAATAGGGAATCCTATACCCCTGTACTTGATAAAGAAAATATTTAAATTTCACAGGCGCCTCGACCTTCCTAGGTGGTTGTAATTGAAGCGGTGGGGCAAGACCTCGTCCTCGTCCTCGATAAGTATGGACCACTAGAGCAGCAATTATACAATAAGTTACTCAATACTGGGCTTAAGGTTGGTGCTGTTAATGTCAAGAATGATGCGTTAAAGCCTATGCAAAGTAAGGCCGTATTACTTCTAGATGATGTCTTCGAGTCGTTCGTTCTATCAAGCCTGTTTAATAATACGTTGAACCCACATAATGTTTATGCCATGGGGATAAATAGGGCATTACTATTTAAAGAGCTAAGGAAGATGGGGTACCCAACGCCCGAGTTTAATATAGCGCTTGACCCAAATGTTGTGGCTAAGGTTGTTAGGGGCATCGGCAGGGCTTATATGGCTACACCAGCCCCATCGCTTGGGCTTGATGGTGTTGTAATAACGTGGGAAGGTAGTAAATCAATAGCTGAGCATAGGATGTATATGGAGAATTCGTTGGCCAAGGTGAACATGCTCATGAAGGCACCCGAGAAATTATTCAATGCCCAGGTTATTGGGGATAGGTGTGTTGGTTGTGGTTCTTTGGAGAGCACGTTATTGAGGCTTAGTAGGGATATAGGTTGTGTGTTATGTACCTACGTAATCGGTACCTATAATGGCGAACAGATGGTGCTAGGGCTTGACCCCAGGGTTGAGTTAACCGTGGAGAATATCGATCAATTCATGAATGCAATCGTGGGGTGGTTAAATGGTAGGTGGTAGGTATAGGGCCTGTGTTGTTGGGGCCAGTGGAATCACTGGTGGTGAGTTGCTTAGGCTGTTAATTAATCACCCAGGCATTGAATTGTCCTGCGCAACGTCTAGGGAGTTTAAGGGCGAATACCTATTCAGGGTTCACCCAAACCTTAGGGGCAGGACTAACTTAACGTTCATCGATTCAACCATAGACTCCGTACTTAAGCATGACGTAGATGTCGTGTTCCTAGCCCTACCCCATGGGCAAAGCCTTGAGTGGGTTCCCAAGCTGTACGAGAGCGGCATCACTGTAATAGACCTATCAGCAGATTTTAGACTTAAGGATCCCGCGGCATACGTCGAGTGGTATGGCTGGGAGAAGCCGCACCCATACCCAGACCTGCTGGCTAAGGCTGCGTATGGACTACCCGAATTACATAGGGAGGAGCTTAGGGGCGCTAAGCTAATTGCCGTACCCGGCTGCATGGCGACGGCAGCAATAATATCACTGGCGCCAATCGTTAAGGCCGGCCTTATCGATACCGATAGGATAGTGGTTGATGCGAAGATATCAAGCTCTGGAGCTGGCGCCCACGCACCAAGGCTCGATCTGCACCCGTTCAGGACATACGTCATTAGGCCATACGAGGTTGTTCACCATAGGCACACCGCTGAGATAGAGCAGGAACTGGGTCTACTAATTAATAGGCAGGTTCGCGTAGCCTTCACACCACATGCTGTGGACTTGGTTAGGGGCATACTAACGACATCGCACACATGGCTTGTTAAGGATGTGTCTGAACCAGACATATGGAGGGTGTATAGGTCAATGTATGGCAATGAACCATTCATCAGGCTTGTGAAGGACAGGGCTGGGTTCCAGAGATATCCAGACGTTAAGTACGTAATAGGTTCTAATCTCGTGGATATTGGCTTCGAAATAGACAATAGGTTGGGTAGGTTAGTGATATTATCAGCAATTGACAACCTAATGAAGGGGGCCAGTGGACAAGCCGTACAGGCTATGAACGTGGCCTTAGGATTTGAGGAAACAACAGCCCTAAACCAAGTACCACTCTACCCTGTATGACCTTTTTCAATCTTACTTTAAATTCAACACGACCTTGCAATTATCCCTCACGTTTTAAGTAAACGCCTTAATTCCTCCAGTGAGGAAATAGTTATAGACTGAACATTGTCTCGAACTAGGATATCGGGATCCTTAAGCGCATGGCCTGTTGCAATTAGAACTACCCTATCGTTCACATCAACAATACCCTCTTTCAACGCCCTTAGGTAACCTGCTAAGGAAGCTGCGCTCGCAGGTTCTACACCAACACCCTCCCTACCCAACATTCCCTGGGCCCTTATTATCTCCTCATCAGAAACCTCGAGGAATAAGCCGTTGCTGTACTTAACAGCGCTATACGCCCTAAACCAGTTAACGGGCTTCCCAATCCTTATTGCAGATGCCACTGTCCTTGGATTATCAATCCTAGCCTCACCCAAACCCCTCCAGTACCTGACCATTGGTGCCGCGCCCTCAGCTTGAACCCCAATCATCCTAGGTACCCTATCAATAACACCCAACTCAAGCAACTCCCTGAAGCCCTTCCATATGGCGTAGATGTTACCGCCATTACCCACCGGGACAAACACGAAGTCCGGTACTCCAATCTCCTCAATAATTTCAAAGGCTATGGTCTTCTGACCCTCAAGCCTCCATGGATTTATCGAATTAAGTGGATAGTAATTGATGTCATTAACAGCACCATCACTAAGTACAGTATCGAGTACGTACTCCAAGGCGTTGTCAAACGTACCAGGCACCTCCACAATACGTGCACCATGTAGTACTGATTGGGCAAGCTTCCCCCTCGCAACATTACCCTTGGGAAGAACTACCACGCACTCAAGCCCAGCCCTGGCTGAGTAGGCTGCGGCAGATGCGGCGGTGTTACCCGTGGATGCCACAACAACACCCCTGACACCCAGCGATACCGCTAACGACGCACCCACAGTCATGCCCCTATCCTTAAAGGAACCCGTTGGATTTGCACCCTCAAACTTAACATAGGCATTTGGATACTCCCTCAACCTTATTAATGGTGTCGATCCCTCACCCATGGTAACAACATGATTCAACCCTGGCAACAAATCCCTATACCTCCAAACACCCCTACCGTGAAGTCCACCCCACCTAATGTGAGCCTTGCCCGTGTCCACTAAGGTATCGAGAAGCTCCCCACACCTTGGACACCTCATGACGAATGGACTTGGCTCAACCTCGTAACCACACCTTGGGCACTTAAGGACGTATTTACTGAAGGGTTTTATTAGTTCCTGGTTTCCATTTCAAACCCCCTGATAATCTGTTAAATAGGTTATTTAAGCATTACCATCAAATTAATAGGGTATTGAGCTCACGTAATACTTTAAATAAATGCGAAAGCACAATGTAGTTACATAATGCAGGCAATTAGGATCTTAATAGTAGGCTTTGGAAATGTTGGGCAGGGTTTCTTTGAGCTACTCACCAGGGTTAAAGGTAGGTTGGGGCTCAATGTCGTTGTTACGGAAATAATAGATAGGAGGCGTGGTCACATAATAAATCCAAAACCTAGCATACTTAATGAGGCAATTCAAGGCAGGTTATTAGGAGATAAGGTCGAGGTTGATGAGATTCCAAGGTTAATATCTGAAAGCAATGCAGATATAATGTGTGAGTTCACGGACCTTGTTGTGAGGTCAAAGGGTGAACCCGCATTTACATACCTAGCCACGGCATTGAGAAGTGGTAAGCACGTGATCACCACTAATAAGGGCCCAATAGCGTTTCATTACGATGAGTTGATGGAGTTAAGTAGGAGGTATGGTAAGCTCGTTAGGTTTAAGGGCACCGTCATGGCTGGTACGCCATCCTTCAACATACTCAACCTATTACCTGGAGCTCACGTGGAGTCATTCATGGGCATTCTCAATGGTACCACAAACTTCATTCTAACTAAGATGTATGAGGAGGGCTTGTCCTTCGATGATGCACTAAGGCTCGCCCAGCAATTGGGCTATGCCGAGGCGGACCCATCTCTAGATATTGATGGGCTTGATGCAGCATTGAAGACTATAATTTTGTCGAGGGTCATCGGTTGGAAACATGAGTTAGAGGGCATGGAGGTTAGGGGAATTAGGGGCATTGACATCAGGGGGTATGGTGATAAGGTCGTTAAGTTGATAGCCTATGCCGATAAGGATAAGGCATATGTGAAGCCAATACCACTGGATAAGAACGACATACTAGCCCACGTGTCACGAAACCTGAACGCCCTAAGGTTAAGACTTGATACTCTGGGTGAGTTAACGATAATAGGGCCCGGCGCTGGTAGATACGAGACAGCCCAGGCGGTGTTGACGGATCTAGTAGACATATTAAATGCAATGAGGCATTAAAGTCCAATTTAAAAATAGATCATATTAGTTTCAAATGCTTCATGGTCTCTAATGTTAGGATTGTTATTCCTGCAGCCCCACGGACGAGGTTATCGCCCAAAACAACCATCCTAAGCACGTTATTCCTAACCGAAACCCTACCCACACTAACAGCCATTGGGTCTAAATCCCTAGCGGGTTGTGGCGCATCAATCCTATCCAGCACCTTCACCGGTTCCTTAGGTGCCGTGGGTAATTCAGCCTCCTGGGGTAATGATCTAAAGTTCCTTAGGGCATTGACTACCTTATCCCGATCCATTGGCTCCTTGAGTACAGCGTGTATTACTGCCATGTGCCCATACTTAACGGGTACCCTCGTCGATGTTACATAGATGGGTCTTCCCCATGGCTCATAATTGCCCGGTGACTGTTTTCCAAGCATTTTGTTTATCTCCGCATCAATCTTCTCCTCCTCACCCTTTATGAACGGTATTACATTACCATCAATCGCCAGGTAGGAGAGCCCCAGGTAACCCGCGCCTGATACGGATTGCAGCGTGACTATGTGCAACTCGTGAATCAAGTCCTGGAGTGGCTTTAGGGGCATTGATATTATTGCGGCCGTACAGTTCGGGTTCTTAACCAACCAATTACCCTTAGTACTCCTAAGAATCTCAAGGTGGTTCCAATTAACCTCAGGATTTATCAAAGGAACACTGGGGCTTAACCTCTCCGGTGATGCGTTGGACACAACATTAATTCCTGAGGCAAGCAATTTACTCTCTACGGAACCGGCAACCTCGTTGGGTAATGCCGATAATACGACATCAACATCCTTGTGATCAAGGGGTTCCGTGGATACCAACTCTATGTCCCTTGCATACTCAGGTATATCGCCGGGTATGAACCAGTGGACAGCATCGCCATACCTACGCCCAACCTTACCCGGCGATGCGGATAACTTAACCACATCAATGAATGGGTGATTCTCAAGAAGCTTAACTATCCATTGCCCAACAAGCCCTGTGGAGCCTAGTATGGAGACCCTCACCCTACCCATTTTCTCACCCACCTATGCAAGTCCTTAACTAGGTGTAGGGTATCCTCACCGTTACCGTTACTGAGTAGGGAGACCACGTGACTTCCCTCATGCATTACGTGCTCCACCTTGTATGACGAAGCGATACTCACGATCTCGCGGATAAAGCTCTCATTATTAGCTATACCGCACCCAACAACTGAGACCTTATACCTACTATCCCCAACCCTACCCACATTAACTATCTTAGGCGTCTCTACACACCTATTATTTATATACGTCCCATAGTCAAGCCATGGACTCGTTATCAGCGTTAAAATCCTGCTCTTAAGTAATGGCTCGAAGGTCTTTGGGTGGAACTTCTTGGCGCCAACTATCGATGCTGCGTATGCCTCCTCATAACAAATTTCTCTAATGAGCACCGGGTCATCCACAACCCTGGGGTCGCCGCTTAATAAGCCACCGCTGTCCGTGTAGAATGTTAGCCTTGACGCGTTTAGGTAACTAGCCAGTAATGAGGCTGTGTAATCACTGCCACCCCTACCCAGTGATGTGTATCTACCGTCCAGGGTCACGCCGAGGAAACCCGGTACAATGAGTACATCGTACTTACCAAGCAGGTTTAGGAGTTTAGCACGAACATTACCACTACTCAGCTCATGCATCACATCGGCATTGCCCCAATTCTGATTCGTAACCAGGCCCGGCTCATAGACTGCCTTGGCTTTGACGCCAAGTACATCATTTAGAACCCCCTCCACGAGTAACGACGAGAGGAGCTCACCATGGATGACCACGTAATCCTTAACCCACGGTTCCCCGAGATTTATGAACCTACGCAACTCCTCATTAACTAACTCCAGGAACCTAACGTACGGGCTCAAGCCTAGGTCGTGAGCCTCGTCCATGTATACCGAGAGAGCCTCATTTATTATCGCGGGATTGTGCTCATCGAAGGCTTTGATAAGCAAGTCTGTTACGCCCTTCATTGCTGAGATAACAAGGATTAGTTTTCCACCGAAGTCCCTACCAACAACCCTACCTATAGCCCTCAAAACAGACCCGCTTGTCAGTAAGGAACCACCGATCTTTGAAACCCGGAGATCCCTCTCTAGTACTTGGTTTCCATTTCCATCTCACCACCTATATAGGCACGCACATTATACCTATTTAAAATTTACCTTCTTCAACAAAATATATACCACCAATCGTAATATAAATAGCAATAATAATAGCGGGAATATCCATGGCAATTATTTACTAAAATCAATATTTTTAATTATTAATTATTTATTTTAATTATTACTGGAATCTCACATATACTCCTAATAATCCCAACACGGCATCCCAGGCGGTGATCTTAACGCTCATATTAACACCTAATTGAAAACCAAGTTATATCTTAAGGGGTATTTGGATGTGGTTGTATGCTATCTTTCTACTTCATGTTTAAGTTGTTGCGGGTTTAGGTTTCTCATGAGGATGTAGTAGTTGAGTCCATCTAGGAGTGCCAGTATGCTTGCGTGGACTATGCTCGTGGATAGCCCCATGGTTCTCCACGTTACTTTCCCATCATTGAATTCCATAAGTACCCTAACTACACTCTCCGTGCTTTTGACTTCCCCTGGTAGTACGACTCTGTAATCCGTCAGCTTGACCCGTCCCAACTCTGGGTATACCCTAGTTGCTATATTCCTTATAGCTAAGTCCACGGCGTGGACTGGGCCTACGCCCTCGGCTACGCTTAGTTCGTTGTTGACCTTAACGACGGCTATGTTCAACGAGCCCTCACCAATGACCTTCCAATAATCAATCCTGAGGTAATCCCTGAATAGCCCAAGCTCCCTCATCGCTATGAGTATTGCGGATGCTGGGGCCAAGTCGAAGCTATAACCCTCATTCTCAAGCTCCTTGATCCTATCCAGAGCCCGTTTAAGCTGGGATCCCCCTTATCGACGTTGATACCTAAATCCCTCAGTAAATGAGTAGGTTTGATGCCCAGCTAGTTC
>JC3A454_100807_pt1 | contig 17746 bp, 21 predicted proteins | sample YNP_Site_4_FD_22002 | JGI IMG/M metagenome (IMG submission 22002) | reverse complement strand
CGGTTATAGACCATGCACACCAGACGGTTTACCAGTAATAGATAGGATTGGTGAAAAGACGTACGTGGCAAGAGGCGGTTGTAGACTTGGCTAGACGCAGGCGCCTGGCGTAGCAAAGCTCGTAACAGACCTCGCACTTGGAAGAATTAAGCAGTCGGATTTAGGAATTAATAGGTTTAGGAAATTCTAGGCTTAAGGGTTTAGTGTTTTAATGTCTAATTGCGTTGGTTAATTACCCTGCTTTCTCGATCGTAATTATCGACTAAGCAACCATACCTGCCTCTCCTCCATATCACCATTGTTATGCAATATGTATTTGTGGTACTCACCGTTAGCGATTATGCGGCAATTATCCTTAGCGAGCTGGCTTGGCCTGTAGTGATCTATCACCGTTGATGATGCATATATGGTTAAATCACCAACCTCACACATGTAAATCCTGTAATACCTCTCCCTAACCCCATCCCTACCGTCATTCAACAACCTATAGTAACTGCCGGCTACGAAGGATACATAATCACTGCCTATTAACGCAACGCCTAGGTTTGCGCCAGTCCTTACATGATTAAGTAGCCAGGTTAGATCATCCCTACTAACATCATTACCTATCCTCCTAGCCAGTGCCAGGTTTGCTATGTAGGTATCATTATACCTACTGGCGACACCCTCAGAAACATCGGCAGCCTTTAGTAGCAAGTCCTTACTGAACGAGCCATTATGAATCATGTAGAGCTCGGAACCACCATTAGTAATAGCCCTAACTGGGTGCGTCGAGAATATGTTTATTGGAGTACCTGTGCTTGCAGCCCTCGCATGTACCATCATCACCACAACATCATCCAAACTCTTCAGGAAGGGCCCAATAATACCCACCGGGTTATCCTCGAAAATAGGTTTAACGCTCCTATGATGAAGCATGGCAACACTAGAATCCCTAATCCCAATGATCAACGCTCCCCAACCATCCCTATGTTGCTCCTCGTTTAGGAACTCCTTACCGTAGGGATCCATGGATGCTGCATTAACAAGGCTCTTAACCGTGTCCACCAGGGTTTCGCCATCCTTAACACGACCCACTGCCAGAACCATCCTACACATACTAGTTAAGCGAGTAGTCAATGGGACAATTATAAGTGTTGCGTGTGGTTAGGAATTGGCTTAATGGGTTTTAATAGACCCATTGGGTGCAACGGCTTCATTGAATTACCTTACCTATCTTCTCCCTGGCGTTCTCAACAACCAACAACGCCAACCCTAGGTCTGTTAACTCCCTCAGGATACTAATTAATAGTGTGCTTTGGTTTACGGGGGTTATTATCAATATGTATTCACCAGCCCTCGTAACTATTAAGTCCGAACTCCCCAAACCGGCCCTACCAAGCATCTTATCAACAGAACCCTTAATCGCGGCCAAAACGGCACCCAGGGACTTCATATTTACGCTATTCCTCGACACGGATGATATGATGAAACCATTACGATAAATAAGCATGGCACCCACAATACCATTACCAATATCCATAGCAAGGCTCCTCAATATGGAACCAACCTCATTGTTAATCCGGGACATGCATTTTAATCAAAAAGAACCACCTTATAAATTTTTATTTCAACAGACTCCATGAAAATGTTTGCATATAAATCGATTGAAAGCAAAAGTTCTTCGATGGAATCTGAATTAGCATTTAATTAAGGGTTGATCAGACAGTACATCCGTGAGGTAGGTCTCTATCTTATGTAATACACGTGGGTGAGAGGGGTCCAGCGCGCGCATTCTTGTCGTAACATTCAGTTTTTAAACTATGTTCAATTACACATAATAAATAATCTACATATATAATCAGCATTTATATATAGGTCTCTTTACTCATCTTATAAACATCGTATACGTGCCATAATTAAGAACATATTAATTTACTTTTTCATAATTGACATAATGATTATTAATACAAGGCTCGAGATTATTATGAGATAAGCGTACTACTCACTGAAACTGCACCAACTTCGCTGGATGATTAGTACTCGTTATACTAGCAGCTCTCGAACCCGCTGTTGAGCCCTTGGGTTAGTTCATAGCACTACCGAAATAAGTCATAAAATAATGCACAGTTAGCGTGGATGTTCGGTGCCGTATTTTGAATCATCCTTGGTTTACATATGCATAGATTTTGCCATTACTACCTATTGTGCTGAAGGTTATTGTGAACCCATTACTTGGCATAATACTTGTGCGTACACCGTAGCAGAATATTTCCGGTACACCACCGGCTGAGTAGGCATTTCCGCCAAGGTTTATTGTTACTGGATCTGTTGTAGTGCCATTCACCGTGTACATCACTAATGTGAGCATGCCCTCGCTGTTTGGCGGTATTGTTATTGATGGTTCTAGGTCACATAGCATCGAGCCTATCGTCGTTGTCCCTCCTATTGTCAGTTGCTTGTTCCCGTTGTTCCTTATGGTTATTGTTATTGTTATCAGATTGTTTGACCTGATCACCGTGGTGCTTGTTGATACATAGCTAGGATTATTACCGGAATTTTGTGCATATATTAGTGATGTGAGTACGTTCTCTAGCTCATTGACGTTGAAGTGGAGTGGTGCTAATAATGCTATTGCTAGAGCTACCAAAGTGATTGTAAGGAATATGTGTGAGATATCCATTGATCCCAATTTATCTTTGTAAGTCATTAAATGAGTATTCAGGCTCTAGTATTTAAATTTTTCTTCAATTTTCTAAGAAAATACGTTCTATTCTAAATAAAACCACCCACACACAGTTATTAACATAGAAAAAAATAAAATAAGCAATGATTTATGAAGAATAAATATGGCACCAAACCCAATAAGGATACCGGTGGCATTCATAGATCCAGTCATAGGTGACCTGGGCGGACCGCCTGAATCGAGTAGGTGGATTGAGGAGAGGAGGGCTGCGTTCATGAATGCTGTGAGGGGTGAGTATTCGAGTGTTGATTTTGAGTTCTATGACATTAGGGATTTGGTTGATGTTCAGGAGTTCCTCAATAGGGAGGGTAACGCCGTTGGTTATGTTGTTGTGTCCCTGAACTCGATAATGGGATATATAGACCCGATAATCAGGAGTGGTAAGCCCGTGATTATAGTAGCCGAGGCATACGCAGGTGCTGGTGAGTTCATGCTGGGCCTTAGTAAGGCGGTTGATGAGGGTTACCCAGTCATTGGCGTTGCAACAAGGGACATAACGAGTAAGTACGCAATATCCAAGATCAAGTACCTAATAGCCCTGGCTAAATTAAAGAATAGTAAGGTATTGTTTGTGGTTTCACCAAGCCTGAAATCCCACCTCACGTGGCAGTTTGGCCCTAACACGGACATGTACAGCGTGCTTAGGCTCATCCAATCAATAACGGGTGTAACACCAATAATAATGGATGCCAATGAGTTTAGGGCGAGGTTCTTCGACAATGTTGATCAGAGGGAGGCGGAGGCCGTGGCCGAGCCTGGATTAGGAATGCGGAGGCTGTTTATGACTATTCGAGAGAGGAAATCGTGAATTCAGCAAAGCTTTACCTGGCAATGAGGAGGGCGGTTAGGGAGTTGGGTGTTGATGTCATAGCCGTCGACTGCATAGTACTGTACAACACCGGCTTATTGAAGGCATGGCCGTGCCTGGGTTATATGCAGTTGTGGTATGACAATATAATACCGGTCTGTGAGGCCGACCCATATGCCACAATACCAATACTCATAGCCAAATACCTATTCGGTAGGAATGGCTTCACGGTCAATGTCGGCGTTGATACAGAACGTGGCGAGTTCGTTTATCACCACTGTTACGCACCAACGAATCCACATGGCAGTGAGAAACCCGAGGTGTCCTACATAATAACGAAGGCACACCTAGGCACTAAGCACGCGTCAATACACGTTAAGTTACCAACCAATGAAACTGTCACAGTAATTGGATTTAACCCAGAGGAGAGGTTGTTATCGGTGCATGTTGCTAAGGCCTCCAATAATGAGTATGCACCGCAGGCCTGCGCCACGAAACTTATTGGTTCTGGAAATGTTAATGCTGTTGTTCGTAATTGGCGCTGGAGGGGTGGTTGGCATAGGGTGGTTGTGTATGGGGACTTTAGGAGGGAGCTTGAGGAGTTCGCCACATTGCTGGGTCTTGATTTGATCAATGAGGATTTATAACCTCAAGGCCCTCCTCAACCACTCACTGGTTTCATGAATTATCGGTGGTTTCCAGTAATCCCCCGAGAACGCCTTTAGTATGCCGATTATCCATACTAGGAATACGCCTAGGGCATAAAGAACCTTTAATGCCAGGGGTATCACGATCGTGAAGGCGAAGATTAGACTCACGATCTCCACCAAAATCCATGCTATGATCACAACAATCGTTAGACCTATCGACTCAATAGCCCAATACCTAACATAATCATCTCTAGGCCTTACGATTAAGGCAACCACAGCACCTATTATAAACAACGCCCAAGCAATAACAGCCCAAACCCTGCTCTCCATACTCGAGCTCATCAAGATAGCGAACCTCCTGTATATTTAAACCATTGTATCACCAATGCGTAAAATAGTAAGCATTATTAGGCTTGAATTTAATTAGAAAATGGTGTCCAGGAAGAGCAAGAAAAAGAGTGAGGAGGAAAAGACTTCAGGCTCAGCATCAATAACCTCATTCCTATACGGCACAGGAGAGCAACAAGCCAAGACCAGCGCAGGGACCAAACCAACCGAGACAAAACCAATTGAAACAAGGAAGGAAGAGGCAACGGAGGAGAAACCACGCACAGAGAGCGTGGCCAAAGAGTATACCAAACCGGCAGCAAGTGGCGTTGAGGGCGAGATACTCAATCATATAATGAGTAGGGGTAGTGTGACTAAGGATGAATTAATGGCATGGGCCAAGTCCAGGGGCTACAGGATATCCGACGTACTAAGGGCCATTGAAAGTCTCACGGGTAGCGGTAAGGTTAGGAAGAGGCTCAATGATAAGGGCAACCTAATTTACGTATACGTCAAGCAGTAATACCCACGTAATGCCCATATAATTTCGAAAGTAGGTATTAGCGACCCTTATATTCCATAGAGACAGGGCACTAGTGGGTAGTGATAAGGCTTCTTAGTAACAGCAATGAGTCCCCAAGGTAGATCACCCTGGAATCGCCAGGGCGAAGCCTTGGGGATGATCCAACTACGATAATGTTAAGTGTATCTTATTTTTCTCATTACCATACGATGAACGTTTAGGTAAGGGATGAGTAATTATTCATAAAGGATAGAAAGATGCGAGATATAGCTATTTAGACATCACCTAGGGATTATAGCTCTACCTGCACTACATAACCATCATAAATTAATAGTTACCACACTACTCATCGAATTCACACCTAGCCTAACCTGGCAACTTCCCTCTGTCGAGTTAATGGCAACAGGGCCTGTCATTGAGCCGATAATCGAGCTGCCTGGATGCTTAGCAACAATATTGCTCATTGTGCTTATTCCTAGACGTAGATTTGTCTGTGTATTAATGATGATGTTTGTTGAGGTGATGTATAGAGTATATGTACCAAATCCGGCAATACCTAAGTGAACATTCGATGGTGTGATGCCGATTGAGGCATCGCTAACGTTGGTTAGGATAATCCTCAGGTTTGAACTAGCCAAACTCGGGTTAGTCCTCTTTAGGTCGCTAATCCTGATATCTGCGTTTAATGAGGAACCCCTAAACAGGATACCATTAACGCTTGGCGGTATGTATATGGTTAAGTAAACTATTATTGGGTAGAATTGGCTAGATGGGCACGTGTTTTATGACGCATCAATATACAGTGCTCCATTGGCGGTCTCTACAATGTAACGTAGACTGGGTTTGAGTATAGGGTAGATTATTGTACAGTTAACTTGAACATACGCCCCATTATACGTGATAATACGCACAATGCTCGATACGCCGGATTCCACAACTACCATGGGCTGTAGATAGCACCTGGAACTATATGTGACACTAGATTAGTGTGTTGGGATGAGGTACAACAGCATGTACGCCAACACTACTACAGCCTTCACGACGTAATCCACGACCAATCACTCCTCCATAGCCTTCATTAATTCATCAATCTCAGCAGTCAACCCACTAATCTTGCCGCTCAACTCAAAGGAAACCAACCCACAAATAGCACAGGGAGGGGAAGGGTGAGGGGGCGAGGGTTAACATGGAATATCATGAAACCCCAATGAAAGTCCAATCCCTCTTTGGTCAATCTGGATAACGTCTCGTGTAGGCTTTATTAGAGTGAAAATAAGTTTATTAAAGCTTATTAATTATTTACCATAATTCTCACATATGGAGGAACTGATAAAGAGGGCTGAAGATATGGGGATCAATGTTGAGGACGTGTTGATAAGTCTGATAAGTAGGAATGACCCTAAAGAGGAGATAAAGCTTAGGCTTGAATTAGCTAGAAAGTATATGAGGGAATGTGAGGAGTATTTAAAGAATGGTGATGCGGCTCAAGCTTCTGAGAAGGCTTATAAGGTAGCTGAGGAGTTGATTAAGGCTTTGGCTGAGAAGTTCAACCTTGAAGAATATCAAAAGGCCCTGAAGGAAGGTAGATGGTATACTTACCTCCTAGTCGCCGCTTCTAGTAAGCTTTCCCAGAAATTGGGAGATTGGGTACTATCGGGCTGGGATGCAGGATACTCACTTCATGTATGGGGCTTCCATGAGGCAAAACTTACAGTAAGCGACATTATACCGAGGGTAGAAAAGATAAGGAAAATGCTTGAAGAAAGTGAAAAACTATTTACAAAAGATTGAAGGCACATTAGGGCAGGGATGGTAATAATGTAAATATCCGAGTTCGTTTCAATGGCTAGGAGGGTTAAGGCGAGAGCTAGCTGGATAGGGTGAGCCGCTAGATATCAACATTATTACACTAACCAAACATACCTTATCCTTCTCCCCCGCAGAAAGATTTAATAATAAATAGAAAGGGAAAGCGCAAACAATGCAAGACATTAATGACAAGGTATTGAAATGCCTAACTAGGCTAAACCTCAACACCAACGAGTGCAAGATAATCTCCATAAACTGTGAGGGTGTGGGTGAGGTTAATGATACCGGCGTATACATCCTCCTCAATGGCAATGATGTGCTTTACGTCGGTGAGGCAAACAACATAGCCAGGAGGGTTGGTAAAGAACACTGCAAGGCAAGAATTGGGGCCTCCGAGGGAGCCGCCAGGTTCCTGGTGTACCTGCTCGGCAAGATTTGTGCACGAAGAAGTGAGTGGATTAACTATGGCGTGGTTAATCGAGAGAAATACATCGTTGAGGAGATCCTAATGCCCGTGATAACCAAATTAACGATATTAGTAATAACATGCCCACAACTCAGGGACATAGACAAGGAGAAAAATAGGGCGAGACTCAAATTGGAGAATTGCTTAATAAGTAAGTTAAAACCAATACTACAGATGTGATGCCCTGCTCCGTTCAAATGAATCTCCTGTATAAATTACCGTACCTGCCTACGAACCCCCTAATCCTGATCTCATAGCCACACCTGGGGCACCTATTGCCGATTAACTTAACATCAACGACCCTGTCCCCATGCCTCTTAATCAGGACGGCGCCGCACCTTGGGCAGTACGTGTGCTGACCGGGGTGCCCTGGCACGTTGCCCGTGTATACGTAATCAAGCTCCTTCCTAGCCCTCCTCCATACATCATCAATCAACTCAATCGGTGTTGGCGGATTGCGTAGTTTATGGGCTGGGTAGTACGCGGTTATGTGAAGTGGTACATTCCTACCGATTTTTGCTACTGCATTTATCACCTCGTCAGCCTCATCATCATTAACACCTGGTATCACCAGGTAAGTTACTTCCAGGTGAATGCCGAGTTTAAGTGCATGCTCTAGGGTATCGATCAGTTTCTTGAAGTCCGCCGCCAACCAGGACTTGTAGGTCTCGGCACCACCCTTAATGTCCGAGTTCATACCCTCAAGGCCGGCCTCGCGAAGGGCGGTTAATGCCTCAGGCGTCAAGTAGCCATTGGTGTTTATTGAGGTGTGCAACCCCTTGCTCCTGGCTATCCTGAACAGGTCAATTGCGTATTCCGTGAGTAACGTGGGTTCGTTAAAGCTTATATTAACGCCGGAGTCACCATTCTCAATAGCCCACTCAACAACCCTATCGGGCGGGACATAAACACCGTCTAGACTGGCGAACTTACTCAAATGCCAATTCTGGCACCAGGCGCAGGGGAAGTTACAGCCCCAGGTACTAATCGTCATCGCGGAAGTCCTTGGGTAAAAGTGGAAGAGGGGCTTAATCTCCATGGGCCTTGACTCGGCAGCCGTCAATAAACCGTAAGCAGCCGTGTAGAGCCTACCGTCCAGGTTAAACCTCATACCGCACAAACCAACCTGCCCACTCGACAAGGTACAACGCCTATTACAAAGCGTGCACCTAACCCTACCACCGCCAAGACCGACATAGAACGGGCTCTCCCTAACACTAGGCAACCTGAGTAAATCCCTACTCACATCATAGGTCCTCAAAGCCCACGAGTATATCGGCATTCTAAACCAAGGCGCAATACGTGGTTATAAACCTACATCACCCTCATCTCAACGAGCAGAGTTCCAGTAATACTTTTTATCTCTGCTGCATGAGTAAAGCTGTGTCTACGAGGGTTTACTTAATCATTATCGCTGTACTTGCATCCCTAGCGGCCGTTTTTGCAGCGCTTTGGGTATTGACCTTCATGAATTCCATGGAATGGGCAATAAATTACGATGCCCTGAACCTATGCTACCAAACTCTGCAAACTCAATATTCCAAAATGCAATCCCAATACTACGACATAGTAAGGAGCCTAAGCTCAAGTAACTCATACCCGCAACTGCCCAATGCGAGATTGAACACACGAAATCACCGATAGACAATCTAAGGGAAAGAAAGAGGACTAAGGATCCGTGGGACTAGGTCAGTACCTCTCCGCCGCACCTTCAGTACTCGGGTGGAACCCAGCACCAGTACTTACTCAATGCATTGATTAATCTGTCGTGCTCCTCCTGACTCAGTGAGTAGGTGTGGCTGACTGACTCGTGGTTGATGCGTAGTATTACAAGGCCTCAGGCGTTTTCTTAATGCACAGGATATTACTGTTAATAACCTCATCCTTGGGTATCTCAGTCTACTCGTGGCCCTTCTCCTAATGATTAACGCATACCTTGTTATTAACACCTCGTTTTTGCTAAAGAATTTATTATTATTGAAAGAACGGATATAACAAGGGCAATTGCGAGAAATTGGTAGAAAATCCTACACTGCGGGTACATCAAGATGAATATGATTATTGGTAATGGTGAAATCACCATGATTTCAAGTAAAACAGCAAAAGCATCCTACCTCTTCAAGACCCGAACCACTGACGCCATGTACCCCCCACCTAGTTACGGGCACTCTGGAGGCGTCCAATTCCAATGTTTACTCAGTGCATTAACCAATTTAGTGTACTGCCTCCGGCTCAATGGGTAGGTGTGGCAGAATTGTTCGTGGTTGATGTGGAGCATTGTGCTTTCTGGCGTCTTTTTGATGCAGATGATGTTTTTACTGATGACCTCGTCCTTCGGTATGGTAATCACCTCCCTACCCCCAATCTTAATCCTAATGATTAATTTTTCATTTGACAACGTGACGCGTGGCAAGGGCAGGATGGCGAAGACATACATGAGTGTGGCTATGCCGAGTATTAGGTTACAATGCTCGTTGGGCGGGAGGATTGGGATTAATGCTGAGTACACCGGAGTGAGTATGACTAATCTATTGAAAAAGTCTTCATCCACAAGCCTCCAGATTGTCTTCCCCATGGACCCACCTTAATACAGCAGGCACGCACTCTTTTTTTTATAAAAAAACTATGGGGCATTGCACCCCTGCTAATCAATTCTTATAAGACCCAGCACCAACCACGACCAGAGAGATACGAACCAGGACGGTACCCACGGTTCAGTTCTTATCGGCGGTGGTTATATCCCTCCACCAATTAACTGTGAGCACCTGGCCGGGCTAGTCCTCGGTTTGCCCACTGAGCATTGGTCGTTATTGTGGTTAAGTTCACATGATTCTGCTGTAATTAACAATGAGTGGTGGTTCTAGGTCTGGGACTTAGTTAAGGGTTGTTGGTTTGTTGATGCGGGTTTTAGATGCGGGTTACGTATGTGGCAGATGCAAATGTGATTATGAGTATGTTATCCAGAGCCTTACTTTAGGTATTGCGGTGGTATTGATTGATTCCGCTCCTTTGCCTTGTTGATGAGCTAAGCAATTACTAATATTGAGGCAGAGTTTAGAAATTGAATGTAGACTAAATAATCAGGAGATCGGGGCAATTACGTCTTCATGACTCCTTAGTCTTGCGAGGGCTTAGTAGCTTAAAGGCCCTTAACCTCCTCAACAAAACTTAGCGTCTCATTCACGTACTCCTCCATTCATAATCCCTATGGGACTCGCTATCCGTTAGGTTTACGCTCACTAAGGCTCTACCTCGCCGTTTAGTATTGCTTCGCATATTTTCTTCGCCCTGTTTGGTCCTTCCGCGTTTATTTTCTCGGCTATTTCCTCGTAGAGTGTGTTTACGGCTTCTGCTGCGCCTTGGTGTTTGTCGAGTACGTGCTTTAGGATTAGTTCGGCGTGGGTTAAGTCCATGTTCGTGTCTATGGACACGTCATTTAGCAACTCACGCACGAGGCACATGAACGCTATGAAACCAAGGACGCCATCCCCACCGCCGCTCAACAACCCATCAAGATACTCAACACACTCAGCACACGCCGGCACATAATCACCACCTTCACCCTTAACCAAACCCATCCTAACAAACAACTCCGCAAAACGCCTAACCATACCCAAGTCAGGCATTGGGTTGCGGATTGTGGGGTGTTTTTAATGGTTGTCGGTGTTTAGTTATTGCTTAGTGGGTTTGTGGGGTTGTGTATGGGCTTGGTGGTGGATCTCTTTCGGTTATTGATTCTCGATGGTCTTCATGTTTTACGTGTTGATAAGTAGTGATGAGTTTTGTGCTTTTGTTTGGGTTTGGTTTTTAAAGCCTTAGTGTTTCTTTTTCTTCGTATGCCGAATTGGCGTGCTTTGCTTGATCCGTGGAACTTGCTTGGTGTTGTGATTCCTTCTGCCTTGGTTGTTGTTGATGTTTTTTGGTTTATTGGTGCTGCTTGGGTTCTGTCTGTGTTGTCGGTTCTGGTGTTTGTGTGGGTTGTTTTTAGTGTTGTTAAGTTTCTGAGGGATGTGTGGTTTGAGGGTCGTGCAAGTCTGCATGATTTAGTGGTGGTTGGTGATTTAGTATATATGCTTAGTGCTTTTTACGTGTTGTTTTTCTTCCTTGGTGGTGCGGCTTTATTTGGTTGGGCCTTATTTAGTCGGGTTGTTCTACCGAGGTTTTGGAGTCCGTGGTTTATCGTAGTTGGCTTGTTACTTATTTTCGTTGCGCTTATGTTTATAATGAGGTTATTGAGGCTTGTTAGAGAGCGTTGGTAGGTAGAGTTTTATTTGGCTTATGTTTTTATTGTTTTGAGTATGTTGTCTGGTTTTACGTTGGTGGTTCCTTTCTCGATCATTGTCCTCAGGGTCCAGTAGTGGGCTGGTATTTGGTAGGCGTGGTTTCTGCCTATCCATGGTTCGTTTGGGAGTTTGGATAGGTGTTTTATGCCTGGTGGGTTTATGTCTATCATTACGTTTTCCTCCAGGAGTCCGAGGACTCCCTCGACCGCGTCTGGCTGGCCTGTGAATTCTCCGAGTCCGTAGTCCCTCGCGGCTATGCTGCCCTTCTTGGTTAGCCACTTTAGTGCTTCTTCAATACTGCTAAATGCGCTCGCATCCATATGTGCCTTAATCGCGCTCTTAATGCGATTAATTACTCTGTTCTGAAGCCATGTCCTTACGTCCCAGTCGTAGTCGTTGATTAGCGTGCCGAGTTCCCTAATGTTCCCGCCTAGGAGTTGCCAAAGTAATTCAGTATCTATATTGTCTTTACCTCCGGTTTTCTCTATAACCTCATTAATGACCTTCTCGAAGTCTTCCTTCGGTAGGTTCCATAGGAGGTATGGTGAGTATCCGCCTTTTGGGACTAACCTGTTGAGTGTTTTTGTTGTTGTGTTATCGCTGACTGTGAAAAATGCTAGTATTGGGATTTTCGACCAATTTATTTCGTCAGCCATCGCGTTTGCGACTTTGTAGAGCGCTATGTAGTCCGTAACGTACTTATCAACGTCGTCAAGGAATAAAACCACTGTTTTATCACGTAATCTGTGCTCCTCAATGAATCGTTTTGCAACGTCGATTAGGTTACCCACTACGTCGCCGAGTGATATCGCTGCGTATCTCGTAACGACTTCCGTGGTTAATCCTTTAAGTGCATTGATTAGTTGTTTGTGCACGTCCTCGCCAAGCCCTGGAATACTGAGTTGCATCTCCCTGATTAGTCTTTCCTCAAAGCCGTACCTTATGAACACGTAATCGCTCAATTCCTCAACGCTCATCGCTTTGTCCACGAGGAGTCTCAGTAGTGTTGATTTGCCTGCTCCGTGTGGTCCGTAAATTGCCTTGATGCCTGTGCGGTTTGGTATTGCCCTGAGGAGGTTCGCTACTTCCTGCTCCCTGTCCCTGAAGTGAATCATTATTTTCGTACCCTCAAGCCGAACCTCTATCGCGTGAAGTTCCTCACTTATTCTCTTGGCAGTATTGTCAATATTATCCATACTCTACAGTAAGGGGTTGAGAAACACTTATTTAAGCTGTTGATGGATTGGGGTTTGCGAAATTGAGTTCTGAGTGTTGTGTAATGTTGATGTAACGGTGTTGTTGCGTATTTACGTGGGGTTGGTAGTCGTTGTCGATTGGTTGGTGCATGCTTTGGCGAGACTTATTAATTTCTCTGCGATGCCTAGGTCGTCCTTTAGTGCTATTCCGAGGGCTATGTCCTGGGCGATTGGGTAGCACTTGGTTACCGCGTTGAGTGCCTCATTTACCGTTAACGCGATCACCTCGACTCCCGGCGGCACGTCTAGGTTCATGAGTCTCCTGTGGGGTGGCTCGGTGAATTGGGCAATGATTAATACGTCGATGTCGCTGTCCTCCATGAAGTCGCCCCTCGCGTATGAGCCGACCAGGAAGACTGTTCCCTGGACCTTCCCGGCGACTTGTCTAGCCAACTCAATGGCTCTGCTCCTCAGCTCCTCCCTCCACTTGATAACCTTCTCCATAGGTCCTCTATGAACGTTATTATGTCCTCGGCAGTCTTAATAGCTGTTTCGGCGTCGGTCCTCGTGAAGTACTCATAGGGTACACCCTCGCTCCACGCATCGACATACCTCGTCGTCACGTAGAATTTATCCAGGAGCTTGCATAGGTCGATCACTTCGCTTGGCACATTGATGAATCTGCTAAGTCCAGCGATTAAGTGGGTTAGTGAGTGTCCCCGCGTTGCCCTGCCGATTCCGTATAGAGCAGCCTTTATGGCAAACTCGGCTGCTTGGTGTGCCTTGAAACATGCCCAGTTGTAATCGCCGACCTCAGCGTCATGCTTTGCTGATTCAATTGTTCTCCTGGCCATGGACATCCATCTATCGTATTCTTTGGAATCCATTAATTAACCTGGGATTGACGTGGTTAAAAAGTGGTGCTGTTCCGTTACCTGTATGGTTTTTATGCCGTCAATACTTGATTTTATCTATAAATTAATGAGGAAGCCCTTAATAATTAGTTGGTTGTTTGTTACTTGATGGCTAGGGTGTACATAGGACCTGCCGGTGTGCCGATTGGCGCTAGGGAGAGGAAGAAGTCGGCTGGGACGTTGGATGGTATTAGGTACGTTAGCGAGGTTGGGCTTAACGCGATGGAGGTCGAGTTTGTGCAGGGTGTTAGGATGAATAGGGAGGCTGCCCAGGAGGCCGGTGAGTTGGCTAGGGAGTTGGGTGTTAGATTGTCTGTACATGCTCCGTACTTCATAAACCTATGTAGCGAGGAGGCTGAGAAGGTTGAGGCAAGTATCAAGAGGCTACAGGAATCGTTGGATAGGGGTGAGGTCATGGGCGCCACAGTCGTTGTTTTTCACCCTGCATATTACGGTAAGTTGGGTCCAGAGGGCTGTTACAATGCCGTTAAGGATGCTGTGCTGAGGGTCCTGGATTGGATGCGTGAGAGTGGTATTACGCATGTTAGGTTGGGTCTCGAGGTCATGGCTAGGAAGAGCCAGTTCGGTAGTTTGGAGGAGACCTTCAGGCTCATTAGGGGGGTTAATAATCCGCAGGTTGTTGCCGTGATTGATTGGGGGCATGTCTATGCGAGGAATGGCGGCTCCATCGATTACAGGGCTGTGCTTAACATGTGGAGGGAGTACTTTGGCGATCAACCAATGCACACCCACTTTACCTGCGTTAAGTACAAAAATGGTGAGTGGGTTGACGAGCATGAACCAATGGATACGAATAATCCACCCTTCGAACCATTGGCTAGGGAGTTGGCTGGTGAGGATATTGAGATAACGATAATAAATGAATCACCGCTCCTTGAGAAGGACGCATTGAGAATGAAGGATATACTCATTAAGTATGGTAATAAAATCGTTGGGGCAAATCAATAGGTTAATATCACTGCCCCTGCCTTAGCACCCTCATAATCTCATCATTTATCTTCCTGAGCAATTCAATAACGCTTGGTAATTCATTTACGTGCTCAGGCCTTATTGTGAAGTTCTCATCGCCAATCGCGTAATCAACACCGCACTCGTTCCCCTCGCAGGTCACTGATACGTATAATGCCAAGTCCTCCTTAAACTCTATAATTAGCACCTTCTCCCTACCATATTCCTCGATGTGGTGGTTCGTGAACCCCCACTCAATTAGCCTCTGAGTTACTTGTTGTATTACCTTGTCCGTGAGGTTTTGATTACTCATTACACATTCATTCCCGCCTTTTATTAAATCCGCTTCGCCTCAATAATCCTAAGCAGCTTATCCACCAAAATCTCGGCAATCCTCCTCTGAGCCTCCTGGGTCTCAGCACCTATGTGTGGCGTAACCACAACCCTTGGGTGATTAACCAACTCCCTCTCCCAATCCTCCACGGGCGGCTCATGCTCAAGCACATCGAGGGCTGCTGCGGCAACTACACCATCATTCAAGGCCTTCAACAAAGCCCTTCCATCAATGACCTCACCCCTCGATGTATTTATGATAATGACACCCCTCTTCATAAGTCCAAACTCTCTTTCGCCAATCATGTGCCTAGCGCTGGGTGTCAGCGACACGTGTATTGAGATTACATCGCTAACCCTAAGCAAATCCTCAAAACCAACAGGCTTAACACCAATAGCCCTAGCCCTATTGCTTATATCAACTATGTCGTAAGCCACAACCTCCATACCAATAGCCCTCGCCAACTCGGCAACCCTCTGCCCAATTCTACCAAAACCAATTACACCAAGGGTCTTACCAAACAACTCGGTGCCTACGTACTTACCCTTGGGCCACTCACCACCCTTAACCAACCTATCCTGCAGGGCAATTAACCTGGCCGCAACGACCATAAACCCAATAACCAACTCAGCCACAGACTGTGTCGAGCCCTCAGGCGCGTTAATCACATCGATACCCCTGGCCTTGGCATACTCAACATCTATGTTGTCAAGACCAACGCCAGCCCTCGCAATAACCCTGAGCCTCTTGCCAGCATCAATGACATCCCTAGTCACCTTAGTCCTACCCCTAACAATAAGCACCTCGTAATCAGGAACGACCTTTAACAACTCATCCCTACCAATGCCAGGCCTATAATCAACCTCAACGCCCCTATCCTTAAGCGTCCTCACTATGTACTCATCCACCTGATCCGTAACCAAAACCCTAACCATCAATGCCCTAAATAGGCTATTGCTTTTAAACATTATTCATTTATAGACAATATACGCAAAACCATGTTCCAAACATCGTGAGTATGGTTATGGCTTATTTCGATTAAAAAGCATGGATGTTAGGGCATTGGGAACGTTATGATTTAAACCTAAAGATAGTACGGTGCTCATGCATGAAGTATGATGAGAGCTGCCTATCAATACCCTAGGTATTGTAGAGCTGCGTGATTGTTTACTATGTCGTTGGTTGCTCCATTGGTTTTACGTCGATGATTATTAGCTTACTTATTCTTGGTTAGGGTGTTTATGGGTCTGATGACCGCATCCCTGGTAAGCGGTGTCTTGATTATGACCTCGTGCCCATTTATAACTAGTTCATAGGGTACTTTGTATACGTTCATTAATGTGCGCTGAATCGGCATTAGATCTATGAGAAACTCTCTATCTCCATAGAGCAGGTGCACGAAAGTATTTAATTGGGAATTGGGATTTTGCTAAGGCTGGTCTCTTGCGTTGGTGTATTATTGTGTCTTGTCTGTGGGAATTGTTTTAATTTGTTGAGTTTTCGTGGTTTTGTGATCCCTGCCATTGCCTATGTTAGGGTTTCCACGGAGTTGCAGGACCCGATGAACCAGGTTGATTACCTGAGACGTTGGGGTGGGTCTAGGGGTTTTGATATCCTGAAGTTCTATGTTGATGAGGCTGTTAGTGGTGCCTCACCTGTCCTGGAGAGGCCTGCGTTTAGGGAGTTGGTTAGGGATGTTGAGGGTGGTGTTTTTAATCCTAGGCCCATGGTTTTGCTTGTTTATGAGACCTCTAGGTTGGTTAGGAATTTTCAGGAGTTGTTTAGGCTCCTTGACATCGTTGAGAATAAGCTTGGACTCTTAATAGTGAGTACGAGCGAGAAGGAGTCTGTTTTGCAGAATTTAGATGGTACGTATAGGCAGTTCCTGAGGACCGTGCTTGCCTTCGTGGCTTCCATGGAGAGGGAGTTCATTAGGCAGAGGACTAGGGTTGCCATGGAGAGACTTAGGAGGGAGGGTAGGCTTGGCTCTAAGGTTGATTCATTACCCGCCGATATGATTAATGAAATTGTTAAGTTGTATAGTGAGGGTTTGAGCCAGAGGGCTGTGGCTGAGAGGCTTGGTGTTAGTTTGTACGTGGTTAGGAGGGTGCTTGGTAAGTACGGCTTTAGGGGTGTATATACGTGCCCCAGGTGTCTGCATAGGTTGAGGGTTGTGGATAGATCCTTGGTTCAGGTTGATGGTAGGTATGCCATTAAGCAGGTACTGCATTGCCCAAATTGTGGATACGATGAAGTTAGGATTGATTGAGTTCACAACTCACCCTTTATGTACTCCCTGAACTTCCCAAGGGCGTTGAGTACCCTAGCCACTGTCAACTCATCACCCCACTCGATGTGATAAACCCTCCATTTATCCAATTCCAACCTATCCCCCTGCCCGAAGTAGCCATGCCACCACTGTAGTGATTCCTCAATAATCTTTGCCAACTGGTTCTTATCGTCCTCCTCCGGGTGTACGTCATCTAAGTCCAGGATTATTATGGCGAACCTCCTCATAATCAACCAAGCTATTGTGCGGTTACCCATTTATTAACATGTCCTCGTAATGCAGTACGCGAAAGCATTTTAATTCTGCATGCATGCCCTGTATTGATGAGTTATACTGCGTGGATAATATCGATAGGTAACGAATTGTTGATAGGCAAAACCGTGAACACGAACGCCACATGGCTCGCTAGGAAACTAACGCTCCTCGGTTATGACGTGAGGAGGATCATCACA
>JC3A454_103005_pt1 | contig 19299 bp, 16 predicted proteins | sample YNP_Site_4_FD_22002 | JGI IMG/M metagenome (IMG submission 22002) | reverse complement strand
TCCTCCCCGGCAGGGCCCTGAAGTCATATGCGGAGGCCAGGCTGGGAGGCAACAGGTCAAAGGGCTGAGCTCAGTACTTAGGGACCTCGACGATGGACCAGGCCTTGTCCTTGTAGTGCTCGAGGGACCTCTGGTGGGCCTCGAGGAACTTGGCCAGCCTCTCGGAGCCGAACCTCTTGCACTCGCCGCACAGCAGCGTCCCTGACCTGCACCTGGCCTCAACGGAGGCCAGCTCCGAGTCGTCGGGCAACAGGTAGTAGAGGTACTGGTCGAAGACTGGGCACTTGTCGGGCTCGCCGCCCAGCCTCCTCTGCTCCTCAGCCGTGTTGCGCCCTCCCGTCAGGGAGGCCCTGAACTTCCTCACGGCCTCCTCAACCGGGTCGGTCAGGAATATCGTGAACTCGGGCTTGCTGCTGCTCATCTTGCCCCCGTCGAGGCCCCTTATGAACTTCTGGTACGTCGCGGCGGGCGGCCTTATGTGCTCTATCTCCAGGTTCATCCTCTGGGCTATGTCCCTCGTGAGCCTTATGTGGGGGTCCTGGTCGGCCCCGACGGGCACAAGGACCCACCTGTAGCCGCCGTACTCGGGCAGCATGGGGTGAAGTATGTCGGCGACCTGGGTGAGGGCGCTGACCACCTTGCCGGGCGTGAGCTCGCCGTATATGGCCTCCATCTCGTTGTAGCTCACCTTGGAGCTGAAGAGCTGTATGAGCTCGTGGTAGGGCCCCTTCCTTGAGGTCTGGAAGTAGAACTCCGTCTTGGAGGGGTCGAGGCCGAGGGCCAGGAAGTTGGCTATGTACTCCTCCACCCCTACCCTTATGGCCTCGCGCCTCGGAACCCTCCTGACGGCGTAGGCCTCTGCGTCAGCTATGCACAGGAAGACCTTGAAGCCGAGCCTCTGGTAATACGCGAGCTGGAGGCCCAGGGTCATGTGGCCCAGGTGGAACTTGCCGCTGGGCATGAAGCCGGTGACCACGGCGACCGGCTCCCCGGCCCTCCAGGCCTCTAGGACCTTGTCGAGGTCCCTGTGGCCGAATACTATCCCCCTCCTCATGAACGCGCTGGGCTCAACCCCCATCTCCTTGAGCCTCGGGAGGAGCTCATGGAGCGGCCTTATGCCGAAGAGCTCGTAGAGCCTGGAGTAGTCCTTGATCTCGGGCCTTCCCCAGGGGTCAAGCCTGATCTCTGAGCTTGCCAAATAGGCGGTCCCGCCTACCTGGCAAAGAGGCCTGCTTTAAGCTTTCGCCCAAGGTCGCTTAAAATACTTGGAGTACAACTGTTCTCCTGAGAGGGCCTTGATAGACGAGGCCGACGCCGACATACTGAGGCTGGTAGCTGACAAGGGGCCGCTGACGCTCTCTGAGCTCGCCAGGGAGCTGGGCTGGAGCAAGAGCATGATACACAGGAGGCTCAGGAGGCTCGCCTCCCTCGGCCTCGTGTCTCTGAGGGAGGTCGGGGGCGTCGTGATAGTCTCGACGGGGCAGCAGAGGGCCTCCTCAATAGCGTTCGTGGGGATACTTAGGGCGAGCGAGTACCCCTACGTGATACCGTTCCTCAGGAGGCTCAGGGACAGGTTCGGCCACGTTGAGGTGAGGGTATACGACGACGCCTTCAGGGAGGCCCTTGACCTGGCGGCCGGCAGGATCCAGCTTGCCTTCGCTCCAGCGGTGAGCCTACTGCTCATGAACAGGGTGACGAGGGGAGGCGTCTACATCATAGGCGGGGGGAGCAGGGGAGGGGCGGCCATAATTGAGGGGAGGCAGGGGGAGGGGCACGTGACCACTAGGATGTCATCAATGGAGCTCTGCGCCGAGGAGGCCCACCTCGAGCCCCCAAGGGTCTACGCCTCGAGCGGTGACGAGATACTTGGCTCTGTGCTTAAGGGGAGGGCCGCCAAGGGGGTCGTCTGGGAGCCCTACGCCTCCATGGCCAGGAGGGCCGGCCTGAGGGTGGAGCCCTGCGAGCTCGAGGCCTGCTGCCTCCTTGGCGTCAACGCCCAGGCCGAGGGGCTCTTTGACGTGATCAGGCGGGCCGCGGCGGACTCGATAGCTGAGGCAGGCAGGGTCGACCTGCAGGCCTACGCGTCCCTCGTTAACATGCCCTATGAGCTTGTCAGGGACTCCGTGAGGAGCTACGAGTTCCTCGAGTCCCCTGACAGGGCGGTGCTGAGGAGGCTAATAGGCGGCGTCAGGAACGTCGTAATGCCGGACAGCGTCGTGGACGAGGCCGTCAGGGACTAGCCCAGGCCCTTCAGAAGCTCAAGGAGCTCGACCATGAACGGGGGCATGGCAGCTATGAAGGGGGCGACCCTTGGGCCCAGGAGCTCCCTCCTGACCTCGTTCCATAGGCCCCCGACCCCCTTCACGTAGCCCCTCACGGACTCCGCCACAAGGTCGCGCGGGGCGCCGAAGAACCTGGAGTAATAGTAGTAGACCGCCAGGTCCCAGGCGCCCTTGACTGGCGTGAACCTCCCGGCCTGCTCGGCGTCTATCAGGTACTCCTCGCCCCCTGAGATGACTATGTTGCCGGGGTTCGGGTCCCCTAGGGCGAACCCTCCCCTGTGGACCCTGGCCAGCACCTCGCCCCCGGCCTCCCAGGCCCCCGGGTCCTTCGAGTTCATCACCACCTCACCCTCCACGTACTCCCTGGCCATGGAGGCGTTGAGGGGGGAGACGCAGAGGCCCAGCACCCTCGGCGTCCTCACGACCCTCCTCAGAGCTATGAAGTGGGCGTACTCGTTCGACGCCCTGCCCGAGGGCGTCTGCCTGAAGGGGTAGGCGCCCAGCGAGAGGAGGCCTGCTATCAGCCACTTGGGCACAGCGTAGGCGTAGCCCTTTATCACGACCTTCTCGTCGCCGCCCTCGCATATGCGGGCCGAGAAGAGCAGGGACGACCTCCTGCACTCGCCGCTGTTCCCAAGCACCTCGCTCAGGTGCTCAACGAGCTCGCACCTGCCGCTTATGAGCCCCTCCTCGGGCATGATAACGGCAAGCGGGTTGAGGAGCAGGGGGCTGGGCCCGCAGGCCCTCGGCGAGAGCCAGAAGTAGAGGCCGGCTGACCCGACCCCGGTGAGGACAGTCTTGAGGAGGGAGGCGAAAACGGAGGAGAGGGAGACCCTGACCCTGCTGGGGCTTATGGTCACGTAGCCGTCCCTGGCGTCGCCCACCTCGGGCAGGTAGGCCTCATAGGCCTGGCTCAGGGCTTCGAGGAGCCGGGGGGTGAGGCTGAAGTAGCAGGCGTGGGTCGCGGCGTGCCTTGACATCCTTGCCAGGGGGAAGTAGAGGGCCGGAACCCTGACGTGCCTTAAGGCCGGCCCCAGCCTCTGGCCCAGCTCCGCGGCCTCCTCTATGACGACCCTCCTCCTGTAGGACTCAACCAGCCCCCTGAGCTCCTCGTCGAACTCGAGGGCCGGGAGGAGGAGGGATGCCAGGGACTCGCCGACAACGCCGGCCTCAGCGTCAAGCCTGAGGAGGTCAAGCCCTACCTCGATCTCCCCCGGGGAGGGCTGCCTGGGAGGGGATGAGCCCTCGACGAGCCTCAGCGTGTACCCTGGGCCCACTGCCTTAAGCTCCGCCAAGGCCCTTCCTCCTCCACCTGAAGGAGCCGTCCAGGGACCTGACCTCCACGACCCTGTGGAGGGGGATCACCGTCTCCCCGTCCCTGAGCGTCATGGCCCAGTGGCTCACCGCCTCCACCTCTGAGGCCCTGAGCTCGACAAGCCTCGAGGAGCCGTCGGGGGCCCTCTCGAAGTACACTATGACGTAGCTCTCGGGGCTGCCGCCGTTGACGGCCCTCCTCACGGCCTCCTCTGCCTCGCCCCTCCTCCTCAAGTCGCTCGCTAAGCATAAGAAGGGGCCGAGGTAATTTGCGTGAGAGCGTGAAGGGCCTTGAGGGGTGACGACCCCTTCTGCAGGATAGCCAGGGGCGAGGGGAAGGCCTACGTGGCCTATGAGGACGAGGAGTTCATGGTGATCCTTGACAAGGCCCCTGTCAGCTTCGGCCACGCCCTCGTGATAACTAGGGAGCACTACGAGGCCATCCAGGACGTGCCGCCCCCGACCCTCGCCAGGGCCTGGCTGATAGCGAGCGCCGTGGCCAGGCACCTCAGGGTCAACAGGAAGGCGCTGGGCGTCAATGTGTTGACCAACAGCGGCTCCGCCGCGGGCCAGGCGGTCTTCCACTTCCACATCCACGTCATACCCAGGTGGGAGGAAGTGTTCAGGCGCGGCGTACGGCACGACCTAACTGAGGACGAGGCCCGGAGGGCGCTCGAGCTCTACTCAGGCGTCGACGGCGTGATCAAGGAGTACCTCTCAGTGCTCAGGTAGCGCTCAGCACTCAAGACCCTCCTCATCGCCTAGCTCGGCTACGCCGAGGTCCTCACCGCGCCAGGGATAAAGTCGGCGCAGGGAGTAATATGTTGGTGGGCCAGCTGACCTGCCTGGCAGAGCTCCACTCCCACAGCAGGGCCAGCGACGGCAAGCCTACGCCTGAGGAGATAGTGGTGACCGCCGCCAGGCTGGGCCTCAGAGCCATAGCCGTCTCTGACCACAACACCTTCAGGGGCTCCGCCCTGGCCCTCAGGGCGGCCAGGGACCTGGAGCTTGACATATACCCGATACCGGCCAACGAGGTAAGGACCTCGAGGGGCGACGTGCTGGTCCTCTGCCCCTCGCTGCCCGACGAGGACCCGCAGGGGGGCATAGAGCCGCGCGAGCTGAGGAAGTGGTCTGACGAGAGGGGGTGCATAATGATAGCCGCCCACCCCTTCCACCTGGGCAGGAAGTCAGTTGGCCTCTACATGCTGAGGGACCACGAGGTCTTCGACGCTGTTGAGGTCTGGAACCCGAGGGGCATACCGCTGCTCAACTACCCGGCGGAGAGGTTCGCAAGGTCGAAGGGCATGCCCATGACGAGCGGGAGTGACGCCCACGTCCTCTCCGAGCTGGGCGAGGCGCCTACTGTAATCAACGCGGCCACGTGCCGCCCTGAGGACGTGATAGAGGCGATAAGGAGGGGCCGCTGCTCCCCGACCAGGGGCCTCATGAGGCTGAGCGCCCTGAGGGAGGCCATAGCCTGGAGCGTTGAGAGGAGGCTCAGGCCCTCAGGGCCGTGGCTGGCCGCGCCCCTTGGCGACCTGAAGAGGGGGCTGTAGCTAGCTCAGTAGGCCTCCTTCCTTATGTACTTCCTCTCCAGGTAGTCCACGAGGTCCTCGGCGGAGTACTCGCGGCCGAAGGCCCTCCTCAGGAGATCCTTGGGGGCGAAGGCGCTGCCCCACCTGTGGACCCTGTCCCTGAGGTAGTCCTTGATTGCGCTGAAGTTCCTGGCCTCCACGAGCTCGCTCAGCCTCAGGCCCTGGGAGTTCATGTCCTTCAGCATCATCGAGGCCACTATGTTGCCAAGGGTGTAGGTTGGGAAGTAGCCAAGGGTGCCGTGGGCCCAGTGCACGTCCTGCAGCACGCCCTCCGCGTCGCTCCTGGGCCTAACCCCGAGGAGGGACTCCGTCCTCTCGTTCCACATCTCAGGCAGCTCCTGCACCTTGACCTCCCTGTTCAGCATCTGGACCTCCAGCTCGTACCTCAGGAGTATGTGGAAGTTGTACGTCACCTCGTCGGCCTCCGTCCTTATCAGGCTGGGCCTTACGTGGGCGAAGTACCTGTAGAGGTCCTCGTCGCTGTAGGCCTTGGTGAAGCCGAGCTCCCCGTCCAGTACTGGCCTTATCACCTTTACGAAGGAGAGCGTCCTGCCAACAACGTTCTCCCAGAACCTGCTCTGGCCCTCGTGGACCCCAAGCGAGGCGCCCGTGCCGATCGGAGTCATGTCGAGCTCCGGGTCAACCTGGAGCTCGTAGGTCGCGTGGCCGAACTCGTGGACGACGCTGAAGAGGCTCCTCTTGAAGTCGAAGCCCTCGTACCTAGTAGTTATCCTTACGTCGTTAACCCCCATGTTTATGGTGAACGGGTGGGGGGAGACGTCCAGCCTTGCCCTGTCGGTCGGGTAGCCTAGGAGGGAGAGGACTGCCTCGTTGACCCTCCTCATGGCCGCCTCCTCGTACTTAGTCTCCTCAAGGGGGCTCGGCGAGGAGAAGTAGCCCTCTGAGGTGACCCTGTCGAGAACCCTCTTCATGGCCGGCTCGAGGACTGAGAAGACGCTCCTGACGTCCCTTGTCCTCAGCCCCTCCTCGTGCAGGTCTAGGAGCGCGTCGTAGGGGTTCTCCTCGTAGCCCAGCTTCTCCGCCATCTGCCTGTTGAGTTCAACTATCTTTTCAAGGTAAGGCCTGAACATCTGGAAGTCAGACTTCGCCTTGGCCTCCCTCCAGGCTATGAAGGCCTCCTGGGACGTCTTAGTTAGCTCGTAGTTGAGGCTCGGCGGTATCTTCTTGAGGATGGTTATCTCACGGTTCAGGACCCTCACAACCCCCCTCTCGTACTCGTTCAGGCCCTCCTGCTTTGAGGCCCTCTCGACGAGGGAGACGAACTGGTCGCCTGTGATCAGCTCCTGGTAGAGGGTCCTGAGCTCAGCCATGGCCGTGGCCCTCTCCACTACGCCCTGGGAGGGCATGTAGGTCTCCTCGTCCCAGCCCATGAGGCTCATGGCGTGCGCCAGGGACCAGATCCTCCTGTACCTCTCGAGGAGCTCCTTAATTACAGGGTTCTTGAACTTGGCCACGGAGGCCACCTGCCAGGAGGAGGGCCCTGTGAAATAAAACCGCTCGCCCAGCGGGGGATCAGGTTAACCGTTTTACGTGGCCTGGAGGGGGTCTGGCGGGGGAGGCGGTGTTCGAGGCCGAGTTCCCTCAGCTCAGGTCCATGACGTACCTTGACTGGGCAGCCGTTGGGGTGCCGCCCCTCAGGTCAATAGGGGCCGTAAGGGCTTACCTTGACGTGCTCGAGAGGGACCCCGTCTCCGCCGCCTCGGGGGCCGCACAGGCGGCGGCCAAGCAGGAGGCGAGGGCAGCCCTGGCGCCAATACTGGGCTGCAGCCCGGACAGGATTGTTTTCACGGGGACCAGCACGACCTCAGCTGTTCAGGTGGCGGTTGACGCAGTCTCCCCCTCCAAGGGGGACAACGTGGTCATAGCTGACATGGACTTCCCGCTCTTCTACGTCGAGGCCAAGAGGCTGAGCTCGAGGGGGGTCGAGGTCAGGGTGGCCCAGAACGCTGACGGGGACTACGAGATTGACCAGTTCTACGAGCTGATAGACAGGAGGACCAGGGCGGTCATGGTGAGCTCAGTGATGTGGGTCAACGGGCTGAGGCTCGACGTGGCTGAGCTGGCGAAGGTGGCACACGAGGCCGGGGCCTACATAATAGTTGACGCTATACAGCAGGCCGGGGCCCTGAGGGTCGAGGCGGACAGGCTGGGCCTGGACTTCGTGGCCGTCGGCTCCCAGAAGTGGCTCATGGCGCCCTACGGCGTTGGGGCCCTGTGCGTGGGCAGGAGGGCGGTGGAGGAGCTCAGCCCCCCGAGGCCCGGCTACCTGAGCCTAGCCGTTAAGGACTGGGACGCCTTCTGGGCGGACCCCTCAAAGACCCCTGCAGGGTGGACTCAGGTCGAGGAGGGGGCGTTAAAGTTCGAGTACGGCGGAACCTTCCCTCCCCTTTCCCTGAAGGGGCTGGCGGCCAGCGCCTCGCTGATAAACGAGGTTGGGGTTGAGAGGGCCGAGGAGATAGTTCTGAGGCTGAGGAAGGCGCTGGTCGAGGAGCTGGAGGACCTACGCCTTGAGGTCCTCTCGCCGCCGGAGGCCAGGAAGGCGAGCGGCATAGTCCTCTTCAGGGTACCCAGGGGCCTGAGGGAGAACTACATGGCGGCTATGAGGCTGAGGTCAAGGGGGGTCATGGTCTCGGCTAGGGGGGCTGCTGGCGTCTGGGGGGTAAGGGCCTCTGTCCACTTCCCTAACAAGGAGGAGGACGTTGAGGCGCTAAGGGAGGCGCTAAGGGAGCTGGGGGCCTAGGCAGGCCTTGTGTTACATAAGTAGTAGTCATGTAAAGGCCCTCTTATGGGCTTCAAGCTTTAGATGAGCTATAACGAAGACCTGAGAGGCATATTGAGGCTGGGCTACGCCATATTGTTTGTAGCGGCTTGGCTCGGCATTATTGCTGCACAGATCTTCAAAACGTTCCTTTAGGCTGCCTTGGCTTAGAGTTCTCACAGTGATAGATGTTGACGCATAGCTTTGGTTCAAGCGTGATGTGAAGCTTGCACTCAAACCCCAGCTCTTTAAGTAAGGCAAGTAACTTCTTGTTGCTGACGCCAGTAATGTGGGGATGTGTCTCAAGTATTATGTGCTCGAAAGCTCTAAGCCTCTCCCTCTCGGGGCCAAGTATTACTTGCGCCTCGCAGCCCTCGCAGTCCATCTTGAGCAGGTATGGGTCATCAACCATGTTGAGGAGGTCGCCTAAAGTGACACTTGGCACCCTGCAGGGGCCGCTGCCCTTAAGCGTAGAGAAAGCACTAGACGAGAACACGTCATAGTTGCATGGAACGTTCACAGGCCCGCTGCTGAGGGCTGCGTTTATCACCCTTACCTTGTCGGTAGCGCCGCTCAGCCTCACGTTCTCCTCAGCACACCTGGCCACGTTGGGCAGGGGCTCCACGGCAATAACCTTCCTCGCCCCGTTGAGGATAAAGTAGAGGGCCGTGTCACCCGTGTTAGCCCCTACGTCAACTACTTCCCTGCCCCTGAGGCCGAAGAGCACCTCAGGGACCTCATATTCGCCCTCTGCGAAGGTCTCGATAAGGGAGCTAAAGTTTGCACAACTAGGGGGTTGAAGGCCACAGAGATGCCGTTAACCTCTAGGCCTACTCTTTCCGGGCTCACGTCGATCGAGACCTTGTTGCCTGAGGCCTGAAGCCTGCACGCGTAGGAGGCCAGAGAGAGGGCTGTCACCAGCCAAAGGAGGTCCTCCTGAGGCTTAGGGAAGCGACCGGCGGTCCTAGCTAACTCATCAGGTAGCTTTGGCCAGCACTTGGAGGCATACTTGATGGCATAATACGTAGATCTTGCTAAGGCCTCAAAGGTTGTCCTTCGTAACCTTACATCACCTATATACTTTAGCCTGACGCTCAGCTCCTCCCTTTTAATTAAGTAATTAAAAAGGGCTGTCAGCCAGCCCCTCTCTATAACTCTTCTCAAGGACAGCGCCATTAAGGCCTTCTCCTTAGCCTTAGTTAGGCTCGGCAACCCAGCTCAACATAGATAAAGCCAACTTAAATAAAAACAATTATGTCTGCGGGCCCTTTCTGCAGGCCCTTAAGCTGATGCATATAACGCACTCTAAGCAATGCTCGTTTACCTTGAGGCCGCTTAAGCGTTGATAAGCCTGGTGCTAGTAGTTAAGGTCTTTTACTTAAGCGCAGCAAAGAAGTCCAATACGCGTCGCCTTACTTTCGCTCCCCAGGGTCAGGCGTTGGGAAGCCCAAGAGGGACCAGGTCCTTGCCACTAACCCCTTCAGGCTCACTGGCGTCACCTCCATCAGGGTCACGTAGTCGTCAGCCCTAAGGACCCTGAGAGCCCTCACAGAGACCACCAGGGCCACGCCGCCAATTACTATATAGAGGGGCAGGAGGACTAAGCTGAAGCCCGTGGCCACTTCAACAACAAGCGTGACCACAAGAGTTGTGATAGCCGCCGAGACGGTTTTAGTGTACTCCTTAAGGTCAATCTTCAGGAGACCCAGCGACTTGGCCTTTGGGGCGGCCACGCCAAGGAAGCCAACAAGCCTCGCCAGGACGTACGCGACAGCGGCACCTGTAGCAAGCCATTGCGCAATTAACGGCGGGCTCAGCGCAGCTATGACGGCCGCAGACGCTATGGCCTGGGCGCCAAGCGCCTTCGTGGCCTTCCTGGCCTGGAGGGCCTGGGTTATAGGCAGGTCGTAGTTCATGGCCGCGTAGCCCACCGTGAGGACGGCGAAGGCCTCCCAGTCGTGGACGAAGGCTGGGCCGAGGAGGAGCTGTATCAGGGGCCTGCCGAGGGCAGCCACGAGGAAGAAGGGGGGCACCGTGAGCACCGTGACATACCTTATAGCTGCCGCGACCGTCTCCCCGCTCAGCGTGCCGCCTTCCTCGAACTTGACGAAGAAGGGGTAAATAGCGCCTGACAGGGAGTTGTAAATAATGTTCTGAGGCATGACGGAGACCAACATTATAACTGTGTAGGAGCCCATCTCAGCTAGGCCTATGTACCTCAGAACAAAGAGCTTGTCAATATTCTGAAACAGTGTCGTCATGAAGTAGCCTATGGATATAGGGGCAGCAATAGAGAGGGCCGGAATCAGGGGGGCCTTGCTCCTGCTACCTACTACAAAGTCCAAAGACCAATACGTTCCTAAGGCTGCTGAGGTAGCATCGCCAGCTACCCAGCCTGCTATCAGGCCTGCGGGGCCAAAGCCTGCAAAGAGGAGGGCAAGGCCTACGCCGTATCTAACGAAGGCCCAGACGACCTGTGTAAGGCCCCACTTGCCGAACCTTGTGGAGGCCTGAAAGGCCACGTAGTAGACATAGTTGTAGTAAGCATATACTACTAGGTCAAGGGCCGTGAGCCTTAGCAGCCAGGCGTAGCGGGTCGTGCCATAATATAGCTCTGAGAAAGGTGATGCAAGGGCCCAGATGGCTACGGCTATGGCGACGCTAGAGGCGAGCACCATCGCAAGGCCCCTAATATACAGCCCCCTGGCCTCCTCAAGCCTGCCCGTCTGGTAGTAGCCTATGACGTACCTGCCTATGCCAAATATGGGCCATACAAGGAGCGGCAGGAGCAGCGCGAAGAGGGTGCCAGCGGCTGCGTAGGCCCCAAGGCCATTGAGGCTCAGGACCCTCGCTATGATCAGGTAGAAGGCAGCCTGCAGGGCCAGGGCTACCGCGTAGCCGCTGAACAGCTTCGTGGCGCCGGCGAAGACCCTGGCCCTGTATGACGTATGGCTACTCCCAGGCGATAGGCTATAGCGAGGATAAAAAGACTTGAGGATTAGACCAGGTCGAAGGCTTTACTTTGTTTTAGGTGCTGCTACCTCTTAGTTTACGGTTAGGACTGCAAGACTTCTAGCTTTTAGCTTTAGATCCTGCCAGCTCCTTAATTACCTCGCTAAGCCTTGCCTTAAAGTTCTCATAGCTAAAGCCCTTTGCCACCTCCCTAGCCCTCGCTGACAAGACCTTAAGCCTCTCAGGGTCGTTAAGTAACGACTTGATTGTCGAGGCCGCCTCCTCAACGCTCGTGTACCCAAGGCCCTGATCAATTCTTGAAACTATGTCAGTCCACCCTCCCCCGTCCCTGTAGACCACTGGAATCAGGCCAGCAGCTGCCGCCTCGGCAATGGCGAATCCAAAGTGCTCGGCGAAGGGGGGATGAAGGTAGACGGAGGCCTGGGACATCAGCTCAAGTATCCTCTTCCTGGGCACATCAGTCTCAAGGTGAAAGTTGCTCAGGCCTCTAGAGGCCTCCTCTATGGCTCTAAGAGCAGGCCCTGAGGAAGGGCCTGTCGCCCCCACCAAGTAAAACTCGGCCTCAGGCACTAGCCTAGCAATCTTCGGGATCTCCGTGACCTTCTTACCTAAATCTATTCTGCTTATGGTCAGCACGATTTTGCCCCTCTCATAGCTTAGCATAGGCAGCTCCTCTACGTTAACCGGGGGGTGAACAACGTAGACCCTATCGTTACCGTACGTTCTCTTAATGTACTCTGCTGTCCAGGAGCTGTTGGTCATCACGGGCCTAGCCCTATCTGCAAGGGCCCCCGCGACCCTGACCACCAACGCGTTGTAGACCCTCTCATATAGCCGTAGCCTGTACTGGTTTTTATCATAGAAGTTCAGGAGGTCCACTAATGGAAAGTGCACGTAGGATGCGTCAGCCCATCCAACTGGCACGTTGCTCTGAGTCTCAATAACCAGGTCGTAGCGGGACCTGAGCCTTCCGACGGCCTCCTTTAAGTGCGATGCCGCTAGGAGCGACCTGAGGGTCATAGCGTTACGGAGGAGCTTACTTATCGGCGGCTCCCCAAGGACCCTCGGCCTTGGTATGTTACCCATGCCACTGGTCAATATCTGCCAGGCCCTCTCGTCTACATAGGCCGCGTACAGGTCGACGTCATGGCCCAGGTCTTCTAAAGCCCTATACGCTTCAATTGCTAGCCTCTCGGCCCCTCCGGCTACGAACAGCAGTGTATGAACTAACGCTATCCTCACGCATTTCTCCAGAGGTGGAGAGCCCTCAAACCATTAAAACCTTAAAGTGCTGACTATTGACTTTAAGTTCTTAATGTTTAGGAACCTTTATCTACACCTCAGGCCAGGCTGCAGTCCTCCTTACCTTTATTCAGCCTCCGAAGCCTAAGCTCCTAAAGTATTGACAAGCTCTTTGTCACTAAGCCTGTTAAGCAGGACCTTTCATGAGCTAAGTCATCACTGTTAGGGTGGCGGGCATGAACTTATGTCAGGCTGCGTGTAAATTACTCTCGCGTAGGCATGCTCTATGACCTCAGGCCCGTAGGGCCTCAGCCTCCGTAGGAACTCCTCAAATATGCTGCGCCAGTCCCTCACGAAGTATATGTCCTGGATTATGTACTTGCCCTCAGGGCTTACGTCCTCTATTTTGCCCATGTTCCTCAGCTCCTGCAGGTAAACGAGCTCCATGTTCGAGAAGCCCCTTGAGATCCTGTCCCCGATCAGGCTCGAGAGGGGGCCTAAGAGGAAGAGGCCGCCTATCATCAGGGGGTCGCCTCCCCTTACCACTTGCGCTACCTCTGAGGGAAACAGGGCCAGCGCCCTCAGCCTGTGGACCTCGTTCTTGAGCTGCCTAAAGATGAAGTGAAGGAAGCCCTTCGTGTAGCGGCGCTCGCCTCGGTACCCCCTCACCGCGTAAAGCCTCGGCGCGTTGCAAGCGACCCTGATTGGGTAGTAGAGGGACCTGCAGAAAGTGAAGGCCCGAGCCCAGAAGTGGAAGTCCTCACCGAAGTTGAGGTCTGGGAAGCCGCCCGTGAGGCTATAGCACCTCCTGGAGACCATGTGGACGCCCGTGTGGGCCAGTGAGAATCCGACCCCCTTCTTAATGGTCGTCGACAGGAAGTTGTAGAGAGGCTCCTCATTAGCATAGGCGTCAGCGTCGTAGAAAAGGAGGTAGTCGCCCCTGCTCATTGAGGCGGCCACGTGCCTGCCGAGGCCCCTCGTGCACTTCATAACCTTTACCCTGGCGCCGAACTCGTTAAGAACCTCTACCGTGCTGTCGCTTGACTCGTTGTCTGTGGCAACGATCTCATAGTCGACCCTAAGCTCATTAAGGACTGACGTTAAGCCCTCTAAGGCCTTCCTTATAGTCTTCTCAGCGTTGTATGTCGTCATGATGACTGATATCACTGCTGCGGTCCCACCTACATCATTGGTTAGGAAAACGCCTAGCCGGTATTTATAATGTCTGTCTGTTAGCACTGTGAGCTCTAAGCCATGGTAGAATCTTGGCTTAACTCCAGGAATTTAGAAGGTTTACATTGGATGCGGTCTTTCCATAAGTCACCGCCTAGGCCGCTCACGCAACTTTAACTGAAAACGGACTGGGGCTTACGCCTTACTGGCAGAGGCCAAAAACTCTAGAGTAGCCTAACCTCAGGTCATGGCTACAGGTTAGAGCTTTACACGGACTATAGTGAAAGCTACTTACGGCCTAGTAGGCCATTTATTCAATTTCGAAACGAAATTTAACGCTGCTCGTGGTTCGGCCTCAGTCGGCCTCAGGGCTGACCGCGGCTGACAGGCTCAGAGCTCGGTGCGCACGAGGGCCTCTACCAGAAGATCTTCGTCGAAGCCCTCCTTTTCCTTCAACACATTGGCGATCTCTATGAAAAAGCCTCCGCGCCTTGGGGATCACGTAGGCCATGAGGTAGTCCCTTGCCTCCTTGGGCAGAGCTGGCGAGCCCTTCTCATAGACCTTGGCCAGCTGCCAAAGTTCCAGGATGAGCTTCAGGGACTTGAGCAGCAGGGGCCTGTAGGCGTTAGAGCACTTACTAAGCTCCTCAAGGTACTGTCGCTCCTTTTCCTTGAGCAGCCCCTCGCAGCCACTTGCCCTCACCCCTCTCGGACCTCTGCGCCTCGTAGAGCTCGGTTGCCACGACTTCAAGGTCCCTTGAGACCCTCTCTAAGGTAACGGCAGGGGGTTATGGGCTACGCACTAAAAAGGGCTGGGACGCAGGCCTAGACTTCCTGGAGACGTACCAGAGGGCGCTCGCACACTCATGAAGACCATGGTGCCCCCTGAGGGGCTGAGGGAGGGGAGGCGGCTACTTCAGGCCGCCTGCGCCAGGCTCTCAGCCCTCAGGAGCCCAAAGCGGGCAGTCAAGACGTACTGTAGGAGGACGTATGAGTTCAACACCCACAGCCTCAGGTACGCCTTCATCACGCACCTGCTGAGGCTCAGCCACTCGCCCTCAATCGTTGCCAAGATTATGGGCCACAGCTCCCTTGACCACATCCTTCGCTACACTGAGGTGGAGGTAGCTGAGGAGGTCCTCGCTGGCCTCAGGAGGACCTGAAGCGGTAGAGCACTTAACCACTTTTCTCCAAAAGCTTCTGGGGAAAGGTGATCAGGCTCAAGCGCCTTAACGTGAGGCCTGGGCCCTCTTGAACTCCCTCACCGCCTCCAGGAGCTCCCTTATCTGCCTCTTAACCTCCTCAGGCGTCAGCCACACGAGCACTGAGGCGGCCCTGTATGCCTCCCCCTCGCCCTGCCTGGCCTCCGTGGCCTGGGGCTGCGAGGTCATGGGAGGCGCCTCGAGGGGCTGGGACTTAGCGACCGTCTCGTTAACGGCCTCCTTGGCCGCCTCCTTATGGGCCGCCTCCCCTGCGGCGTACTCAATCAGCTCCCTAGCGAGCTCCTTGAGCTCCTCACTGAAGCGGGAGAACACTGCGGCGAGCTCCCTAGCCTCCCCTGCCGTCAGCCTGCCGCCCCTGATCCTGTCCCTCACGGACCTCACGAGCGCCTCCATGTAGTCCCTCTCCCTCCCCTCCTCCATGAGGCCCTTGAGCGTGAGGCCCAGGTCGCTGTGTAGCTTGCTGACCTCTATGTACTCGGCAGGCCCCAGGTAGCACTTCCTGACCTTCTTGTGTACCCTGCCGTCAGGCCTCCTCTCGTAGCCCTCGTAGTGGACGGCAAGGTAGTAGACCTGGCTGCCGCGCCTCTGTCTCTCCACGTAGCTTATGGGCTGCCCGCACCTCGGGCAAACCATGACCCTGGGCTGGCCCTCCAAGCCCCTCACGCGCCCTGGGGGGCTGCCAGGGGTTAAGCACCTTTCCCCAGAACCTTCTGGGGAAAAGAGGTCAAGCACTTTTCCCAAAACCTTCTGGAGAAAAGTGGTTAGGGACCGTACTGCCTGAGGAGAAGCTGCTGACGCTAGCCCCTAGGCCCTCGATGAACTTTCAGGTTTTGTGTTTTTATCCCATAATTCTTTTCCTATTTTTCTATGTGTCCCTTAGGACCTGTGCGTGTGTGTCCTAATATTTAATTAGATATACGGACCTATGCTTGTGTGTCTCAAGGGCCAAATGGGCGCATTGGAGGCGCGTTCCCCAGGTTTGTCCCAGGGACAACGGCGCGCCCTGAGCACCTGGCCCAGGTTGGGCGCCTCCCCAAGATGCGTCCCAGGGACGCAGGCGTCAGGCCCCTGTACGCTGGGTGAGGCTGCAAGCTGGGCCACACTATGACGTAGGGCCCAGCCGCGCTCGGCCTGGCCAGGCACAGGGGACAGCCTCCCGTAAGTGCCAGCCCTCAGCGTTTTCCACACAAGGTTACGTGGAAAAGGGCAGCAGTGGGAGGAGGCCTCATGACCGCTCAGGACCATACCCTGGCCCGGTCTCCAGGCCACCGCTTGCCCCTCAGGCCGTAAGGGCCTGGCAGTCCTTGTGACCTGCCCTTCCTGTAAGGCTATGTAGCTACCAAGAGCGCCTGCGGACACTTGACTAGACGCTTAGGCCTCTCGAGACACCGTCATCGGCGTCTGCAGGGCGCTCAGCGGCACTGGCTCAATCGGAGTAGATGTTACAGCGGACACCAACATGTCCGCTGGACTGCCTAGGCCTGCTCCTCCTGTCCCACGTGCTCCTCTGGCCTCTCCGCTAACCTGAGAGCTCATCATGACCCTGCTAGGCCGACAACATGAGTCAAGGTTGCAAGACGTGGGGCTCTGAAGGGCCTACAGACATTACTGTTTTTATTTAAGCTAACTACATCTATGTTGAGCTGGGTTGCCGAGCCTAACTAAGGCTAAGGATGAGGTCTTAATTGCGCTGTCCATGAGGAAGCTCGTAGAGAGGGGCTGGCTGACAGCGCTTCTAGGCTACTTAGCTAAAAGGGATGAGCTGAGCGTCAGGCTGAAGTATATAGGTGATGTAAGGTTACGAAGGACGACCTTTGGGGCCTTAGCAATAACTACATACTATGCCTCCAAGTGCTGGCCAAAGCTACCTGAGGACCTTGCTAAGACCGGCCGCCTCCTTAAGCCTCAGGAGGCCCCCCTTTGGCTGGTGACAGCCCTCTCTTTGACCTCCTACGCGTGCAGGCTTCAGGCCTCAGGCAACAGGGTCTCGATCGAAGTGAGCCCAGAGAGGGTAGGCCTAGAGGTCAACGGCGTCTCCGCTGTCTTCAATACCCACTGCGCGAATGCCTATGATATAGCCGAAGTCTTTGCAGTGGGCCTCTACGATGTCCCTGAGGCGCTCTCCGGCCTCAAGGACAGGGACGTTATCGACGTTGGAGCTAATGTGGGTGACACGGCCCTCTACTTTATCCTCAACGGGGCAAGGAAGGTGATAGCCGTTGAGCCCCTGCCTAAAGTGGCCAGATGCGCAGAGGAGAACGTGAGGCTGAGCAGCGCCACCGACAAGGTGAAGGTGATAAATGCAGCCCTTAGCGATGAGCCGGTGAGCGTACCGTGCGACTATGACGTGCTATTATCTCGTTATTTCTCTACGCTTAAGGGCAGCGGCCCATGTAAGGTGCCTGGCGTCACCTTAGGCGACCTCCTCAACATGGTTGATGATCCATACCTGCTCAAGATGGACTGCGAGGGCTGCGAGGCGCAGGTGATACTTGGCCCCGAGAGGGAGAGGCTGAGGGCCTTTGAGCACATAATATTTGAGACGCACCCTTACATTACTGGCGTCAGCGACGAGGAGCTACTCACATCTCTGAAGGAGCTGGGTTTTGAGTGCGGGCCACCCCTAGTATATGATTCAAGGCTGCACGCCGGCACTTATCACTGTAAGAGAACACCGCGTCTAAGGTAACTTAACGACGTTTAGAAGAAGACGTAGTCACGGACCCTAAGCCTTGGTAAAGCCTTTCAGCTCTAAAAGGAAAGCCGAAGGCCATACACTTGGCTCACTATCTGGCTCGGACAGGGACCTTTAAGCCTTTCTGCAAATTTGCAGAAAGAAATGCCTAGCCGACCCTGCTGGGCCGACAGCATGGGCCAGGGTTGCAAGAAGCGGGGCATAGGAGGGCCTGCAGGCTTAGATGGCAGCTGTTAGTGCCCTTCAGGGTCGCAGGTCATGAGGCCAGGGCCCTTTCAGGGCTCGACGAGCTCTTGGAACCCTGACGATTAAGTGCAATAATAGGTTAAATCTCTCAGGCCGCAAGTGAGATGGGGCCACAGCCGGTCATGAAGATTAAGGAAAAGCAGCTGAGGCTTATAGGGGCCGCGCTGTTCGCCCAGTTCTACGTTGTCTGGGCCCTCGGCTTCACCAACTATGTGCCACAGCTCTACAACCTCGATGTACTGCGGGCGTCAGCGATACTGTTAGTGATAGGCCTGCTCATGATGCTCAGCGGCTACATAAAGGACGTGGCAAGGCAAGTAGTTGCGGACAAGTACTTCAAGGCCCTCATGATAATTTACGCTGCAGCTGTGTACTACATAACTTACAGAGCCATGACGACTTACTACCAGCTGAACATCTGGTCAAGCCTTGACACTGCGACCTTCATGCAGTCCTTTGCCTCCGCGACGCTGTATCATGAGCTCTTCTATAGCTTTGCCGTGTCGCCGTTCTTCTACAGCCACGCTTCGCCTATACTCTTCCTGCTGTACCCCCTTTACCTCATATACCCAGGGATACCTGCACTTATGACGATACAGGCGGCGCTGGCGACATTGCCAACTATACCCCTGTACAAGCTTGGGCTGAGGCTCTTTGGCGACAGGAGGTACGCCCTGCTCACGGCGTTGACCTACCTCCTGTTCCCGTGGATCACAACATACCTGGGTGGGGCCTTCGAGGTGGTGATACTCACGGCGCCCTTCTTCGCGCTAGCCCTCTACAACCTCTACATGGGGAACAGGCTCGGCTACTGGCTTTCCCTGACCCTTATGATGACGACCATAGAGTTCTCGCCTATACTGGGGTTCTTCATAGGGCTTTACATATTGGTCACAAAGCTTGACTGGCTTAAGGCCAAGGGGAGGGTCGCCCTGGGCCTTAAGACCCTTGCCTACTCGCTCGCCTGGCTCTTCGGGGACTTCCTGATGGTCTACTACTTCAGCCACGGAACCATAAACATCTTCGGGAACGTCTGGGGCTCGTCGCTCGCGGGCCCGCTGATATCGATAACTGACTCCATAGGCAACGCCATCTTCCACTTCACTACTCACACAAGCCCCAGCTCCTCGTCAAGTCACCAAGCTGCACTCAGCCTGTCCAGCGTCCTTAAGTCCCTGGTGAATAACGTGAGGGCAGGCCTCCACACGAAGGTCCAAAGCACCGTCTTCCTGATGTTGCCCACGCTCTTCCTGAACCTCGCGGAGCCCCAGAACCTCCTCCTGCTGCCGTGGCTTTACGTGATGTGGCAGACGCCGTGGGGCTTTTACTACTCCGTCTGGGTCTACTACACGGCCCTCGTGGCGCCGGCCGTCATAGTGCCCGCCATGTGGGCCCTTAGGAAGTTCAGGTCGCGCATTAGGAGGGCGCTGATGGTCGCGCTCTTCATCGCAACGACCATTTCAACGCTGCTCCTTAACGGTCTATCGCCTCTGTCGGCCCTTTACTTCCACGGACCCATGCCTAACCCCCTGCAGCCAGCGACAACGCCATATGACCTGGCCCTCATACAGCTGAACGACTACATGCCCCCTAATGAATCGGTCTCCGTGCCGGCATCAGCGGTGCCCTGGTTCTCGTTAACGAGGTACGGGTGGGGTGAGCACGGAGTGCCGTTCTTCGGGCCAAACAATTACACCAAATACGAGTGTACTCGCGTTCGTGCACTGGGCTCCCATATAGCCCGAACTTCAACACTACCTGCCCTACGTTTTCA
>JC3A454_102749_pt1 | contig 19492 bp, 17 predicted proteins | sample YNP_Site_4_FD_22002 | JGI IMG/M metagenome (IMG submission 22002) | reverse complement strand
TTTATGTAGTACTCCTCAAGGTCTCAACAGTGTCACCCTCATGGCGACTATCACGGCCTCGCCATAGGGGTCAAGGCCAGGCCTCCCGGCCCTGCCGGCGAGCTGCTTGTACTCAAAGACCTTGAGGGGCTTCCAGTTGCCCTCCTCATACCTTAGGTACTCAGCCACTACGACCCTTCTCGCTGGCAGGTTGACGCCAGCTGCCAGGGTGGGGGTTGCGAATATCGCAGCTATGCCGCCGCGCCTGAACCCGTCCTCTATCAGCGTCCTCTGCTCGTTTGAGAGCCCAGCGTGGTGGTAGGCGACCCCTCCCCTTATGAGCTCAGCCAGCTCCTCACGTAGCGCCCTTGGCCCCTCTGTAGAAAGTACGGCCTCAGAGACCTCGGCGGCCACCTCAGTGCGGTAGTTGATCTTCCCTTTAAGCAGCCTGAGCGCCGACTTAGCGAGCTGAACCGCCTTCTTCCTAGACTGGACGAAGACGAGGGCCTGGCCGCCGTCTCTCGATGAGTCAACTACTAGGTTAAGGGTCGAGTTAACAGTTACGTCTTCAACTCTCTTCTTCCTTCCGTCAGAGAAGTGTATGGTCCCGTCCTTATACACCCCCTCATGCAACGGCACGGGCCTCCAGTCAGAGATGACGAGCTTAGCCCTTAACCAGGAGGCCAGCTCGTCAGCGTTAGGCGCTGTCGCGCTCAGGGCCACTACCTGGGCGCCTGGCGTCTTATAGAGGACCTTGGAGAGAAGGGTCTCAACGATGGGCCCCCTCTTATCATCATCTACATAATGTATCTCATCGATGACCAGCGCGCCCACTCGCGACAGCATCTCGGGCGAGTTCCTTATCATGGAGTCAAGCTTCTCGTACGTTGTGACAACGACGTCATAGGAGTCGAGCCTGGCCGGGAGCTCATAATCTCCTATGCTGAGCCCGACCCTGTAGCCGAGGGGCTCAAGGACCCTCTTGAACTCCCTGAACTTCTCGGTGGCTATGCTCCTCAGAGGCGCCGTGTAGAAGGCCTTTGCCGAACGTGACCTCTCAAGCGCGGAGGCCATCGCCACCAGGGCTATGAACGTCTTCCCTGAGGCCGTAGGTGAAGCCACCACTAGGCTGTCGCCATCTGCTACGCCTGCCTCCAGGGCGGCCCTCTGGGGCGGGTACAGGTCCTCGTAGCCTAGGGCCTTCATAAGCTTGGAGACTATCGCTGGGAGCTGCAGGCCTACCCCCTCACATGACCGTGTAGCACTCGGGCCTGCGCTCTATAATTAGGCCCTGCTGCTTCATCTTGGCTATGGCCTCCTCCGCCTTTTCCTTTGAGGCTTTAGTGATGTTAACGACCTCCTTGATAAGGTCCTCATGCTTTACACATGGCCTTCCGTCCTCGCTTAGCCTCTTAATGGTGTCAGTTATGACCGTCATGAGCTTCCTTGTATGGAAGGGGGCGCCTGTTGATATTATGCCGATGTCTATGGCGCCTGACTCGATGTCAAGCCCTACTGAGGAGAGGAAGGAGAGCATGAGCCTTATGGCCTCCTCGGCGTCCTCAGCGGTGACTGTATCCTTAAGTCCCATCCTGGCATGGGCCTCCGAGAGCCTCACGAGGGCCTCCAGCTGCCTTGCCGTCACCGGCACTGGTATCTGCCCCTCAGAGCCGTACTTGAGGGCCGTGGACCTCATGGTCACGAAGAACTCCTGTATTATCTCCTTGGCCTCTTCGCTCAGCTTGGGCCTATAGTACCTCCTTGCGTATATCACGTACTTCTTGAGGAGCTGGGGGTCGATCTCAGGGGTGAACCTGCTGAAGTCACTGTGGACGTCAAGTATGTACCTGGCCAGCCTCTCGTCATGATCCTTGGACACCAGGTCCCTGACCACGAATATGAGGTCAAACCTGGAGAGCACCGTAGGGGGCAGGTTAACGTTATCTATGAAGGACCTCTGCGGGTCGTAGAGGCCGTACTTGGGGTTGCCTGCCGCCAGGACGGCCGCCCTCGCGTTGAGCCTGGCCACGATGCCGGCCTTTGATATGCTGACAGTCTGCTGCTCCATAGCCTCGTGTATTGAGACCCTGTCCTCAGGCCTCATCTTGTCGAACTCGTCAATAACGGCGAGCCCGCCGTCCGCAAGGACTAGGGCGCCGGCCTCCAGGAAGTACTCGCTGGTCTTGGGGTCCTTGAGGACTGCCGCTGTGAGGCCGGCCGCCGTGGAGCCCTTGCCGCTCGTGAAGACGGACCTGGGCGCTATCCTTGAGGCGGACTGGAGCAGCTGGCTCTTGGCGACGCCGGGGTCTCCTACGAAGAGGACGTGTATGTCGCCCCTTATCCTGGTGCCGTCCGGCATCACCTTCTGTACGCCGCTGAAGAGCTGAAGGGCTATGGCCTCCTTCAGGTCCCAGTGGCCGTAGATCGACGGCGCTATGCTGGCTACGATCCTCTCCCTGACCCATGGGTCCTTAGCGAGCTCAAGTATCTTCTCCTCGTCCTCCCTCGTTATCGCTACCTCCTCCAGGACCTTCTCAGAGACGCGTAAGCTGTTGGCCCTCACCCTCAGCTCGAAGAGAGGGCTCTTATCGCTTCCGGCGGGGGAGGGCTCAACTATGCCGACCACTGTCACCAGGTCGCCAGGCCTAGCTATGTCAACTAGGTCCTCCGTCAGCTCGACAGCTATGCTTCTCGGCATCTGGCCTCCTGGCACGTCCTCAGGCCTCTCCTGGAGGGTCAGCTCCTGCCAGTCTATGTAGATGGACTTGTCCCTGAGAAGGACGAACCTCCCGCCGGCCTCGTGGCAGACCGGGCAGACAGGCGGCCTCTCTATCTTGTCCTCAATTAGCTCGTCCTCTCCCTCTGGCCACAGGAACTCAGCGTTACACCCCTCCTTCTCATGTCTGAAGGCCGCCTTGATCATCTTGCTCCTGACAGGCCTCATCCTGGTGATTATGCCCTCTATCTGTACGAGCTTGCCTATGTGGCTCGTCTTTACGTCCCTTATCTTGGTGGTCTCGTAAAGCCCCTGAATCCTCACGTGGAACTTGCCCTTCCTCTTAGCGTAGTCGGGGTCCTCGGCGGCGATCACCTCCTTGAGCGCGTCGTCGAACTGCTTAAGGACAGGTCTCGGGTTGTCCACCAGGAGGACTGCAAGCTCAGGGTCGTGCCTGTAGAGGTCCGGGTAGTCAACTAAAAGGCTAGTCATGTCAAGGTTCATCATCCTGTGTATTCTGTTCATGTACTTAAGGCCCGTGGCGTCCTTGAAGCTCCTCAGGAACTCCTTGAACTTCTCCCCAACAGTTAGCTGCTCCTGAACGCCCTCGCTCACTGGGCGCCACCCCCGATCAGGGACTGAATGTACTTACGCCACGAGTTGACGGTCTCCCTGATAACGGAGTAGACCAAAGCCTCCTCGGGGGTCATGTTGCTCAGGACGTCCTCCTCTGTGTCGGTCTGGGCAAGCCTCATTATCTTGTTGAGCCTCAGCTGGGAGAGCTCAAGTAGGCTCTTCTCGCTGACGTCCCTGTCATTTATAAGCATATGGGAGGGCTGGGCCCTTATCTCCTCATCAAGCCTCCTCAGGTACTCGCCCACGGCCACGTAGAAGTCCTGGGGGAGCTGGCTGAGCTGTGTGATCGCGGAGGTCCTCCTCTCCTTGTAGTGGTAGCTGTTTATGTAGTTCACGTCAACGACGTCCTTAGGCTTAGCCACACCCCTTGACATGAGGGTCTGAACCATCCACCTGGGCACCTCGACCTCGTCACCCTTCTTAACGCTGAGCTTCCCCTCCGGCAGCGTCAAGACGTGATCTCTAAGTATCATCACCCTTACAGGCCTCAGCAGCGAGTCGAGCTCTATCAGCCTGAGCCTCTCCGTCAGCCTCAAGCCTGCCCCCTTATGGGTCGTCCCTGAGAAGCAATAAGCAGAGAGGGGGCCGGAGAAAACCGAGCCGGGCCGGAGACTTTTATCAAAGAAGCCCCTTATATCACCTTTAGCTAAGCCCTGACGGCCTCAACCCTTATCGCCCTTATTAGCTCCCCTGGCCAAGCAGTTAGGGGAAGAACCTTGAGCACAGCGCTTGAGCTCCTGTGGGCTGAGAAGTACAGGCCCCGCACCCTCGATGAGATAGTGAACCAGAGGGAGATAGTCGACAGGCTCAAGAGGTTCGTCAAGGAGAAGAACATGCCCCACCTGCTCTTCGCCGGCCCGCCTGGGACAGGCAAGACGACGGCGGCCCACGCCCTGGCCCACGACCTTTACGGCGAGGGGTACAGGCAGTTCATGCTGGAGCTGAACGCCAGCGACGAGAGGGGCATAGACACCATAAGGGAGAAGGTCAAGGAGTTCGCCAGGAGCAGGACGCCGCCTGACATACCCTTCAAGATAGTCCTCCTCGATGAGGCTGACAACATGACGGCAGACGCCCAGCAAGCCCTCAGGAGGCTGATGGAGCTCTACAGTAACAACACGCGGTTCATACTGGCCGCTAACTACCCCTCCAAGATTATAGACGCGTTACAGAGCAGGTGCGCCCTCTTTAGGTTCACCCCGCTCTCCAAGGAGGACGTCGTGTCGAGACTGAAGTTCATAGCCGATAACGAGAAGGCCTCTTACGATGAGGACGCACTCGAAGCCATATATGATGTGTCAGAGGGCGACATGAGAAAGGCCATTAACATACTGCAGACGGCCGCCTCGCTCGGCAAGGTGACGGTGGACTCCGTCTACAGGGTCATAGGCATGGCGAGGCCAAAGGACATAAGGGAGATGATCGAGGTAGCCCTCAAGGGCGACTTCACAGGGGCCCGTGAGCTGCTGAGGAAGCTCATGATAGAGTATGGGCTCAGCGGAGAGGACGTGGTGAGGCAGGTTCACAGGGAGATCTTCTCAGCCGATCTCAAGATGCCCGAGGAGCTGAGGGTCCTGGTGGCTGACTACCTGGGTGAGATACACTTCAGGATAGTTGAAGGCAGCGACGATGATATCCAGCTCAGCGCCTTCCTGGCGTGGCTCTCTATGATGGGCAGGAAGTACGGGGCGACATCATGAGCAAGGCCCCCGCAAGGCTGCCCTGGGTGATCAAGTACAGGCCCAAGCACGTGGACGAGGTGGTAGACCAGGAGGAGGCCAAGAGCCAGCTGCTCACCTGGATAGAGAGCTGGCTTGCCGGCAAGGTCCCAAGCAAGAGGGCGGCCCTCCTCTACGGCCCCCCTGGCGTCGGCAAGACGAGCCTTGTAGAGGCCATAGTGAGGGACTACAAGCTCGAGCTCCTGGAGCTCAACGCGAGCGACTACAGGAGGGCCGAGGACATAAGGAAGACCGTCGGCATGGCCGCCTTCAGGAGGCCGCTTTTCGGGCGGCTCCTCCTCATCCTCCTTGACGAGGTTGACGGCATGAGCGCTAGGGGGGACGCTGGGGGCATTGAGGAGCTCCTGAGGATCATACCTAACACCCAGAACCCTATAGTCCTGACGGCCAATGACCCCTGGCAGGACGCGCTAAAGCCCCTCAGGGAGCAGGTCCTGATGGTTCAGTTCAAGGAGCTGACGCTTAACAACGTAGTGGGGCTCCTCCAGAACATATGCAACAAGGAGGGCATAGAGTGCGACAGGGAGGCCCTAAGGTACATAGCTGAGAAGAACATGGGCGACGTGAGGGCCTGCATAAACGACCTGGAGGCAGTCGCCGAGGGCTATGGGAAGGTCACAATGGAGCTGGTCAGGGCCCTCGTGAGGGGGAGGGACAAGAGCATCGACCTGTGGCGTACCCTCAACGGAATCTTCTACGCCAAGGAGGGCTGGCAGGCCAGGAAGGCTGTCTTGAGCTCGGAGGAGGACTACGAGACCCTGCTGGCCTGGCTTAACGACAACATACCTAACAAGTACGGCGACCCCGAGGACGCCTTCAGGGCCTGGGACGCCCTCTCAAGGGCCAGCCTCTTCCTCTCAAGGGCGAAGGGCGGGGACTGGGACTTCCTGACGTACGTGTTCGACATGATGGGTCCGGGCGTCGCCATGGCGCGCAAGAGCGGCGAGATCCTCAAGAACAGGTACGCTTACCCGTCTAAGATAACGATGATGGCCAAGCTCAGGGAGATCAGGGAGCTGAGGGACAGCGTGGCGGCCAAGGTCGCGCCTCGCCTGGGCGTCTCGATGGCTACGTTCAAGGCTGACGTCCTCCCCTACCTCCTCATAATGTTCAGGCAGGGCGACGTTGAGAGGGCCGCTGGAATGGTTGTGTCCTACGACCTGACGGAGGACGAGGTCCAGTACCTGGCCGGCGCGAGGGCCCGCGAGATAATGAGGGCAGCCGAGAAGGTGAGACAGGAGCTCAGGCGGGGCGCCAAGGCAGAGGCTACGGCCAAGAAGGGGGCCGAGCAGCCCCAGGAGAGGCCTGCGGAGAAGAGGGGCCAGCTGACCCTTGACCTTTTTGGCGTGCCGAGCCAGGGGGCCTCCGAGGCTAAGAAGGAAGGCAGGCGCAGGTCCTCTAGGTCGTCTAGATAGAGCTAACTATGTAGACCCTGTGAAGCTTCTTGTAGAACGCTACCCTTGAGTTCACGAAGTTGAGCAGCTCCTGCTCAGTGGCTGACTTCCCAGGCCTCAGGACCACCTTGGCCACGGGCCTCTCCCCAACCTCGGGGTCAGGCTCACCATAGACGTAGGCCTGCTGGACAGCCTCATGCCTCATTAGGAGGACCTCGAGGTCTCTGGGAAATATCGGGTAGGCCTTGTACTTGATCATACGCTTCCTCACGCCTCTGAAGTACAGCAGGCCCCTCTCGTCCATCATTAGGAGGTCACCTGTCCTGAGCCACCCGTTGTAGAACGCCTTCCTCGTCTCCTCAGCGTCCTCATAGCCCTCCATGAGCCAGGGCGCCTTGACCAGGAGCTCCCCTACCTCGCCTGTCCCCCTCTCCTCGGACGGGTTGTCTGGGTTTACCACCTTCACGTCAACGTCCGCTATGGGCGCGCCTACTGTGCCCTTGACTTCCTTAACCGCCAGGGGCTGGTAGGTGAGCACCCACGTCTCGGTCATGCCGTAGAACTGCACCAGGGGCGCCCCTAGTGACTTCAAGAACTTGTCCTGAGTCTCAGGCCTGAGAGGCGCCCCGCCTGAGAGGCCTAGCCTGACGCCCGGCCTGACGCCCAGCTTGGCCACAGCGTCCGCCAAGGTGTCGTGCATTAGAGGCGCCCCTGAGACGAAGTTTATGCCATAGTAGGCCAGGGCCCTGGCTGCAACTATCTCATCCCACCTCTGCATCATGACCACAGAGCCCCCGCTGGCCAGCGGCGTGAGGGTGCTTACCTGCAGGCCGAGGACGTGGGTTATGGGCGCTACCACGATGGATATGGGCGTGAAGTCCAGGGCCATGCTGACCCTCAGCGCCTCAACGGCCGTTGAGAGCGCCCTGTGGGTGTGGTACACCTGCATGGTCCTGCCGGCTATCCCAGCGTAGTACATTATGACGGACCTCGAGAAGCCATCAACGTCATCACCTATCACCTCATCACTGCCGAGGGCCTCTGAAAGCGTGTGGACCTTCGGCCCCACCTCCTTCGGGGACCCGTCAACGACGATAACGTCAGTGAGCCCTGACCTCCTCAGCGTCTCGGCCTCGCGCTCGTAGAAAGCCGAGGAGACCACGCCAACCCTTATGCCCTTCCCCTCAAGCTGCATGGCGAGGTCCTCCGATATGGTCAGCGGGTCCACGAGGACGGCGACGGCGCCTGACCTCATTATCCCAAGCAGGCCGGCTAGGGCCTCTATCCTGTTGAAGGCCGCGAAGAGCACCTGTGAGCCCCTCTGGGCGCCAAGTGACCTGAGGAGGCCCGCCACCCTTGATGAGAGGTCCCTGAGGACCCTCCAGGTGTAGCAGGCCCCTGTCTCAAGCTGAACAGCCGCGCACCTCTCCGGCGCCTTATCAGCCTGGGCGTCGAGGAGCCTGAAGACAGGCTCATCTATGGGCTCCACGTAGGGCAGGCCTCCAGGGAAGAGGCTCTCCCAGGGCTTAGTCAAGCCCACAACCGTGGAACCGGTAACTAAGCAAGCTAATTTAGTTAATTGCGGACGCCGTATAGTCGTGAAGGGCCTTCATCAAGCCCTTTATGGGTCAACCGAACGGAAAGCGCCTGGGGAAGGGTGTTTTGGAACTTAAGATAACGGGCTTCTCACACTTCACTGTACAGGCTAACTTTGAGTGGACTTTCGTTAGGGTGTACGCAGGCGACCTCTATGGGACGGGCGAGGCTGGGCCGACGCCTGGGGGCTCAGAGATAGCGGAGAGGCTGGGCAGGCTCCTGATGGGCGAGGACGCCCTTAAGGTGAACAGGGTCCTCCAGAAGCTCAGGTGGGCCACGCTATATGCCGGGACCTCAGCATACCACATAATCTCGGCCATCGACATGGCCCTTTACGACCTCATAGGGAAGTACCTCAACGTCCCAGTTTACGTCCTCCTGGGCGGCGACAGGACAGAGGTCCCGGTCTACGTAGACGCTCACGGCGGCAAGGGGCTGGAGGCCATGGACTCCACCCTGATCCCTGTCGAGCCGCCGTGGTTAGCTGAGGCCAAGGAGGTGGAGAAGGGGAGGCTGACGGCCCCTATGCCAGTTCATGGCAGGCTCACAGCCGAGAGGTGGAACGAGGACTACTCGCCGGAGGCCTACGCGAGGAGGGCCAAGGAGCTGAAGGCGGAGGGCTGGAGAGCGATCAAGTTCGACCTGGACGTGCCGACCCCCTACTCTGACCCAAGGAGGCTGAGGTCCGGCAGGCTCAACAACGCCGAGGTGGACTTCCTGGCCTCCCTGGCCAGGGCCGCGAGGGAGGCGGTGGGCGATGACGTAGACCTCATGTTTGACCTTCACTGGAGGTACGACGTTAACACAGCCGTGGCCATCTGTAGGGCCCTTGAGCCCATAAGGCCGAGGTGGGTTGAGGACCCAACCCCCGCAGTGACCACTTTGACCAGCTTCGACGAGCTCAAGGTGGTAACCTCTAAGTGCTCAGTGCCCATAGAGGTGGGCGAGAACCTCTACACCGTCTATCAGTTCAAGGAGCTGGTCAACTTAGGCCCCCTGGTCTGGGGCCCTGACGTGGCTAAGGTAGGAGGGCTGACGGAGCTCAGGAGGGTGGAGGAGCTGGCGTCGCTGTACGACATTGAGGTGTCACCCCATAACATAGGGTCCCCCATAGCGACCATGGCGGCGGCGCACGCCGCCTCCGTCTCAAACACGTTCGGGGCCCTCGAGTTCCACGGTCACGACCTGCCCTTCTGGAACGACCTGGTAAAGGGCAGGAAGAGAGTGATTGACGTCACGGAGGGCGTGATAAGGCTCACCGACGAACCGGGCCTCGGCATTGAGCTGGACGAACAGGTCGCCAGGAGGCTGTGGCCTGACTTCAAGCTCTAGGGCAGGACATCCTGACTTCCCCTAGACCTAAAGGGGGTTCAGCTCTCATATAGGCTCACGTTGTTTACGGTCATCACCTCATCCCTGTTCCCCCGCACCCCGCTCGGGCTTTCATCGGGCTTGGGGGCGTTCAGGGCCACCCCAGGGGCCCCACATCTTGAGCGCTCTTTCACGTACCTCCTGTGTATGTTGATTGCGGTGACAACTTAAAAACATATATGAAAGTTGAAACAGCTACGTAGGGCGAGGCTTTCATTTGTAAAAAGCCCTGGAAGCTACAGGTATAGCGGCGGCGGATGAGGACCCTGGCATGGCTTGACCCATGAAGAAAACGGAACCCCCGAACTGACGCCGCTACCTCACTACGAGCGTCCCCACCTCCTCGCCCCTCAGCGCCCTGTCCAGGTCCTCCCAGTGGACTATCCTCACAACCTTGGCGGCGGACGAGGCGGCCTCCAATATCTTCCTGCTGATGCCCCCTGTAACGTCAGGCCCTGATGACCTAAGGGCCCCTATGGGCTCGCCAGGCCTCACCTGCCTCATCAAGGAGCCGTCAGGCCCCAGGACGCCCTTTACGTCGGTGACGTATATCAGGCACTCAGCGTTAACGAGAGTGGCGAGCTGGGAGGCCAGGTAGTCCCCGCTAACTATCTCCCCTCTGCCGCAACATAGCACGGCATCGCCGTAGGTCACGGGGACGAGCCCAGCCTCGTAGTCGCTCACCATAGGCCTCAGGTCGCAGGAGGTCTGGGACCTGCACATGGTGTGGGCGGGGTGTAGCGTCGCTGGGACCCCGGCCCCCGTCAGCTCGCTGATGACCGCCATGGCCAGGACCAGCATCGCCCTCTGGACCTCAGCGACCTCAAGGAGGCCCAGCGAGCCCCTCTCACGCTGCAGCCTGTCCACTGCGTAGTGGCCGAAGCTCCCCCCGCCGTGGACGACAATTAGCCTGCCCCCTGACCTTACGAATGATGCCAGGGTCGAGACAACTCTGCCCAGCGACTCCCAGTTAACGGTCTCAGGTGACGACTTGACCGTGATGGCCGAGCCGCCCAGCTTGACTACCGCCTCACGGCAGTTCAAGTCGCTCCCCCAAGGGGTTAAGCGCTCTGAGATAAGAAATTACAGCTTAAGGGGGGCCCTCAGGGCGATGTCAGCCCTTAAGGCACACAAGCTCAAGAACCCCTGGGAGGCCTGGGACCCAGACGCAGCCCGCCTCGGGCGTCCTGACGCCATATATGGCGTGGGCAACGGCGTTCTGGACCCGCAGCCTCTTCAGGGCAGCCTTAGCTAGGTCACCCTCGCCCCTTACCTCTTCAGAGGCCTCAAGCACGAGCTCCCCTATGATGTGGACTAGTGCGTTGTAGACGCTCTCGCCCAGCTCCTCAGCGCCTACGCCCTCACCGACGGCCTCAGAGGCCTCTGAGGTGGCAGAGATGGAGGCCTTTGCAAGCTCAACGGCTTCCTCCTCACCTCTGTACGCAACTACCTTACCTGTCGCTGAGGAGAACCTCAGGGCGTCGATGACGGCCTGCCACCACGGGGACCCCTCCCATGGGTCAGCCATGCGGCCCGTCTCGACCATCTCGTACTCGTCAAGCACGTCAGCGTGGGACCTGGCCACCACGTGCAGCAGGGCTACAGTTGAGGCGGCGTAAAGCGACGAGGGGGGCCAGCTCCTCCCTGACGTGAGCGAGAGCGAGGCGCAGCCGCTGAGGCCTAGGCCTGAGGCCAGCCTGGACCAGAAGTTGTTCAGTTTGCCCGCGACCTCGGCCTGTACGTTATCAACCCTTAAGCCCGAGCACCCCTCCTTATAGGACGCCTCAAAGCCCGCTGCGCCCGCGGGCGAGACCAGGTACGGGTTCTGGGACCCCTTCATCGGGAGCCCGAGGAGCACCTGGGGCACTGTGACTGAGAGCCTCAAGACTGCTCAGCCCCGGGCAGCGGGACTACGGCCGAGGCGTAGCCCACGACCCAGTCCTTCTCCCCAGTCACGTCACCAGAGGTGGCGTGCATGAGCACCTTGGCCTTCTGGGCTCCGAGCATCCTGCCCATGTAGAGTAACGTCATAGCGGGGCCAGGCCCGCACATGCTTATGTCCTCGGCCTCCAGGACCCTGAAGAGGCCCTCTGAGTCGAGGGCCTCAACGAACTTCAGCGCCTCAAGGTCCTTCCTGACAGTGATGTCGTGTGGCTCGTAGTGGTTCATGTCGCTGCTCGCTATGAAGACCAAGTCAACGCCGTTCTCCTTGATCAGCCTGACCAGGGCCGAGGCAAGGTCTAATGAGACCTCGGGCGTCTGGAGCTTTATCACTATGGGTATGAACTTGAAGTTCGAGCCGAAGACGTACTGAAGGAACGGCACCTGCACCTCGACCGAGTGCTCGTAGACGTGAGCCTCCTCGTCGAAGGTGAAGAACCTTGAGTTGCTCACTATCATCTTGGCGACCTCCTGGTCAACCTCCACCTGGCCCAGCGGCGTCTCCCAGGCGTCGCCACGCCAGACTGAGGCGGACTCGCCGAGCCCCGTGTGGTTGGGCCCCGCGACAACAACCACCTTAGGGGCCCCCTCCCTGGCGAGGGCGAAGTAGCTGTGGGCCGCCACGGGACCGCTGTACATGTAGCCCGCGTGGGGGACCAGGTAGCCCACGCTGGCCCTCTGCCTGGTCTGCGAGGCCCTGGGCAGGCTCCCAGGCCCCAGCCTGTGAAGGAAGCTCTCCTCGATGCTCTTAACGAGCTCTTCCCTGAGGGCTGGGTAGAAGGTGCCCGCGTGAGCCGGCTTCCTTACCTTGGCCAAAGCCAGGCCCCAAACAACAGCTGGGCGAAGGGTATTATTTCGGTTCACCCTGACGAAGCTCACTCTTCGCCATGATGTCCGTCAGAGGGGCCTGGGTCGTCCCTCCTAGAGTCGACCCATGATCCCTTGGCCCTTAGGGGAGGCGCGTGCCTGACGAGGGTCCCGGAGGGCCTGAGGGCCGAGAGCACTGTGGCCAGGGCGAGGAGGCCAAGCGACACGTGATAGGCGAAGGCCTGAGCGTTCAGATAACTGACCTCAAGATTGAAGGGCAGGTGAGACGAGAGGGTGCCAATGAAGAGCTGGTAGACGTAGCTGGCGGGCAGTGCTGCGCTCACTGCCGCAAGGGCCACAGCGAAGCTCAGTACCATGCCCGTGTTCCTGAACGTAGTAAGTAGCCCTGAGGCAGAGCCGTAACGCTCTCTTGGCGCTGATGACATGACGGCCGTGGTGTTTGAGGGCCAGAAGAGGCCGCCGCCCAGCCCGTAGAGGCCCTCGACGAAGGCGACCCACCAGAGCGGCGTGTTCACGCTCATGGTCGCGAGCAGGTAGAGGGCTACCCCCTGTATGATGAGCCCTGCGGTGGCCACGGGCCTCGGGCCGAGCTTGTCGGTGAGCCTGCCCCCTATGGGGCCGCTTACCATGTTGATGACCGCCATCGGGATGATAAGGTATGAGGCCGTTAACACGGGGAGGCCGAATATGCCCTCAAGGTAGAACAGCAGGAGGAAGTTGACGGCGAACATGGCGAGGCTCTGCACGGTCGCGGTGAAGATGGAGACCGAGAACATCCTGTTGTACCTGAAGAGCCTGAGGTCAAATATCGGGTCCCTTGCGCCGTAGAGCTCCCAGAGGGCGAAGCCTAGGAGGAGCGGAGGGGCTGCAATTAAGGAGAGCAGGGCGTAGGGGTCGTTCCACCCCCTGAGGAGGCCGAGCGTCACCCCGAGCTGTACGGCCAGGACGCCCGTGGTGAACATGAGCGCGGCAGGCACGTCAAAGGTCTCCTTCAGCCCTGGCCCCCTGGACTCCTTAAGGGTCACGTAGGCCCACAGAGTGCCGAAGACCCCTATTGGGACGTTTATGAGGAATATCCACCTCCACGTGGTGAAGGTTATGATAAGACCTCCTAATATTATCCCTAATATGTTGCCTGACGACCAGACTATGGAGTTGATGCCCAGCGCCCTCCCCCTCTCGTTGACGGGGAACGCCTCCGAGATTATGGCGAGCGAGTTGGAGACCATCATGGCGGCCCCCACGCCCTGGACGGCCCTGAAGACCACCAGCTGGACCCCTGTCCTTGAGAGGGCTGAGAGGAGGGAGCCCACAGTGAAGACCACGAAGCCAAGGTTGTATATTCTCTTCCTGCCGAAGGAGTCCCCGAGCCTGCCGAAGGTGAGGACCAGGGAGGTGTTGGCGAGCAGGTAGGCTACTACCACCCAGACTATCGTCACGTAATCAGCGTGGAGGTCCTCCGCTATTGGGACGATGGCCAACATGACGACGACACTGTCTATAGCTGACATCAGCGTCCCGACGCTGGTGACTGAGAGCGCCTTCCACTTGTACTCCATGGGACGTCTTCCAACATGCCTAGGCTGCCAAAATATCTTAAACCTTACTATGATGAATAGCCTTAACGCGTAAACGCTTAAATCCCCACTTGGCCTCCTAGACGTCGGTGGGCCCGTAGTCTAGATTGGTTAGGACGCCGCCCTGACACGGCGGAGGTCGCCGGTTCAAGTCCGGCCGGGCCCACCACCCTCGTCTCACTCCTCCCTCCTCAGGACCCTCTTCGAGTAGCCCATGCCAGTCCTCCACCCTATCCTGACCTCACCCACCACGTCCCTGAAGGCCATGAGCCTGTCGAGGTATTTCCTCATGTCCTCGACCATGGAGGGGAGCAGCTGCCTGAACGTGTACTTAGGCCTGAAGCCGAGGGACGGGAGCACCTTTATCTCAGGGTTGTAGTAGTGCTCGTCCTTCTCGACCCTGGGGTCCTCTATCCACTCTATGGGTATCTCATAATTGTAAGCGCTCTGGAGGTAGTCCCTGATGGCAAATATTATCTCACCCGTAGTTAAGAGCTCGCGGAACTGGTTGACCGCCCTGAACTCGCCCTCCCTGGGCGAGTTGTTAATTAGTATCTCAAGGGCTTCAATGCTGTCCTCGAGGCTTATGAAGCCCCTTACCTGCCTGGCCTTGCCATATTGGTAGAGGGGCAGCTTCCTGCCCTCCTTCCTGTAGAGGGCCATGCTCACCAGGGCCCTGGCTATGTTCTTGTTGATAACGGTCCCGAAGGCGTCACCTATGTCAATCCTTGTCCTCAGCCTCTCGTCGACCTGGGCCTCTGGGTCCTCGACGCTGCCGCTAATCAGCATGTCTGAGGTCCTGGTGCCGTAGACCGGCCCCTGGTTCACGTCAGTCACTGTGAGGCCCCAGACCCTGTTGGCGAACAGGAGGTTGTGGGTGTCGTGGACCTTCGTCCAGTGGTACCAGGAGCTTGCGAACTTGGGCACAGGCATAAGGTCGCTCTTGCCCTTGTAGGTGAACTCCACGTAGGCGGCCTCAGGTATGTCGTAGTTTGGAGTGCCGAACTCGCCCATGGTGCCCATCTTAAGTATGTGGACCTCGGGCCTGTCCCTCAGAGCGTAGATCAGCCTCATGGTCCCTACGATGTTGTTGTACATAGTGTAGACGGCCCTCTCCTCGTCCATCATCGAGAAGGGGGCCGCCCTCTGCTCGGCGAAGTGAACCACCACGTCCGGCCTGAACCTCCCTATGGCCTCCCTGAGGACCCCGGGCTGCGTTATGTCAGCCACCTGGAAGGCCTGCAGGTCACCCAGCTCCCTCAGGTAGGCCTCCCTCTCCTTGGGCTCGGGCAGGGGGAACGCCGACCCCTCGCCGGCCAGGGCAGCGTTGTAGCGCGTGCTCAGGTTGTCTATGCCGTAGACGGTGTGCCCCCTCCTCAGCATCCTCAGGGCCAGGGCCCAGCCCAGGTAGCCGTCGATGCCAAGTATCATTACTCTCTTGGTCTCCAATTAGCTCAGCCGAGCTTGAAGTCGCCGGGGGGACAAAAACAGTTGGTGGACTCTGTGTCTACAGCGCTTAATTTTAGCCTTCATGAGTTCTCTAGCTGGCACGAGGGCCTTGGAAGGGGTAATAATAACAGGCGGCAAGGGCACGAGGATGAGGAACATAACGTACGTCCTGCCCAAGCCACTGCTCCCCCTGTTCAGCTTCAACAGCGACGGGAGGAGGTACGTTAAGCCGTTTATAGACTTCATACTCGAGAGGTTCGAGGCCCTAGGCCTTGACCCAGTGACGCTGGTGTTCAGCAGGAACTCCTCGCTGATCATAGACTACCTGGGCAGCAGGGGACCCCTCAGGCTGAGGCTGAGGCTAGTCCTGGACGCCGAGATGAGGGGCTACGGCAACGCGGCTCTCCTGGCGAGGAGCTCTGTGACGGGCCCCTTCGTCCTAAACGCCGACGACAACTTGCTGCCGCTGGAGGACTACAGGGCGGGCGTCGAGCTCTTCGAGGCAGAGGGACCTGACGCCGTGCTCTTCGTGCACAGGGTCGAGGACCCAACGAGGTACGGCGTCATAGCGCCCTCCTCGCAGGGCGAGTTCAGGGGGTACAGGACCTATGGCGTCAGGGGAGTCGTTGAGAAGCCCTCAGAGCCCCCAAGCGACCTGGCCATGGCGGCCATATACGTCATGTCGCCGAGGGTCTTCAGGGCCCTCGAGGAGGTGAAGGCATTGAAGGGCGAGGGGGAGGAGATCGAGCTTGTGGAGGGCCTTCAGAGGCTCATAGAGGAGGGGGGCAACGTAATGGCGCTGGAGCTAAGGAGGAGGTGGGTGAGCGTCGGCAGGCCCGAGGACTACCTTGAGGCGATAAGGCTCTCATACGAGGCAGGCCTCTAGGGGAGGGGTGAAGGCCCTGAGTAGCGAGTCAAGGCTCACGGCGAACATGCTTGTTCTCGAGCTCTCAACCATGATAGTGGCCATAGCCCTGGCCTTCAACGCCCAGTCGCTGGAGGCCTCAAGGCTCACCTGGGCCTCGCTGGTCAACTTCGTGATAGTTAACGTCGTGGTCATATGGTTCTGGTGGAGGTACGTAGTCGAGAGGCTGGGCAACCCTCCCAGGCGCAATGAGTTCCCAGTCCTTGACGTGATCATCCTCATACTGATATCAGTTCTTCCAGTCGTCCTGAGGACGGGCGACCTCATCTACATAGCCGGGGTCCTGGCGGCCATAGCCTTCTCCTGGTCCGGCATGGTCTGGGAGTCCCTCAGGGACCCCACGCTCCCTGCCGAGGTAAGGGGTGACCTGAGGAGAGAGATGACAGCGAGGCTTGCCGTAGGCTCCCTCTTCGCGGCCAGCGCGGCCCTATATAGTGTCGGCGCACGCATGGTCTCGCAGGCGGTCTTCATAGTCACGATAGCAGTGATAGCCTACAGGGTCCTCGTGGGCTACGCCGCAAGGTTGCACAGGAGGAGGCTCCTCGGCCAGCGCTGAGCTCTTTACGGTCATGAGCTCTGGATAATCCTAGGCGTCCACAGGCTTCAAGACCTTCAGCACGCCTCCCGCGCCTTCCTCTTCGGCTTATAGTAAAAGAAAAAAGGTATAAACATAAAATGTTCCTTAGCCTTTTCCTCTTGTGGGCTATGAGACTAAGAAGGTCTGTCTCTAACATAGTTGCAGTGATACTGCTTATCGTCATAGCGGTAGCAGCTGTCACGGTCCTTTACATGTGGCTGAGCGGCGTCATAAGCCTGGTCTACACTAACACGTCGGCCATCCATGTCAAGGTCGCGATAACCAATGCCAGCGTGATCTCGAACAGCTCAGGCACCTACGCTGTTACGCTCGTTTACAATTTGCCTGGCAGCCTGAGAACCTCTATAGCGCTGGGCGAGCTGGAGTTCAGCAACGGCACACTGATATGCGCTAACAGCTCCTTTAGGGTACCGTCAGGCGTCATATACCCAGGCGGCTTCGCTAAGGCTGAGTTCATCTGTAGCGATGTACGCCTTCGCGCGGGAACGCCCGTAAAGATAGTCCTCGTGACTGCCCAGGGCGTCCAGGTGACATATATGACGGACGTGTCCTCTTAGGCGGCCTCAGCGGGCCCAAAGGAAGGACTTCATGCCTAACTTAAGGAAGCGGGGTTAGTTGTATCATTGGCGGCGTTCCGCCCTGAAGCCCAACCCGTTGTAGAGGTAAGCTACCCCTACCGCAGCTAGCGGCCGTAGGACCTGGCCATGTCCCTCAGCCTGCCGGCGAGCCTCCAGAGGCCGCTCATGGAGCTCAGCCTCCACCTCCAGTTGTTGCCAACGGTGCCAGGGGTGTTCATCCTGGCCTCAGGCCCTAGCCCAAGCACGTCCTGGACCGGGAACAGTGAAACGTCGGCCACTGACATCATTGCGAGCCTTATGAAGGCCCAGTTCACCTCCCTCGCGTCCCTCAGCCCCATGTACCTCATGGCCTCAGCCCTGGCCCTGGGGCTGGCCTCGCGGAAGAACCAGCCTACTATGGTGTTGTTGTCATGGGTCCCCGTGAAGACCACGAAGTTCCTCTCGTAGTTGTGGGGCTTGTAGGGGTTGTCAGGGCGCCCGTCCCAGGCGAACTGGAGCACCTTGGTCCCGGGTATGCCGAGCCTCTCCCTCAGCCTCACCACGTCAGGGGTTATGTAGCCCAGGTCCTCCGCTATGAGCTGAAGCCTCGGGGCCTCCCTCATTATGGCCCTGAAGAGCTCCTCCCCCGGCCCCCTGGCCCACCTGCCGTTGACCGCCGTCCTCTCGCCGGCCGGGACCTCCCAGTAGGCGGCGAAGCCCCTGAAGTGGTCGAGGCGGACAGCGTCAAAGAGCGACATGGCGTGCCTCATCCTCCTGACCCACCAGGAGTAGCCCTGCCTCCTCAGCTCCTCCCAGTCGTAGACGGGGGTGCCCCAGAGCTGGCCGGTCCTGCTGAAGTAGTCAGGCGGGACCCCTGAGACGTAGAGGGGCCTCAGGTCAGGCCCCAGCTTGAATATGCCCGGGTTGGCCCACGCGTCGGCGCTGTCGTAGCTTACGTAGATCGGTACGTCCCCTATTATCTGGATCCCGAGCCTGGCCGCGTGCGACCTCAGCCTTGACCACTGCTCGAAGAACTTGAACTGCACGAACTTCTCCAGCTCGACCCTCTCCCTGAGCTTGGCCCTCCAGGCCTCGAGCTCCCTAGGGTCCCTCCTCCTAAGGGGCTCAGGCCAGGAGCCCCAGTCCCTGCTGCCGAAGTGCTCCCTGAGGGAGACGTAGAGGGCGTAGTCCTCAAGCCACCAGGAGTTGGCGTCAACGAACCTGTCGTAGTCCCCTCCAGCCCTGAACCTAGAGAAGGCGGTCCTCAGCAACTTTCCCTTGTGCTGGTAGGCGGCCTCGTAGTCGACCCTTGAGGGGTCTGAGCGGGGAAGCGAGGCCAGCTCCTCCCTGGTCAGCAGGCCCTCCTCGGCCAGGTAGTCGAGGCTTACCATCAGGGGGCTCCCGGCGAAGGCCGAGAGGCCGCTGTAGGGGGAGTTGTCGTGCTCAGGGGCCGTCGGGCTGAGGGGCAGGACCTGCCAGTACCTCTGGCCTGCCTCCCTCAGGAGCTCAAGGAACTCGTGGGCCGAGGGGCCCAGGTCGCCTACTAGGGAAGGGCCAGGGAGCGATGTTATGTGCATGAGTAGGCCGCTGCCCCTCCTCATACATCATCACGGGACTGCTGAGTCTTCGGGGAATTAAGCCTGTCCCAGCGCCCTCGAGGCCAGGTGAAGCCCTAGGGCCGCCGATATGACGTCAAGGACTGCCCCGGGGCTCCAGCCCCTCCCCCTCCACAGGTCATCGAGCGCCTCCAGGGCCCTGACGGGGTCCCCCCTTGAGGCCTCAAGGGCTACCTCGGCCCTTGACGCAAGGTAGGCCCTGAGCCCCCACTTCCTCGCTATCAGCGTGTCGCCAGCCTCGGCCAGCGCCCACGCCAGGGCCCTGGCTATGGCCCCCTCGCTCACGCCGCCAGCCCCCTCAATTACCTTAAGGGCCCTGAGGGTCAGCCTATAGCCCCCTGTGACCTCCGAGGCCACCAGGTCCCAGGTGACTAGCCTAAGCAGCTCGCCGAGGCCGAGCCTCGGCTCCTCCCTGAAGTCCGGCAGCGGGCCCCTGTAGGACCCCAGGTGGCTAGGCTCCAGGTCCCTCAGCAGGGCGTAGTACTCGCGGGAGGCCTCAACTGATGAGGACATGATGATCTCAGATGCCCTGCCGGCCATGAGCTCAGGTGAGCCATGGGAGGTGGGAAG